>Ga0310335_100367_pt1 | contig 12372 bp, 13 predicted proteins | sample LakMicMISRFREDD7_FD_195549 | JGI IMG/M metagenome (GOLD analysis project Ga0310335, IMG submission 195549) | Enriched freshwater cyanobacterial communities from Lake Michigan, Michigan, United States - MI23.SRF.RED.D7 (v2) (version 2) | ecosystem: Environmental > Aquatic > Freshwater > Lake... | reverse complement strand
GGGTAGGCACAGATGATCTTGAGCAGGCCGTCCTGCTCCATCTGCTCAAAGTCGATGCCCCAGCTGGTGGCGTTGCGCAGCAGCTGGGCGCGCGATTCCTCGTAGGCAAACAGGATCGCCCGCTCCTTGGAGCGGCAGGCGTCCTCGACAAACTTGGAGACCAGCAGGGTCTTGCCAGTACCGGTGGCGCCGGTGGCGAGAATGATCGAATCCTTAAAGAAACCGCCGCCGCACATCTCGTCGAGGCGGGGTACCCCGCTGCTGAGCCGCACATTCGAGCTGCGCTGGGTCAGGCGCATGGCCCCGAGCGGGAACACGCTCATGCCATGGCTGCCCATGGTGAAGGGAAACTCCCCCTTCATATGGGTGGTACCCCGCAGTTTGAGGATCTCGACCGTGCGCCGGCGCCGCTCGCCCTCGAGCACGTTGCGCAGAATCACCACATTGTCGGAGACGAACTCTTCGACCCCGTAACGGGCAATCGGGCCGTACTCGTCGATGCGCTCGGTGGTCATCACCGTGGTGACGCCGATCTCCTTGAGCCGGGCGATCAGCCTGAAGATCTCGCGCCGCACCACCGAGACGGCGTCGTACTGCTGGAACACGGCCGTGATCGAATCGATCGCCACCCGACGGGCCTTGTATTTGCGGATCGCGTAGTTGATCCGCTCGATCAGACCGGAGAGATCAAAACTACCCGCCACATCCTGGCCCTCCGGGTCTGGCGAGGCATCGAGCAGGAACAGCTTGTCCTGCTCGACCATCTCCTGCAGGTTCCAGCCGAAGCTCGCGGCATTGCGCAGGATGTCGAGGGGCGACTCCTCAAAGGTGACGAAGATGCCAGGTTCGTTGAACTGGCGAATGCCGTTGTAGAGAAAGTTCAGGGAGAACACGGTCTTGCCCGTGCCCGAGGTGCCGCTGATCAGGGTCGAGCGACCGATCGGCAGACCCCCATGGCAGATGTCATCAAAGCCCTCGATCGCCGTGGGCAGCTTCTGCACCTGCAGGGGGGCTGGGGGCGAGGGGGTTGTGCTGGGATCCTGCATGGTCATGACTACTGCCGCGGAACCGGAAGAAAGAAAGGAAGGCGAAGCTTGAAAGGGGGCCCGAACTGTTCAGGGAGTGGGATCAGGGGTCTGCCGAACCCAGCTCGACCGCCGAGGATGGAAACTCCTGAGCCTGTTCCGCCGCGATCGACTCGTCGTTGAGCTCTTCGTAGAGCAGGTCCAGCCCGATCAGCACCCGTTCACGGTCGGACAGATCACCAATGATGCGCCGCACAGGCGGGGGCAGAATCTTGGCCAGCGTAGGTGTGGCCAGGATCTTGTCCTCCTCGGCCAGCTGGGGATTCTTGAGCACATCGATGACTTTGAGGGCGTAAACCCCGCGGAACTCGGTGTCGAGAATGTTGCGCAACGTCTTGAGTGCCCGCATTGAGTTGGGGGTGTTACCGGCGACGTAAAGCTTGAGGATGTAGGTCTTGCGTGGGCTCATGGTGCAGGTCCTCAGTTGGATGCTTCAGATCCGCTGCCAAGCGGCAGGGTGATGGGGGCATCGGGGGGGATCGAACGGCGATACATCTCGCAGAGGTGGGCCATCACATCCAGCAGGGCCAGACGGTAGTCCTGCAGAAACTCGGTGCGGTGCCCCTCCAGCTTGAGTTGCTTGGTGAACCCGTCAATCAGATTCATGTGGATTTCCACGGTTTTGGTGATCGGCAGATCACTGAAAAAAGCTGTGTTGACGAAGCTCTCCAGAGCCTGATTGGCTGCGGCGGGATCCCTGAAGTAACTCAGCAGCAGATCTCGATAGGTCCGCTGCAGGGAGTTCAACAGGTCGCGGCGTTCGCTCTCGCCCAGCTGCCGCAGAAAACGCTCGGGGTCGCGCTTGTAGAACACCCCCAGGAGCCCCAGGCGCTCCTTGAGGCGGTTGCCGAGCTTCCAGCCTTCAGACAGCGCTGCCGCGGGATCATCCGGCGTGGCGCCGGCCCCCTGCACCCCCAAGCGCAATGCCCGGGCAAACGCAGCATCAAGGCTGTAACTGAGCTGCTCGAGCTGGTCAGGGGGCAGGTGGACCTCAGCCTCGTGATACTCGGTCCTGCCGCTGACCTCACCGATCACCACGGCCGGCAGACGCAAACCGCGCTCGAGCCAATGGCTGAACAGGGCAGCGGGCAGGGCCCCCTGCTCCACCAGCACGGCATCGACATCCGCCAACCAGGGGTCGAGGGCGACAGGATCCAGCTTGGTTCCGTCCACAAGCACCTGCGGCGGCGGCAGCAGGCGATAACGCCCATTGCGCAACCACAGGCCGCAGGCCTGCTGCAGCCGTGGATCGACCACCAGGGAGGCGAGGGTGAGCTGGGGCTCCTGGATGGACAAGACGCATCGGCCAGACGTCTGACCAAATGTTGACGAAAGGAACGGCAAAGCCCGAGGATTGTTGTTTGTCTTCCGATTGCGCGCGCCAGGCCGAATCGGCAGTCGGCCTTGCTCCGGACGCCCGTCCGAAGCCACGTCAACCTTCCAGCCTGGCCGCCCCCCGTTCACCATGACCTCCACACCAGCCCCTTCCGAGGCCTACGCCATCGTCGAGACCAGCGGCCAGCAGTTCTGGCTGCAACCTCGCCGCTACTACGACGTGGACCGCATCAGCGCCGAAGTCGGTAGCACCGTGTCCCTTGACAGCGTGCTGCTGGTCAACGACGGCAGCAGCGCGACCCTGGGCCAGCCCTTTGTCAGCGGTGCCAACGTTGTGCTCAAGGTGTTGGAGCACCGCCGCGGTCCCAAGCTGATCGTGTACAAGATGCGTCCCAAGAAGAAGACCCGCCGCAAGAACGGTCACCGCCAGGAACTGACCCGGGTGATGGTCGAGTCGATCACCGTCGGCAGCAAGAGCTTCAGCTGAACTCAGACCAGGTCCCCTTACCGTACCGACAACAACGCTGATCCCCCATGGCCCACAAGAAAGGCACAGGCTCCACCCGCAACGGCCGCGATTCGAACTCCAAGCGCCTCGGCGTCAAGCGCTATGGCGGTGAAACCGTCAGCGCCGGTTCCATTCTGATCCGCCAGCGGGGCACCTCGGTGCTGCCCGGCGTCAATGTGGGACGTGGTTCTGACGACACCCTGTTTGCCCTGGTCGATGGCGTCGTCAGCTTCGACACCATCAAGCGCGGGCTGCGCAGCCGCAAGCGCATCAACATCGCCGTCGGCTGACGCCGGCGTTCCCGGTCACCCAGCCCGGCCCTCAGGGTCTGCCGCCCACAAGCGGTAGGCCCTGGTCGTGATCAACCAGGGGTGAAAGACTTCCAGGAACTGGTGTTGAAGCGTGCGGAAGAACCGCTCCACCAGGTCCGGCGCGTCGAAGTGAAACGGGTATTCGCCCGCAAACCCCTTAAAGAAGTACCAGTTCAACAGGGCAGTCGCTGAAGGGGTCATGCGCCTGGCGAACAGCTCCAGTTGCGCTGCCGGATCGCTCAGATGTTCGAGCACATCCAGGCAGACCACGGTGTCAAACAGCTCTGGCAGGGCCGGATCATCCAGATCCCGGCAGCAGTGCACCCGCCTGCCCAACCCCAGGGCCTGGGCCCTTTCAGCCACAAAGGCCCGGTTGTGGGGATTGAGGTCCACATACCAGACCGCCTGCACATCCGGCAACGCCGCAGCGGCCAGGGCATGGCTGCCGATGCCACCGCCAAAGTCGAGCACCTGGCCGCGGGCAAAGTGCTGCTGCAACCGCAGGGTATCGGCGATGTAATCGGCACTGCCCAGGTGCCAGGCCGCCAGCTCGAGCAGGTGGGCCGTCCCGACCGTGTCCTCATAGAAATGACCGGCCTGCTCTGGATCAAAGGCACCCGGATGCAGCGCCGCCAGGTCGTCGGTGCTGCGGGGCAGGCGCTGCTCGAGCTCCTCAAGGCTGATCTGCAGATAGGCGGCCAACTGCCCGCGCAGATCGAAGCCATCGGCCAGAAACCGCGCAATCTCCAGGTCAGTGGCCACAGGTCGAGGTGCTGATCGAGCCAACCTACGCAGCGACGCAGGGGCCAGTGGCAGACAGCCCGATCTGCTCAGCCCAGCTCATTTCCCTCGCCGGGCACCTCGAGCCAACGCCGCAGCCAGGCGGTCAGTCCATAAAAAGGCAGGGTGTCGGCCAGGGCCGCCAGGGCCTTGAACAGATACCCGCTGGCGATGAAGCTGAACAGCTGGGGCGCCAGCGGCAGCTCGGACCTGACCGGCAGCACATGGGCGCCGTAATGGCTGATCAGCACCACGGCCGTGGTGTCGACCAGCTGGCTCACCAGGGTGGAGCCGTTGTTGCGCAGCCACAGCGCCTTGCCAGCGCTGAAGCGCTTCCAGAAATGGAACAGCCGCACATCGGTGAACTGAGCCGCCAGGTAGGCCACCATCGATGCCCCGACGGCGCCGAAGGCCAGGCGCCGCATTTCAAAGAAGGTCGCGTCGGCAGGGGCACCGGCGACCCCGGGCAGCACACCCCCGAGCCACAGGATCAGCACAATCCAGCCGTTGAGCAGCAGACCCACCCAGACCAGCTGGGAGGCCTTGTCCTCACCCCAGATCTCGCTGATCAGATCGGTGCACAGAAACGTCAGCGGGTAGGGCAGGGCACCGACCGCCACCACAATCGGCCACGGCCCGATGCTGCCCAGTTGCAGAAAGCGGGTCAGGCCCAGGATGTTGAGCATCGCCATCGTGCCCAGAAACAGGCCCGAGAGCACCAGAAAGGCCAGGTCGCGGCGTTGCTGCAGGGTCATCGACAGCGGGCCATGGGGGACACTCGAACCAGGCTGCCGAGGTCCTTGCCCATGCGCCACAACCCGCCACCATTCGGCTTTCTGGTGCTCGACAAGCCGGCGGGCCTGACCTCCCACAGCTGTGTCAGCCGGGTGCGGCGGGCCTATGGACTCAAGCGGGTCGGCCATGGCGGCACCCTGGATCCAGCCGTCACCGGCGTGTTGCCGATCGCCCTGGGGCCGGCGACCCGGCTGCTGCCGTACCTCAGCGGCGCCAAGGTCTACCGGGGCGTGGTGCAGCTGGGTCTGACCACCAGCAGCGATGACCTGGACGGCGAGGTGCTGCAGCGCATTCCCCTGCCCGCCGACCTGCAAGCGGATGCGCTGGAGGCTGCCCTTGGGGCCTTTCGCGGCCCGATTCAGCAGGTGCCGCCCCAGGTGTCAGCCGTGCATGTCGACGGGGTGCGGGCCTACCAGCGGGCCCGCCGCGGCGAGGCCATGGACCTGGCCGCCCGGCCGGTCACCATTCACCAGCTGACCCTGCTGGGGTTCGACATCGCCCGGGGACAACTGGAGCTGGAGGTGCACTGTTCGGCCGGGACTTACATCCGCGCCCTGGCCCGCGACCTGGGCGCGGCCCTGGGCACCGGCGGGGCCCTGGCCAGCCTGCGGCGCACCGCAGCCCTGGGCTTTGACCTCAACGATGCCGTGCCCTGGGAGGCCCTGGATCCGCAGGCGCTGGCGGCTGGGGCCCCGCTGCCAGGTCTGCGCTCGCCCCTGGCAGCCCTGGGCCATCTGGCTCAACAGCAGCTCGACGATGGGGAACTCGAGGGCTGGCGCTGCGGCCGCCAGCTGCAGGCCCACCAGCCGTGGCAGCCGGGCACGCCGGTGGTCGTCACCACCGCCGCCGGCGAGCTGGCAGGGGTGGCCAGCGCCAGCGAGGCCGGCACCCTGCAGCCCAAGCTGGTGCTCGATGCAGCGGGGTAACCACCATGGCCGGCCACAGCAAATGGGCCCAGATCAAGCGCACCAAAGCGGTGGTCGATGCCAAGCGCGGCGCCGTGTTCACCCGCCTGGGCCGCGAAATCATGGTGGCAGCCCGGGCGGGTGCCGATCCGGCGGGCAATTTTCAGTTGCGCACCGCCATCGAGAAAGCCAAGGCCGCTGGGGTACCCAACGCCAACATCGAGCGGGCGATCGCCAAGGGCTCGGGCCAGGGCCAGGGCGGCGGTGAACAGTTCGAGGAGGTGCGTTACGAGGGGTATGGGCCAGGCGGGGTGGCCGTTCTGGTCGAAGCCTTCACCGACAACCGCAACCGCACCGCGGCCGATCTGCGCCTGGCCTTCAGCAAGCACGGCGGCAAGCTGGGCGAAACCGGCTGCGTCGGCTACCTGTTCGAGCACCGCTCGGTGGCCCAGCTCGCGGGGGAGCTGGACGAGGACAACTTGCTCGAACACCTGTTGGCCCTCGAAAGCGGAGGCGGTCCCGCGGTGCTGGGGTACGCCCTGGGCGAGCCTGGCGGAACCGAGGTGTTCGCCGGCTTCGCCGCACTCGAGGCCCTGCAGGACGGCCTGCGCCGCGCCGGCCTGACCGTGGTCAGCTGGGACCACCGCTGGATTCCCCTGACCGCCTGCGAGCTCCAGGAGCCCGAGCAGCTGACCCTGTGCCTGCGGCTGCTCGATGCCCTCGAGGGGCTCGACGATGTGCGCAGCGTCGCCAGCAACCTCGAAGCGGATCCTGCCCTGATTGCAGGCAGCCTGGCCTGAGCCGGCTGACCACCCCGCAGGAACCGCTCAGCCCCGGCCCCAGGCGGCGCGATCGACGACCAGGGTGACCGCCGGATGCAGGTGCAACCAGCTGGCCGGCAGCTGGGGCCCGGGTGGGTCCTGGAGCAGCCGTTGCAGGACCGGTGCTTTGGCCGCACCGGTGACCACCAGCAGGATCTCGCGGGCCGCCAGGATCTCGACCAGCCCCAGGGTCAGGGCCTGGGCGGGCACCGCCTGGGGGCTGCCGCCAAAGGCCCCGGCATTCTGGGCGCGGGTGCTGGCGCTGAGCGTCACGCAGCGGCTGCGGGTCTCGGCACCACACGGCGGTTCGTTGAAGCCGATGTGGCCGTTGAGACCCAGGCCGAGCAGCTGCAGACCGATGCCCCCAGCGGCCGCCAGCGCCGCGCCGTAGCGGCGGGCCTCAAGCGCTGGATCGCTGGCCAGGCCATCGGGCAACTGCAGGCGGGCTCGCTCAAGACCCAGGGGAGCCGCAAGCTGCCGGTCCATGAACGCGGCAAACGAGTCCGGGTCGCCTGGACCCAGACCCACGTACTCGTCCAGGTTGAAGCTGCACCAATGGTCCCGCAGGGTCTGCTGCCGGGGCTGGGGCCATGCCCTGACCCGGCCCACCAGGGCCCCATAGACCGGCTCCATGGTGCGGCCGGTGGCCAGGCCCAGCGGCAGTTCCGGATGGTCGAGCCGGGCCTGGAGCAACCGGGCCGCCACCCATTCGGCGACCGCCGGCCCATCGGCCAGAACCTCAGGGTCCGCGATAGGCATCCAACTGGGTCCCCGGGTAGTAATGGCTCAGGATCGCGTTGTGGTCGGCGCCGCGGCGCGCCAGGCCGTAGGCGCCCCACTGGCTCATGCCGATGCCATGACCAAAGCCCCGACCGCTGACCACCAGGGTCATCGCTGCCGTCGCCTGCGGCTCAGCCCACTGCAGGGGGGGTAACGGCGGCAATGGCAAGGCTGACTGCTGGGACTGCTGAGGCTGCTGGGGCCCCTGCTCGACAGAGGCAACGGGCTCGCTCGTCCTGATCAGCTCCAGTTCCACCAGGGTGCTGCGCAGTCCCAGGCGCTGACGCAGCTGGGCGCCACTGAGCACGAGGGTGCCCCGCGGACCCTCGATGCGCACCTGGCGCAGCCGCCCGGTCGTCGTGCGACCCAGCACCTGCAGGTTGAGCAGTCCCCCGGTTTCAGCAAACGACCGACTGAGCTGATCGGGCCCGAAGCGCTCGCTCCAGCTGCGCACGGGGCTGTGGTCATCAAAGTCGCGAACGGCAACCAGATAGGGCAGCTGCTGGGCCCACAGGTCGCCGCTGGCTTCGGTGGTGCCGCCGCTGCTGCTGTGAAACACCGCCTCGATCAGGCTGCCGCCGTAGGTCAGCACCTGGGAGCGGGTGGCAGCGACCGCCTCGCGGGTGGTGTCGGTCTCGCTCTCGATCCCGCGATACACCTGACTGGACACCGTTGCCCGCAGATCAAAAGCCTCGGCAGGACGGCGCTGGCGCAGGGCATAGGTGCGGGCTGCCACCGCCTGGGCCCGCAGTGCCGGTTGGGGCCAGCTGGCAGGCATCTCGCTGCCGACGACGCTGGGCAGATAGGTCTCCAGGGTGACGTGGTTGATCGCCCGCAGGCCCGCCCCCTGGCGCAACAGCTGCAGCCGGCCGCGGTAACGGCGCTGCTGCAGGACCACCAGGCTGCCGGGGACCATGGGCTCGAGCCACAGGGCCCCGGTCACCATCGGCAGGGCCACCCCGTCGAGCAGCAGGCGCAGGCCTGTGGCCTGCTGGGGATCGCTCTGCACGGTCAGGGCCTGGCCAGGGGCCAGCAGCGCCAGCGGCTGCCCTGCGCCATCGCGCATCTGCAGCGGCTGCTCAGCCGCCGCCAGCTCGATCTGGGGCCCTTCCTGCAACAACACCCGCAGCGCCGGGTCGAGCGACAGACCTGCCGATCCCCGCTGCTGGGGGCGCAGGGCCAGCTGGGGCTCGCCCAGGGCCTGGGCGCGGGCCGCCGGCCAGGGCAGGCCGACACCCAGCAGCAGCAGCGGCCACAGCCGGGACCAGGAGTGGCAGGGGGGACGCAACACCGCCATAACAATGGGCCTGGGGTCCATTGTGACCGCCGTGGCAGCATGCGCCAGAGGCACAACTGCCGTGCAGATCACCTTTCTGGGCACGAGTTCAGGCGTGCCGACCCGGGGCCGCAACGTCTCGGCGGTCGCCCTGCGGCTGCCCCAGCGCAGCGAGCTGTGGCTGTTCGACTGCGGGGAGGCCACCCAGCATCAGTTTCTGCGCAGCGACCTGAGGGTCAGCCAGCTGCGGCGGATCTTCATCACCCACATGCACGGCGACCACGTGTTCGGGCTGCCGGGCCTGTTGGCCAGCCTTGGCCTGGCAGGCACCTGCCCGGGCATCGACCTCTACGGTCCGGACCCGCTGCGGGACTACCTGGAGGGCGTGCTGCGCACCAGCTCGACCCGCATCGGCTATCCGCTGCGAACCCACAAGGTGCGCCAGGCCGCCGAGGGCGGCACGGTGGTGTTCGATGACGATGAGCTCCAGGTGCGCTGCACACCCCTGACCCACCGGGTGCCGGCCTACGCCTATCGGGTCGACCAGAAACCCCGGGCCGGCCGTTTTGACATCGAGCAGGCCCGCAACCTGGGGATTCCACCCGGTCCGATCTATGCCGAGCTCAAGGCCGGCCGCACCGTCACCCTCGAGGACGGCCGCATCATTAACGGGGCCAGCCTGACCGGACCGGAACGGCCCGGCGCCAGCATCGTTTACTGCACCGACACCGTCTTTTGCGAAGCGGCGGTCGAGCTGGCCCGGGGCGCCGACCTGCTGATCCACGAGAGCACCTTCTCCCATGGAGAAGCCGAGCTGGCCATCGCGCGCCAGCACTCGACCAGCACCATGGCGGCCCAGACAGCCCTTGAGGCTGGCGTCAAGCAACTGGTGCTCACCCACCTGAGCCCGCGTTACATGCCGGGCAACCCCCAGGGCCCCGACGACCTGCTGGCCGAGGCCCGGGCGATCTTTGCCGAGACGATCATGGCCAAGGATTTCCTGACGCTGGATGTCATCCCGGCTGAGTAGGCCTGCAACAGTTCGCGTGTTTCTTGCCCAGGGGACCCTTCCGCCGTGATACAAGGTCTCCGTTCAGGCTTCTTCCATGGCCCGTCTCCTCTCGACAGCAGTCCGCGCCGTTGGTCGCGCTCTGCTGGTGCTTCCCCTGGCTCTGCTGCTGGTCACCGGCTTTGGCCAGGAGGCGCTCGCGGCCCAGTGGACCAGTGATCAACTGACCGTTCCAGCCAATCCAGAAGGCACCCAGGTGACGTTCAGCGAGCAGGAGGTCAAGACCGGCCGCAAGCTGTTCAACAACAGCTGCGGCGAATGCCATGCCGGCGGCATCACCAAGACCAACCAGAACGTGGGCCTCGACCCCGAAACCCTGGCCCTGGCCACCCCGTCGCGGGACAACGTCGCAGCCTTGGTGGATTACATGAAGGACCCCACCTCTTATGACGGGGAATACAGCATCGCCGACGTGCACCCGAGCCTGCGCAGCAGCGACGTGTTCGTCAAGATGCGCGATTTGGACGACGAGGACCTGCGTCTGATGGCCGGTTACATCCTGGTCGCTCCCAAGGTGCAGGGCATTCAATGGGGCGGCGGCAAGATCTACTTCTGAGGTCTGGCCCCGTCGTCTTGCTGACAAGCCCACCGCCTTTGGGGCGGTGGGCTTTTTGATGGCGGGTAAGGACCCTTCAGGACTGGACCCTGCATCCAGATTGGTGGCTCTGAAAATCCGACCGCCACGTTGGCCTCTGGCGATGGGTTCAGAGCCGAGGGGCTGGTGTTTCTGTTGGGCAAGCTTCAGGCCATGCCCAGTCGCACCAAGCCCTGATACAGCACAAAGCTGCTGATCCAGGCCAGCCCCAGCGACCAACCCACGCTTAAAGCTGTGAAACCCAGCTTTTTGGATTCACTGCGAATCACAGCGACAGTGGAGAGGCAGGGGGTGTACAGCAGGGTGAAGACCATGAAACTGAGGGCCTGGGCCCAGCTCACGTCGGCGACGATCGCCCGGCTCAGCGCCTGGGGATCCGCCTGCCCGTAGATCACCGCCAGGCCGCCCAGCACGATCTCCTTGGCGATGAAGCCGAACACCAGCGCCACGGTCAACTTGGGGTTGATGCCGATGGGGTTGAGCAGGGGAGCCAGCGCCGTGCCCAGCAGACCTGAGAGGGACTGGGCTGACGCCGGTTCAACGCCCAAGGGCAGGTTGTTGAGCAACCACACGGCCACCACGCCAACGATGATGAAGCGGCGGGCCCAGAACCAGAAATGGCGCACCTCGAGCCAGGCCCGGGTGAGCATCTGGGGAACCGTGGGCAGGCGGTAGGGGGGCAGCTCCAGCACCAGGGGCTCCTGGCTGGGGAACCGACCGCGAAACAGCAGGGCGGTCAGCACCGCTGCCACGAAGCTCGTCAGATAGAGGCCAAAGATCACCAACGCCCCTTGGCGGGGGGCAAAAAAGGCCGCCGCCATGAACAGGAACACGTTGAGCCGGGCTGAACACAACGAAAACGGAATGATCAGCATCGACAACAGCCGCAGGGCTGGGTCGCGCATCACCCGGGTTCCCAGGATCGCCGGCACGTTGCAGCCGAAGCCCATCAGCGACAGCACGAAGCTGCGCCCATCGAGCCCCAGACGCTCCATGAAAGCGTCCATGAGGTAGGCCGCCCGCGACAGATAACCGCTGTCTTCGACCACCCCCATCGCCAGAAAGAACAGAGCGATCACCGGCAGGAAGGCGCTGACCGTGCCGATCCCCTGGTAAAGCCCCTCCAGCAGGAACCCCGACACAAAGGGGGGCAGGGGGGCCAGCAGCGGCTTGAGAGCCTGCTGACCAACCAGATCCAGCAGGGTGCCGAGACCTTCCTGCAACGGCACACCGATGGCATAGATGAGTTGGAACATCAACGCCATGGCGCCGAAGAACAGCGGCAGCCCCAGCACCGGGTGCAACAGCACCGCATCGAGGCGACGGGTCCAGCGGTCACGCCACTGCTGGGGCAGACGAACGGCGGCCTGCACCAACGCACGCTGGGCCGCTTCTAGCTCGCCGTCCACGGCAACCAGACGGGCCTCCAAGTGCTGCAAGGGGACCGGCCCCGGGACATCGGCCCTGCCCGCCAAGGCCCGTTCGACAGCCTCACGCACCGTCTCCAGGCCGCGGCCGTACTTGGCACTGACCAAAACCACCGGCAAGCCCAGCGCGGCGGCCAGGACATCGGGATCGACCTGCACACCGAAACGACGGGCCTCGTCGGCCATGTTCAACACCACTAGAGCCGGCAGGCCCAGGTGCTGGATCTGCAGGGCCAGCCGCAGCTGCCGATCAAGCTGACTGGCGTTGAGCACCACCACCATCAAATCGACGGGGGTGGCTTCCAGAAAGCGGCGCACCACCGCCTCATCGCCGGTGTGGCCGCGCAGGTCGTAGATGCCCGGCAGATCCACCAACTGCAGGGGCAGGCCGGCCAGGATCAGCTCGGCCTGCATCAACTCGACCGTGAGCCCAGGCCAGTTGCCGATATGGGCGTGGCTGCCGGTCAGCCGATTGAACAGGGTCGATTTGCCCGTGTTGGGCATGCCCACCAGGGCCAGGGTGGTCATGCCACCAGGGCCACACAGGCGGCGTCACGGCGCCGCAACATCAACTCGGTCATGCCAACACGGATGTGCAACGGCCCCGACCAGGAGGCGCGACGCAGCACCTGCACGGTCTGTCCAGGCCTGAGCCCCAGGGCCTCGCGCCGGGCCCTGCGCCCCT
>Ga0310335_100364_pt1 | contig 12417 bp, 11 predicted proteins | sample LakMicMISRFREDD7_FD_195549 | JGI IMG/M metagenome (GOLD analysis project Ga0310335, IMG submission 195549) | Enriched freshwater cyanobacterial communities from Lake Michigan, Michigan, United States - MI23.SRF.RED.D7 (v2) (version 2) | ecosystem: Environmental > Aquatic > Freshwater > Lake... | reverse complement strand
GATTGTTGCACATGTGATGGATCATCATCCACTTGCGCGTAATTGAGGCTGTCGAGAGGACTTTCGAGGGCTAGCGCTTGAGAGTGATTGGTACGCATGGTTCGTCTAAGTGAGGCGCTTGCTGAACAACGATCACGGCCTTCTCCAGCCTTTGCAATGGCACAGGTTTGAGGTTCGGGGCCGCAATGAATTCAGGGGCGAGAATTCCATGCCGCATATCGCTGTTAGCTGCACCTGATCTGCATTTTTTCAACAGCAGCTTTCTCTTGGTAAGGCCAAGTCTCGCTAGAAGTGGCGAGCTATCACAGCTGATCTTGGAAGAACCTGGGGGAATTTCTGCGGAGATGATGTCCTCGTACGGCTTGCCTGCCAACTTGACCAGAACGGTCAAGCATTCGCAGATATCAATCGTATCGCCTGTCTATCATGCCGCAGAGATCGTCCCCCACCTTGTCAGGCAGTTATTAGCCGCCATGCATGAGCTAGGCGCATCATTTGAGATTATTTTAGTTGAAGATAGAAGCACTGATCAATCTTGGGAAGCAATAAAAAGAGAATGTCAAAGAAATAGCAAAGTAATTGGCTTAAGGCTTAGTCGTAACTTTGGTCAGCACAGTGCAATTACTGCTGGTTTGAGATACTCAAGGGGGGAGTGGATTGTCGTGATGGATTGTGATCTTCAGGACAAGCCAGATCAAATATCTGTTTTATACAAAAAAGCACTTGAAGGATTTGACGTTGTCTTTGCTAGGCGGCGCTTAAGGAAAGACTCACGCCTGAAGAGGCTTTATTCAAAGCTATTTTATTCGATCTTTAGCTATTTAACTGGCACCAAGCAAGATGCAGCGATCGCAAACTTTGGGATTTATCGAAATAAAGTAATTGATGCAGTCCTGAGCATGAATGACAATATTCGATATTTTCCGGCAATGGTTCAATGGGTGGGGTTTAGAACGACAACTGTCGATGTTGAGCATTCAGAACGGCTATATGGAGAGACCGCTTACAACCTGAGGAGAATGCTTAGATTGGCTATTAATAATATCATTTCTTTCTCTGATAAGCCTTTGCAGCTTGTTGCCGAAGGCGGACTTGCTCTGTCTTTCCTCTCTCTCTCAATAGGCTTAATTTATCTTATTGGCTATTTATTTGGCGCCATAAAAATTGCGGGCTATGCCAGTCTAATCATTTCGATTTGGCTGACTGCTGGTATCAATATTCTTGTGCTGGGATTAGTCGGAATCTATGTTGGCAAGGCTTTTGAGAAGGCAAAAAATAGACCAGTTTATATAGTCGATGAGGTCATTAATGATGCCTGAGTCTATCGTCTATTTAAACTGGGACACTCATTTCTTTGGCAAGCGAGTAGGAAGCCTCTGTCTGTTAGCCACTCATTCATTGACTGCAGGCCTGCAATCCGCAAAATGCCAAGGATTTGAGCTTGTTTATATTGACTCTGAGCGTGAGATCTTGCAGTCAAGAAGTGGGGCATATTTATTGGTTGATACTGGCGGAAAAACTAAATTTGTCAAGACTTTAGATCGATACTCGAAGCAGGTCGAGGACAATCCATGTATCAAGCTCTATGACAAGCATGATATTGATCCTGAAATTATTGCTTTGGCATATCTCAGTGGACATCGATCTAGGTTCAAGCTTGATCCTTGTTTACCACCTGGCAGTTTTGAGAGGCTTTACAGGGCTTGGTTGACAAACAATCTCCATCAGATGCCCATGGCCGCAATCTATACGTATCAAGTGAGCGGAACGATTGTTGGGCTGATCACGTCTCAATGGCATGAAGCAACTTGCTCGATTGGTCTTTTAGCTGTTCTGCCTTCATGGCAAGGTCAAGGCATTGGTATGCAACTTCTCAAGCAAGTTGAAAGTCTATGTGTTGCCAACGGCATTTCACGTCTTGAGGTGCAAACTCAACTTTCCAATACCAGCGCCCAAGCTCTTTATCGAAAAAATTTATTTATCGAGGCAGAATCTCGATTTCTCTATCACGCGCATCGTATTGCTGCGTGGCAACCTGAGAAAGCGACCTGTCGCGACTCTGAATCATGCATATCAGCAGAAGTATGAAACGGCAAGTAACTTTATCCAGGCAAGTTATTAAGTATTTGTCAGTCGGTTGCGTTGCCAATGGGCTGGCTTATGCCTTGTATCTCTCGATGACTTTACTTGGTATTAATCCGGTATGGAGCATGACAGCAGTTTATTTGGCTGCCTGCTCCACATCCTTCGCTGCCAACAAGGTGTGGACATTCAAATCGGACACAGATCTCGGTGTTTCACTTGGCAAGTACGTCATTGTTCAACTTCTGGGCTATGTCACCAATCTAGTGGTGCTTACAGCTTTGCACTATGGATTAGGTGTGCCGCACTCTCTCGCACAATTAATAGGGATAGCATTTGTCGCCATAGAGCTTTTCACTTTAACTCGTAATTATGTATTTGTTTGATTGACAAACGTGAAATCCGCAATTTCTCAGACTCCCTATCCAGATGCTGCTTTTGCTTATTTTGCAAAAGCTGAAGCCGAGCATTGGTGGTTTCGCTGTCGCAATCAACTTATTATTTTGATCCTCAAAAGTAGGGCATCAAATCTTCGTGACTTCCTTGAGGTTGGATGCGGCACAGGTTACGTGATTAGCGGTATTGCTCGAGCCTTTCCTTTGTTAAAGCTTGAAGCTACTGAATACTTCGAGAATGGCCTTGTTTTTGCAAGACAGCGGCTTCCTTCTTGTTCATTCCGACAGCTGGATGCAAAAGCCATGGTCGAGGCTGAAGCCTACGACGGGATTGGATCCTTTGATGTCATTGAACATATTGATGCTGATCAAGTCGTACTCGACAATTTATTTAGAGCACTTCGACCAGGAGGCCTGCTGCTGCTGACAGTCCCACAACATCCTTGGCTCTGGTCAGCGACTGATGTCTATGCCCATCACATCAGGCGGTACACCCGAATGGATCTTTGCCAAAAAGTGAAAACTGCTGGATTTCAGATTGAGTACTGCTCTTCCTTTGTCTGCTTACTTTTACCTGTCATGGCATTGCAGAGAATTTTATTGCGAACCAGGCAATTCGATCCCGACTCTGAATTCAAGATCAACCCCCTACTCAATAAGTTTTTATATCTAGTAATGCAGCTTGAGTTCGCATTGATGATGTTTGGTCTCAGGTTCCCTGCAGGAGGCTCGCTTTTATTGGTAGCCCGCAAGCCATGATTCCATTCAACAAACCCTATCTCACAGGTCGTGAGCTCCATTACATTTCTGAAGCCCACAACCGTGGCCAGCTGGCAGGTGATGGCTTCTTTACCAAGAAATGTAATTCCTGGCTTGAACAGAAGACTGGTTGCAAAAAGGCGCTGCTCACCCATTCGTGCACCGCTGCTTTGGAGATGGCGGCCATCCTTGCGGATATCCAGCCTGGTGATGAGATCATCATGCCCTCATTCACCTTCGTGTCTACAGCCAATGCTTTCGTTCTGCGGGGTGGCGTGCCTGTGTTTATCGACATCCGAGAAGACACACTGAACATCGATGAGCGTCTGATCGAGTCGGCTATTACGCAGCGTACAAAAGCAATTGTGCCTGTCCATTACGCCGGCGTTGCCTGTGAAATGGACACGATCATGGCGATTGCGGGCAGGTACAACTTGCTGGTGATTGAAGATGCAGCCCAGGGGGTGATGGCCTCCTACAAGGGTAAGCCTCTTGGCTCGATTGGTGATCTCGGTTGCTACTCCTTCCATGAAACGAAGAACATCATTGCTGGCGAAGGAGGGGCATTGCTGGTTAACAAGCCAGAACTTGCTGAACGTGCTGAAATCATTCGCGAGAAGGGGACTAACCGTAGTCAGTTTTCTCGTAAGGAGGTGGATAAGTATACGTGGGTCGATATTGGCTCTTCCTACCTACCAGGTGAAGTGATTGCTGCCTTTCTCTGGGCACAGATGGAGGAAGCCGAGGCAATCACTAACAAACGAATCGATATTTGGAACCTCTATCACAAAGCTTTCGAGCCATTGGAATCAATGGGTCGATTACGTAGGCCAATTATACCCCGGGACTGCGTTCATAATGCACATATGTATTATTTGCTCCTCCATGATTTGCAAGATAGGTCTTGCTTTATTGCCAGAATGAAGGAGGCGGAGATTAATTGTGTATTTCATTATATTCCACTGCACTCGGCTGCGTATTCATCAACTTTGCGATTCGAGAATGATTCGCTGCCTTTAAGTAATACAGAAGAACGCAGTAGCCGACTTGTCAGGCTGCCGCTCTGGGTTTCGATGAATTCTGAATATGAACGTGTGATTGCTCATGCCAATGAATTCCTGAGCTGTTTGTCATGACTGATCTGAAAATTCCATTGACTTCAGGACCTCTGGGCGATATTTACCGAGTCAAGCAGCTTTGCAAAGGCAATCGATTTGCGGTTTTAAATATTTGCTTATTCTTGCTTTGTATTGGCATCTCGGTTTTTGGCTTCATCTACTTGGGAGCTATTGGCTGGCCTGGTCTTCATTGGGATGCCGCTTTGTATGGCACACCCGTCATTAATGTTGCAGCCGGTAAGGGTTGGTATTTTGGTTCTTACACTCCGCAGCTCATAAATAGAGCGAGCCTTGACTATGATTTTCATGGTATTCTTCACGTTCTGTTCTATGGGTTGTTGTTAAAGTGTTATAGCTGGTCGCGCTATATTCTTGCGCAATCCTGTGTCAATGCGTTGACCTTTGTTGTGTATACGGCGCTTTATGCTTCGATCTTCCTCAGGCAGAAAGGCGCAGGATTGTCCAGTTTGTATGTTGCGGGTTTGTTGGGCTTTGTTCCTGGTGCCCTTTGCATAGGGCTGCAGGGGAGGCCAGAGCAGCTGGCGCCAATGATATTGGGCGTGTCGCTTGGAGCGTTTTCTTTTCTTTCGTCTCAGGCCAGCAGAATCGCTGTCCATGGTCTAGTCCTTGGCCTTTTATTTCTCTTGTCGCCATTGGTTGGATTGTTTTACGCATCTCTGGTTTTCTTCTATTGGTACGCCATGGAAAAAAACGGCTTGATTGCATACTTGTGTTCTATTTTTTGCCTTGTGGCTGTGGCGGGCCTTGTTTTGATTCTGCTTATTGGCTTGCTGGCTCCTTTCTCGCCGGTGCAATGGTTGCAAAATGTTTTGAATGCGAGCACGCAGACGCTCAGCTTTAGGGGATTTATTTTCATGTTACGTAGTGGGAGATGGGGCTTTTCGCTCATCGCCCCATTCTGGAATTTAATTGCCCTTATGCTGATCGGGGTTGGTGTGTCCTGGTTGTGGGCAAAGAAGCGCTCATTTTTTGCATTGGCAGCATCAGCAATCGTGCTTGGCTTGTTTAACGAGAAAATGTGTGATTATAGCTATACCCCTTTTATCCCTTATGCGATCTTCCTGGCTCTTGCTTGGTCAGCTGAAGACTTTGGAGGCGGTCTTGGTGTCGGTATGTCGAGGTTGATAAGGTATCCAGTCTTTGCCGTCTCTTTCGTTTACGTGTATGTAGTATTGTCTTATTTTTTGTCAAGTCTGGTCATTCCGCACGATCAGCTTTCCTTGGTCTTGGCTAGAGATAGGTTTGGTCATTCTCAGGCTGGCAAGGTGCTGTCGACTGGAACAGCTGCTGTTGGATTCCCGCCTTACGCGATGTGGCCATCGATGGTCGTTTTGGGACAGGGTGGCAGTGCCTATGCGACCTTTACCCCTTCTCAGCAACCAGTAGCCGACAAGTCGCTGGCGCGATACGAGCACAAGACAGGGCGTCTTGTTGAGTACATGATCTATCCGCAAACTGAGACCAGCATCAATGTCCTTCCTCCTTCCGCACTTTATGTTGGATCTGCTCGATATGAGCTTTGGGAAAACCACTGGGCTTCGCCAGTCTGGCTCGATTTCAAGCTTAGTCCGCTACGGCTAACGAATAGATATAATTTTGCACTTTACAAGCGTCAAGTGCCTATTGCTTTGTCGTCCGATTCCTGATTAAGCGATTTCTTTTGTCATTGCATATATTGTCTTTCCTCCTTCTCCTGCGAGCGGCTAAGAGCATGTCTTCGTTGCACTCCTTTGTTCGGGCTTGTCTGCATCTGTTCGACTTGTCGCCTCTTCTCTCCCGTGCTGAGTAATTACGCCGGCTGCTTCTTGGGATGGCCAAGATTGTGGAAGAGTGCCAAAAAGTAGATTGATTTAAGGCTTTATTTCTAGAGTCTCTAGTCTTGACTACGCGCTTCGCTTGATTGCTGTTTGTCTGGCTCGTCTGTGTTTTTGCTTTGCCTCCCCCCGGCAGCCAGGGCCTGCAGCAGCTTCTGGTCGCTGAGGCGGGACGCTTGAGCGGCAGATCACCGCCCTACTAAACACGTCACTTGCGGCCCGCCCCAGCGTCGTTCAACCGGCTACCAGGCTTCGAACGTATCTCAATCGGCGTGATTGAGCCGTTACTGCAGCCGTGGATCTAAGCCAACGCCCTGTCGCTAGCACGCACTTCGAAAGCCTTAAGGAAAGTTGCTGGAACGGTGGGTCGATGCCGCGCCTGGTCGCCAGCGGCAGCTCCGAACAGCGCTGATGCATCAGAGCGGCGCATTGAACAGAAGCAGCCGGTTGTTGGCGGGCATCGCCACATCGGCCAGGGCACGCAGCCCCCGGCTCTCGGCCAGGGCGGTGATCCAGTCGGCGTCCCGCACCCCCATGGCGGGGTCGATGCTGCGCAGGTGGGCATCAAAGGCGGCGTTGCTGGGGGCGGTGTGCTGGCCGCCGTCGCTGAACGGGCCATAGAGCAGCAGCAGCCCGCCGGGGGCCAGTACGGCGGCGGCGCCGGCCACCAGGTGCGGCACGGCGCTCGCCGGCATGATGTGGGCCGTGTTGGCCGTGAACACCGCCCCATAGGGCCCGGCGGGCCAGGGGCCGGCGCACACGTCCAGGGTGATCGCATCGGCCAGCTGACTGCCGGCCGCCAGTGGGCTGCGGCCCTCGCTGTCGATGCGTTGCTGCAGGTCAAGGCACTGCTCGGCCCGCTCGCTGGGCTGCCAGTGCAGCTGGCTGATCTGGCGGGTGAGGTGGACGGCATGTTGGCCGCTGCCCGAGCCGATCTCGAGCACCCGGGCCGGCCGTGGCAGCCACCGAGCCAGCTCAGCGGCGATCGGCTGTTTGTTGCGCTCGCAGGCTTCAGAAAACAGCACAGGCTTGCCGAAACAGGACGATCGACGCGCTCAGGGCTGATCCAGGCCCTGGCGCAGTTCGGCGCAGAAGCGTCCGGCGGCTGCAGCCACCGGCTGGCCGGCTGCGTGAGCTTCGGCCATCGCCTTGACCAGGGCGCTGCCGACGATGGCGCCATCGGCACCCCAATCGCGCACGCGGCGGGCCTGTTCGGGGGTGGCGATGCCGAAGCCCACGGCCACCGGCGTGCCCCCCTGGGCCTTGAGCTGCTGCACCAGCGGGCCCACCCGCTCCTGCAGCGTGGTGCGCACCCCGGTCACCCCGGTGACGCTGACCAGATAGGTGAAGCCGCGGCTGGCGGCGTGGATGCGGGCCATGCGCTCGGCCGGGGTGGTGGGGGCCACCAGCAGCACCAGGTCGAGGCCGTGGCTGGCGGCAATCGCCGAGAGCTTCTCGCCCTCTTCGAGGGGCAGGTCGGGCACCACCAGGCCGGCCGCACCGGCGGCGGCGGCTTCAAGGCAGAAGGCCTCCATGCCTTTGTTGAGCAGGGGGTTGCTGTAGGTGAACAGCACCACCGGGATCGTCAGCTGGCCCTTGAGGCTGCTGAGCATGGCCAGCACCCTGGCGGGTGTGGTGTGGGATGCCAGGGCGCGACTGGCCGCCGCCTGGATCACCGGGCCATCGGCCAGGGGGTCGCTGTAGGGGATGCCCAGCTCGATCAGGTCGGCGCCGCTGGCCTCAAGGGCCAGCAGGCTGGCGGCTGTGGCCTCCAGATCGGGATCACCCGCCATCAAAAAGGGCATCAGGGCGCAGCTTTGCTGCTGCCGCAGGGTCTCAAAACGCTGCTGGATCGCCGTCACGCCTGCTGTTCAGATGCCTGTGAGCCTATGGGGTCGCTCGGGCCGGGTTCGCTGGCGGAACCGGTCTCAGCCAGCAACCTGGCCTGCTCTTCGGGGCTCAGCGCTTCAAAACGCTTGAGCAGCTCGGCATCGGTGTAGGCGTCGTAGGCCTGGCGGTAGTCACGCCGTTGCTGCATGTAGGTCATGCTGCCGGTGACGGCCCTGAACAGGTAACTGCCCGTCCAGACCAGCACCAACAGCGTCAGCACCGCCGAAGCGGCGATGCCCGCCGAAAATCCCTCAAAACCGGTGGCCGCAAAGGCCCAGTACCCGCCGGCTCCCAGGGCCAGCACCGCCAGCCCCAGCAGCAGGGATTGTCCTTTGGTCATCGCGTTCTAGACCTCACCCTGTCCTGCCATCCGCAGGTTGATGAAGGGTGCAAACAGAATCAGCCCCGGGAAGAACAGAAACACCAGGCCGTAGACCCCCAGGCGTTCGAATTTGCCCATGGTGGTCCAGCGCTTGACCATCCAGGCGTAGAGCAGCAGAGGCACCACCACCAAATAGGCGCCGCCCAGGACCACGTAAAGCCCAATCACCACAAGGGTGTCCGGGGAGATGGAGCTCAGGAAACCGGGCAGGGGCACTGGCTCAGCACAGATCGGCCAAGCATAGGAGGCATGCCCTGGGACATGGCCATCGTGATGACGTGCCCGGCAAGGCCGCAGAACCTAAGCTGCATCTGCCGGGGGCATGGCGAAACCGGTAGACGCAGCAGACTTAAAATCTGCAGGCCGCAAGGCTGTGGGGGTTCAAGTCCCCCTGCCCCCATCGGTCATGCCTGATCCGCAGCTGGAACGCGAGCTTGAGCAGGCTCGACGCCATGGCCGCTGGCTGGCCGACGACGAGCTCGCCGCCCTGGACGCGCAGCAGCAACAGACCCTGGACCTGGCCCAGCGGCAAGGCCAGACCCGCCGCAAGCTGGTCCTGCTGACGGGGATCTGCCTGCTGCTGCCGCCCCTGTGGCCCCTGGCCCTGGGGCTGACGCTCTACCTGCTGTTTCCCCGGACGACCCAGCGCTTTGGCCTGATCGCCGGCATCCTGCTGCTGGCGGCTGGAGCGCTGCTGACCCTGCTGCTGCTGAGCCTGGTGGTGGCGATCCTGATGGCCCTGTTTTAGGCAGGGGCTCCAGGCTCGCGCCCGGGTCTTGGTCCCAGCTCCCAGCGCTTGACCAGCCGGTAGACCACCGGCACCACCAGCAGGCTCAGGGCGGTCGACACCAGCTGGCCGCTGAACACGACGACGCCGATGCTCAAACGGCTGCCCGAGCCAAAGCCACTCGCCAGCAACAGGGGAATGAAGCCCGCCAGCGACGAGATGGCGGTCAGCAGGATCGGCCGCAGACGGGCGATCGAGGCCTCGCGGATCGCCTGCTCGAGCGGTTCGCCACCTTTGAGCCTCTGGTTGGCGAATTCGACGATCAGGATGCCGTTCTTGGCTGCCACGCTCACCAGCACCAGCAGTCCCATCTGGCCGTAGACATCGAGGGCCATGCCGCGCAGGCCCAGGCCGATCACGGCCCCCAGCAACGCCAGGGGCACGGTGACGCCGATGATCAGCGGATCGATGAAGTTCTCGTAGAGGGCCGCCAGCACCAGCAACATCACCAGCACCCCCAGGGCGAAGACCCGCACGTTGCTGCCGGCTGCGCGGTTTTCTTCGCGGGCCAGGCCCGCCCATTCGAGCTCGGTGATGCCGCCCTGGCGCTGCTGCACCTGCTCGAGCAGGGCCATCGCCTGGCCGCTGCTGACGCCGGCTCTGGGCAGGGCCCGCACGCTGATCGAGCGCACCAGACGGGTGTGGTTGATGCTGGTGGGGCCGCTGCTCTGCTCGAGGCGCACGATCTGGCGCAGGGGGATCAGCTTGTTGTCGCGGTTGCGCACCATCAGGTTGAGCACGTCATCCGGGTCGCGCCGTCTGGCCCCGTCGAGCTGCACGATCACCTTGCGGACCTGTTCGCTCTCGAAGCTGTCGTTGACGTAATCACTGCCGAAGCTGGCCCCCAGGGTGTCGACCACCGTGGACAGATCCACCCCCAGGGCGGCCATCTGCAAGCGGTCGGGCACCAGCTGCAGCTGGGGTGCGCCGGCGCTGAACCGGGTCGAGACCCGTTCGAAGGCGCCGGTGGCACGCGCCTCGCGGATAAAGCGCTGCACCTGCTGCTCGAACGCGCCCAGGCTCAGCTGGCCGTTGCTGACATCGAGCAGCTCGAGCTCGAGGCCGCCCTCGCTGCTGAAGCCCCGCACGCTCGGGGGTTCGCTCAGCTGCACCATCGCCTGGCGGATGCGTTGGCGCAATTTGCCGTTGAGTCGATCGCCGACGGCGCTGGTGCTCTGCTCGGTCCCTTTGCGCTCTTCGATCGGGGCCAGGCGCAGGTAAAAGGTCCCCTTGTTGGGGCTGCTGTCGCCGAAGGAGCGGCCGGCAAAGAAGGTGGCCCGGGTGATCAGCGGTTCGCTGCGCACCACCTGGCGCACCTGCTCGAGCACCGCCTGGGTCTGCTGCAGGCTGGAGCCATCGGCCAGGATCACCACCCCCCGCAGCTGGCCGGTGTCCTCCTGGGGAATGAAGCTCTTGGGCAGGGCCTGCAGGCCCAGGCCTGTGATCACGATGCCGGCCAGCAGCAGGGCCACCACCAGGCGGGTCCGCCCCAGCACCCAGTCGAGCAGGCGGCTGTAGGGGGGCTCGAGCTGCTCGAGCCAGCGCCGGGGCGGATCGATCCAGCGCCGCAGCCAGGCCGGTTCGGGCTGGTCGGGGCGCACGGCCCGGCTGGCCAGCACCGGGGTGAACGTGAGCGCGTTGAAGGTCGAAAAGACGATCGCCGCCGTGATGGTGATCGCGATCGGTGCATAGAGCCGGCCGACGCTGCCCCCCAGCCCCAGAACCGGCACGAACACGACGATCAGCACCAGCGAGGTGGCGATCAGGGCGCTGCCCAGTTCGGCCATCGCTTCGCGGGCTGCCACCAGTGGTGGTTTGCCCGCTTCGAGCCGGCGGCCGATGTCTTCGCTGACGACGATGGCATCGTCGACCAGCACCCCCGACGCCAGCACCATGCCGAACAGGGTCAGGCTGTTGATCGACTGGCCGGTCAGATACAACACGCTGAGCGTGCCGATCAGGGCCACCGGCACCGCGGCGGCGGTGACCAGGGCCAACCGGGTGTTGCCCAGCCCCAGCAGCAGCACCAGGAACACCAGCAACACCGCATCGCGCAGGCTGTCGGTGGTGTTGTCGACACTGCCTTTGACAAAGTCGGCCTCATCGACGATCAGTTGCATGGCGATGCCCGGCGGGAACCGGGGTTCCAGTTCCTGCAGGGCGGCGTTGACCGCCTCGCTGACGGTGATCGCATTGCTGCCGTCGCGCTGGTTGATCACCAGGGCCACCACCGGATCGCCCTTGAGGTTGGTGGCGATGGCGTCGTAGCTCTCGTTGCCCAGCTCCACCCGTCCCACATCGCGCAGCAGGGTCAGGCCGCCGGTTGCGCCGTCGCGGGCCACCACCAGGTTTTCGAATTCGTCCGGGGTGCGCAGCCGGCCTTCCATGCGCAACGGCAGGGTCAGCTCCTGGCCCGGGGGACTGGGGGCGTCGCCGCTTTGTCCCAGGGCCGCCAGCACGTTCTGCTGCTGCAGGGCCGTGCGCACGTCGGCGATCGTCAGCCCCCGTTCCTCGAGCCGCCAGGGATCGAGCCAGAGACGAAAGGCCAGGCTGTTGCCGCCAGAGAGGCTGACGCTGCCGACCCCGGGGACCCGTTGGATGCGGTCCCGCACCACCTGGTCCACCCAGCCGCTCAAAAAGGTGTCGCGGTAGACACGGCGGTCGGCGCTGAAGCTCAGCACCATCAGCACGTCGTCGCTGCTGCGGCGCACCTGCACCCCCTGCCGCGCCACGCTGGCCGGCAGCAGGCGGGCGACCACCGCCGCCTCGTTCTGGGTGTTGATCTGGTTGAGTTCGGGGCTGCCCCCGTCAAAACTCAGGCTGATGGAGGTGCCGTTGGCCGAGCTGGTCGAGCGGATCGTCTCCAGCCGCTCCAGGCCATTGAGTTGTTTCTCGAGGATCGAGGTGACGCCCTGCTCGACGATTTCGGGGTTGGCGCCGGGGTAGCCGGCCCGCACGCTGACCCGGCTGGGGGCGATCGGCGGCAGGTTCTCGACCTGCAGCAATGGCAGGGCGACCAGGCCGGCCAGCAGCACCAGCAGGCTGCAGACCAGCGTGAACACCGGCCGTTTCAGAAACGGATCCGAGATCGATTTCAAGGCTGGCGGTCCCGTGTCTGAACTGCCCTTAGGGGTGATGGGCGCCGGGCAGCAGGGCGGCCACCTGGTCG
>Ga0310335_100355_pt1 | contig 12631 bp, 6 predicted proteins | sample LakMicMISRFREDD7_FD_195549 | JGI IMG/M metagenome (GOLD analysis project Ga0310335, IMG submission 195549) | Enriched freshwater cyanobacterial communities from Lake Michigan, Michigan, United States - MI23.SRF.RED.D7 (v2) (version 2) | ecosystem: Environmental > Aquatic > Freshwater > Lake... | reverse complement strand
ATTGACACTCCTGCAGAATCGCGAAATCTATTCAAGTAAATATTGGTCGACCGCCCGACAACTTTATCGTTGCCTGCCAAGGTAGAGATGTCAGAATCACACAGCCAGCCAACATCCAACTCTTCTGAAAAGGCCTTATCGCTTTTCGAGGTAAAGTCAAAATTCCTGAGATTCGCCATGACAAAGCTCCTGAGTAATAGCCTGAGTAATAGAAAGATGCATCCAGCCGCTCGCCGCCAGCCCCTAGCCTGATCAAGCAAGGTTTCTGTACACATTCATCTTATTAAGAAGGGAAGCTCAGGAACTTATTTCAGCGGATTCAATTCTCTATCAAAGCAACTATGCTGCATGCGCGAGCAAATTACCAAAACCCACTGCCGACCATCACGAAGCGGATTGGCGCTATGGCAACTGAGAATTTTGAAATCATTAGGCCACGTGCTGCTGCAATACCGCTGATCGCGCATGTCCCGCACGCATCAACGGAGATCCCGTCATGGTTGAGGAGTGGACTTCTTCTTGATGAGGCAGAAATTCAGAGCGAATTAATCAAGCTTACTGATTGGCACACACGCGAGCTTTTCTCTTGGGTTGCTGATCTTGGTGGCAGCATTTTTGTCAATAACATTTCGCGATTGGTGTTTGATCCTGAGCGATTCGTCGACGATGAAAAAGAGCCAATGGCGAAGGTGGGGCAAGGGGCTTTTTATGTCCGCACTTCAGATGGCAAGGATTTAGCAGCCATTAGTGCGGCCGAACGCGCTGAGCGTGTTTGCAGGCTCTACGAGCCTTATCACAAGAGCCTTGCAGATCTTGTGGGCGCGACTCTTCGCGCATCGGGCATTGTGCTCTTGCTGGACTGCCACTCTTTTGCAACGATTCCGCTGCCTAGCGAGCCAAGTCAGGCAGTACACCGTCCTGACATTTGCATCGGTACAGACCCTTTTCATACACCCGAGAGCCTCGCTCAAGGTTTATGCAAAGCTTTTGTGAAGCATGGGCTGTCTGTGGAGCTTGACAAGCCATTTGCGGGCACTTTGGTGCCCATGCAGTTTTTTGGCTCTGATGACCGAGTGGTGTCTGTGATGATTGAGGTCAGGCGAGGCCTCTATTGCGAGGAGCGCACCGGGAAACGCAACCCTGGCTTCATGGCTCTACGCGAGACTCTCAAAGAAGCTGTCGAATCAAATCTGCTCGAGATCTTTGGAAGACGCGTCTAATTCGCGAACGCGCTGAGTCACAAAAACTGCTGACTGCCATAGGCACTAGCCCTAAGAGGCTGATGCGATACCTATGGCTTCTAATCAGCATTTGAATAAAAGCCCTCATCTATTCATTTGGCGAATAGATATAAGCAAGGGTCCAAGATGAGACAAGGGGACAGCGCTATTGCGCCTTATTCGCTAGCCATTTCTGCCATGCCTGTTCTATTCCGCAAGCCCCAACGTATCTCGATCACGGTGAGCCATCACCTTTACGAGCTGCTTACACAATGCTCTGACCTACAGGGGCGTTCGGTCTCCAACCTGGCGGCCTTCTTGCTGGAGAGCGCCCTCGATGGGGTCAAGGCGCAATTCGCAGTTGAGCCGGCTTCAGCGGTGGGCCCAAGAGTCAACCGTGGCGTACACCCCCAGGCCGGCCTGCAGCCATTGACGATGCTCCAGCGCTAGTTCGGCTGGGGCCTCGATGCGTATGCCTGCGCCAAAACCAAACAGCCAGTTGCGCAGGTCAACGTCACGGGCGATGGTCCAGCTGGGCAGGTCCAGTTCCAGCGGGTAGGGGTGGGTGTCCGATGGGGACCCTGGCTCTAGCACGTGCGGCGCTTTGGGATGGTGCCACCAGGTATCGCCTTGCAGCGGTTTGCTGTAGCGGGTGTGCTCGATCGGGTAGCGCTGCAGGCCCTCGCGAATGAAGGCAAAGCTCCAGCTCTGGCAGCAGACGCGCAGGGTGCCCATCGCCTTGGCACGAACTTTGGGCGTTGGGCTGCACAGCTGCAGTTGAGCGTCGAGGTCATCACCGAAATAGATGCCACCGCTCAGATGCAGCAGGGTCTCCAGGCGCGCCAACGCTGACGTGTGGGCGTCATCGCTGCGGCGGGTGCCCCGTTCACTGCGGCGCAATGCGAGCCGGTCGATCCGTTCGCAGCGGATCAGCCCCTCTGCGCGGCCCACGTTGTCGTCTTCAAAGACGAGATACCAACCAATGCTGTGAAACAACAACTGCAGGGGCCACACCCGCAGCACCCCGCTGGGGCTATCGGCGTAGCTGGCCACCGAGGCATAGCGCTCTAATTCGATGCGCCGCCGCTCAACGATCGCCGTCTCCAAGTGCTCGGCCTGACGTTCGGCAGCTAATGAATCGGGACGCACCAAGGCGCTGCTCACGATGGAGCGGTTGGCAAAGGCCCGCACCGGGCTCGACGTGCTGGTATCAATGCCGCCCCAGTGGAGCCGTTGCTCCAGCTCGGCCAGCAGATCCTGGGCACTCGGATCGGCCAGCCGGCCCGCGGCCTGGCTCACCACCCCATGGATCTCGCGCAGACGGTTGGCCGATAGCAACGCTGTGCCCAGGGCATAGCCGTGCCGCACGTTGTCGTTGCGCGCGCGAAAGCCATAGGGCGTCAGCAGTTTTTCGAGGTCTTTGCGCAGGGTTGAGGCCTCACCCGGTAAGTAGGCACCAGGAATGGTTTCGATCTGGCTGATCAGGTGCTCGGGCAAGGGTGTGCCCGCGGCGCGGTCAAAGGGTTGCTGCAGCAGGTGCCGCAGCAGGGTGAAAACCCGTACGAATACCGCCGCATCACCCAACGCTGGGTAGCCACCGTTGATCACATCTGCGCTTGGCTTGGCTGGAGGCGGCTTGATCGGCGCCACCACGGGTTCGGCACTGCAAAAACCGTTGGCCTCCAGCCAGGTCAGGTCATCGCGAATCGCCGCCGCATCGCCGTAGCACTCGCCGTGTAGCCGCCGCAGGTAGGCCGCCGCCTGATCGGCCAGGTCGCCTTGTGGCAGCGGCGACACGATCGCCTCCAGCTCGGCGCGGTTGGCCGGGTCGTCGGCCGAGAGCCCGGGGTAGGTGCTCAGCAACCGCAGCAGATAGAGCAGTCGCTCCAGATCGAGCAGCCGCGAATAGCCGTGCAGTTCAAAGCGGTTCTCGCGGTTGCGGGCCGAGCGGATGCGGTGATCAAGCCGGGCCAGTTCATCGCGCAGCAGCGGCTCCAGCTCGCGCACATGGGTGGGCACCACCGCCACGACCGAGGCCGTGCCCTCGGCGCGCGAGGGGCCAAACACCGGATCGGCCAAAGCGGCGGCCATCTCGCGAATCACCGGCTCAGGCACCAGCCGCTTGCGGGTCTGGTTCCACTGCAGGCAAGTCGACAGCGGGGTGTAGAGCCACCAGCCGATCCACTCCACCGGTGCCGGCAAGGCCAGCGCCTGGGTGATCGCCAGTCGCCAGGGCCGCCGCGCATGGGTGGCATCGACGATCACGGGGATGCCGGCCGCGACAGAGTCGCGAATGCGCTGATGCAGCAGGCCCTCGATGTCGCGCCAGGGGCCCTGCACCGCCGCATCGCCAAACAGCTCATCACGCACCACATCGGTGGAGAGCACTACCGCACCGGTGAGCTCAGCCAGCACCCCAGCCAGGGTGGTTTTGCCGCTGGCGGGCGGGCCGATCAACAGGTGGCAGCGCAGGGGCGCACTCAGGCTCACGGGCACCCCAGAGGCTGAGCCAAGGCTACTCACTACGTGCGAAAGAGCAACACAAAACCTCTGCAACAGCTGGGCTCATTCACAAGCAATTGCTCCTTCGCAGGAAGAAAGCGCTGTATTGCTGCTGCGCTGCGGAGGCTGCCTCCAGGCCAACCAGGAGGTTCCCATGGTCAGCACGTTTTCAGCAGAACAGAAGTACCGCCTGCCCGAGCTGCTGAGCGACATCCGCCTGCTCGATCTGCTGGAGCTGAGCGGCACCACAGTGCGGGCCAGTCAACTGCTCAACCTGAGCCAGCCGACCGTGAGCCGCCGCTACCGGGCCCTGGCCGATGATTTTGGCCTCAGGCGCGACCCGCGCAGCATCAAGCGCTGCCGCTACGGCTCGACCAATGCCATGCGGCTGCTGCGTCTGGGTTGCCGTGCCCATCGCCTGGGAGCGGGTGTGGCACGCATCGGCACCGATCTGTTGCATTGGCACCTGCTGGCGGGCTGCGACTGGCTGCTGCCGGTGCCGGTGCACTTCAGACCCGCGTGCGAGTGGGCCGAGCTGGTGCGCCAAGGGGTGCTCGATGGCGCAGTGGTCTCGGGGTTGGAACTGAACGCCAACCCAGGGGTTGACGTCACCGGGCTGCGATTGGTGGAGCTGGGGTCAATCGCTGTGACCTTGGGCGTTCAAGGCCACACGGAGCCAATCAGACCGTCGCAACTCAATGCGGTGTTGGTGCCCCATCGGGGGCAGGCACCTGGGCTGCACAGGGCACTGTTGAACCGGGGGCTCAAGCTCAGGAGTGTCGGCAACAGTTGCATCACCCCACAGCATTGGCTGCAACGGCTGGCGGATGGCGGCGCTGCGATGCCGCTTGATCCAGCGTGTTGCGCCCCTCACACCTGGGCCGAGCAGCTCGTGTCGATCCCGCTGACGTCGGAGCTGCACAGCCAGGTGTGGCTGGTGCTGCCCAAAGGCGACGGGCTGCCAGGGGTGCTGGCGCAAACCCTGGAGGCACTGCAAGGGCATCCTGCGCTTCGGGGGCAGGGGGACTCATGAAGCAAAAACAGAACGGTGATTTATGCAGTCAGCGCATAACCAGACTGTTCACGCTTCAAGTTGCTGCGTTACAGCTGTCGCAGCGGCAACATCAGGCGCAAACTGCCAGTAGGCGACCCCTTCCCGTCCAAATGCCGACCTGGTCAACAACGCCGAGCATAAGGATTCAAGGCTGATGGACGTCTTTTCCTTCCGCGACCGGGTCGTCGAGGACTACGGCCAGTTCAGCCGCAGCTTCACCCAGATCAAGGCGCCTGATCTGCAGGCGTTTGTCGATGGCAGCTATGGCAAGGGCGAGTACTGGCCCTCGCCACTGATCCAGCTCAATCCAAGCTTTGTGAGCGGGGGGGCGATCGGTGAGCTAGTGGAAGCCGGGCTGCTGCACCCGGACTGCCGCCAGATCTTCCGATGGGGCAAGGACGATGGCCCTGGCCAGGAGCTGCAGTTGCACCGCCACCAGCGGGAGGCGATTGAAATTGCTCGTGGTGGAGGCAGCTTTGTTGTCACATCAGGGACTGGTTCAGGTAAATCGCTGGGCTACATCATCCCGATTGTGAATCGGGTGCTGGAAGCTCGCGAAGCAGGTGATCAGCAGAAGCGCATTAGGGCGATTGTGATCTACCCGATGAATGCGCTCTGCAATAGCCAGAAAGAGGAGCTTGAGAAATATTTAGGACTGGGATATCCCGATGGTCCCCGAGTGACGTTTGCTCGCTACACAGGCCAGGAGAGCGACGGCGAGCGCGAGAAGATTAAAAACGATCCGCCCGACATCCTGCTCACAAACTACGTGATGCTGGAGTACATCCTCACCCGTCAGGATCCACTCGATCAAAAGGTAATCAGTGATGCAAAAGGGCTTGAGTTTCTGGTACTCGATGAGCTGCACACCTACCGCGGCCGCCAGGGTGCTGATGTTGCCCTGCTGGTACGGCGCGTGCGGCAACGGTTGAACGCCAATCTGCTCTGCATTGGCACCTCGGCCACCATGGCCTCTGAGGGCACGGCCAAGGAACGCAATGCCACGGTGGCGCATGTGGCCAGCAAGCTTTTCGGAACGCTGATCCCGAGTGATCACATCGTCACCGAAACACTGCAGCGCGTCACCGAGGGTGAACTGCCGAGCGCATCAGAACTGCGTGAAGCGCTTCAGGCTGACTACACAGACGGGGCAACAGCCGGTTGGACGGCTGCCGACTTACGTCAACACCCACTGGCCCGTTGGGTGGAGCTGGAGCTTGGCCTAGAGCGAGAAGACGGCCTGGCCGATGGCAAGTGGGTGCGCTGCAAGCCACAGACCCTGCAGGACGCCTGCCAAACGCTGGCCAAGCAAACAGGGCTGGATGAAACCCAGATCCTTGCCAGATTGCGTGACTTTTTGTTGGCTGCCTACCGGATTGAGGTAGGTCCCAACCGGCGCTTCTTTGCATTTCGGCTTCACCAATTTGTCTCAGCGGGTGGTGATGTGCATGCCACCCTGCAGCCCCCTGGTCAGCGTTACCTGTCGCTCAAGGCGCAGAAGTATCAGCCGAATGCGGGCCGGCAATCGCTGCTCTACCCGGTGGTGTTCTGCCGCAGCTGCGGTCAGGACTTTCACCCGGTGTGGGCCCATCTGAACAATCGAATCCCCGTTCAGATCGACCCCCGCGACTTCTCGGATGAATCGAGCCTGCGGGAGCGGGATGTGGTCAACGGCTATTTCATGCCGGATGCCGAGGGGGAGTACAGCGTTGATGACCTGGAACAAGCCAACTTCCCTGATGGCTGGCTGGAGCCGGACCGCAACGATGAACTCACGCTCAAGCGCAACTATCGAGAGTTCGCGCCAGTGCCCTGCCGCTTCCGCCCCGATGGCGGTGCCAGCAGTGATGGCCTGCCCGGCTGGTTCCTAAAAGGGAGCTTCCGCTTCTGCCCTTCGTGCGGTGTGGAGCACGGCGTGCGCAGCAGTGAGTTCCGCAAGCTCTGCGGACTCAATTCCGAGGGCCGCAGCTCGGCGACCACCACCTTGAGCTTGGCAGTGCTGCGGCAGCTGTTGAGCTTCCCGCCCCAGGAAATCCCTGATCAGGCGCGCAAGCTGCTGGCCTTCAGTGATAACCGTCAGGACGCTTCGCTGCAGGCGGGGCACTTCAACGACTTTGTGCGCGTGCTGCAGCTGCGCGCAGGCTTGGTGGCTGCGCTAAGTGCCCAGCCCGAAAAGGAGCTGAGCCTGGAAACCCTGGCGCAGGAAACACAGAAAGCCCTGCGCTTAGAGGCGGCGGACTTCATCGCCATCCCCAATGTCAAACCCAACGTTGAGCAGAGCAACCGCCGTGCCCTGAGGGGGGTGTTGGAGTACAGGCTGATCGTGGATCTTCGGCGGGGCTGGCGGCTCACCAACCCCAACCTTGAGCAGCTCCAGTTGCTGGAGGTGGATTACGCCGAGCTGGTGAACTGCGCGGAAGACCAGGCCGACTGGGGCCAGCGCCATTCGCTCTTAGCGCAGGCCAGTAGCGAGGAGCGATTCCTGATCTGCCACCGAATTCTCGAGGAGATGCGCGAGCGGCTGGCGATTGAGTGCGATGCCCTGGTGATGGAGGAATTCGAGCGGCGTAAGCGGGCCGCCTCAGATCTCGAAGAGGTTTGGAGCATCGGCAGCGACGAGAAGCCAGAGTTGGCTCGCAATGTGATCACAATCCCTGTCCCAAAGGAGACGAAGCATCCAGGGTTGGAGGCCCTTTCCCTACGCGGTGAATTTGGGCGCTGGTTCAAAGCCCGGGAGCGCTGGCGCTCGGTGGAAGACCTTCACCGCACTTTCAAGTGGAAGGACGACCTGTATCAGGAACTGATGGCTCACATCCTCGAGGTGCTCAGCGCCTGGGGGCTCGTCAAGGCCACAGAGGTGCGACTGGGCCGTAAGGCCAGTGAAGTGCTGCAGGGCTGGCGGCTTAACAGCACGGCCCTGCGCTGGACGCTGGTGGATCCAGACGCCGAGCCTCAAGATCCCTATGCACGGCGGTTAGCTGAGGCGCGCCAGAGCAGCGGTCGCCGCGGTCCCGTGAACCCCTACTTCCGCCGCCTTTATGCAGACCTTGCTGAGCTCATCGCGACAGAAGGCAGGCCCTTCCTGCAAACCCTGTTAGCCCGGGAGCACACAGCTCAAGTCGATGCCGGTGAACGCGAACGACGGGAGGATGCCTTCCGCAGCGCGGCGCTGCGGCTGATGTATTGCTCGCCCACGATGGAACTGGGCGTGGATATCTCTTCGCTCAACACCGTCTACATGCGCAACGTGCCGCCAACGCCGGCCAACTACGCGCAGCGCAGCGGCCGGGCCGGCCGTAGCGGCCAACCAGCTCTGGTGCTCAGCTACTGCGGTGCCACCTCACCGCACGATCAGTACTTCTTCGCGGATCCGGTGCGGATGGTGGCGGGTGCCGTCAGCGCCCCAACGCTCGAGCTGGCCAATGAAGAACTGCTCAAAGCCCACTTCAGGGCGCTGTGGCTGGCGGCTACCCGTCAACGGCTCCCCGGCAAGGTGAAGGAGCTGGTGGACATCAGCGCACCCGGCCGGCCGGTTCAGCCTGAGTTGATGCAAGCCCTCGGCAAGGATGAGGCCTACCGCTCCGCCCAGGCCGATTGCCAAGCGATCGTTGACGACCTGATTGAGAAGCAATGGCTAGGGGCGTCGCCACCACCCTGGCTCACGGGCAGCTGGCTTGAATCGATCACCCATGGTGCAGCGCTGGACTTCGATGCGGCGCTGGGCCGCTGGCGCGAACTGTTGGAAGCCGTTGATGGACAGATCAATCAGTCCCTGAAGGATCTGGGGAATCACGCCCTGAGCGAACGTGAACGGCAGGCCGCTGATACGCGCTTGCGGGCGGCTCGGATGCAACAGCAGTTGCTGTTGGCCGACAAGCCCGGCAGCCGGAACAACAACAACGACTTCAGCACCTACCGCTATCTGGCCAGCCAGGGCTTTATGCCCGGCTACAACTTCCCGCGACTCCCGCTGATGGCCTACATCCCGGGCACCCGCGAGCAGGTTGGAGGCGGCACGTATATCACCCGCCCACGCTTTGTAGGCATCAGTGAGTTCGGCCCCCACTCGCTGATCTATCACGAGGGCAACACCTACAAGGTCAAAGGGGCCCTACTGGGTCTGCAGGACAACGCCGTTGCTGCGGGAACGGCGACCCTCGCGACGCAAGACGCGCTGGTGTGTGGGGCCTGCGGCCATGCCCATCTTGGCGATGCGGCTGAACTGGAGCTGTGCTGCCATTGCGGCACCCCGCTCAAACTGCATCCCGAGGGCAAGGCGGTGCGCATCCCTCGGCTGTACCAAATCGAGCAGGTCACCACCAAGCGGGCTGATCGCATCACCTCCGACGACGAGGAGCGGCAACGGCTCGGCTATGAGCTGATCACCACCTACGAATTCCCCAAGGAAAACGGCGTGGTGAAGGTGGCCAAGGCCCAGGTGAGTTGTGCAGGCCAGCCGCTACTGGAACTGAGCTATGCCCCAGCCACCCAGATCAGCCGGGTGAACCTGGGCTGGCGCCGCCGCGAGAACAAAAACGACATGGGTTTCCCCATCCACCCAACCAACGGGCAATGGGGTGGTGAGAAGGATCTACGCGGTGATGCCGCCGATGACGACGGCCCGGAGGTGGGCTTCGTAAAGATCACCCCCTACGTGCAAGACCGCAAGAACGCCCTGTTGGTGCGCTTCCTGGGCGAGTGGCAGCCCAAGCAACTGGTGAGCCTCAAGAGCGCGATCAAGCGAGGCATCGAGGTGGCTTTCCAGCTCGATGGCAGTGAGATCGCCGCAGAACTCATGCCCCACGAGGAATCCGCCACAGCACTGTTGCTCTACGAATCCGCTGAAGGCGGCGCCGGTGCCCTGAGCCGACTGGTGGAGAATGCCTCAGCTTTACAGGCGGTTGCCAAAACGGCGCTGGACATCTGCCACTGGCGCTGGGATGGGGAGATGCCGGCGTTGGAAGCCCAGCTGGTGAATGCCGATCCCGAATGCGAAGCCGGTTGCTATCGCTGCCTGCTTGGCTACCACAACCAGCGGGATCACGACCTGATTGATCGCCAGCTGCCGGAGCTCAAGCAGTGGCTGCTCGATCTGGCGCGTTGTGAGCTGGTGGGCCAGGGCGGTGTGGATGGCCGCAGCGCAATCCTTGAGCGGCTCAAAGGGCTGGCTGGCAGCGGTCTCGAAAGGCTTTGGCTCGACACTCTTTTTAACCATGGTCACCACCTTCCGGACAATGCCCAGCAGGAGGTGCCCGGCCACTTCGTGACGCCTGATTTCACCTACAAGCAGGCTTGCGCCGTGGTGTTTATCGATGGCCCCCACCACGAGCAACCGCTTCAGCAGCGGCTGGATCAGACAAAGCGCCAGGCCTTGATCGATGCAGGCATCACGGTGGTGGTGTTCACGCAAGACACAACCAGTTGGCCGGAGGTCTTGAGCGAGTACGGGTGGTTGTTTGGAGAAGGACGCAGATCTCCTGGCGTCAACGCGGGTGGAAGCGGCCCTCCATCCACTCCGCCTCCAGGCTCACCAGGAAGCTTGGGAGAAGCACTGGATCAAGTGTTCAAAGAGCACAGCACGCTGCTTGGGCAGGAGCAGCGCTGATGTTTGACAGCACCAAGCGATCTCTGCGGGAACTCCTGCAAGAACTCAAAAAAGGAACAATCCAGCTACCGGAATTCCAGCGCGGTTGGGTCTGGAAGAACGAGCAGATCAAGGAGTTGATCGCTTCCGTGATTCGGCAATACCCAATTGGGGCAGTGATGTTGCTCGAGGCGGGAGGTGAGGTGCGCTTTCAGACCAGACCAGTGGAGGGCCTGCGCTTTGAGGGGCGCACACCAGAGCCTGAGCTGCTGATCTTGGATGGGCAGCAGCGCTTGACCTCCATGTTCCAGGCCACCCTGATGGGTGCAGCTGCCAAAACCGAAAACGAACGCAAACAGAAGGTCGAGCGCTGGTATTACCTGGACATGCAACAGCTCTTGGAGAATCCTGATCTTCTCGAAGAGGCAGTCATTGATGTGCCTGCCAATCGGATTCGCCCCGAAGTAGCAGGAAGAGCTGGGATTGACCTGTCGAGCCAAGACCTTGAGTACCAGCAAAAGCTGTTCCCGCTTAGCCGTATCTACGAGGCTTCGACTTGGCAAACAGGTTATGTCAAATACTGGAAAGACACAGACAGCTTTTCTGAGGCGTTTGAAGTTTATACAGCTTTTCAGGACACGGTTATCGCTCCATTTTGCGAATACCAATTACCTGTCATCACGCTGGCCAAGAGCAGCAGGCGTGAGGCCGTGTGCCAAGTGTTTGAGAAGGTCAATACTGGTGGGGTCAAGCTGAATGCGTTTGAGCTAGTCACGGCAAGTTACGCAGCTGATGGATTTGACCTGAGGGCAGATTGGTATGGCCGCAAGGCACGCGATGGTGCCGCAGCAATGGAAGGGCGCTATCAGCGCTTTCTGGCTGGATGTGAACGGGGCAAGTCTGAAGGAGTGCAACGCCTAGGTCGAATCCTCAAGGCCGTTCGTGAGACGGACTTTCTGCAGTGTGTTGCGCTGCTTTCAACCCGCAATCGACGACACGCCGATCAACAAGATTCGCAGCTTCCTGTCGATAAGTGGACAGGCATCAGCTGCAAGCGATCCACCATCTTAGATCTGCCTCTAAGTGAGTATCAGCAGTGGGCTGATGTGGTTGAAGAGGGCTTTTTTCGTGCGGGGCGTTTTCTGATCCAAGAGGGCTACTACCGCAGTGATGATCTGCCCTATGTCACCCAGCTCGTGCCATTGGCGGCGATCCTGAGCAGCCTTGGCAACGATTACAACGCTGCAGCAATCACCCAAAAGGTGGAGCAGTGGTATTGGTGCGGGGTTCTTGGGGAGCTCTACGGCGGAGCCATCGAGACAAGATTTGCCAAAGATCTTCCTGAGGTGATCGATTGGATTGGGGGAAAGATCGTTGCACCCAGCACGGTCTACGAAGCTGATTTCCGCCCTAATCGACTCGACACCATGCGCACCCGCAACAGTGCTGCCTACAAGGGGCTCTACACCCTGCTGTTGCGTGAGCAGGCCAAGGACTTTCGCACGGGTAGGCCGATTGACGATTCGATCTTCTACGACGACGCGATCGACATTCACCACGTGTTCCCAGCCGTGTGGTGCGAAGCCCAGGGGATCGGCATTGACCGTGCCAACTCAATCCTAAACAAGACCCCCCAAACCGCTCGTACCAACCGCGTCATCGGTGGCGTTGCACCATCGGCATATCTCCCCAAACTCGAGCGGGCCTACCTGAAACACCAGGGCTCTGAAGGTGCTGGCTCGGGTGATGGCAGTGGAGTGATGGATGAGCTGCTGCGTTCTCACCGCATCAGCCCTGAGCATCTGAGAGCTGACGCCTTCGATACGTTCTACGAGCAACGACGCCGCGACCTGCTTGAACTGATCAGCCGTGTGATCGGTAAATCGATCGTGGTCGAGAGCCCTCCTCCAACAGGGGAAGAGGGCTTGCCCCAGATCGATGACGAAGAGGACATCTCAGCTGCTGTTGAGGAGGCCAACCCATGACCCTGACCCCAACCATGGCCCCTGCGGCTGATATCCCCAGCCCCGGCTCGATCGTCAAGGTGCGCGGGCGCGAGTGGATTGCCCTGCCCCAGAGCCAGAGCGAGAAGCAAGAGCAGGTGCTGAAGCTGCGCCCGCTCGGTGGCGGTGACCAGAGCATCGCCACGCTGTATTGGCCGCTGGAGGGAGCGGCCGTGAAGCCGGCCAGCTTCGATCCACCAGATCCCAGTCAGAGCGGATCCCAGAGTTCGGCGCTGCTGCTGCGTGACGCCCTCCTGCTCAAACTGCG
>Ga0310335_100349_pt1 | contig 12680 bp, 9 predicted proteins | sample LakMicMISRFREDD7_FD_195549 | JGI IMG/M metagenome (GOLD analysis project Ga0310335, IMG submission 195549) | Enriched freshwater cyanobacterial communities from Lake Michigan, Michigan, United States - MI23.SRF.RED.D7 (v2) (version 2) | ecosystem: Environmental > Aquatic > Freshwater > Lake... | reverse complement strand
CAGCAGGGGAGTCAGTGGATAGCCCCAACAGCGAAACGGCCTGATCAGATCGGGTTGCTGCCAGCGCAGGGCCACCAAAGCTGCGAGCCCACTCAGCGGCAGGGCCACATAAAACAGCGCTCCAATCGCCAGCAGATGCTCGAAGGAGCCTGCTAGCACCAACAGAGCGCTGGTGCTGGCCGTGATCAGCAAGGCCGGAACAGGGGTGCCGCTTTCGCTCACCTGCGTCAGCACATTCGTCAGAAACCCAGCCCGACCCAGCCCGTACAGGATCCGTGGAGCGGCCATCATCACCGTGTTGATCAGACCGAGCAGAGCCAGCAAGGCCACCACGGTGATCACACTGCCGCCCCATGGGCCCAGCACGCTCCGGGCCGCATCCGCCGCTGGGATTTGGGCGCTGGCCATCGCTGAGAGGGGCAGCACATGCAGCAGCGCTGCGTTGATCAGCAGGTAGAGCACCAGCACCGCCAAGACGCCGCCAATCAGCGAGCGGGGCAGATCCTGGGCTGGGTTGTTGAACTCCTCCGCGAAGTACACCGGCGATGCCCATCCGTCGTAGGTGGTAATCACCGCCTGCAGAGCCAACACGATGGGCGCCAGCAGCGCCGGGCCCGTGGGCAGCGCCGTGGGCGATGGCTGCAGGGGCATGGGCAGGCCCCCCGATCCGGGTAGCAGGAAGCAAGCCCCCACCAGCACCAGGAAGGCCAATGCCTTACCCAGGCTCAACAGTTCTTGGCTAGCGCCACCGGCTTTCACACCGAGCAGTTGGATGGCGCTGAACAGCAGCACCACGCCCACCGCCAGGGTGGAACTGTTGAGGGGAGTGAGGCTCGAGAGAAGCTCGCCCAGGGTGGTGGCCACCCAGGCCAGACCGATGCAGTGCGCCAGCCAATCGCACCAGCCCACCAACAGCCCTGCTCGCCGCCCGAAGGCCGCCTCGGCGTAGATCGTCCAGCCGCCGGCCCGGGGCAGCGACGCCGCTAGTTCGGCGATGCAGGTGGCCCCCAGCAGCGCATAGCCGCCGCCGAGCACCCAGATCGCCAGGATCCATCCGGTGGAGGGCAGCTGGGCCGCCACCAGCCCAGGGGTGCGCAGGATGCCTGCTCCGATGGTGCCGCCGACCGAGCCCGCCAAGCCAAAGGCCAGCCCCAGCACGTTCAACAGCTGGCCCGGTGGGTTGCTGCCGGCGGGCCCCTGCTGGCTCACTGGGCTTGCGCGCCCGCTGCGTAGCTGCGATCCAGCAACTCGATCGGATGGGCGACGCTGATCTGTCGTTCCCCTTCTTCCAGATGGCGGCGGATCTGCAGGCTGCAACCGATGTTGGCGCTGGCCACTAGCTCCGCTTGGGTTGCCGCCAGATCGTCCGCCTTGAGGCGTCCAAGGGTCTCCGCCTCCTCGGGCTGCACCAGGTTGTAGATGCCGGCACTGCCGCAGCACACCCCCGCCTCCAGGGGCTCCCGCAGGGAGAGATGGGGGATTTGCCGCAGCAATGCCCGCGGCTGGCTGCTGATGCCCTGCCCATGCAGCATGTGGCAGGCGTCGTGGAACACCACGGGCACGGGGTTGGCGGCGGAGGCTGGGCGGCCATCGGCGTGGCTGAGCGGTTGCAGTTGCGCCTGAAAGTGCTCGCTCAAGCCCAGCTCCTGCAGGAATTCATGGATGTCGCGCACTTGGGCGGCGAAGGCTTGGGCCCGCGGTGCCCAGGCCGAAGGGTTGTTGAGAATCGAACCGAAGCCTTTCATCGTGTGGCCGCATCCGGAGGCCGCCACCAGCACCGCATCGAGGGGTTCAGGCCCCGCCGCTCGACCAGGGCCCACCACGGCCTCAAAGCTGCCGATCAGCGCGCGGGCCAGCTGTTGCGTTTGTGCCTCTTCTCCCTGGTGGTGGGTGACGGCGCCGCAGCACCCCTGATCCGGCGGGATCACCACTTCAATGCCATTGGCGGCCAGCACCCGCACCGCCGCCGCGTTCACCCCCGGGTCAAACACGCGCTGTACGCAGCCCAGCACCAGACCAACCCGGGCGCGGCGTGGGCCTTCGGCCGGCACCACCACGGGCCAGCGATCCGCAAATCCTTCGGGGCTCAGGGGTGGCAACAGCTGCTCTAGGGCCTGGAGTTGGGGCCCCAGCAGCCGGGTGAGACCACTGCGGCGGGCCAGTGTTTGTAAGCCCCCTCCGGCATAGGCCCGCCATGGGGTCAGCGCCTGTCGCAGCCGCTGGGGATAGGGCAGTAAGGCGAACAGCAGCTTGCGGAAGGCCCTCTGCGCGGGGCTGCGCAGCTCGGGCGCGTTGAGCTTGGGCCGGGTGGCCTCCAGCAGTAGGTCGTAGCGGACCCCCGATGGACAGGCCGTCACACAGGCGAAACAGCCCAGGCAGCTATCGAAATGGCTGGCGGTGATGGCATCCAGTTGCTGTTCACCGGCCTCAATCGCCTTAAGGGCGTGGATGCGGCCGCGGGGCGAATCCATCTCGGTGCCCAGGGCCCGGTAGCTCGCACAGGTGGGCAGGCAAAAGCCGCAGTGCACGCACGGGTCGGTGTTCATCCACCGAAGTGGCGAATCACAGCATCGGCAAAGCCACTGCAGCTCACTGGTTCCACCTGCGGCTCCATCAAGCGAGCTAAATCGTAGGTGACTTCCTTGTTGGCGATGGCGGCGCTGAGGCCAGCTGTGATCAGGTCTGCCGCCTCCTGCCAGCCCATGTATTCGAGCATCATCACGCCGCTGAGGATCACTGATCCGGGGTTGATGCGGTCGAGCCCGGCGTGCTTGGGGCCGTGCCATGGGTGGCTTCGAAGATGGCTGCGGTGTCGCCGATGTTGGCGCCGGGGGCCATGCCCAGGCCGCCCACCACGGCGGCGGCGGCATCGGAGATGTAATCGCCGTTGAGGTTGAGGGTGGCCAGGATCGAGTAGTCCGCAGGGCGGGTTTGGACCTGCTGAAAGATGCTGTCGGCGATGCGGTCGTCCACCATCACCATCTGCTTCCAATGACCGCTGCCGTGGGTGGCGCCGATGGCATCCAGCACCCCTTGCACCTCGTCGCAGATCGCCTGCTGTTTCTCCGGTGTCATGGCGTCGTAGCCGGGGTCCACCATGCGGGCGTTGGCCTCAACCGATAGGCCGGGATTGCGGTCGAGGTTGTCGAGGATCCAGCTTTCCCGTTCGGTCACACAGTCGGCGCGGAATTCCGTGGTGGCCAGCTCGTAGCCCCAGTCGCGGAAGGCGCCTTCTGTGAATTTCATGATGTTCCCCTTGTGCACCAGGGTCACGTGGCGCTTGGCGCCCTCTAGGCGCATGGCGTGCTGGATGGCCTTACGGATGTGGCGCTGGCTGCCGTGCTTGCTCACCGGCTTGATGCCAATGCCGGAACCAGCCGGGATCTGGCGCTTGCCGAGCTTGCCGTTGGCCGGGATCACCACCGTATTGAGGTGCTGGATCAACGCGAGGCAAACGGGATCGTTGGCCTCCCATTCGATCCCCATGTAGATGTCCTCGGTGTTTTCGCGGTAGACGATCACGTCGAGGTCCTGGGGCCGCTTGTGGGGGCTCGGGGTGCCCTCGTAATAACGGCAGGGGCGCACGCAGCAGTACAGATCAAAGATCTGTCGCAGGGCCACGTTCAGCGAGCGGATGCCGCCGCCGATCGGGGTAGTGAGGGGCCCCTTAATGGCGACGCCATAGGTGCGGATCGCTTCGAGGGTGTCCTCGGGCAGGTATTGATAAGTGCCGTAGAGGTCGCAGGCCTCATCGCCGGCGTACACCTTGAACCATTCGATCCGCCGCTCGTCGCCGTAGGCCTTGGCCACTGCCGCATCCAACACCTTCTGGGTGGCGGGCCAGATGTCCACGCCGGTGCCGTCACCGCGGATGAACGGAATGATCGGGTCGTTGGGCACGATCGGATGGCCGTTCTCGAAGCGGATTGGCGTGCCCTGGCTGGGGGCGGTGAGCTTCTCGTAACGGGCCATTGCGCAGCTGGAGCGGTCCAGCGAGCCTAGGTTTCAACGCTCTGCAGTTCTGCTGCAGCGACAACGGCATGAATGCCGCCGATCAGGTCCGATCTCTGCAATGGGCCCAGACCGTGGCCGCCGTCGCAGCCCTATTTCGGCAGCACTTCCCGGATGCTCGCGCCAATCTCACCCCCTGGCGCGACGACCCCCAGACCCGGGCCTTTGCGGAGCGGGAGAGCCTTGACCTCTCCTTTCATCTGCCGGGTTGGAGTCCCCGTAGTCAGTGCCGCTCGTTTCTGGTGCAATTGCGCCTGGAGCAACCCCCCGCTGGTGGCCCATCACGGCCGCGGCTGCTGGGGGTCACGATCCGCGGCCTCACCTACGACTCGGAACGCTGGCGGCTCGCCACCCTCGGCGATTGGCAGCCCACCGGCAGCCATCTGCCCCAGCCCTCCGTGGTGCTGGCCCTGCAGGGGTTTTGCCGGGGCCTGTTTGAGCTGTTCGCCTTCCTGGAACCTGGGGCCGGCAGCGCCAAAGCCGCCTGAAGCCCCCTTCGCGCTGGCGGTTTGTGCCCGGGGCGCTCTCCAAGGGTGGTACCACTTGTCGGCAGAAGTGGTACCACCCTTGGAGAGCGCCCGGCCACGCGCAGCACCGTGGCTGCCAACCCGGCCCGCGTAACCCTTCGCAACCTTGACGGCGCAGGCTCGTTGACCGCTTCTACGTTGATCCATCGGATCACCGACAACCATGCCCGTCGCCCTCGCCGCCCAATTGCGTGAAGGGACCAAGAAATCCCACACCATGGCCGAGAACACCGGCTTTGTCAGCTGCTTCCTTAAGGGCGTGGTGGATAAGGCCAGCTACCGCAAACTTGTGGCCGACCTCTACTTCGTGTACGGGGCCATGGAAGAGGAGTTCGCCCGGCTCAAGGACAACCCGGTGCTGGCGCCGGTGGCCTTCCCGCAGCTCAACCGTCGCGAGGCCCTGGAGCGCGATCTTGCCTACTACTTCGGTGCCGACTGGAAGTCTCAGATCCAGCCCTCCCCCTCGGCCTCGGCCTACGTGCAGCGCATTCGCCAGGTGGCCCAGGATTCACCGGAGCTCCTGGTGGGCCACCATTACACCCGCTACTTGGGTGATCTCTCCGGCGGCCAGATCCTCAAAAACATTGCCCAGAAGGCGATGAACCTGGGCGATAGCGATGGCCTGCACTTCTACGAGTTCGACGCCATCGACGACGAGAAGGCCTTCAAGGGCACCTACCGCGCCGCTATGGACACGCTGGCGATCGATCAGGCCACAGCCGATCGCATCGTGGAGGAGGCCAACAATGCCTTCCACCTGAACATGACCATGTTCCAGGAGCTGGAGGGCAACTTGGTGGCCGCCATCGGCAAGGTGCTGTTTGGCTTCCTCACCCGCCGGTCGCGCACCGGCAGCACCGAGACCGTCGCCGCCTAAGTGCGCAACGTCCGTGTTCTGGTTCCCGGCACCACGGGCCGGTTCCGCTGCGGCGGCCTGTTGGTGGAACTTCAGACGGCCCGACTGCTGAGCCAGCTGGTATCCGTGGAGGTGGTGACCTACCGCCAACGGGAAGCGGAACATCGGTTTCTCGGGGATTTGCTGCAGCGTGAGCCGGCCGCTCTTGGTCCGAATCAACCCTTGTGGATCGTGAGTTGGGGCTTTGACGTGCCCCAACTGCTGCGGCAGCTGCGCGGCAGGGCCGTGGCCTACCACGCCCACAGCAGTGGTTATGGCTTTGCTTTGCCTGCGGGCGTGCCGGTGATGGCGGTGAGTCGCAACACCCTGGGCTACTGGGGCGACCAGGCCCCGCGCAGCCCCCTGTATCTGGTGCCCAACGCCTTGGAGCCCCAGTGGTTGGAGCGCGGTAAGCCCAACAGCCAGGAGCCACGCCCCATCGATGTGTTGGTGCAACGGCGCAAGTGCAGCCCCTATGTGCTGAACCAGCTGGTGCCCGCCCTGCGCGCCCGCGGCCTACGGGTGGAGGTGCAGAGCGGTTGGGTGGACGACCTGGTGGCGTTGTTCAACAGCGCCAGCGTGGTGCTCTACGACTCCGCCGATTACTGGCGTGGCCGGGGCGTGAGTGAAGGCTTTGGCCTGCCACCGATCGAAGCCTTGGCCTGCGGTTGTGTGGTGTTCAGCAGCCTCAACCATGCCCTGGCGGATCTCTTGGATCCAGGCCTGGTGGGCCATCAGTTGGGGGCCGGAACCCTGGAGGCTGATCGGGAGCGTATTGCCGCCGCTGTGGCCGAACCCCAGGCCTGGCGACTCGCCCCCGCCGCTCTGGACGCCCTGCTGGAGAGCTGCCGTGAGGGAGCCCTGTTGGAGCGCTGGAGCGTCGCGCTAGCCGGGGTGAATGATCACTGGGATCGGATCCAGGCCGGGGCACCCCCCTTGGCGAGTCCCTCCCGTTGGCGATTGCAGCTGCTGCAAGGGTTGAGGCCAATCGGTTCGCTGGCTGGCCGCCTTGGTCTGACGTCTACCAAGCCCAACCCATAGGTTGCGGCCATGCGCAGCCAGACGCTCAGCAATCTCCGCCGTTTGCTGGGTTATTTGCCCCGGCGCCGCCTGTGGTCGCTTGCCCTGCAGGTGGTGCTGTCGGTGGTGCCTGGCGTGGTCGATCTGCTCACGGTGGCGGTGGTGGCACGGCTCACCGGTGCGCTCTCCGGAGCTGCTCTCTACGACCAGCTCCCGGGCATTCATTTTTTCGGCGGCGACAGGCCCGATCAGAGCCTCTGGCTGATCGGCGTGTTCGTGCTGCTGGCTTGGGTGTCGTCGCTCACCAAGCTGTTGCTGCGCTACCTGCAGAACGCGGTGTCCACCGAGATTTGGCGCGATCTCTCCGACCAGGCCTATGCCCGGGTGGTGCGGCAGGGCTACGAGTATCACCTCAGCCGTAGCACCCCCGATCTGGCGGCCCAGATCCTGCAGAACTACGAACGCATTGCTAGCTGTGCCGTACGGCCGGTGCTGCAGATGATCAGCGCCCTGGTCTCGATCCTGCTGCTGTCGCTGGGGGTGTTGTTCATCGGTCGCTGGTTGGCCGTGGCCTTGGTGGGTGGTCTGGCGATCGCCTACGGGTTGCTCACCAGCTTGATCACGCCCCAGCTGCGGCATGCCGTGCGCCAGCGGTTGCGCCAGGAGCGTGAAAGCAACGAAATCCTCTATGAATCACTGGCGTCGATTCGCGACATTCAGCTCACCAGCAGTGAGCCCTATTTCCAGGGCCAGTTCGAGCGGGTGGGCGATCGCGCCAAGGGCTACGTGGTAGCTGGCGAGTTGCTGCCGGATATTCCCCGCGGCTTGATTGAACCGCTCGGCATCTCCATGATTTTTGTGGTGGGGGCGATTCCGGCCCTCCTCTCTGGCAGCAGCCAGAGCATCGCCGAGATCCTGCCGTTCCTGGCCACCATCGCCGTGGCGGCCCTACGGCTGACCGCCCCCCTGCAGGACCTGTTCCGGGCCATGACGATGCTGCGCGGAAGCTTGCCGATGGTGAGCAGCGCCCTCGACCTGCTGGATCTGCCGGCGGATCGCCCCACCCTGCGCACCCCGGGCGTGCCCTCGCCGGCGGGGGTTTTCCCCCGCAACACCATCCGTCTGCAGCAGATCAGTTACCGCTATCCCGGCCATCACGACTGGGTGCTCAACGATGTGAGCCTCACGATTCCTGTGGGGTCGCGGGTGGCTCTGGTGGGGGCCACCGGCAGCGGCAAGAGCACCACCGCCAACATCCTGCTGGGGCTGCTGCCACCGCAGCGGGGTCAGCTGGAGCTGGATGGCATTCCCGTGGAGGGGCTCGACATGCCCGCCTGGCAGGCCAACTGTGCCCAGGTGCCCCAAACCATCAGCTTGCTGAATCGCACCGTGCTGGAAAACGTGGCCTTTGGCTTCAGCCAAGACGAGGCGGATCAAGATCGCGTTTGGGAGGCTCTGGAGGCAGCCCAGCTGCAGGACTTTGTGGCCGAGCTCCCCTACGGCCTTTACACCCAAGTGGGGGAGAACGGCCTGCGCCTCTCCGGTGGGCAGCGTCAGCGGCTGGCCCTGGCCCGCGCCTTCTACCGCAAGGCGAGTTTTCTGGTGCTCGACGAGGCCACCAGCGCCCTCGACAACCGCACCGAGTCAGAGGTGATTGAGGCCCTGGAGGTGATCGGCCGCCGCTGCACCACCGTGGTGATCGCCCACCGCCTGAGCACGGTGCAACGCTGCGATCGGATCTATGAATTCGCCGATGGCAGGGTCAAGGCCTACGGCAGCTATGGCGAGCTGCAGCAGCGCTCCGATAGCTTCCGGGAGTTGACCCGTCTGGAGGATCGCTCGGCTTCGGCCTGAGGTTGCCATGAGTTTTCTGGCGGGTCTGAATGACGCCCAGCGCAAGGCGGTTGACCACCACGAGGGGCCGTTGCTTGTGGTGGCTGGCGCCGGCAGCGGCAAAACCCGCGCCCTCACCCATCGCATTGCCCATTTGATCGGGCAGCACGGCGTGGATCCCGCTGAGCTGCTGGCGGTGACCTTCACCAACAAGGCCGCCCGCGAAATGAAGGAGCGGCTGGAGCTGCTGCTGGCCCAGAAGTTGGCCCAGAGCCAGTTCGGCCAGCCTTGGAGCACCCTGGCCGCCGTGGATCAGCGCCAGCTGCGCTCGCGCATCTACCGGGAGGTGATCAAGGACCTTTGGATCGGCACCTTCCACGCCCTGTTTGCACGGCTGCTGCGCTTTGACATCGACAAGTACAAGGACCCTGAGGGCCTGAGCTGGACGCGCCAGTTTTCGATCTACGACGAGGCCGACGCCCAGAGCCTGGTGAAGGAGATCGTGACCCAGGAGCTGGGCCTCGATCCCAAGCGCTTCGAGCCCAAGAAGGTGCGCTGGGCGATCAGCAACGCCAAGAACCAGGGCTGGATGCCGGAGCAGCTGGAGGCCGATGCCGGCGGCCAGCGGGGCAAGTTGATGGCCGAGACCTACCGGCGCTACCGCCGGGCCCTGGCTGCCAACAACGCCCTGGATTTCGACGATCTGCTGCTGCTGCCGGTACAGCTGCTGCGCCAGAACGAGCAGGTGCGCGGCTATTGGCACCGGCGCTTCCGCCACCTGTTGGTGGATGAGTATCAGGACACCAACCGCACCCAGTACGAGCTGCTGAAGCTCCTGGTCACGGATGGCCGCGATCCCGAAACCTTCGACAGCTGGCAGGGGCGCTCGGTGTTCGTGGTGGGGGATGCCGACCAGAGCATCTACAGCTTCCGGGCCGCCGATTTCACGATCCTGATGGGCTTTCAAGACGATTTCGGTGATGGCGCCCCCGATGACGCCACCCGCACGATGGTGAAGTTGGAGGAGAACTACCGCTCCACCGCCACGATTCTGGAGGCGGCCAACGCCCTGATCGCCCACAACCGAGAGCGCATCGACAAGGTGCTGCGCCCCACCCGCGGTGAGGGGGAGCTGCTCACCCTCACCCGCTGCGATGACGAGATTGCCGAGGCCGAAGCGGTGGTGCACCGCATGCGCACCCTGGAGGCCGCCCACCCGGAGCTGAGCTGGGGCCAGATGGCGGTGCTCTACCGCACCAATGCCCAAAGCCGAGCCATGGAGGAATCGCTGGTGCGCTGGGGCATTCCCTATGTGGTGGTGGGGGGGCTGCGCTTCTACGACCGCCGCGAGATCAAGGATGTGCTCGCCTACCTGCGGTTGCTGCTCAACCCGGCCGATTCGGTGAGCCTGCTGCGGGTGCTGAATGTGCCCAAACGCGGCATCGGCAAAACCACCATCGAGCGGCTCAGCGATGCCGCCAATCAGCTGGGCATCCCCCTGTGGGAGGTGGTGCGCGATCCGGAGGCGGTGCGCTCGTTGGGGGGGCGTTCCGCCAAGGGGTTGCTGCAGTTCTGTGAGCTGATCCACGGGTTGCAGGCCCGCCTCAGCGATGCCGCCCCCTCAGAGCTGGTGCAGCTGGTGATCGAGCGCAGTGGCTACCTGGCGGAACTGATCACCGCCGGCACCGATGAAGCGGAAGACCGGCGCCGCAACCTCAATGAGCTGGTGAATGCGGCCCTGCAGTACCAGGAGGAAAACGAAGAGGGCTCCCTCGACGATTTCCTGGCCGGCGCGGCCCTGGCCAGCGATGCCGACAGTAAGGACACCGAACAGGACCGGGTCACCTTGATGACCCTGCACGCCAGCAAGGGCTTGGAGTTTCCGGTGGTGTTCCTGGTGGGGATGGAGCAGGGCCTCTTCCCCAGCTACCGCTCCCTGGAGGATCCAGCCGCCATGGAGGAGGAGCGGCGCCTCTGTTATGTGGGCATCACCCGGGCCAAGGAACGCCTGTTTCTCTCCCATGCCAGCGAACGGCGGCTGTGGGGGGGGATGCGGGAGCCGGCGGTGCCCTCGCTGTTTTTGTCGGAATTGCCCGAAGCCCTGGTGCAGGGGGACGTGCCCCGCAGCGGCGGTGCCGCCATCCGTCGAGAAAACCGCCTGGAGCGGCTCACGCGCATCGATCGGCCCCAGGAGGGTGGCGAGGGGGCACCTGCCAATGCGGTGCGCCGGCGATCGGCGGGTTTGGCGGGCGGCAAAGCCTGGGCGGTGGGGGATCGCCTGCGCCACAGTTCCTTTGGCGAGGGCCATGTGACCCACCTGTTCGGCAGTGGCGAGAAGATCTCGATTGCGGTGAAGTTTGAGGGCATGGGGCCCAAAATTCTTGATCCGCGTTTGGCGCCGATCGAGCCACTCTGAGGTAGCGCCTCGATCGCTAGAGCCGTGCAGATCCCGGACGTTCCACCCCCCTTGCTCGCTGCCATGCGGCAAGCAGCGGAGGGCCAGCGGCTCGCTTTGGTGGGCGGTGTGGTCAGGGATCTGTTGCTGCATCGGCACCATCAGGATCCGTGGCGGGGCCTTCCGGATCTGGATTTGGTGGTGGAAGGCCAGGCCGCTGATCTGGTGACCCGTCTGCCGGCCGCTCTGGAGCAGCAGTTCCGCAGGGCGATTCCCCTGCGTCAGCAGGCCCATGGCCGCTACGGCACGGTGGAACTGGAGCTGCAGTTGCCGCAGGAGCTCGGTGGCAGCTGGTTGGTGGACCTCGCTTCTGCGCGGAGGGAGGTTTACCCCGAGCCTGCCCACAATCCGGTGGTGTCTCCAGGAACTCTCGAACAAGATCTGGCGCGCCGCGATGTCACGGTGAATGCCATGGCCCTGGAACTGGTTCGTGGGGAATCTGCCGAGGTTCAGTTGCTGGATCCCCATGGCGGCCAAAGGGATCTCGCCCTACGGCAGTTGCGGTTTTTGCATTCGGACAGCCTTCGGGATGACCCCACGCGGGTGGTGAGGGCTGCCCGATACGCAGCGCGGTTGGGGTTTGAGTTGGCCCCGGAATCGCTGGATCTAATCACCACCACCCTGCACGCCTGGCCCTGGCCCTGGCGTCCAGGGGATCCCCCGGCGACAGCCCCAGCAGCCCTGGCGACGCGGTTGCGCATGGAGTTGGAGCTGATGGTGGAGCGCGAACCCTGGAGGCAGGCACTCACAGGCTTGCAGGCATGGGGTGGCCTTGCGTTGCTGGATTCAGCTCTCCAGGCAGATCGCTTCTGCCGAGGTCGTTTGATCTGGGCGGAACGCTTGGGTTTGCCCTTGCTATTGGCTCTTGTGCTCGGGGCTCAGGACCCAGAGGCGTTGGCTCGGCGGTTGCAGTTACCCTCCCGTCAGCAGACTCTCTTACTGCAAGCATTGAGCCTGCGCCAGCAGTTGCGGAAGATTGAGCGCGGCGAACTGCCATCCCCCGATCGTCCGTCGGACTGGACGCATTTGATTGAGCACTCTGGTCGTCGCTCCCAGGCAGTGGCTCTGGCCTTGGTTGCGGGAGCTCGGCCCCGTCGGCCGCTCGTGCGCTGGTGGGCTGTCTGGAGGCATGTCCTCCCTCCTCAGGGTGGCGCCAGGCTCATTGCGGAGGGATGGTCCCCTGGAAAGACTCTGGGAGCTGAGCTGCGCCGTCAGCGGGCTGAGCTCCTGGATCGTCGCGTCGACTCATAGATTTCCGCTGGGTCTGAACGCGAACCATGGCCATGCAGCTGGCTGATCTTGTGCCGTTGGCCCTGGCTTTGTTGTTTGGCCTCGGTGTTCCCAAGGCCTTTTCGCTGCTGTACGTGGTCTTGGTTTGCGCCGCATGGTTTGCTGCACGCCGTCCTGGTGCACGCCCGTCTTGGTGGATTCTGTGGTCGTTTGTTTGGCTGTTGTTGTTTGGGGTCAGCTATGCGGCCTTTCAGGTTGGTTGGCAGGTGTGGTCTCCTCCGCAGCGGTTTTTACCGGAGATCCTCGCTGTGGTGCTCCTTCCGGCAGCCGGACTGCTCGTGGGTTGGTTGCTGCATCGGTATGGCCGTCGTTTTGGCTCAAGGCTGATGTTGGCCTATGCCTTAGGTGCATTGATTTATACCCTGTTGGCTTTGGCGATGTCGCGATCACCTTGGTGGGCAATCACCCAACAATTTGACCATGTCGTCCGAGTGCCTTGGGGTGAGGACTGGATGAGCACACGGTCGGTTGAACAACGTGCTTTCCTTGCACTCTCACTGCTCCCTATGGGGATTCCATTACTCCTGTCAAAAGAGGTGAGTCGCCGTAGATTGGGCCTAATCAGTGTTGCAATAGGAGCCTTGGCTGTTCATGTTGCCTGGGCACTGGATGGACGGATTGGCTGGGCTGCATTGGCTCTGGCCTGTTT
>Ga0310335_100347_pt1 | contig 12699 bp, 9 predicted proteins | sample LakMicMISRFREDD7_FD_195549 | JGI IMG/M metagenome (GOLD analysis project Ga0310335, IMG submission 195549) | Enriched freshwater cyanobacterial communities from Lake Michigan, Michigan, United States - MI23.SRF.RED.D7 (v2) (version 2) | ecosystem: Environmental > Aquatic > Freshwater > Lake... | reverse complement strand
GCCAGGGCGAGCCTCTGGCGGCCTTGAGCCGCATCTCCCGCGGCGAACATCCGCAGGTGCAGGTCAAGAGCAGCGACACGATCATCTTTTCGGCCAGCCCGATCCCGGGCAACACCATTTCGGTGGTCAACACAATCGACCGGCTGATGATGCTCGGCGCCAAAGTGATCTACGGCAAGGGCGAGGGCATCCACGTCTCCGGCCACGGCTTCCAGGAGGACCAGAAGCTGATGCTGGCCCTGACCAAGCCCAAGTACTTCGTGCCGGTGCACGGTGAGCACCGCATGCTCGTCTGCCACAGCAAGACCGCCCAGTCGATGGGCGTGCCGGCCGACAACATCCTGATCATCGACAACGGCGATGTGGTCGAGCTCACGGCCGATTCGATCCGCAAGGGGGATCCGGTCAAGGCGGGGATTGAGCTGCTCGATGCGTCCCGCAACGGCATCGTGGACGCCCGGGTACTCAAAGAGCGTCAGCAACTGGCCGAAGACGGCGTCATCACTCTGCTGGCCGTGATCAGCACCGATGGCGTCATGGCCGCCCCGCCCCGGGTCAACCTGCGCGGTGTGGTCACCACCGCCGATGCCCGCAAGCTCTCCCTCTGGGCCGAGCGCGAGATCACCTGGGTGCTTGAAAACCGCTGGAATCAGCTCAGCCGCAACACCGGTGGCAAGACCCCCGATGTCGACTGGGTGGGCGTGCAGCGCGAGGTGGAGCTGGGGCTCCAGCGCCGCCTGCGCCGGGAGCTGCAGGTTGAGCCCCTGATCATCTGCCTGGTGCAGCCGGCCCCTGCCGGCACCCCGGCCTACAAGGGCCGTGCTGACGCCGAGCCCGACAACCGGCCTGCGCCCCGCAACGGCCGCCGCGAAGCCCCCCGTCAGCAGCACGCTGCCGGCGCTCCGGCTCCGGTGGTGCGGGCTGCCGCAGCCGCCACACCAGCCACTGCCTCAACTCCGGCCTCAACTCCGGCCCCGGCCGCAGTCCCGAGCAAGGCCCGGGCGGTCGAGCCCGAACCCGAGCTCGCGGGCCGCACCCGCCGTCGCCGTTCGGCTGCCACCGCCGGCTGACCTGCCGGCTGACCCGCCGGCTGATCAGCAGCCTCAGCGCAGCACCACTTCGAGCAGGCCCCTGGCCAGCTCCGCCTCCTCGGCGGGGCTCCAGGGCGCCAGATCGACGATCTGGGCGTGGTCCGGATCGGCCTGGTGCACAGCGATCTGTTCCGGTTCCTCGATCACCTCGAGAACCTCAACCATCTCCACCGGTGTCGGTGTCGGTGTCGGTGTCGGTATCGGTGTCGTGGCTGCAGCAGCTGGCTCGCTGACCCAGGGGGTCGCTGGTTCGGGGGGCGCGGCGTCTGGCTGCGGCGCTGGTTCGGACTGCGCAGGCGGTTCGGCCTGTGCTGGCCGTTGAGCCGGGCTCACCGTCTCGAGCCACGGCGCAGCTGCGGCCGGCTGCCCTGTCGGCGGCATCCCCACAGCTTCGGCTGTGAATGGAAAGGCATGGCTCAGGAGTGTCGATTCACTCGGCGCTGGTTCCACAGCCGGCTCTGCGGCCACGGTCATCGCCTGGGCGCGGGCCAGTTCCTGTTGGGCCACCGCCAGCAGCACCGGTTCAGGCCGGCTGTCCAGCACCTGTTGGTACAGGGCTGTTGCGGCGTCGACCTGCCCCAGCCCATGCAGTCGGGTGTGGCCCTGCAACAGCAGCAGCCGCTGCCGCAGCGACGGGTCGTCGTCGCCCGGCAACGCGGCCAGCAGGGTGTCGCTGGCGTCGAGCACCTGCTGCCATTGCCCCAGGCTGTACATCCGTTCGATCGCGGCATAGCGATCGGCTGTGGCTGGGTTCATCAATCCGCAGGCTCGGGCTGAACCAGCACCAGTCTGGTGCGGTCCCAACGCAGCTGCCAGCCAGCGGCCAGGTCCCAGCGACCGGGGGGGCGTCCCTGCTGCAAGCGCTCCAGCAGGGCGTCCAGCTGGCAGGCGGTGATGCTGCTGCCGAGCTGACTGCTGAGCCACAGCTCCAGCGCGGCGGCCTGGTTGACCCGCTGCAGCCCGGTGAGCCTGGCCCGATCGAGCCCGTCAGGATCGGCGGCCAGCCACTGCAGCGCCACCCTGAGCCATTCGTGCTGGGTGTCGTGTTCACAGGCCAGCCGTTCGGCGGTGGCGCTCAACCGGCGCGCCGCCCCGGGGTGCAGGGTCTCGAGTTCGGGCAGCACGGTCTGCCGTAGGCGGTTGCGGCTATAGCGCAGGTCGCTGTTGGTCGGGTCCAGCCAGACCGGCAGCTGCAGCTGCTGGCAGATGCGGCCGGTGTCGCTGCGGTCAAAGATCAGCAGTGGCCGGCTCAGCTGCAGTCCGCTGCTGCCCAGGGCCCGCCGGGGCCGCAGGCTGGCCAGGCCGCGGCGATGGCTGCCGCGGGCCAGGTGCAGCAGCAGGGTCTCGGCCCGGTCGTTGGCGGTGTGGCCGCAGACCACGTGGCTGCAGCCCTGGGCCAGGGCCTGGGCTTCCAGCCGTTCGTAGCGCCAGGCGCGGGCCTGGGCTTCGGTGTGGGCGCTGGAGGCCGCGGCGGGTTGGTCCCGGGCGTCGATCGTCAGCCCCAGGCCCTGGTCGCGGCACCAGCAGGCCAGCTGGGCCGCCTGCTGGGCCGCCTCGGGCCGCCAGCGGTGATCGCCGTGCCACAGCTGCAGCCGCCAGCCATGCAGGCGCCGCAGTCCCACAAGCAGGGCCAGCAGGGCCATCGAGTCCTGGCCCCCCGACACCGCCAGCAGCAGGTTCGCCCCCGGCGGCAGCAGCTCTGGCTGACGGCGCAGATGCCGGTGCAGACGCAGGTGGTCCCGGCCCCAGGCCCGCTCCAGCGTCTGGGGTGGGAGAATCACTCCATCTTGATCAGCTTGGTTCATGTCGCGTCTGTCCAGCCTGCCCACCGCCCTGCAGGCCGCCCTGGCCGAGCGCCGCGCCCTCAAGGTGATCGCCGGTCTGAACAACTTTGACGCCTCCAGTGTGGCCCGTGTGGCCCGGGCCGCCGCCGCCGGTGGTGCCGATCTGATCGACGTGGCCTGCGACGGCGAGCTGGTGCGCCTGGTGCGTGATGTCGCCCCCGGTCTGCCGATCTGCGTCAGCGCCGTCGAGCCCGAGCTGTTTGTGGCTGCCGTGGCCGCCGGTGCCGACATGGTCGAGATCGGCAATTTCGACAGCTTCTATCCCCAGGGCATCGTCTTCGGTGCCGCCGAGGTGCTCGAACTGACCCGCCGCACCCGCGCCCTGCTGCCCCAGGTGGTGCTGAGCGTCACCGTGCCCCACGTGCTGCCCCTGGACCAGCAGGAGCAGCTGGCCGTGGACCTGGTGGCTGCCGGCGCCGACCTGATCCAGACCGAGGGTGGCACGAGTGCCAGGCCGTTCAGTGCCGGCAGCCTGGGCCTGATTGAAAAGGCCGCCCCCACCCTGGCCGCCGCCCATGGCATCAGCCGCGCCCTGACCGCCGCCGAGACGGCTGCGCCGGTGCTGTGCGCCTCGGGGCTGTCGGCCGTGACCCTGCCGATGGCGATTGCCGCCGGCGCCAGCGGCGTCGGTGTGGGCTCGGCCGTCAACCGCCTCACTGACGAGCTGGCCATGGTGGCCGTGGTGCGCAGCCTGCGCGAAGCCCTGGGCATCGCCGTCAAGGCTGCGGTCTAAGCGCGACCCTAGTGCCATGGGTTCGTTGCTGTGGTTGCTGCAATGGCCCGTCCGGGCTGTGGTCTTGCTGATCGTGGCCGCCCTGCCCCTCGGCGTTGAGGTCGAGGGGTTTGGCGTCGCCATGTTGTCGTCGGTGGTGATCGGCCTGCTGGGCACTCTGTTGATTGTTCCGCTCAAGGCTGTTTTTGCCTTGCCTTGGGCACTCACCAGCCTGGGCGGCCTGATCGCGCTGGTCAGCTGGTTGTTCAACTGGGCGATCACGGTGATTCTGTTTGGCCTGGCGGCCTGGCTGATTGAGGGCTTCCGCCTGCGCCGCGGTTGGGTCAGCGCGGTGCTGGGTGCGGTGGTCTATGCGGTGCTGTCGACCGTGGTGCTGCGGCTGCTGGGTCTGGAGGTTCCCCTGACGCGTCTCGGCTGAGTGCCCGGCAGCGCTGCAATTGCTTGAGCATCGGCTGGTGAGTGGCGGGTTTCCGGTCACCGCGACCTCCCACGGGCTGCCCGAGAATGGCCCGATGGTGAATCCCTACCAGCTGCAGGCCCCTTACGTTCCCAAGGGCGACCAGCCCCAGGCCATCAAGGGCCTGGTGGCGGGCGTCGAGGGGGGCGAGCGCTACCAGACCCTGCTGGGGGCCACCGGCACCGGCAAGACGTTCACGATCGCCAATGTGATCGCCCAGACCGGGCGTCCGGCGCTGGTGCTGGCCCACAACAAGACCCTGGCGGCCCAGCTGTGCAACGAGCTGCGGGAATTCTTCCCCAACAACGCTGTTGAGTACTTCATCAGCTATTACGACTACTACCAGCCGGAGGCGTACGTGCCCGTCTCCGACACCTACATCGCCAAGACCGCGTCGATCAACGAAGAGATCGACATGCTGCGCCACTCGGCGACCCGTTCGCTGTTTGAACGGCGCGATGTGATCGTCGTCGCCTCGATCAGCTGCATCTACGGCCTCGGTATTCCGAGCGAATACCTCAAGGCTGCGGTCAAGTTTCAGGTGGGCGAGTCGCTCAACCTGCGCGCTTCATTGCGGGAACTCGTCAACAACCAGTACTCCCGCAATGACATCGAGATTGCGCGCGGGCGTTTTCGGGTGCGGGGCGATGTGCTCGAGATCGGCCCGGCCTACGAAGACCGGCTGGTGCGCATCGAGCTGTTTGGCGATGAGGTGGAGGCGATCCGTTATGTCGACCCCACCACCGGCGAGATCCTGCAGAGCCTGGACACGATCAACATCTACCCGGCCAAGCACTTCGTCACCCCCAAGGAACGGTTGGCCGACGCGATCCAGGAGATCCGCACCGAACTGAAAGATCGCCTGGAGTTGCTCAACAGCCAGGGCCGCCTGCTCGAAGCCCAGCGCCTGGAGCAGCGCACCACCTACGACCTCGAGATGCTCGAGCAGGTGGGCTATTGCAACGGTGTCGAGAACTATGCCCGCCATCTGGCCGGCCGCGCCGCCGGCACCCCGCCCGAGTGCCTGATCGATTACTTCCCTGACGATTGGCTGCTTGTCGTCGACGAATCGCACGTCACCTGCAGCCAGTTGCAGGCGATGTACAACGGCGACCAATCGCGCAAGCAGGTGCTGATCGAGCACGGCTTTCGCCTGCCCAGTGCTGCCGACAACCGCCCCCTCAAGGGTGAGGAGTTCTGGGAGAAGGCGCGCCAGACGATCTTTGTCAGCGCCACCCCCGGCAACTGGGAGCTGGAGCAGAGCCACGGCCAGGTGGTGGAGCAGGTGATCCGCCCCACCGGTGTGCTCGATCCGATCGTCGAGGTCAGGCCCACCGATGGTCAGGTCGACGATCTGCTGGGCGAAATCCGCGTGCGGGCCGACAAGCAGGAGCGGGTGCTGGTGACGACGCTCACCAAGCGCATGGCCGAAGACCTGACCGACTACCTGGCCGAGAACGGGGTGCGGGTGCGTTATCTGCACTCCGAGATTCACTCGATCGAGCGGATCGAGATCATTCAGGACCTGCGCAACGGTGCTTATGACGTGCTGGTCGGCGTCAACCTGCTGCGCGAGGGCCTCGATCTGCCCGAGGTGTCCCTGGTGGCGATCCTCGATGCCGACAAGGAGGGCTTTTTGCGGGCCGAGCGCTCGTTGATCCAGACCATCGGCCGGGCTGCCCGCCACGTTGAGGGGGTGGCGTTGCTCTACGCCGACAACCTCACCGACAGCATGGCCAAGGCGATCCACGAGACCGAGCGACGCCGCGCCATTCAGCATGCCTACAACGTGGCCAACGGCATCACCCCCACTCCGGCGGGCAAACGGGCCGGCAACGCGATCCTGTCGTTTCTGGAGGTGTCGCGCCGTCTCAACGATGAGCAGTTGGAGGAAGCGGTCGAGCAGGCGGTGCACCACGACGTGCCCCTCGACGCCTTGCCCGAGCTGATTCAGCAACTCGAAGACAAGATGAAAGCGGCCGCCAAGAACCTGGAGTTCGAGGAGGCCGCCAACCTGCGCGACCGCATCAAGACCCTGCGCCAGCAGCTGGTGGGCAAGGCTTGAACCGCTGGTTCAGCTGCTCATAGTTTGCGCAGCGATTCGCTCTTGTCGCGCATGCTGCTCAGCAGCAGCTGCAGATAGGTGACCTTGCGCAGTTTGATGTTGGCGGTAAGGCTCATGCCGGCCTGCAGGGCCAGGCTCTGGCCGCTGCGCAGTTTGAGTTGCTGGTCGCTGAGGCTGATGGTGGCGGGGAAGCGGTAGGTGGTTTTCAGCTGGTCCGGGGGCAGGGCATCGGAGCCGACCTGGGTCACCGAACCGCGCAGCACGCCGAAGTCGCTGGCTGGGAACGAATCGATGCTGATGTCGACCTGCTGACCCTTGCGGATGAAGCCGATCTTGTCGCTGTTGATTTCGACCGCAGCCCGCAAGCGGTCAAAGGGCACCACCTGCATCACCGGTTCGCTGCCCTGGGCGACGAAGCCAGCGCCGGTGGGCTTGAGGTTGAACACCACCCCGTTCACCGGTGAGCGCACGTCCTGGTAGCGAATCGCCATGTTGGATTCCGACATCCGGGCCCGCAGATCGGCCAGCCCGCTCTCCAGTTCCTGGATCTGCTGCTGCAGGATCGCGGTTTGACGGCGACGGTCCATGCGCAGGCGCTGCAGCTGACCCTCGGCCTCCTGCACCTTGTTGGCCTGTTGCAGGCTCTGCAGCTCGGCAACGGCTCCCTGTTGTTGCAGGTTGTCGAGCCGGCTCGAGATCGTGCGCTCCAGGCCCAGGTTCTTGCTGGTCGTCAGCTGTTCGCTGGCGTTGACATCCAGGTAGCGCTGCAGCTCCAGCTGTTTGAGCTGCAATTGCTGTTGCTTGGCAACCAGCGATTTGCGCAGTTCCTGGTCCTTGCTGGACGCGGCCTCGTTGTCCAGCCGTAGCAGCACCTGCCCTTTGCTGACCTTTTCGCCTTCCTTGACCAGCATCTGGCGCAGCACCCCGCCCACCGGCATCTGGATGGTGTTGACCTCGCCGATCGGCTCGAGCTTGCCGGGGGCGACCACGACTTCTTCGGTTTGGGCGAGGGCCAGCCAGGCGACAGCCGCCCCGGTGGTCCCCAGCAGCACCCAGATGATCGTGCGCACCAGAAAGCGGGACTGCTGCAGCCCCATCTCGGCGGCGTTTGAGGCAACGCGGCGCTCGAGCGCGTTCTGGGCAGCGCGCACCAGCGCACCCGGTCGGACAGAAGGGGGCATCAGCTGGACTCCTGCTGGCGGTAGAGGGCGTAGTAGCGCCCGCGCTGTTCGATCAGCGCATCGTGGGTGCCGACTTCGGCGACGGCACCCTCGTGCAACATCACGATGCGGTCGGCCCGGCGAATCGTGGACAGCCGGTGGGTGATGAAGAACACCGTGCAGTGCTGCAGGTTGTCGAGCAGGTTGTCGCAGACCCGGCGCTCGGTGTCGTAGTCGAGGGCGCTGGTGGCTTCATCGAGCACCAGCAGGCGCGGCTTTGACAGCAGGGTGCGGGCCAGGGCCAGGCGCTGACGCTGGCCACCCGACAGGTTGGCGCCCCGTTCGCCCACGTTGGCGCTGTAGCCCCCGGGCAATTCCATGATGAAGTCATGGGCGCAGGCCAGCCGGGCTGCCTCGACAATCGCATCGCTGGTGGCATCCGGATCGGTCAGGGCGATGTTCTCGGCCACGGAGCCGGTGAACAGCAGCGGCTCCTGGGGCACGATGCCGATCTGGCGGCGCAGCGAATAGAGCTCCACCTTGTCGATGTCGTAGCCATCGACAAACACCCGCCCGCTGTTGGGGGCATAGAGCCGTGACAGCATTTTGGTGAGCGTGCTTTTGCCGCTGCCGCTCTGACCCACCACGCCCACAAAGGTGCCAGCGGGGATGGTCAGGTCGATGTGGTTGAGGGTCAGGGCGCCGCCCTGCTGAAAGGAGAAACACACCTGGTCAAAGCGCACCTCGCCGGCGATGGGGGGCAGAGGGATCTTGGCCTTGTCAGCGTCGTCCGATTCTTCAGGGGTGTCGACCACATCGGCCAGGCGCTCAAACGAGACCTTCAGTTCCTGGATGTTCTGCCAGATCGAGGAGAGGCGCAGCAGCGGTTGGGTCACATAACCGGAGATGATGCGAAAGGCGATCAGTTGGCCCAGGCTCATCTCGCCCTTGAGCACCAACGTGGCGCCCACCCAGAGCACCAGCAGCTGCGACAGCTTCTGCAGCACCTGGGAGGTTTCGCTGATCGCGGTGCCGGTGATCGTTTTCTCGAACGATCGGGCGATGTAGTTGCTGTAGAGGCTCTGCCACTTCCAGCGGCTGATCATCTCGACGTTCTGGGCCTTGACCGTCTGAATACCGGTCAGCACCTCCACCAGATGGCTCTGGGTGCGGGCGTTCTCCTGGGCGGTGTCGCGGTACTGGCGCCGAAACAGCGGCGCCCCGATCACCGTCAGCCCCACCTGAATCGGCAACACACACAGGGCGATCAGGGTGAGCAGCCAGCTGTAAAGCACCATCACGATGATGTAGATCACCGAAAAGGCGGTATCCAGCAGGGTCGTCAGCGCCTGGCCTGTCAAAAAATTGCGGATCTTCTCGAGCTCGGCGATGCGGGTGCCCAGTTCACCCACCGGGCGCCGGTCGAAGTAATTGAGCGGCAGGCGCAGCAGGTGGTCGATCACCTCGGCACCCAGACGCATGTCGATGCGGTTGGTGGTTTCGGTGAACAAAAACGTGCGCAGGGCGCCGATCAGGCCTTCCAGCAGGGTGACCACCACCAGGGCAATGCCCAGCACCTGCAGCGTGTCAAGGCTGCGCTGGCTGATCACCTTGTCGATGATCACCTGGATCAGCAGGGGGTTGGCCAGGCTGAACAGCTGCACCACAAACGAGGCCAGCAGCACCTGACCCAGGATTCCCCGGTAGCGCTTGAGCGCCGGCCAGAACCAGTTGAAGCCAAAACGCTGCTCGGGGGTGCCGGTGCGCCGCTCCAGCAGCAGAAACTCAATGCCCTCGGGGAACACCTCGGGCAGGTCGGCCGGCGGCACCACCACCAGGCCATCGCGGGGCGAGGCCACGTGCAACCCCTGGGCGTTGGCGGTCCGCACCAGCGCGTACCCCTGCTTCCAGGGAATTAGGGCCGGAGTCTGCAGCCGTGTGCCCTGGCTGGCGGGCACGCGCACACCGCTGACGTGCAGGCCCATCATCGCGGCGATGTTGCCGCACAGTTGCATGTCGGGGGCCTGGCCGCGCCGCAGGGCATCGCGCAGGATCTTTTCGATCGCGTCGCGGCGAAAGGGGAGCTTCAGCTCGGCCGCCAGCATCTGGAAGCAGGCCAGGGTTTCCTCGAGGGGTCCCTCAGCGCGCTGGAGCCGGAAGGGCACCTGATCGCGCTGGCCAAGATCCAAACCAGAGGCGAGCGGCGGGCCACCCGAGACCGGCACCAAGGCGGTGGCCGATGACGCTGCAACGGCGCCATCGTGCACCAGCTCGCTCTCCACAACGGCGGCGGGCTCTGCAATCGCGGCGTACCAATCGAGCGGCACCCCGATCAACCGGGGCGGTATCGGGGGATTGGCCTGGGGCACACCCGCCAGGGGATCGAGCCGGGCGGCGATCGGGTGGTGGGGCAGGTTGTGGCTGGCGGCCAGCAGCACCACATCCGGATGCAGTTGGGCCAGCGCGTCAGCTGTGGGCTGAATCAACTGGGCCGCCGTTCGCACCCGCTCCATCTCATGGAGCGCACTGACCCTTTGATGGGGTTGGGCGGCCAGCACCTGCTCCACCAGCGCCAACAGTTCTGCTGTGAACAGATGGCCTGCGCACCAGCTGGCAAAGGAGGGCTCGGTGCTGAGCAGCTCCAGCACCATTGCATCGGGGATCACCCAGGCCTGAAGCGGCCCCGCCGCACTCACCGACTCGCAGGCCTGGGTCCGCAACAGCGAGGCGAGGCCCACAAACGAGCCCGCAGCCAGCTTCTCGACGGTGCAGAGGCGGCCACCGTCGCGGCTGAGCAGACGGGCCTGCCCCTCAACCAGCAGCACCACCTCGCTGGGTATTAGATCGGCCTTGCTGAGCTCTTGGCCCGTGGTGAAGCTGCGCAGCTCAGATCGGGACTGGAGGGCCTGGCGGCCAGCCTCAGAGAGGGACGCAAAGGCGGGATGGTTGCTGAGCACCGCGTGGGGGGGAGCCTGGGTCATTGGGGCTGAACGGCGACGGGGGCCAGCAGCTGGGGCCGCAGCTGCTCCAGACGGGCATCCACGGCCTGCTCGAGCCACTGCTCGAACAGTTCCTGACCCATTTGCAGGGCCATCGCCTCATCAAACGTGGCGGGGGTGAGGGATTCGAGCCGGCACAGGAGCCACCATTGCTCGATCCGGAAGGGTTCCTGAACCACGCCGATGGGTGCGGTGCGCAGCCGTTCCACCAACTGGGGATGGGCCTGGGTGAGGGACACCGGGCCCACGATGCCGCGGGTGGCCCGCTCTGGCCCCTCGGCGTACTGGGCTGCCAGATCGGCAAAGGTGGCTTCACCGTCTTGAAGCTGGAAATAGAGCTCCCGGGCCAGCCCCTCATCCTCGAGGCGCAGCAAGCTGTACACCACCCGATCGAGCTGCTGCTTGCGATCGAGAAAGCGGGCCTCGGCCTTGGGGCGATACAGCCGCTCACAGTGGCGGCGCAGGCGGATCGGGAGCTCCACCTGCAGCGCCAGGGCCTCGGGGGTGAGCAGGTTGGCGATGCGGAATCGCTCGATGGCTTCTGTGTTGGCCAGCCGGCGCTCCTGGGCAAAGGCCATCAGGGCCTGATGGCGCTCCTCGTCGCTGAGCTCCTCGCCCGTGATGGCCTGCGCCATCAGGCACTGGCGCAGGTAGGCCCTCAGCAAGCCATGGTGAGCCAGCGACGCCAGCGACGCCAGGGGGAGAGCAGAACCGGGTTCACCCGTGGACAGGTTGGACAAACCAAGGGAACCAAGCTGGTCCATCTTGCCCACAAATGTCCTTGTTGCTCAACGCGGAAGCCCCGCAGCTGCAGCATTGACGCCTGGGTAGGCGAGAGCACCATCGGGGCCGTGTTCGCGGCGTTAGACAGACCGAGGTCGCTGCCGCTGTGCTGCGGATCGGGCAGATGGTCCAGTTCCAGGGCTTGATGGGTGGCGATGTAGACGCCGTGGGTGATTCCGACGCATCAATCGCTTAGGGCAACGGCCCAGGGCAGATACTGCAGGGCAAAGACCGCATTGGGGTGGCAGGCCACCGGTGGCTGGGGCGGGGCCGGCACCGCCTTGAAGGGTGCGCCCGCTGCCGAGGTCTGGCGAAAGGCTTCGCGCACGATGCCCACCGGACAGGGCAACGCCTGCAGGTAGGCCCGCCGCACCAGGGCTGGCAGTTCGGCGATGCCTTCGCCGTCCTGCCACCACACCTGCAGGCCGGCGTCCTGCAACTGCTGCAGCCAGGCGCCGTTGGCATCGGGTGACAGCTGGCCGGTGCTGTAAGCGCTGATGTGCAGGGGTTGGTCGAGGCGGGCGGCCAGCTGCTGCAGTTGGCTGCGGATTGCCGCGCGCCGCGGCGCCTCGGCGAACAGCCGATCGGACAGCTCGGCCGGCAGGTACCAGCCGGCCACCGGCAGACCCAGCTGGCGCAGCCGGGGCTGCAGGCGCTGCTGCTGGGCCAGGGACTGGCGCTGCAGCCCTGCCCAGTAGTCGTTGAAGCGGTCCTTCCAGCCCGGTTGCAGCACCGTCTGGAAATAGGCCGGGTCGGCCGCCAGGCCGACCACCAGGGCCAGCCCCTGGCGATGGGCTTCGGCCAGGCTCGCCAGCAGCCAGTCGTCCTGCTCGAAGCGTTCGTCGCCGTAGGCGCTCCACTGCACGATCACCCGGTCAAAGCCGCGGGCCCGGGCCTGCTGCCAGATCTGCTGCCACTGCTGCCGGTTGAGGCTGCGGTCGCGGTTGAGGGGCTGGTAAAAAACGGTCTCGGCAGCGGCCGGCAGGGCCAGGCCCGCTGCCAGGCCGCTCGCCAGGCCCGCCCCCAGGGCAAGGCTGAGCACAAGCCGCCTCAGCAAGGGTCGCAGCAACGGTCGCAGCAACGGTGGGCGGGTCATCGAACGACCGGTCATAAATCGGCCTGGAGGCTCAGCACCACGCCGGTGCTGTTGCTGTACAGGTTGCCGCCCAGCGACTGCTGCAGTTCGGCCCGGGCCGTCAGCTTGCGCCGGTAGGCGCGCCGCTGGTCCTGGCCGAACCACAGCTGCCAGCGCAGGCCCAGGCCCACCCGCAGATCGGTCTGGGCGTTCTGCTGGGTGAACTGGCCCAGCAGATAGGGGCCCAGGGTCTGGGCCGATTGCCCCAGCCGCCAGGTGCGCCCCTGGCTGTAGCGCACCAGGCTCAGGGTCTGGCCCTGGTTGACGAACCAGGCCGCGTCGAAATACAGCGAGCGCTCGTTCCAGGCGCGGCGATCCTCCTTCCATTCGGCGTTCCAGTGGCCCTGGTCCAGCAGCGAGCCGTTGACCCGCAGCAACAGGTCGGTGCTGCTGACCTGCCCCAGCTGGCCCTGGTAGGCCTCGGTGAATAGG
>Ga0310335_100346_pt1 | contig 12753 bp, 13 predicted proteins | sample LakMicMISRFREDD7_FD_195549 | JGI IMG/M metagenome (GOLD analysis project Ga0310335, IMG submission 195549) | Enriched freshwater cyanobacterial communities from Lake Michigan, Michigan, United States - MI23.SRF.RED.D7 (v2) (version 2) | ecosystem: Environmental > Aquatic > Freshwater > Lake... | reverse complement strand
TCGTTCATTCCAAAAATTCTTCGTGCACTCAATCTACCAAAGACCTTTGTCAATACTGCAATGCGGTCGGTTGATCTGCTGCGTTGCTGAAGCCTGGCGGCCAGGTCCGCTGCTTAACCGTGCCCATTCCCTAGTAACGCAAGCCCCTGGATGGCCTGGCCTGGAGCACCTGCCAGTCGTCAGGCTTCTCGGAGAGGGTTGGAGGCCCCGTTGACCTGGCCGTAGTGATCGGAGCCTATCTCCTCCTTTCTGTCCCTAGCACGTTCTCTATTTTTGTGACTCTGGAGATCTTCTCTACGGGTAACCAAACGGCCACGGCGGCCGTCTCAGCGGACATATTGATGGGTCTGCAGCTCCTGTTGTCATTGTCATGACTTGCCGCTGAGGTCTAATGTCATTGCATTGCGTCCTGCTTTGACCGTGAGCCGCTGGGAATATCAGGTGATCCACTTGAACGTGGAAGACTCCTCAAAGGCCTCCCAGACCCCGGGGCCTGGGCCAGCCGCTGCACCCCAACAACCAGCAACCCCGCCGGCGGCGGCCCCCCCCCCGATTGCCGGTCAGCCTGTTTTTTCCAAGGCTTACCTGGAGCAGGAGTTCCCCGACTTTTATAGCAATCCCACCTCCCAGCCACCCCAGCAGCCTCCCCAAGGGCAACAGCAACCGAATCATCCGGCCTTGCAGTTACAACAATTCCTGAATGGCCATGGCCAACAGGGTTGGTCCCTTGTGGGGATCTATCCCCTGGGCAGTTTGTTGATGATGTTCTTCCGGCGGCGGATTGCTGAGCCTATTGCCCAGCCGATCCCGGCCGCCGCCCCCATCGCCCAGCAGCAGCTGCCAACCCCTCTGGCGGATGCCCCGATTCCGCCCTCTGCTCCACCGGAGGGTCCCGACTTAGCCGATTCAGGGACGCCCCCCGTGACCGATTGGTTGCAACAAATCATGCAACGGTTGGAATCCTTGGAGGGTCGCATCGCTAGCCCGCCTTCCGACCAGGCGTCTTCAGATCTGCAGCCAGCCCCAGAAGCTGGCCTTGCCCAGGCCGGTTCCTCCGCACCCCCCACGGAGCCGGCCCGTCCGCGTTCGGGTGTCTCCGGAGAGCGTCGCCTGCGCCGCCGCAGCTCGGCCTCCCCATCGCCTACCCCCAGCACCTCGCCAGCTTCTTCAGCCCAGCTTTCCGGTCTAGCGGCCGTGCCAGCCGCCGGGGCGCCGGGCCAGCCCGAGATTCTCAGTGCCAACCACTTGGCCAGCCTGCAGGAGGAAGGGGGCATGCCCACGTTCCATGCCGCCCAGGCCCTCGACTTCCGCTCCTATGCCAGCTTGGCCGGCTACGGCAGCCGCCATGGGTATCCCTTGGGCTTGGTGAAGGAGGGAGCCAACCAAATGGCCGCCGTGTACATCGGCCTCGAACAGGGTGATCGGGGTGGCAGGGCTAGGCGCCTGTGGGCTGTGGTGCCCGTGGCCCGTCTAAGGGCCTTCGAGGGCTGAGGGTGTGTTGGTACCGCGTTAACACTTACGACGGATCCTCCCCCGGGAAGGGCCTTCCAACCGCTCCCAATAGAGCTCACCGTGGTGTAGGCATTGCTATGGAAGAATGTTGGCTATTATGATAAGTTACTCGATTAATACTGCTCCCTGGAGGCGGCCATGTTTGGTTTGCTCGTCATAGCTAATCACTTTTTTGTAGCTTTCCCGAAGTAGTGCATAGGCTCTAGCGTTTGCCTCCTCTTCAAGCAGGGCACAGTTTTGCATGGGCGGCATGGCCGTTAATGCGTAATCGATTGCAAAAGCAGTTTCCCCTCCGATGTTGTAATGGCCCATTTCGTGACGCAGTAGTGCGCGGTAAAACCCATCAAATGCATTGGTCTGTCGATCCGTGGCGCCATAGATCCGCGGCATGGTTATTTTCGCATTTAAAAATGTGCGGCTTGAGACGATCCGGCATTGTCCTGTCTGGGCGTCGATGCGATACTTGAAATCCCATTTAATTGGAGCGGATGTATAGCCTGTGTATTTCACGGATTTTACGGTGATCGGTGACGCCCTTAGGAGCTGCGGGAACAAGGGCGCATTGCTTGCCACATTTACAGCATAGAAGTCGAATTCTAAATTTAGAAATACTTCCGTTCGGCCTGGTTTCGCTGTGCCGAGCAACAAGCCCAGCAGGAGAGGCACGGCAAGGAAGGTCTTCATGGTCAGACTAGGGAAATCGCAATGCAAAGCCCAATCGTTGGCCTTTTGAAATCTGCAGGGAAGGATCCTTCGCAGGACCCTTCCTCTAACACATCAACCCAAGCATTCATCCCCTCGTGGATGTTTCTCTACGCAATTGAATGGCAACGAATGGGGTCCGGCCCCGGCCCCCCGGAGCGAGAAGGAAATCGCTGCGTCCTGGCGGGCGCTGCAACCCCCATCTCCCAGGTTGGGGATTGGTGCGGAGTCCCGGCACTCAGAGGGCAATCTCCAGGGAGTTCCAGAGACATTCCACCTTGAGGCGGCCGCTGTCGGGCAGCAGGCAGTGACGGCTGGTGAGCGCCTCGGGCATCGGCTGAAGTTCCGGTTCGAGATCTTCGCCATGGCGCAGTCCCTGGCCGTTGGCCTTGAGCACCATGAACTTGTAGCGCAGGCTCCTGCCGCCTTCAGCCACCTCAAACGGCACTTCGCCAAACCAGGTGTTGGCGTTCACATACTCCAGAACATAGGCACGGTTGAAATCCCAGGATCCGAGTTCCGGGGCATCACCGGTGACGGCAAGCACTTCGCCGGGTTTGGTGGCATAGCCATTGACCTGGAAGGCCACCACCGTTTTGCCGACAACGGGTGCCCCGACCACACTGATCACAATCGAGGCCTTGGAGGCCAGCTGCAAATTGCTGATCCGCCCATCCAGCACCTCAATGCGCTCGCCACTGAGCAGGCATGCATGGCTGCCATCGGGGAGTTCGGTGTTATCGATGCTGATCGTGCTTGCGGCTCCCTGGTTGATCAGGGTGAAACAGCGGGAGTCCCGATACTTGCGGGTATAGGCATAAATATCGTTGCTCAGGTATTTGGTGTTATGGGAACCGTAGGCAATCGCTGGGTTGGCGCGGCGCAGGCCGCTGAGGGTCTGGATGATCGTCACCATTTTCTTGGAGAGGTCCCAGCTCTCCATCATGGGCCTGTTGTAGGGATCTTGGCCTGCGTTGGTGTTATTGACGAGGTATTGCTCGGTTCCGTAGAAGATGCAGGGGATACCCCTGAGGGTCATCAGCAAACTGGTGGCCAGCTCCAGGTTGTAGCCATCGCTGATCGAGAGGAAGCGAGGCATGTCATGGTTGTCGATGAAGGTGACAAGCTCATTGGCGCGGTGATAAACGTCGTCGTAGTCGAGCACCTTCTGGACATTATGAAAGCCGCCAGGTTGGCTGCCGGAGAAGGCGAAGCGGATCCCATCACAGAGGCCGAAATCGAGAATCGACATGCCTGATTGGTTGGCATAGGCGATTGTGCGTTCATCCCAGGGCTTGCCGAAGCCGTATTCACCAAATAGGAAGGTGGAAGGCGCATGCTTTTTGATATCGGTTACAAATTCCTGCCAGAACCACAGCGGCATGTGCTTGAGAGTATCGACCCGGAAGGCATCGAAGCCGGCATCTAGCCAATGCTTCATTGCGCTTTTGATGTAGTTGCGATAGGTAATATTTTTTTCGTTGAAGGTGGCAAGGCCAGCCATCTCACCATGGATCAGTTGGAATTCGTCATCCCAGTCGGTGATTTCTGGGAAGTGATAATAGAAATTGTTGTGATCATTGTTGAAGTCGGCAAGGGGCTCGCCGTCATCGGTAACCACTCCCTTGTTGCCGCTGATATCAGGTGAGCTGTGGTTGCAGACAATGTCAAGAATAACCTTGAGCCCCTTGGCGTGAAGGGTATCAACTAATTGCTTGAGAGTGACTGATTCTTTAAGGGAATTCGACTCGTCTTTGGGCAGGAAACGTGGGTTGATGCGTTTGAAATCCTTGGTCCAATAGCCATGCATCGCCGTGTATTCGCCCCTGAGGGCATCCACCTGTTCAAACAGGGGGGAAATCCATAGGGCGGTAACACCCAGGGATTGAAGGTAATCCGCCTTTTCGATGATGCCTTTGAGGTCTCCTCCCCAATACTTGCCCCAGTGGCTGCGGCTACTGTCAAATAAGTCGTCCTTGGCGCCCTTGGTATGGTCTGTGCAGCCGTCTAGAAAGCGATCAACAATGATGAAGTAGATGACTTCTTTGCGAAAGTCGAGCTCTTCTTCGATCCCGTTGCTATTGCGAGTTAATGTGCTGGCCATGGGTAGTAGCGAGTTAATTTTTTTTGAGCGGTTTAAATCAATGTGTCGCCGTTAAGGCCTGTTTGGCTTGATTAACGTATGAGGATGCGGATTTGCACCATCTTAGCCGCACTATCCCCGTTTTGCAGCCACGGGGCCCGGGTGGTTGCCCGGGTCTTGATGCGTGTGTCTCTTTTAAGGGCAACCGGTCCACTCAAGTGCCAGCTTTTGGGCTTAGGGGCAGGGTTGTTGGCCCAGGCAGCAGAACGCCTTGGCCAGCACCCTTAGGGCACCGGTGTTGGGGTCAAAATTTTCGGCTATTTGGGTTTGCTTGGGCCTTTGGTTTGCCTGAGTGGTTTTGGCGGGCGTTTGGCGATCCAATGGGCTTGCATTTTGCAGGATAATTGGGTTGTGGCGATCGCGATTGCCAAGTTGTGGTTAGTAAGGGGCTTGTAGTGATGTCTATTGATAGGCCCTGGGGAAGGCTTTGATGGCCTTTGGCGAGCTTTGTTCCGTCGGTGCCCCAACGCTGCTACCTGTTCACCGGATTGGCCCTCTCCAAACTCCGATGAATGGAGGCCCTTCTCACCATGCTTTTGGGCCCTGCCCCAGGTTGATCCTCGGCTTGATCTCTTTGTCTTTGGAAGGCTAGTCTTTGGCGATACTTCATGCCAGGCCATAGTTGATTTTTGTTTTTAATGTGAAGGGGGTGGCTGCGCCTGGCTTGTTGCCTTCTTGTTTTGATGATTGGATTTGACTGCTCAGCTTGGGGGCTTTGCTCCTGGCCCGCTTTTGCACCGATGATGCAGCAGAGAGGAGCTAAAGCCCTGAAGTCAGACAGATTTGCCCCAGGATGCTGTTGGTTTAGCGTCGTAGGTTTGTGGTAGCAGCTAGTGTTTGAAATGGCCGTGACCAGGCTCCACTGGTGGGGCTAATCGGATTGATCGTTGCTCCCAGGGTTGTCCCTTGGCCAGGGTCATGCTTCGGCGGCTTCACCGCTATTGCGGCCAAGGGTTTTTTGGAAGGAGTGGCTGCTCAGTCCCTTTTATTAGGGGTCCCAGTGCAAACGGCTGCCCTTGTCTTTCCTGGGTGTCTTCCATTCGGAGGCAAGCATCATCTCTGCTGAAGCTTGCAGCAGATTGCGCGCGGATACGCCTGCATTTCGTGCTTTATCTCGCATGAATATAAGTCAGAATTACGTCTTCTCCACAGCTTTGCCATGAAGTCTGAGTACGGCCAGGCGACTCACTCCTCCATGAACGCTATTTTCAAGACGCCAAAGCGCATCTCGATCACCATCCCCAACGAGATCCATCGGCTGCTGCTCGAGCGCAGTGATCTCGAGGGTCGTTCTTTGAGCAATTTGGCGGCCTACTTGTTGGAATCGTCCATCAGTGGCTCCAATGGCGCCAATGGCTCCCATGGTGGCTAGGCCGGGCTTGCCCCTTGGTTCAGAGTTTGGGCCAGGGCCCCTCCACAAAGGCTTGGAGATGGGCGGCGATCGTGGCCACAAGCCTCCGGCGGGCTTGGCGCGAACTCCAGGCCATATGGGGCGTGAGGATCAGGTTAGGCACGCCGATCAGCCGGTCCAGTTCCGCCCCGGGAGGCTCGTTCACCAACACATCCAGGGCGGCCCCGGCCAGGCGCCCAGCGTCCAGGGCTGCCACTAGGGCGTCCGTGTCGACCAGGGCCCCTCGGGCCATGTTGATCAAGTGGGCGCTGGGTTTCAGCCAGCCCAAGCTGGTGGCATTGATGATCCCCCGGGTCTTGCTGTTGAGGGGCGCATGCAGGCTCACCACATCGGCCCGTCGCAGGGCCGTTTCAAGGTCTTCCGGGCTGGTTTGACTGGTGATCAGGCTGGTGTCCATGCCAAAGGCGGAGCCGATTTGGGCCACCCCTTTGCCGATATCACCCGCGCCCACCACGGTCAGGTGCTGGCCAGCCAATTCATCGAAGTCTGGCTGCACCAGGGAGAACACCGGGCTGCGTTGCCAGTCCCCCGCGGCCACCTGGCGGCGGCGCTCTTGTAAGTGGCAACGCAGCTCCAGGATCAGGGCCCAGGTGACCTGCACCACCGACGGCTGGCTGTAGGCGCCGCCGTTGCGAACGGCGATACCCCGTTCCAGGCAGGCCTGGCCATCCACCTGGTCCGTGCCGGTGCTGGCAGTGCAGACCAACCGCAGCTTCGGTAGGGAGGCCAGTAGGGAACCATCCAGCAGGATTTTGTTAGTGATCACCACCTCGGCTCCTTGGAGCCGCTCAAACCGTTGGTCCAGATCCGTGCTGGGCCAACAGCGCAGGTCAACCCATTGCCGCAGGGGATCCAGGTCCACCGGCCCCAGGCTGAGGGCATCGAGGAACACTGCTGCGGGCCGGTTCAGGGGCACTGCCATGGAGATCGGAGGTCAAGCCGTAGGGGTCGTGGGGGTTGCCGGGGGTGGGACCGCCCCATGGCGCTGCCGGAGCATCCAGCTTCAGGCGATCCGTTGGCCAGCAGCGTCTTGCCGAAACCTTGCCAGGATGGCTACCGCTTTGGCCATGGAATGGACGAGATACGGCAACACACCCTTGATCCAAGCGGCCTCAGCCGCCTCGATCGCCTCAAGGGCAAGGCCCTGCTGCCGGTGGCGATCCTCTCCCTTGCCTGGATTCAGGAAGTGCTGGATCAACTCCTGTTCCGGGGACGCTGGAACCTGCCAATGGTGCAAGGCGGGCCTGTTTGGGGCCTGTTCACAGCCCCCTTCAGCCATGCCGGCTTTGGCCACCTGATCAGTAACTCCCTCTGGTTTGTGCCCCTCTCCTGGCTGGTGTTGCTGAAAGGCGGCCGGGACTATCTCGCCGTTTGGATCGGGGTGTGGCTGTTGTCGATTCCCGTGTGGTTGTTTTGGCCGGGCGGTAGCCATGGCCTCTCGGGGGTGATCTATGGGTTGCTCGGCTATCTGCTGTGGATTGGCTGGTTGGAGAAACGGCCCTTGTCCTTGCTGTTGTCCGTTGGTTGCCTGCTCATGTACGGCGGCTTGCTGCCAGCCCTGGTGCCGTTTCTTAGCCCGGCGGGGGTGAGCTGGATTGGCCATGCCTCAGGCTTTGCTGGTGGCTTGCTGGCTGCCTGGGCTGTGCAGCGGCCCTAGCCTCCTTGATCCCTGTTCCGCCCGCTAGTTGCCTCTTAAACGGCTGGTTGCCCCCTCGTTTGTGTTGGAGCGTTGATTCGAATACCGATAGGGATATTAATGAATGGCGGTTATGTTCCTGCTGTGGCTTACATGCGGCACATGGGTGTCGTTTCATCCCTGATTGAAAAAAAGATAGTAACAATGGCGTGGTTAAGCCAGCGCCTTCTGGGTTAAACCTCAATTCAATTGCTGTTCTTTCCCCCAATGCCAAGACTATCGCGACCATTTGTTGTTGCCAGTCGAGTGGCGACAGCCTCTTTGCTCAGTGGCGCTGCCCTGGGTGCTTGCGTGTTGGCGGCCGCCAAGCCTGTTCAGGCTGCCGAATTCAGTGGCGTTTGCCCGGTGCTCGGTTCGACCCAGCCGGCCTATCCATCGCCGTTCCTTCCCACGGTTCCGCCAGGTCCGATCGCGATCCCCCAGACGCCCGTCTGGGTGACCCCCACCAAGCCGCCAGCGTTTGCTGGAAAGCAAACACCGATTTGTGCGGTCTACATGTCGGCCAACCAATCGGGCCAGCCAGTGCCTCCCGAGGTGATCCCCGTCCCCGGTATTGACCTGAACTTTCCTGATTTAACCCTCCAGCCCTGGTACCAGGGCTCTGGCAATAGTATCGCGGTGGAATTTGCCGATAGCCTCATCGACAATGGCTATTGGGATATCCCCAATACGGTCACCCCCGCTCCGCCGGTTACAACTCGGCTAAATTGGGAAGACGATGGCTTAAAGATGTTGGTCAACGAAAAGATTGGCAATAACAAAAACCAATCCAATTTCAGCCCCTATTTCCTCTGGGACATCGACGTGAAGCCGCGTAAGGTTTCCCTGAAGAGCGAAGTTGTCTATTACAATGAAAGGTCCAATAGGTGGGAAAATAGCGCTGAAAATACATTGGATGCCGATACAAAATACTGGTATTGGGTTCTCGATGCTCCCGGCACTGAGGTGCCCGGTCCCTTGCCCTTGCTTGGCGCTGGCGCCGCCTTTGGCTGGTCTCGGCGCCTCAGGCAGCGGGTGAGGCAAGCCTCTTCGGGCTAATGGCTGCTGACCTGCGGGCCGGGGGCTGCGTGTCCCCATGGCCCGCTTTGGCTTGGGTTTGGGGCTTGGCCTTTCGCTGAATGATCGGCGAAGCGAGTGGGCGGCTCCCTAGCGCCAAGTGGTGCAACTATTAACGACCACTGCCTTCTGTTGAGCCTGCCTTGTTCGCCTTGGTGGCTCTTCCCCTCCACAGTATTACCCCCAAGCGGGGGTGGCGATGCAAGCGTTTTGGGTGCTTGAATGTTTAATTATCATTCTACGGGCCTATCCATTGCTAGTTGCCTTATGGGCTTGGCCCCTGGAGTTTGTGCTTCTGTTTGTGCTGCTAACGATCTACGGTGCCATGTGGAAGGGTGCCCAAGACCAGGGTCGCCAAGGATGGTTTGTGGCCTTGCTCTGGTCCCTTGGCCTGTTGGGCGGTCTGCACGCCCTCGGGGCCCTGGCGAAATTTTTTGCCATTCCCTGGCCCTAGCTCTGTTGCAATCCGCGGCGCTGATCGGCATCAGCCCTGCAAGCGCGCTTCCGCCAGGCCCCCTAGTGAGTCATGGCGCTGCCAATCTGCAGCATCTTAGCGAAATCCCAATTTTTCGATACTTGCATCGCTGGTTGAGTGCTCTTGCTGCGTCAGGGATTGTTCTATCAATGCAGGGCTTGCATAACGTTCAAAATGGAATAGGTAAAGCCGAGGTCCCTTCCCACAGCTGGATTGAGCTAGGCCACCCCCCAAATGGGGACACCCATTTGGGGGGTGGTGGTGGTAGGGGCTGATAGCCACTACATTGCTATTTCGCTATTCATTCGGCTGGTCATGCAATCAGGTCTAGGCAATCAGTCCTCAAGCTCCACGGTGCATACCACTGGGGGCCTAGATCGGCTTGGCCATCTCACCCGTAAGCCCCAGCGCATCAGCATCACGATCCCCTACGGGCTCTACGAGGCGCTCGTGCAAGCAAGTGATTATCAAGGTCGCTCCCTTTCTAATCTTGCGTCCTTCTTGCTGGAGGAGCAACTTTTTTCTAAGGGACTATTCTCCAGCCCAGGTGGAACGCAGCGGAAGTTCTAGGGCTTGCCTGGACATCAGGTGATCGTCTGCTGGTCCCTTGCTTGAGAGTGAAACCCACTCAAGCCAAGAGCGCTGCCATCGACGAGCTATCCATCACGATCCCGTCCATGGGCTGCCTGGCCAACACCTGCTTGCCATGGGGGGCCGATGGTGATCTCCCGCCCCTGCTGCCAACCCAACCCTTGCCCCAACCCCCTTGCCGCAGCCATGGTCCACGTCATGACGGATCGGCGTTCTGCGCCTCGAATGGCTGGTCCACCCCTTGGGGCAGTAGGGATTCCTAGGCTGTCCAACAAGGGACAGCGCTCGCTGTATGGATCTCACACCCTTTCTGTCCACGGCCGACAAGGGGACCCAAGATGAAGGACTGGAATCGATCCAGATTCCCGGGCGGATTGCGGTTGTTGCCAAGGGGCGCTTTCTGTTGCGGGCCCTGTGCCGGAGCTTCGGCGGCTATTCCCGTATCACCTGCGCCGTGACCGATCAACAGGCTTGCCTGGACTATCTGGCCGCCGAAGCCGATGATCCCTACAGCCTGCTCATCTGTACCGATTATCTCGAAAGCGGCAATGGTTTTGATTTAGTGCAGCAGGCCCGACAGGACCATCCCCACCTGCACGCGGTGATCCTCTCCCTGGGGGACGCGATTCCTGTCGAATGTGCTGAGGCTGCCTGGCTTGAGGCGGTTGTGGCCGAAGCCGATTTTGTAGAAGACCAGCAACCACTCCAGGCTGCGGTGATGGCCGTGCTGGGCGGGCACTCCTATCGCAGCCCATCCCTACGCACCGGAAGCCTGCCGTACCTGAGTTGCCCCAGGCTCACCCAGCGCGAGTATGAGGTTCTCGATCTGCTCGCCAGTGGCCTCAGTGATCGGGAGATTGCTAATCGGCTGGGTGTGAGTGATCAAACGGCCCATACCTACACCAAGCGCTTGCTGCAAACCCTGAATGTCCATAACCGACTCCAGGCTGTGCTCAAGGGCATGCGATGCGGCATGGTTCAGATTTAATGGCTCTCGATAAAAAGACCTATCGCACGGCAAGACATCGTGGTCGTGTTGCTGATGTTTGAGTCAGCTGTTGGCGGATTCAGGCAATGCCCGGTTCTGATCGGGATCCTCCGGCAGCCCTTTCCAGTGCAGGGCCATGCGCCGGGCCAGGAGCAGCAACGGATAGATCCGTCTGGCCCGGTTGGGCTCGCTAAAGAGGCCCCGCAAAAGGTGCAGCAAGGGGCCGCTGGGGGCTAGGCGCCGGCAAAGTTCAGCGATGGCGTCTGCCCCGTGCCAGGCCTTTTCGCCCTCGAGCAACACCGCCCCGTTGGCCAGGTTGAGCCCCCTGGCCTTGAGGGCAGCCCGCAGAGCGTGATCGGCCCTGCCATCACGAAGCTCCAGCAGGGGGATCCCTCCTGTGAGCTCGGCGGCGAGGGCGAATTGGCGGCAGAAGGGGCAGCCGCCGTCGTAAACGAGAGCCAGGGTCATTCCGCCATCATGTCCATCACCACGCCCACCCCGTGACTCGCCTGCTCTCCCTGGTCTTGGTTCTGTTGATGCTCGTCTCAGCCCCAGCGGCCTGGGCGGCGCCAGTGCCAGAGCGCTACCTGTGCGATGGCGATGGCCTCGAGGCCACGCTCCATAACGGTGCCGTTGATGCCAGCGAGATTCCCAACAGCGAAGCTGGCACGGTGCCCGGGGCCTTCATCGTGGTGCAGTGGCGAGGCCTCAGCCTGCAGTTGCCGCGCACCAATAATGCCGGCATCCCCAGCTACACCGATGGCCGCTGGTGGTGGCAGGCCGTGGATCCCGATCGGCCTATCTTCAAGGAGTATCGCGGTAGCGTCAAAACCTATGCCTGTTCCCGCTAAGGCGTAGGGGTCCGGTTGGATTGCGTTTGGGCTCTGCAGCCCAAGGAGATCTAGCCACCGCCATGGATGTCGACTTGCCCGTGGTGGAGTTCGATCTGGTCAGCCGTCACGGCGAGACGGTTCTGCTCCAGTAGGTCCTGCTCCAGTAGCTCCTGCGCTCCAGCCTGATTCCACTGGATCTGGTGGTCACGAGCCCAGCCTCCAACAACCAGCTCTGCGAGGAAGCAGCCCCATCGCGATTGGCTCAGCTTTGGATCTATGTTGTGAGATTGCCGCAAGCATCCTCTCGCTAGAAATTATTTTCAACGCAGTGGATTGTCCCTGGTTGATGCTTTGGTCTTGTCCAATTCCTGAAGGCCTAGTTCAGCCCAGCACGGCCTCAATCGCGATGCTTCTAAAAGCCGGCTAACGGATTTGAACCGATGGCCTTCGCTTTACAAAAGCGCTGCTCTACCACTGAGCTAAGCCGGCATGGGATCGCTGCGATCCACCGGCGGAGTCTATCGTCTGGCTAGGGCCCAGAGCAGCAGCTGGGTGCGACTCTGGCAACCGGTTTTGGCCAGCAGGTTGGCCATGTGGCTCTCCACCGTGCGCCGGCTGAGCAGCAGGGCCGCCGCAATGGTCTTGTTGGAGGAGCCCAGCAGCAGCTGCTCCAACACTTTTGATTCACTTGGGGTGATCGGTTCGGTGGTGGGGCCCATGGCCTGCTTCCAGCTTGTGGCTGGAGTGTTCCCCGCGCTGGGGTTGGCGGTCACCAACTTGGGAAAGACCACTCCGAAGGGAGGCGTTGCCCAGCCCCAACCCCATGGCCAGTCCCGATCGGAGCTTGTCGCGGCGATTAGCTCAGGCTTTCCGAGCCCTCCAGGCTCGCCGTTTCCGCTGCAGGCTCAGGTTGGATGGCTTGGGCCGCAGGCTGTTCAGCCTCTGCTGCCGTGGCGCCATCGCTGGTTGCTTCGGCGCTGCTTGCCAGCTCCGGCTCCGGGCTACTAGGGGCGTTCCCTGCTGCCAGGCCAGCGCCCTTCACCCCAAGGGAGATGGTGGCTTTAACGCCGGGTTGGGCCACGGCCTTGGCGCGCCGGATCGGCAGGTTGGCCACCAGGGCGGTGACCCGGTCTTCCGTTTCCAGGCTCACATCCACCTCGTCGAGGTCGATTTCCACGTAGCGGGACACCACCTCCAGGATTTCCCGGCGCATCTGCTCCAGCAGCTCCGGATTGAGGTCGCTGCGGTCATGGGCCAGCACCAGCTGGAGCCGTTCCCGGGCCGTGGTGGCGCTGGCCGGTTGCAGGCCCAGCAAGCGATAAATGGTGTCGCGCAGGGTCATTGCT
>Ga0310335_100345_pt1 | contig 12776 bp, 9 predicted proteins | sample LakMicMISRFREDD7_FD_195549 | JGI IMG/M metagenome (GOLD analysis project Ga0310335, IMG submission 195549) | Enriched freshwater cyanobacterial communities from Lake Michigan, Michigan, United States - MI23.SRF.RED.D7 (v2) (version 2) | ecosystem: Environmental > Aquatic > Freshwater > Lake... | reverse complement strand
GTGTGGCAGCGCAGGCGGATGTCTTTGCGTTGCAGCGCCAGTTTGGCCTGCTCCCCGTTGAAGGACTTGGCGGCGGGCAACAGGTTGCTGCCGCGCTCGATGAGCTCCACCACGGCGGCCCCTTCCAGGCTGTCGGCCAATTTGCAAGCCAATTCCACGCCGCTGGCACCGGCGCCCACCACGGCAATCCGTTGCAGCGGCCGGCGGTGTTGGCGCAGCTGCCCAACCAACTGTTGGAGCTTCTCCACATCGGCCAAGGTGCGAAATCCCAGGCTGTTCTCCCCCACCCCGGGGATGCCAAAACTGTTGGTGGCGGCCCCTGTAGCGATCACCAACCGGCTGAAGTTCAGCTGGCGGCCTGATTGGGTTTCAACGGTGTTGGCGTTGCTATTGATGCGGCTGACCCGGTCTTGCAACCAGGCCACGCCTTTGCCAGCCAGCAGGGCGTCGTAGCGGGGCGCAATTTCCCAGCTGCGCAGTTCCCCGCTGAAGAGTTCGTAGAGCAGGGGCAGGAACAGAAAGCGTTCGTTGGGCTCGATCAGCAAGATCGGCGGATGCCCCTTGCGCGCGGCCAGGGCCAGGGCGGTGTAGAGCCCGCCAAAGCCCCCACCCACAATCACCACCGGTGCGGCTGTCATCGGTCTATCCGGCAACACACGTTGGGGTTGGGTGCGGTGGTTTGAACCCTAACCATGGGCTAGGGCTGCGAGCGATGATGGGTCGATGGTGACGACCCCAGCCCCCACCTATCCCTGTGATCGAGCCGGAGCGCCGATTGATTTGGCGGCGGGCCGACGTTTGCTCGAGCCCCTAACGCCCCAGGAACGGCTTGCATGGGCCCAGCAAACCTTTGGGGAGGGGTTTGCCCTCACCACCAGTTTTGGCATTCAGGCGGCCGTGCTGCTGCACATGGTCAGTGCGTTGGCCAGGGCGAGTGGCCAGCCGGTGCAGGTGATTTGGGTGGATACGGGCTATCTCCCCCCCGAGACTTACCGCTACGCCCAGCAGCTGTCGCAGTTGCTTGAGCTCAACGTGCACGTTGCCCAAGCGTCGATGGGGCCGGCCCGCATGGAGGCCCTCCATGGCCGGCTTTGGGAGACCGGCACGGCCGAAGCCCTGGGGCTCTATCACCGCATTCGCAAGGTGGAACCCCTCGATCAGGCCCTCACCGATCTGGGGGTGACCTGTTGGGCCAGCGGGGTTCGCGGAACCCAAACGGACCTCCGCAGTGGCATGCAGCCCCTCGATCCGATTCGGCAGCGCTGGTCCCTGCGTCCCCTGCTGAGCTGGACCAGGCGCGACGTCTACTACTACATGCAGGACAACGCCCTTCCCCAGCACCCCCTGTTTGATCAGGGGTATTCCACCGTGGGCGATTGGCACTCCAGCGCCCCCGACGATGGCGGGACCAGCGGCCGGGCCACCCGGTTTGGGGGCTTGAAGCAGGAGTGCGGCATCCATTTGCCCGGAGTGATGGGCGAAGGTATTTAGGGGTGGCGCCCGAGGCAGCCCACTGGCTGTTGATTGGCAACAGCCGTTGGCATTGGGCCTCCCAAGGCCTTGATGGCTGGCGCACCTGGCATGCGCCGCCGGGATTTGGCATTGGGGGGGCGCCCCTGGCCGGTTTACGGAACGATGGTGTTCAGCTGGCCGGCTGGGCTGCCGTAGGCCCCATCCCTGACCAGGTGGGCCTGGATGGCAGCGCGCGCATGGGCTTGGCCGATATTCCCCTGCAGGCGATGCCCCCGTGGCTGGGGGTAGATCGGGCCCTGGTGGGCTGGAGAGCCTGGCAGCTCTCGGGTGCACCGGTGTTGGTGGCGGATGCAGGCACGGCCCTAAGCCTGACCTGGGTGGATGCTGCGGGTCAGTTTGTGGGTGGCCGTTTGATGGCTGGTGCCGCCCTGCAATTGCGGGCCCTGGCGGAGGGCACCGCTCACTTGCCGGAGATCGGGGTCTCCGCAGGAATTGCCGATGGCATGCCCTCTGAGATGGCCGCTGGGCACTGGCCCATGGCTGCTGGGCTTTGGCCAATCGAGACACAAGCGGCCATGGGATCTGGGGTCCTCTGGGGCATGGCTGGTGCCATCGCCATCGCTGCCCAGCAGATCTGGGCTGAGCAGTCGGATTGCCAGATCTGGCTCACCGGCGGCGATGGGGCCCAACTCGAGCCGTTACTGGCGGGCTTGGGAGGGCGCCTGCAATGGGCTCCAGACCTCGCCCTTGAGGCCCTCGCGGCCCTCAGGCCAGGTCCAGGTCGCTGAGGATTTGGTCGGCCATGGTTTCGGCCTTCACCTTTAAATACAGCTTCTCGAGCTTGCCTTCGGCATCCACCACAAAGGTGTGGCGCATCATGCCCATGTATTCGCGGCCCATGAATTTCTTGAGCCCGTAGCTTTCGTACGACTCGGCTACCGGGCAGGGTTCCGCGTCGCTGAGCAGGGTGAAGGGCAGGCTGTACTTGGCCACAAACTTGGTGTGGCTTGTGGCGCCATCCTTGCTGATGCCAAGCACCTTGATCCCGTGCTGTTCGAAGGCAGCCCATTGGTCGCGGAAGTTGCACGCTTCTTTGGTGCAGCCTGGGGTGTCGTCCTTGGGGTAGAAGTAAATCACCACCCTTTGACCCTTCAGGTCCTTCAGGCTCACCGGCTGACCGTCCTGGTCCGGCAGGGTGAAATCGGGGGCGGGATCACCGATTTGCAGGGCCATTCAGGGTCAACGCAACAATGGAGAGAGCCTAAGGGGCCTTCTGGAGCCATCGCTGCCAACGCCAGTGTCCAAGCAGCTGCTGCCAATCAGGGGGCAGGCAGCCCAACTGTGGCTTCTGCCCCTGCATGGGGCTGAATGGCAGGTGCTCTCGGCCCAGGAAATTCTCTGGGGGCAAGCCTTGGCGCCCTTGGGGAGCCAGCGCTATTGGCACAGCAGGGCGGCCATGCGGGAGGTGTTGGCGGAAGCCCTGGGCTGTGACCCGGCGGCGGTGCCGTTGCACAGTCCCCCGGGTCAACCCCCGCAGTTGGAGGGCGGTTGGGTCAGCCTCAGCCATAGCCGTGATGGGGTGTTGCTGGGCTTTGCCCCGGTGCCGATTGGGGTGGACCTGGAGCGCTTTGATCGACCCTTGGATGGTTGGGCCTTGGCCGAGCGTTTTTTCCCTCCCGACGAAGTCGATCAGTTGCACCAGTTGCCCGGTGATCGCCTGCGCTTGGCCGTGTTGACCAGCTGGGTGGTGAAGGAGGCGGCGATCAAGTGGCGCCAGCGAACACTGGCAGCGGAACTCAGTTGCTGGCGTTTTGATCACGGTGATGGCCGGCTCCATCACCAGCGCGAAGGCTTGGAGCTCATGCCCCAAGTGGGCCAGAGCGGCGGCTGGCTCTGGGCGGCAGTGGTGGGGTGAGCTGCTCTTCCAGTCCAAGACTGGCCCCTATCCTTGGCCTTCAGCCAGCAGGGGCGCCATGGATCGAGAGCTGCTGATGGCCCCGCGGATCTTCGGCTTGGTTGGCCGCCTGACCCTGGCTTTGATGGCAGGGAGCGTTCCCGCGATGGCCTTACCACTGGCACCGGCACCGGCCCATGGGGCCGGTGATCCGGCCACCGCTGGGGATGATCGAAGGGTTTTTAAAGGGTTTTTAACCGGTGCGCCGCTTACCAATCGACGCTTGCTGGATGATTTGGCCCGAACGGAATGGAGTCCCGAGGAGATCCGGGCGGCCCTGGTGAAGGTGTACGGCGTGAAGGTGGAGCGGGTGTCGCGGTTTTTGGATTCCCCCGCCGGCCGCGCCCTGGTGGATCAGCACGTGGAGGGTTGGTCCCCCTGGCTGTCTCCCCAGCTCAAGGCCTTTGGGTTGCGGTCGGCCATCTTGAAGGCCTCACGCCAGGAGGCCCTCACCGCGGCAGGGGTTGTGGCGGCTTTGTCCGTGCGCTTCTGGCTGCCCCAGACCACGGCGGAGGCCCGCAGGACCAATCCGGATCCGGTGTGTCCAGCCCAATGTGGCGATTCCGTTTTGGCCCATTTGGCCTTTTTGATGGCTTCGCTGCAAGTGGGAGCGATGGGGCGCTAGGCCTTGGCCATCACCAGATGGTGGGCCAGTTGCTGGGGGATGGTTTGGTTGATCCGTTGCCTAAAGCCCCGGTGGAGGAGCTCGAGCTGGATGGCGTTGAGGGGTTGGTTGCCCAGGGCCTCAAGTTGGGTGCGGTAGCTGCTGCCATCGGCGAGCCAGCGGGCGATGCGAGCCGGCGAGATTTCGAGTTCCAGGGATTCGTTCCAGAGCTCGCTGGTTACGGTCCATCCGCGGGAGCCCAACCAGCTACTGGCGATCCGCTGATTGGCCTCGCCTGATTCCAGCCCAGCCCCTTCCTGGCCTGCAAGCTCCCTGAGCAGATCGATCAGGTCGGCTTGGAAGCTTTCATAGGTCGTGGAAAGAGTGGCCGCGGGAGGAGCTGATGCGGGAGCGGAGGTCGGTTGGGTCTTGAGGGCAGCCAGTAAACCCGTGGCTGGACCAATTCGGGGTGTGCTGAACAGCAGTCGCCATTGGCCCTGGGGGCTAATCAACCCCTCGAGGGCGGTGAGCCAGGCTTCGACCCCGCTTGGTTCGAGTTGACGCCAGGGTTGGCGGGCTGCGATCCATTCGAAGCGGGTCCCTTGGGATTGCAAGCTGCGCATCAACGCTTCGGGTTGATCTGGGGGACACACCACCACCTGGGGTTGGCGGAGGGCATCGAGCAGCTGCAGCTGCGCCGCCAAGCGCTCCTGATCGGAGCCTTGGCCCACCGTGATCACCACCTCGCCTTCTGGGGTGGCCTCGAGGGGGTCGAGGGCCCAAAGCAGGGAATGGGCTTCCAGGATCAGCACCCGATCGTGGCGCTGCCAGGGGGCCCCCTCCCACAGGCGCCGGCGCAGGGTGTCGAGGCGTTCCCCTTCCGCGGTGGCTTGCCGTTGCAACCAGCGCTCCAACTGGGGATCGTCGGGGCTGCTGCTCAACACATCGCCTTGGTCAGCCGCCGTTTCGGCCGCGGCGGCGAGCTGGGCGGCGCGGCGTTGCTGGAGGCGTTGGCGCAGGGCCCCCTCCCAGCCCAGGTGGCCCGGTTGCCAAAACACCTCGCCCTGGAGGCCTGTGGGCAGGTATTGCTGGGCCACCCAGTGCTCGGCGTAGGCATGGGGGTAGCGGTAGCCGGCCCCATCGCCAAAGGCCTTGCCATCGCGGTTCCCATCACGAAGGTGGGCCGGCACCAGTTGCTTGTTGGCCGTTTTGACGCTTTTGAGGGCATCAAAAAATCCCAGCAGGCTGTTGCTCTTTTCTGCCCCGGCGAGGTACAGCGCTGCCTGGGCTAGGGGGTAGAGCCCTTCGGGCAACCCCACCCGTTCAAAGGCCGCGGCGCAGGCCTCCACCACCACGATGGCTTGGGGATCGGCCAGCCCAATGTCTTCCCCTGCGGAGATCAACATGCGCCGGAAGATGAAGCGGGGGTTTTCGCCGGCCTCCACCATCCGCGCCAGCCAAAACAGGGCGGCATCGGCATCGGAGCCTCGCAGCGATTTGATGAACGCACTGATGGTGTCGAAGTGGGCGTCACCTTGTTTGTCGTAGAGCACTGCCCGCTGCTGGATCGATTCCTCGGCGATGGCGAGATCGATGCTGATCAGACCATCGGTATCGGGGGCTGTGGTTTCGACGGCGAGCTCCAGGGCGTTGAGCAAGCTGCGGGCATCGCCGCCGGCCACATCCAGCAGGTGCTCGCTGGCTTCTTCACTGATCGCGATGGGGCGATCCCCGTAGCCCACCTCGCGATCCTTTAGGGCCCGATTGAGAAGTTGGCGCAGGTGGGCAGGCTCGAGCGGTTGCAGCCGGAAGAGGCGTGAGCGACTCACCAAAGACTTGTTCACTTCGAAGAAGGGGTTTTCGGTGGTGGCCCCAATCAAGGTGAGGGTGCCGTTCTCCACCCAGGGCAGCAGGGCGTCCTGTTGGGCACTGTTGAACCGGTGCACCTCATCGATAAACAGGGTGGTGCGAAGGCTGTGGCGCTCCAGCCTTTCCTTAGCGGCATCCACTTCGATCCGCAGATCCTTGACCCCTGCCAGCACGGCGTTCAGGCTGCTGAAATGCGCTCTCGTGCTTCCGGCAATGATTCGGGCCAGGGTGGTTTTGCCCACGCCGGGGGGGCCATGCAAAATCAGATTGCCGACCCGATCGGCGGTGATGGCTCTCCGCAAGAGGCGCCCTTGGCCAAGGATCCCTTCCTGGCCAACGAAGTCGTCCAGGGTCTTGGGCCTCAGCCGATCGGCCAGGGGGGCCACCTTGGCCAGAATCGTTTTGCGGTGGTGCCCAAACAGGTCACTCAAGGTCCCTCAAGGCTGCTGGGAGCCATCGGCGCTGACAGCCATCATCGGGCCTATGGCGATACGCTCCGCCCATGGGCGCCCTTTCCCCAAAGCTGATGAAGCGGATCCCTCCCTTGCTGCCTGCAGCGGTTGCCAGCTGCCTGCTCCTGGCCGGCTGTCAATCCAATCCATCCGATGCCCAACGGGTACCGCGGGTGCAATCCAAGCCGGTGGCCATGGTGCTATTCCCCAACAGCATCGAAACGGTGAGCACCCTGGAGGCAGCCTCCGAGGTGCAGTTGGCCGCCCAAGCCAGCGGCCGAATTCTGCAGTTGCTGGTGAGCCAGGGCGATCGGGTGCAACGGGGCCAGTTGCTCCTGGTGTTGGACCAGGCCCAGTTGCGGGCTGATGTAGCGAGCTTGCGGGGCCAAATGCAAACCAACAAACTCAACTATGAGCGTTTCAACTCTTTGGTGAACCAGGGTGCGGCCAGTTCCCTGCAACGGGATGAGTATCGCCAGGCCTATATCGCCGCCAGGGAGGCCCTGGCTGCCCGCCAGGCTGATTTGGCGTTCAAGGCCCTGCGATCGCCGATCGCTGGCACCGTGGCTGATTTACAAGTCAAGGCCGGTGATGTGATCCAAGCGGGCTCACCGCTCACCAAAGTGATTGGCGAGAGTCGGCTCTTGGCCCGCATTGATGTGCCGGCGATCTACGCGCCCCAACTCAGGCCTGGCCTGTCGGTTGAATTAATCGATCCGATCCGCAAGATCCCCTTTGTGAAAGGCGTGGTGGATTCGGTGGATCCAGGGGTGGCGGTGGCTAGCCAATCGGTGCTGGTCAAAGCGGCCTTTGCCAATCCCAAGGGCCTGCTGCGCAATGGGTTGCGGGTGAGAACCAAGCTCATTCTTGGCAGCGAGGAAGCCCTCGCCGTGCCCTTCACAGCCGTCAGCCAACTCGCCGGCCAGAGCTTTGTCTATGTGGTGGGCAGCCGAGCTGATCTCGAGCGCCGGCCGGGCCGGGCCGACCTGCAGGTGGTGCGGAAACAGCCAGCCAATACCCAGTTTGCGATTCAAACCCCTGTGCAGCTTGGGCCCCTGCAGGGCAACCGTTATCCCGTACTTCGGGGCTTGCAGTCTGGGCAGCGGGTGATCGCTACGGGTCTGTTGAATTTGCGGCATGGCGCACCGGTCAAAACGGCGCGCATCAACTAAGTTGCGGTTAAACGACGATCTGCTGTGCTTCGCCGCTCCGTTCTGGCCAACCCCCAACCGGCCCGAGCACTGAAGGCCCAACGCCTGATCGTTCTTCCGTTGCTGGGTCTGATCAGCTTGGCTGGTTGTGGGGGAAAGCCTCCGCAGCTGCCGCCTTTTACGGTGCAGGCCGAAACCATCGGTGAGGCCAGCTTCAGCCCCTCCATCGAGGTGGTGAGCGTGTTGACATCCACCACGAATGTGACCTTGGCTCCCGAGGCCGATGGCCGCGTGGTGAAAATACTGGCGATCCAAGGCCAGCGGGTGAAGGCCGGTCAGCCGATTCTGGTGCTGGACAATGTGCAGCCGCAGGCTGAACTCAATTCCAGTGTTGCTGGGGCGCGTAAGGATCGGGTGAATGCCGAGCGCTACATCTTCTTGAATCAGCAGGGGGCTGTTTCCACCCGCGATCGGGACTATTACGTCACCCAGGCCATTCAAAGCTCCCAGACAGTTCGCTCCGATGCTGCAACCCTGGGCTACAAGTACGTCACGGCTCCAATCGCTGGCGAAATCGGTGACCTGGATTCCGTCAAGCTTGGCGATTACGTGCGCCAGGGGCAAGCCATCACGGGCATCGTTGACAACTCCACCTTGTGGACGTTGATGGATGTGCCGGCAACCCAGGCCTCCAGGGTGCAAATGGGCCAGCAGGTTTTGCTGCAAACCCAGGGAAACCCCCCGGTAAATGGCAGTGGAAAAATTGTATTTATCTCGCCTTACTTTGGTGTTAGTGGCAGCACATCTTCGCCAAATACGGTATTGGTGAAGGCGGCATTCCCTAACCTCACTGGCAAGCTCAAAACCGGCCAGTACGTGCGCAATCGCATCATTACCGGAACCTCTCGCCAGCTCTCCGTGCCGGTGCAGGCCGTGATGATGCAGGCCCAGCAACCCTTTGTATACCGCATCTTCCCCCTCTCCCAAGTGTTGCCCAAGCTCAAGGCTTCCAGTCAGGTCCCGCCACCGGTCAAGCAAAAACTCGAAACGTTGCCACCGAAAACGCCAATCGTGATACAAACACCTGTCCAGTTAGGTCCTTTGGATAACAACCGCTATCCCCTGATTTCGGGTTTGCAAGCGGGTGATCGAGTCGTGGTTAGTAACACCGCTTTGCTTCGCACCGGGATGCCAGTTGTCTTGGCAAAAGGGGCCAACTAGGAAACGCCATGTCGCTCTCCGATAACTTTATTAAACGGCCCGTCCTGACGACCGTTTGCAGCATCCTGATCGTGTTGGTTGGGCTCATTGCCCTTCCCACCCTGCCGATTGAGAATCTTCCCAATATTGCGCCGCCCCAGATTCAGGTTACGGCCACCTATGGAGGGGCTAATTCCTTGGTGACAGAGCAGGCCGTAACGAATGTGTTGGAGCAGCAGATTAATGGTGTGCCGGGTTCGGCCTACATCTCCTCATTGAGTACAAACACCGGTCAAAGCACTGTTAACGTTTTTTTTGACCAAGGAACAGACGTCAATATTGACCAGGTTAACGTTCAGAATCGGGTCACTCTTGCTAATCCCCAGCTCCCGGATCAGGTTAAGTCCACCGGGGTTTCGGTTATCCAGACAACTCCCTCGATTCTGCTTGCCTATCAGGTTTCTTCGACTGAAGGGCAATTTGATGCTCCCTATATTAATGGCCTGATTTATCAGAAGCTATTTTATCAGCTTGAGCGCGTACCTGGAGTTGCCCAGGCCCAACTCTTTGGGGGCAGTAACCCGGCTTTTTGGTTGTTCCTAGATCCCATCAAGCTCACCTCTAACCAGTTAACGGCCAGTGATGTGGTTGATGCAGTCAAGAGTCAGAACTCAGTGGCCATTGGGGGCCTGGTGGGTGGCCCCCCCGCGGGAGGCAACCAGTTGTTCACATACCCGATCTTGGTTGAGAATAATGGCAATTTGATTTCGATTGAAGAGCTGAACAAATTGATTGTGGGCAAGTCGCCCCAGGGCAACCTGTTGCGGCTGGCCGATGTGGGTGAGGCCACCTATGGCTTCAACACCTTTGCAACTCAAGGTGTGGATATCCATGGCCATCCTGCAGTCACAGTGGGTGTCTATCAAACCCCGGAAAGCAACGCCCTGCAGGTGTCTGAGGCGGTGGTTGCCCTGATGGATCAATTCGCTTCCCAGCTGCCCCCGGGCATAACCCTGACGGAGATCTACAACGTTGGTCAATTCATCGAATCGGCCGTTGAAGGGGTCGTTGATGCCCTGGGCCTAGCGATTGTGCTGGTGCTCGTGATTTTGTTTCTGTTTCTTCAGAACTGGCGGGCCACGATCGTGCCCAGTCTGGCGATTCCAATTTCATTGGTGGGCACCTTCGCCTTTATTAAGGCCTTTGGGTTTTCGATCAATCAACTCACCTTGCTCGGCCTGGTGCTGGCCACTGGCCTGGTGGTGGATGACGCGATCGTGGTGATTGAGGCTGTCTCCAAAAACCTGGAGAAGGGCATGAAGCCTATCGATGCGGCCCTTGACTCTATGGGCCAATTGATTGGAGCCCTGATTGCTACATCGCTTGTGCTGATGGCTGTCTTTGTTCCGGTTGCCTTCTATCCGGGAGGTATTGGCATCATCTACCGGCAATTCGCCCTCACGATCGCTTTCTCGATCGCCATCTCTACCTTCAATGCTCTGACATTTTCACCAATGATGTCGGCGCTAATCCTTAAATCAGAGCCGCCTGCCAAGCCCAAGGGTTGGGGCTGGACCGTAGGTGGACTCCTGGTGGGTTTGGCCTTTGGCCGTTTTAGCGCTGCATCTTTTGGTGTAGGAGCGTACGCCTTTGGGTTGGTTGTCTTTGGCTTCGCCGGTAGTCGATTGGCCTTGATTTTTGATCGGTTCAACGACTATTTTTCCCGCTTGGAAACTGGCTACGCAGCTCTGCTCACCAGGTTGATCAAGCGTCGAAAACTGATCTTGAGTGGTTTGGCTGGGGGCATTGTGCTCACGGCCATCGCCTTTTCGGCCTTGCCCTCGGCTTTCATCCCTGAAGAGGATCAGGGCTATGGGGTGGGTATTTACCAGCTTCAAAATGGTGCCTCCCTTTCCCAAACCCAAGTTGTTGGTCAACAAATTGCCAAGGTGCTGAGGAGCGAGTCCGATGTGACTTCGGCGGGCATCATTAGCGGATCCGGGTTTAATGGTTCCAGCCCTGATCAGGGTCTATTTTTCTTTGGCCTCAGGCCTTTAGATGAGCGTTCTGGGGATGCCCACAAGGCTCCGGCCATTGTGGGGCGGCTCAATGCCAAGCTTGAAAAGCTCAGCGGCGGCCTGGCCTTTGCCTCTCAACCTCCGGCAATCCCAGGCTTCTCAGCCCAATCAGGCTTCTATTTCCAGTTCAATGATTTGAGCAATGGTGCTTATACGTTTACCCAGCTCAGTGATCTGGCCCATGAACTGATGGGTGCTGGCATGGCTAGCGGCCAATTTTCCACTCTCTACACCCAATTCATCCCCAGTGCTCCGGCTTTCGGGCTGAAGATCGATCGCTCAATCGTGGGAGCATTGAACATTGATTTTCAGCAGGCGATGCAAACGATCGCCGTGCTGGCAGGTGGCAATTATTCGGGCCTCACCTATGAAGATGGCCAGGTGCGCAATATCTATGTGCAGGCTCAAGCGCAAGGGCGCAGCAAGCTTGATGATGTGCTGAGTTACTACGTTCGTAGTCGCGACGACAAGCTGATTCAAGTCTCTGAATTTGCTCAGGCTGATCTGACCAGTGCTCCGCCTGTGATTAGCCACTACAACCTATACCGCACAGTGTTGGTGCAGGGTGCTGAGGCGATCGGTAAGAGTTCGGGCCAGGCCCTAACTGCTATTCAGATAATTTTTAAGATGCTTGATTTCAACAACATTGGCTACGCCTTTACGGGTATTGCTTCGCTCCAACTCTCTGCTGGAAATGCCAGTGTTCTGGTGTTTGGCCTCGGTATTTTGGTTGTATATCTTGTGCTTTCGGCCCAGTACGAAAGTTACGTCACCCCTGTGGTGATTTTGATGACGGTGCCCTTGGCAATGCTGGGGGCGCTGGTGTTCTTAGCCCTGCGCTCGATTGACCTCAACATCTACGCCCAGGTTGGGCTGGTCACCTTGATTGGCTTGGCCGCCAAAAATGGCATTCTGATTGTGGAAGTGGCTGAGCAACATATGGAGGCCGGGATGAGTGCCACCCAGGCAGCCATTGCTGCGGCGGAATCACGCATGCGTCCCATCCTGATGACAGCGATCGCTTCCCTAGCCGGCTTCCTTCCCCTGGTGGTTGCAACCACGGCAGGTGCCCATAGCCAGCAGTCGCTTGGTACCGTGATCTTCGGTGGCCTGCTTGTGGCAACCGTTCTGTCACTTGGGGTGGTGCCGCCCTTCTATGTGGCGATCAAGGGCCTAGAGGAACGTTGGTTTGGCAAGCCCGAGCTGAAGGCCGATGCGGATTTGGCTTAGGTGATCACGGTGGGGCGATCCATCCCGGTACGGGTTTTGATTTCCGCTAAGTGATCGATCGAGCTGATCAGATCGGCTAGGGCCTGTTGGGGGTCTTGGTTGAGATCGCCGCTGGGGGGCACATAGCTCTCGAGATAGACCCGCAGGGTGGCCCCCTGGGTGCCGGTGCCAGAGAGCCTCAGCACCACCCGGCTGCCGTCATCGAGGAGCAGCCTGAGGCCCTGGCCGCCACTGATCGATCCATCCACCGGATCGGTGTAGCTGAAGTCATCGGCCGTGGCGATACTGCGCCCGGCAAAGCGCTCGCCCACAAGGGCAGGCTGCATGGCTTTGATGCGGTCGTACAGCCCGTGGGCGGCATCGCTGGCAATGGCTTCGTAATCGTGGCGGGAGTAGTAGTGGCGACCAAAACGACCCCAGTGGGAAGCCATCACCTCAGCCACGCTGCATTGCTTGCGGGCCAGGATTTGTAGCCAGAAGAGCACGGCCCAGAGCCCATCTTTCTCGCGAATGTGGTTGCTACCGGTGCCAAAACTCTCTTCGCCGCAGAGGGTGATGCGGCCGGCATCGAGCAGGTTGCCGAAGAACTTCCAGCCCGTAGGGGTTTCAAAACAGGCCAGGCCTAGCTCCTTGGCCACCACATCGGCGGCGGCGCTGGTAGGCATCGAGCGAGCCACCCCGCTAAGGCCATCGGCGTAGCCCGGGGCCAGGGTGGCATTGGCGGTGAGGACAGCGAGGCTGTCGCTGGGATTCACGAAGCAGTGG
>Ga0310335_100343_pt1 | contig 12798 bp, 10 predicted proteins | sample LakMicMISRFREDD7_FD_195549 | JGI IMG/M metagenome (GOLD analysis project Ga0310335, IMG submission 195549) | Enriched freshwater cyanobacterial communities from Lake Michigan, Michigan, United States - MI23.SRF.RED.D7 (v2) (version 2) | ecosystem: Environmental > Aquatic > Freshwater > Lake... | reverse complement strand
CCCTCGAGGCCCTCTCCCGGCGGGCTACCCCCCTGTTGCCGCCCCGTCCCCAGGGGGGCGAGCGGCCCGAGCCGGTGGGGGAGGGGGCCCCGGATTGGCCCGATGACGCCAGCTTCACGGTGGACCGCTGGCAGCGGCCAGCCGGTCCGGATCGCCAGGCCCCAGCCCCGCTGCCCCTGCAGCCCTCGCTCCGGCCGTCTGGACAAGGTTCTCCCCAAGCCGGCGCCTCCGTTGCCCAGGCGGAGCCGCCCTGGCGACAGGGCCCCATGGCGGCTCCACCAGAGGGGGCACCCCTGGCTGCATCGCCGCCCGCGGCCGGCCCCGGCCGCCCGGTACCCCGTTCAACCCGCAGGCGCACGGGCGCCTAGCCCGGCCGAGACTGGGGCTGCTCTAGGTCGGCGGCTTGGTGGCTCCGATGGCGGCTCGGGTTCGATGGCCCTGGGGAACTTGGCTGGCCCGGGACTGAGCTGGCCCGGGACTGAGCTGGCCCGGGACTGAGCTGGCCCGGGACTGAGCTGGTCCGGGGCAGAGTTGGCCTGGCGCCTAGCTGGCCACGGGCACGGCGCCGATGCTGTGGTTGGTGCGGCGGGAGGCCACTCTGGGGGCGCTGGGCTTGGAACTTGAGCTGGCGTTTGGGCCGGAGCCTGGATTCGGGCTGCTGGGCGACCGGGGGCGGGTCACCTGAAAGCTGCAGCCCATCGCCCGCAATTGCTGATTCACCGGCTCCACCAAGTCCCGGGGCATGTCATCCGCCATCTGGGCGGCCGTGGTGGTGATCGAAGGGGATCCCGCGTCGAGGGCCGAGAGCAGAGCCACCCATTGCTCCACCAGGGTGGTTTGTTGCATCGGCACGAGTCCGCCGGCCTCGAGGATGGCGGAGCAGCCCTGGCGCTGCCAGAGGGCATGGCGGCTGCCCTGCTGGGGATGGCGCTGGTAGGCGAGCTTGTCGTCCAGGGCCCGCTGGCTGGGTTGGCCGTCGTGATCGCGTAGGCCGGCGTCACTGAGTAGTCGGCCGCAATGGACCGCAGAGATGCCGTAAATGCGACCCAGGCCCGTGAGTGTGAGCCAGGGGGCCGGACCGGCGGTGATGGGGGGTTCCATGGCAATGCAGCGATCTAGCGTCATGCTGGCCATCGCCCCAAGGGTCGACAAGCTGTCAAGCGCCCATGGCGGCAAGCTGTTACAGAGTTTGCAAATTGTTGTGTTGCGATCCTGACCTGTCCCCTGGGCTTGCGTCCGTTCGGGAATGGTCGGCGGCGCTAACTTCCGGCGGCACTAACTTCCGGCGGCACTAACGGTCGGAGGCGCCCTGGCTACTAGGGCCCAGCCAGCGTTCCAGCTGGGGCGAAAACACTTCGCGGATCACGGTGAGTTCCTTGCCGCTGCGGAAGAAGCGGTAATGGCGGCTCCAGAAAGGGCCGGTGCGGCCAAACCGTTGCTCCAGCCAGGGGGCGGCCACCTGGGCTAGGCCATCCACCTCCCGGTAGAGCTCGGCCCGGTTCGCCGTGAGGCTGTGCCAAATCGGTTGGTGTCGCTGGCCCAGGTGCCGCTCGGCCTGCTCCTGGTTCCACCAGCTCTCGGCCCAGGCCAGGCACTCCGTTCCGCAGCACAGCCACACCTGGCGCCGTAGGAGCGGTGGCGCTAGCTCCGCCACCTCAGCCGGCGCTTCGGGCCCTGCCAGGGGTACCGCTTCCATGGCGATCAGCTCCACGTCCACCGCCAGGCCGCTGAGCAGTTGCAGGTGGCGGGTGGGGCTGCCATCGCCCAGGAGCAACAGGCGCCAGGGCCCGCTGAGTTGCTGGCCAGCCTGGGCTGCCACTACCTCGTGAAAGGGGGCCTGCCAGAGGACCTGGGGGGAGTGCAGCAGCCGGGATGGCAAGGGTGGGGACGGGGTCATGGGCCTCGATCCGGCCAGGCCCAGGGGCCGTTTGGGGCCATTAAGGCTAGGCAGCTGTCCTGATTAGAAGCCGTTGCTGATGGCGATCCGCCGTTGCACGCCGCCCCGCTCGATCACGGCCGAGTCCGCGGCGGTGGCCACCAGGCGCCAGCCGCTGGAGCCGATCAACTCGCCCACCAGGGCATTGGTGGAGCTGCTGCCCAGCTGGAAGATGGCCGAGCCCGGTCTGCCAGCCACCTGCACCACTCCGACCAGTTCGGGGGAATTCCCCTGGGCGGCCGGGCTCGGGCGGCCTGCCGGGTTGGCCGAGGGGGCCGAACCGCTGGCTGGCGGGGCGGGCCGGTTGAGCGGGCCATTCACGGGCACCCGCAGCACCTCGGGCTGGCGGGAGCCGGGCAGTAGCGCTCCAGGCAATTGGGCCAGTTGCTGAATCCAGGGTTCATCCGGCGGCGGTGGCGGCACGCTGCTGGAGGCTGAGGGAGCCGCGTTCTGCTTCGCGGCTGCCGGGTCCGTGGAGGTCTGGGCGCCTGGGGAGCCAGCCGGGTTGGCGCTAGAGGCCTGGGCTCCGGAGCGATCGGCGGTGTCCAGGCCCTTGAGGCGTTCCAATAGCCAGAGCGTGCGCTCCTGGCGCAGGTCCAGGCTGGCCTGGTTCCAGCCGTGCCAGCACACCACTGAGGCGGCCCCCGTCAGCACGGCCAGGGATCCCAGGGCCAGAAGCTTGTGCTGGGGAGCGGTGGCCTGGGTCCAGGCCGCCCAGCGCTCGGATCCGGGCCAGCGGCCCATCCGCGCCCTGCCGGCCGAGCGGGCAGGGCCCGCAGTCCAGAACGAAGCCCCGCGCCAGGGCGCTCCAGGCCGCGACGACCCGGAGGCCGGCGAGGGTTCTTCCCGCACCTCGACCTCGATCATTGGCTCGCTGGTTGGGGCCCCAGCGGCAGTCGGGAGTCCGGAGGGATGGGGATAGGCCTGGGCGGCGTTGCGGAACACCCGGTCCATCACCTGTTCAGCCTTCAGCTCCCAGAAGGCCCTGGAATGGTTGATGGCACGGCGCGTCACCAACAGCAGGCCCAGGTAAGGGCGTCAGATTAACGGCAATGGCCATCTTTGGCTTCCCCCAGCTGAGATCTGGCGATGGACTAAAGCCCAAGGAGGGGCGGCCTTGGAGACCTTCAGCTGGCCGGAGCCTGGGCTACCGGCTGGCTAGCAACGGGCTGGGGCCCTTGGCCAGAACGCTGCTGCTGCAGCTCCAGCCAGAGCATCAGGGCCGTGATGTCCGCCGGACTGACGCCGGGCAGGCGGGCGGCCTGGCCCAGGGTGAGGGGCTGGCGCAGGGCCAGTTTTTCTCGGGCTTCGCGCGAGAGGGTGGCCAGGGAGGCGTAATCGATCGTGGCGGGAATCGGCCGGTGCTCCTGTTTTTTCTGGCGATCAATCTGCTGTTGCTGGCGGGCCAGGTAGCCGCTGTATTTGATCGTGATCTCGGCCGCTTCGCCCACCTCGATCGGCAGCTCGGAGTCGGCCAGGCCATGGCGCACCAGGTCCCGGGCGTGGATGCCGGGGCGGCGCAGCAGGTCGGCCAGGGTGATCGAGCCCTTGATCGGCGCGCCGGTTTCGGCCTCCACCGCCGCCGCCGCCGGATCACTGGCCTTGAGCCGCACCGTTTCCAGGCGCCGGGTTTCCGCGGTGATCGCCGCCTGCTTCTCACTAAAGATCTGCCAGCGGCGGTCATCCACCAGGCCCAGCTCCCGGCCTAGGGGGGTGAGGCGTTGGTCGGCGTTGTCGCCCCGCAGCACCAGCCGGTATTCGCTGCGGCTGGTCAGCACCCGGTAGGGCTCGCGCAGGTCCTTGGTCACCAGGTCGTCAATCATGGTGCCGATGTAGCTGCCTTGCCGCGGGAAGTGCACCGGCGGCTGGCCGCCGAGGTGGCGCGCGGCATTGAGGCCCGCCACCAGGCCCTGGGCGGCGGCTTCTTCGTAGCCGGTGGTGCCATTGAGCTGGCCGGCCGTAAACAGCCCTGCCACCCGCTTGGTCATCAGCGAGGGCAGCAGCTGGGTGGCCGGCAGCACGTCGTAGTCCACGGCGTAGGCGGGCCGCAGCATCACGCACTGCTCGAGGCCCGGCAGGGTGCGTAGCAATTCCAGTTGCAACCGTTCCGGCAGGCCGGTGGAGAAGCCCTGGATGTAGAGCTCCGGGGTGTCGCGGCCTTCTGGCTCTAGGAAGATCTGGTGGCTCTCCTTATCGGCGAAGCGCACGATCTTGTCCTCGATTGAGGGGCAGTAGCGGGGGCCCTTGCTGTCGATGAAGCCGCCGTAGATCGGCGTGAGATGGAGGTTGTCGCGGATCAGCTGGTGGGTGGCGGCCGTGGTGCGGGTGATGTGGCAACTCATCTGCTCACCGCTTACCCAGGCGGCGGGATCAAAGGAGAAGAAGCGATCGGCCGCATCGCTGGGCTGCTCTTCGAGCTGGTCGAGGGCGACGCTGCGGCGATCGACCCGAGCCGGGGTGCCGGTTTTAAGCCGATCGAGGCGGAAGCCCAGGCCCACCAGGGCCTCGCTCAACCCCTCGGCCGCCTGTTCGCCGGCCCGGCCCGCCGCCATCGATTGGTTGCCCACCCAGATCTGGCCCCCCAGGAAGGTGCCGGTGGTGAGGATCACGGCCGGCGCGGCGTAGACGCTGCCGAAGTAGGTGCGCACGCCGGTGATCCGCAGGTCGCCAGCCTCGGCACTGCCGGCGGTCTCCAGGCCCGTCACCATGGCCTCGCGCAGGGCGAGATTGGGGGTGTGCTGCAGCAGTTGCAGCATCTGGCGGGCGTACTGGCGTTTGTCGGTCTGGGCGCGCAGGGCCCACACGGCCGGGCCGCGGCTGGCGTTCAGCACCCGTTTCTGCAGGGCGGTGGCATCGGCCAGCCGGCCGATCACGCCGCCGAGGGCATCCACTTCATGCACCAGCTGGCTCTTGGCCGGACCGCCCACGGCCGGGTTGCAGGGCTGCCAGGCGATGCGATCGAGGTTGAGGCTGAACAGGGCCGTGGCTAGGCCCAGCCTGGCCGCCGCCAGGGCCGCTTCGCAGCCCGCATGGCCGCCCCCAACGACGATCAGGTCGAAGGATTCGCTGGCGGAACTAGGGGCGCTCATGGGTAGGTAGGAGGTCGCCCGATTCGGGCTTGCTGATTGCGGCCCTAGGGGCGCCATGCCTGGATGGGGCACTGGCACCTGGCCAGCTCAGCCGCGCCTCCAGATTTCCTGGTCCTAGGCGGAGTTAAGGAGCTTCAACCGACCTTAACGCCCGCTTCTGCGGTCCTGGTGGGCCTGGCGCACCCCGGTCCAGACCGGTGGGCGCCATGCTGCATCGACACCTTTCAGCCGCAGCACCATCGCCGTCCCGACTTTGCATGGGGCCCTAGCCCATCCCCCCGATCCACTGACGTCCGTTGCCGAGGTGGATGCCCCTTACCAGTCTGTGGCCAGTTATGCCCGCCACTTGCGGCCGCTGCTGCCGCCCGGGGCCTTTCGCACCGACCCCAACCGGTTGCTGTTGGTGCTTATCAACCTGGCCATCCTCGGCTTGGGCTGGGCCATGGCCGACCAACTGGATCGTTGGCCGGGCTTCTGGCCCCTGGCCTTCCTCCCCTTTGCCCTGGTGATGGGCAACAGCGTGATCGTGCTGTTGTTCGCCACCCACGACCTGTTGCATGGCAGCTCCCTGCGCGGTCGCGGCTGGCGCCAGGCCGTCGGCCTGCTGGGCCTGGCCCTGCTCTGGATGCCGCCGACCCTCTGGCACGCGGTTCACAACCGCGAGCACCACAGCCACACCAACAGCCTCAGGGATCCCGATCGCAGCTACCTCGAAGCGCAGCCGGCCACCTGGGGTAAGCGGATCCAGCATCTGTTCACCCCCTCCGACACGGTGCGGCCGCTCTGGATGGTGGTGGGCCTGGCCAGTGCCTGGGGGGTCCACAACCTGCGCACAATCGCCTCGGTGTTGCTGTTCAACGATGGGGAGGCCAATTTCACGCCGGCCTCCTTTCGCGTCAGCCCCAAGGAGCGGCTTGTGATCGGCTTGGAGCTACTGGCGATCGTGGGTCTGCACGCAGGTGTGATCGTGTGGCTGGATGGCCAACCGCTCAAATTGCTCCTGGGCTATTTCATTCCGATTTGGATTGGTTACGCCGGAGCGATTGGCTATATCTATACAAATCACTTGCTGGGGCCGCTCACTGAGATTAATGATCCGCTTGCCAATAGTCTGTCGTTAAGGCTGCCCAAAATTCTTGATTTGTTGCACCTCAATTTCTCCTATCACACGGAGCATCATATTTTCCCCGGTCTTAATTCCAGCTACTACCCGCATGTGCGTCGCCTCCTGTTGGAGCACTACCCCGAGCGCTACCAGTTGCTGGATGGGGCCGAGGCCTGGCGCCTGCTGCTCTCCACCCCGCGCCATTACCGCGATCCCCGCACCCTGACCAGCTGGAGTGGTGATCGTCAAATCCCAGTTCCCCTGCCGATGGCAAGCAGGGCTGGCGCGACCTAGGGCGCCGCCAGATTGCGGAAACGGGTGAATTGGGGCTCGAACAGCAATTTCACCGTGCCCACGGGGCCATTACGGTGCTTGGTGACGATCACTTCGGTGATGCCGCGATCGGGCGTTTCCGGGTTGTAATACTCATCCCGGTAAATCATTAAGACCAAATCGGCGTCCTGTTCGATCGAGCCCGATTCCCGCAGGTCGCTGAGCATGGGCCGTTTGTTCGTGCGGGATTCAACGCCACGGCTCAGCTGGGAAAGGGCGATCACCGGCACATTCAGTTCGCGCGCCATGCCCTTGAGGCCCCGGGTGATGCGGGACAGTTCTTGCACCCGGTTGTCGGGGGTGGTGCCCTCCATCAACTGCAAATAGTCGATCACGATTAAGCCCAGCTCCTTGCCCTGTTCCGCCATCAGGCGGCGGCAGAGGGAGCGCATTTCCAGGATGCCGGAATTGGGCTTGTCATCGATGAAGAGGGGCAACATGCCCAGACTGTTGATGCCTTGGCCGAGCAGGGGCCATTCCTCCTGTTGCAGGCGACCGGTGCGCAAACGGCCGCTTTCGATGCCCACTTCCATCGAGAGCAGGCGGTAGGTGAGCTGTTCTTTGCTCATCTCCAGGCTGAACACACAAACCGGCAACTGGTGCAGTTGCGCCACATTTTTGGCGATGTTGAGCACGATTGAGGTTTTCCCCATGGCCGGCCGGCCGGCCACGATGATCAGGTCGCTGCGTTGCAGGCCCTGGGTGATCGCATCGAGGTCGTAGAAATTGACCGGAATGCCGGCCACGGCCGTGCCCAGGGAGCGACTTTCGATCTCATTGAAGGTGCTGGTCAGGATTTCAGCGGTGGGGGTGAGGCCCTGGCTGGGTTTTTCCTGGCTGATCGCGAAGATCTTTTGCTCCGCCTCATCGAGCACCTGCTCCATCGGCTTGCTCTGGTCAAAACCGAGGGCAATCACCTCGTTGCCGGAGCGAATCAGTTGGCGACGCAGGTATTTGTCCATCACCAGGCGGGCCACCTGGTCGATCGAGGCGGTGGAGAGGGTGCGCTCCACCAGCTCCACCAGCCGGCCGCTGCCCCCCACCTTGTCGAGCTGGCCCGTGTCCGCCAGCCAGGCGGCCATGGCGGTGAGGTCGGTGGGTTTGCCCTGGCTGTGCAGCATCACCGCCGTGCGGTAGATCTCCCGATGGGCGTTGAGATAGAAGGCTTCCGGCTGCAACACATCGGCCACCCGGCCGATCGCATCGGGATCGAGCAGGATGCCGCCGAGCACCGCCTCCTCCGCCTCCAGGTTCTGGGGCGGGATCGAATCGGGCAGGGCTTCGAAATTGGCGCCATCGCGCTCGCGGCCGCGGCCAAAGCCCCTGCGCCCGCTCGCTGGGGCCTCTTCGGAGGGGTCCTGGTTGGCCAGGGGAACGCTCACCATGGGTTGCTTGTTTGGCGGTGGCTTGCTGGGTACTGGTCTTTGGTCCTGGGGGGCTGGCGGCGCCCAGGATTGGCTGGCTGGGGCCTTGGGGATGAACCATGCCCCACTTTCCCGCCTAAGGCAACGCCGCCAGTCCCCGGAGGGCCTGACGGCGTTGGGGTCAGCCGGGGGGCTGGATGGATCGGTGCACCAGAGCTGGGCTGGGCCCAGGGAGCTGGCCCTAGTGGCTGACCACTTCCAGGTTGATCTCGGCCACCACTTCGGGGTGCAGCTTGACCTGCACCTTGTAGCTGCCGGTGCGGTGGATTTCAGGAACGATGATGTCGCGACGATCCAGGTCCTTCTTGGTGGCGGTTTCGATCGCCTCAGCCACGTCACCGTTGGTCACGGTGCCGAAGAGCACATCGTCGCCACCGGTCTGCTTCTTCACCGTGAACCGGCCGATCGTGTCGAGGGCGGTGCGGAAGGCGATTGCCTCGGCTTTGAGGGCGGCCTGGCGCTCGGCTTCCTTGGCGCGGCGGTGTTCCACCTGGCGCAGCACGGCGGGGGTGACAGGCAGAGCCTTACCGGTGGGCAGCAGGAAATTACGGGCGTAGCCGGGGGCCACCTCAACCAGATCCCCGTCTTTCCCGAGGCTGAGGACGTCCTCGCTGAGGACAACTTTTACGCGCTTGGCCATGGGAATCGAAACGAACGGGCTGCCGTCGGGGCGGTTTGTCAATGTACGCGAGGGTTGGCGCCGGTGGGGATTCGCACCCGGTCGGCCAGGCCGAGGCGGCGCAGCAGTCGGATGTGTTGCCAGGTGAGGTCGATTTCGCGGCCGAAGCCATGGCGGGCCGAATGGGGGAAGGCGTGGTGGGTGTTATGCCAGCCCTCGCCGAAGGTCAGGGCCGCCACCCAGGGGTTGTTGCGGGAGCTATCGCCACTGGGGTGCACGACGTAGCCCCAGCAGTGGGTGGCGGAATTGACCAGCCAGGTGCAGTGGTACACAAGCACCAGGCGTAGCGGGATGCCCCAGAGCACCAGGGCCCAGCCGCCGGCGCCGGTGGCGGTGCCAATCCAAAACAGCAGGCCGGCCAGGGGCAGTTGCAGTAGCAGGAAGCCCTTGTTCAGCCAGCGGTAGTAGGGGTCTTTGGCCAGGTCGCCGCTGAGTCGGGGCACGGCCGCCATCGCCGGGATCTCCTCGAACATCCAGCCCATGTGGCTCCACCAGAAGCCGCGGTGGCTGTTGTGGTGATCAGCATTCGTATCGGAGAACTTGTGGTGGTGCCGGTGCAGGCCCACCCAGTCGATCGGTCCGTGCTGGCAGCTGAGGGCGCCGCAGGTGGCAAAGAAGCGCTCCAGCCAGCGGGGCACCCGGAAGGCCCGGTGGCACAGCAGCCGGTGGTAGCCGATCGTCACCCCCAGGCAGGCGGTGACCCAATAGAGCACCAGCAGACTGGCGGCGGCCGGCAGGCTCCAGAAGCGGGGCAGCAGGGCTACCACCGCCAGGGCGTGGATGGCAACCATAAAAAGGATGCTGGCCCAGCGCAGGCCCTTGGGTGCCGAAGGAATCGGCTCGCCCCGGCGGGGGAGATGCAAGGACAGGGCCCGCGGCGCCGGGCTGATCTGGGCCCCGGCCCGGCGCGGGGTGAGGCGGGGGGCGGTAGGCGGGGCGACGGTGGCCGGCATGGGCCTGCTCCAGGTGAATCGATAGAATGGTAGCAGTACGAATCGTTAGCAAGTGGGTTTTCGGGAGGAACTCGAATCGGGCCGGGAGGCGTTCGGGCATCTGATCAGGGTGTGGCATGAGCGCAATGGCTGGTCTCAGCGGGTGTTGCCGGCCCTGGCGGAGCGCCTCGACCTGGGGCGGGTGCACAACTCCCAGCTCTCGATGCTGCGCAACCACAAGTTGCTCTCGCCCGGCCCGGAGCTGTTCTTGACCCTGGGCCGGCTCAACGGGCTGCTGGCCGAGCAGGGGGGCGGCCAGGGCCAGGGGCCCGGTATCGGCGCTGAATTGGCCAGCCAGCTGCAGGACCAGGCCGAGTTGCTGGTGCCCCTGCAGGCCTCGGCCCTGGCCCTGCGCGCCGATGACGGCCAGGCCCTGGGGCCCACGGAGTTGTTTGAGATCTTCGTGGGCCTGCGCCAGCCCCCCGCCGCCTTCGACCTGCGCATTGCCGAAACCGAGGCCGCCAGCCTCAGCGCCGCCCTGGCCGAGCTGTTCACGGCCGGCCGCTCCTGGCGCCAGTGCCGCGAGTCGGTGTTGGCGGCCTATCCGGTGGAGAAACGCCAGCGCCGCGAGCGTTTTGCCGAGGTGATGGCGGGCCAGCGCGACTTCAGCGCCGCCGAACTGGACGCCGAATTGCCCGACCTGCGCCGCACCCTGGCCCTGCTGGGGGCGGCCGCCGAGCAGGAGCTGGGGGCCGACCAGTTTTTGGAGTTGTTGCGTCAAAAAGCCCGGCTGCTGGAGCAGGCGGGCCTGGAGGGGGGCGTCGATGGCCTGGCGGAGGCGATTCGCCGGGAATTGCAGGTGGAGCGTCCGGGGGGCTGAGGGGCCACCAGGAACCCCGCTCATGATTCCGATCAAATCAAATCTGATCTGATTGGGCTAGCTCCGACCTGGGACAGGTGAGGTCTGATCAGTTGAGATCTGATCAGCTGAGATCTGGTCAGCTGAAATCTGGTCAGCTGAAGTCAATGCACCCCTCAGCCGGTGTAGCGGGCCTCGCGGATGCGCTTGGCCAGGCCGAATTTGCGCAGCAGCCTGATGTGCTGCCAGGTGATGTCGAACTCAAACCAGCGCAGGCCATGGCGGGCGCTGGAGGGATGGGCGTGGTGGTTGTTGTGCCAGCCCTCACCGAAGCTCAGAATCGCCACCCACCAGCAGTTGCGGGAGAGGTCGGGGCAATTGAAGTTGCGGTAGCCGAAGGCGTGGGTGGCCGAATTCACCAGCCAGGTGACGTGATAAACGAGCACCAGGCGCAGCGGAATCGCCCAGAGCACCAGGCCGAGGCCGCCGCCATGGACCTGGGCCGCGTTGCCGTACCAATAGAGGGCGGCGCCGATGGGGAGCTGCAGCAGCAGGAACCAGCGATCCAGCCACACATAGAAGGGATCGGAGCTGAGATCACCGATGAAACGGTGCATCTCCTTGAGGGCGGGGATGTCGTGGAGCATCCACTCGCTGTGGGCCCACCAGAGGCCCCGGGCGGCGTCGTGGTGGTCGTTGGGCTGGTCGGAAAACTTGTGGTGGTGACGGTGCAGCCCCACCCATTCGATCGGGCCGCTCTGGCAGGCCAGGGCACCCATCAGCACCAGCACCCGCTCCACCCAGCGGGGCGCCACGAAACTGCGGTGGGACACCAGCCGGTGCAGTCCCAGGGTCACGCCGATCACGGTGACCCAATACAGCAAGCCCAGGGCCACGACCGCCTGCCAGCTCCAGAACTGGGGCAGCAGGGCAAAGACTGCCGCCACATGCATGGCCAGCATGAAGCCGGTGGTGCCGCCCTTGATTTTGCGCTGCTTGCTCCCCAGGGGTTCGCGGGGGACGACCAGGGCGGCCCGCATGCGGGCTTCCTGGGCCGCCGTCAGACCGGCGGTTTCGTTGTCCTGGAGGCCGGGACCAGGGGTGCGGCGCGCGGCGGCGGCGTCAGCGGCAATAACCAAGACAATCTCCAAAGGGGTGCGCAGGCTCCAAGTTCGCTGCGGACCCAAGGAATTGGGGGCTGCGCACCACTGGCCTGGGATGCCGGCGGAAGCGAAGGCATCAGCCGCGAAATCTAACCGGGTGGAGATCCCAGCGAGGCAGCATGGCTGCCAATGCCCGTCTCCCCTTTGATGCCTGCACCCAGTCCGGATGGCAGCGGCCCAGCCCAGGAGCCCACCCAGTCGGAGGCCGGATCGGCGCGGCAAGCGGCGCTGGATCTGGTGGCCCAGGCCCAGGAGCGCATCGCCCCGATCGCCGAGCGGCGCACGGCGGCGGTGAAACCAAGGCTGGAGCGGGTGCTGGGGGCCTTCGCCGCCGAGCGGCTGGGGGTGCACCACTTCGCCTCAGTCAGTGGCTACGGCCATGGCGACCTCGGCCGGGAGGTGCTCGATCGGGTCTTTGCCCGGGTGCTGCAGGCCGAGGCGGCGGCGGTGCGGCTCCAATTCGTCAGCGGCACCCACGCGATCACCGCCGCCCTGTTCGGGGTCTTGCGCCCCGGCGATCGGCTGCTGGCGATCACGGGCCGGCCCTACGACACCCTTGAAGAGGTGATCGGCATCCGCGGCAGCGGCCAGGGCTCCCTGGCGGAGTTCGGCATCCACTACGACGAGCTGCCCCTGCTGGCCGATGGCAGCGTCGATGGGGCCGGCCTAGCCGAGGCCCTGATCCCCCCCACCCGCATGGTGCTGATCCAGCGCAGCTGCGGCTATAGCTGGCGGCCATCCCTTTCGGTGGCGCGCATTGGCCGGCTGGTGGAGCGGGTCAAGGCGTTGCAGCCGGCCTGCGTCTGCTTCGTCGACAACTGCTACGGCGAACTGGTCGAAGACCAGGAGCCCACGGCCGTGGGCGCCGACCTGATGGCGGGATCCCTGATCAAAAACCTCGGCGGCACGATTGCCCCCAGTGGCGGCTACGTGGCCGGCCGGGCCGACCTGGTGGAGCAGGCCTGCTGCCGGCTCACGGCCCCGGGCATCGGCAGCGAAGGGGGCAGCAGCTTCGATCTCAATCGCTTGCTGTTCCAGGGCCTGTTTTTGGCGCCCCAGATGGTGGGCGAGGCCCTGATCGGCGCCGAGCTGACGGCGGCGGTGTTCAGTCAGTTGGGCTACGGCGTTAACCCGGCCGTGGGCGGCGAGCGCAGCGATGTGATCCAGGCGGTGCGCCTCGGCGATGCCGAACGGTTGAAATTGGTCTGCCGGGCCTTCCAGGCCAGCTCGCCGGTGGGCTCCTACCTCGATCCGGTGCCGGCGCCCATGCCCGGCTAC
>Ga0310335_100340_pt1 | contig 12846 bp, 14 predicted proteins | sample LakMicMISRFREDD7_FD_195549 | JGI IMG/M metagenome (GOLD analysis project Ga0310335, IMG submission 195549) | Enriched freshwater cyanobacterial communities from Lake Michigan, Michigan, United States - MI23.SRF.RED.D7 (v2) (version 2) | ecosystem: Environmental > Aquatic > Freshwater > Lake... | reverse complement strand
GGCCATCGGCACCGCCTGGGCCACGGTGAGCTGGGCATCACCAGTGCCGGGGGGCAGGTCGACCACCAGCACATCCCGCTCGCCCCATTCGACCTGGTACAGAAACTGGCGGATGATGCCGTTGAGCATCGGTCCCCGCCAGATCACAGGCTGGTTTTCGGCGATCAGCAGACCCATCGACACCATGGCGATGCCGCAGGTCTCGATCGGGGTCAGCACCTGCGAGGCGCCTTCGCCGCGCACCTGGGGGGTCTGGTCCACCACACCCAACATGGTGGGGGCATTGGGTCCGTAGATGTCGGCGTCGAGCAGGCCCACCCGCAGGCCCTGCTGGGCCAGGGCGCAGGCCAGGTTCACCGCAACGGTGCTCTTGCCGACGCCGCCCTTGCCGCTGCTGATGGCGATCACCTGGCGCACCCCCGGGATCGGCTGCGCATCCGGCAGCTGGCCGCCCGGGCCGGGACCGGGGCCGTGGCCGGCAGCGCCGATCGGCGCCCCGGCATGGGAGCCCGGAGCCTGGGGGGCCAGCTCGATCTGGACGTCGTCGACACCGTCGAGGGCCAGCAACGCCGCGCGGGCTTCGGCGGCGATGCGATCCTGCTGGCTGTGGGCGAACCCTGGCAGGGACAGTCGGAACACGGCGCGACCGTTCTGCAGCCGCGGGTCGGCGATCCAGCCCAGTTCGATCAGCGAGCGACCGCTGCCGGCATCCCTGAGGCCATCAAGGGCACTGGTGAGCGCGGCTGTGGAGGTCATCAGGGGGGGCGGTCGCTGCGACAGAGCTGGGCCGGATCCTAGGCACCACGGCCGATGGCTCTGCCCGTGACAGACCCTCACGGGCGCTTGTGCCAATGGCAGGCAAGCTGAAATGGTGATTCGGTCCCCTGCGCCCGACGGGTGCGCCGCCCCGATGCTGCAAGCTCCTCCGTCCGATTCCCGCTCCCGTGCCAGGGCCCTGCTGATGGGTCTGCAGGATTCGATCTGCGCCGGTCTGGCCGCATTCGACGGCGAGGGCACCTTTGCCGAAGAGAGCTGGGTGCGCCCCGAGGGCGGGGGTGGCCGCAGCCGGGTGATGAAGGGCGGCCGGGTGTTCGAGCAGGGCGGCGTCAACTTTTCGGAGGTCGAGGGTGACCAGCTGCCCCCCTCGATCCTCAACCAGCGGCCTGAAGCGGCCGGTCAGCGCTGGTTCGCCACCGGCACCTCGATGGTGCTGCACCCGCGCAATCCCTATGTCCCGACGGTGCACCTCAACTATCGCTATTTCGAGGCAGGGCCGGTGTGGTGGTTCGGCGGGGGTGCCGACCTGACCCCCTACTACCCCTTTCTGGAGGACGCCCAGCACTTTCATCGCACCCTCAAGGGGGCCTGCGATTCGGTCAATCCGGCCTACTACCCGGTGTTCAAGTCCTGGTGCGACGAGTACTTCTTTCTTAAGCACCGCGGTGAGACCCGCGGCGTCGGGGGCATTTTTTACGACTACCAGGACCCCGCCGGCACCCTTTACAAGGGCCAGGACCCGTCAGGACCGGCCGCGGCCGTTAGCGCCCAGACCGGCGCCATCGAGCAGAACTGGGAGCAGCTGTTTGCCCTGGCCAGCGCCTGCGGCAATGCCTTCCTGCCCAGTTACGTGCCGATTGCCGAGAAGCGCCACGACCTGGCCTATGGCGACCGCGAGCGTCAGTTCCAGCTCTACCGCCGCGGCCGTTATGTCGAGTTCAACCTGGTGTTTGACCGGGGCACGATCTTTGGTCTGCAGACCAACGGCCGCACCGAGTCGATCCTGATGTCACTGCCGCCGCTCGTGCGCTGGGAGTACGGCTACAGCGCCGAGCCCGGCAGCCGCGAAGCCCTGCTGACCGACCTGTTCACCAAGCCCCAGGACTGGCTTGCCGATCCCGCGCTGGCAGAACAGTGCCGACCACATCAGGCGGTGGGCTGAGGGGTGGCAGGGCGATCTGGCCCCCTGCCCCCGCGGCCGGCCGTTGATCGCCCAGGCCCTGTTGCAGCGCGTTGACGACCCGCAGGGCAATCGACTCGAGGCTCTGCAGACGGGTCGACGGATTGCGCAGGCGGGCCTCGAGCTGGCCTTCGAGCTTGCCGATCTCGAGGATGGAGATGCCCCGTTTGGGGGCCCCCAGACCATCGCGGAACCAGAGCGGAAAGGCGCCGAATTCCCGGGCCAGGCTCTCATCGATCAGGCTGGGTTGGCCCTTGAGCGGCGGGATCAGACCTGAACCCACCCCTACCGCTCCGTGGGCGTCGTAATGAATCTCGAAGGCGTACCCACCGGCCTGCACGTGGGACTTGCCCACGCTCCAGGTGGTGCGGGGGTCATCGCCCCTGGCGATGCGCCGCACGCCCGGGTCATAGCTCCGAATGTTGAGGCCGCGGCTCTGCCCCAGGCGCACCACGGCCTCGACCGTGGCCAGGTTCCAGAACAGCTCGTCGCTGATCGCTGGATCCATGGGACGGGCGCCGGACACCGCCACCGCGGCGCCGCTGGCCCCACCGCCGAATCCCTGGGAATCAGCGTGGCCGGGCATCACCAGGATCTCGGTGGTCGCAGGCAATGGCCGCAGGCCCTGCCAGTTCTTGGCCAGGCGTGAACGGGGGCCGGTGAAGGAGGCCTCTTCAACAGTCCACGGACTCAGCTGGGCATGGACCGCTGGCATCAGCCCCGGAGCCAGGCCCATGGCAAGAGGGCACAGGGTTGCCACCACCAGGGTGGCCGACGGGCAGAAGCGGGCCATGGCCGCCATCAAATCGGAGAACTGAGCAGGGCGCCATCGCTGGCCAGCCCCAGGGATGGACCCAGCTCCTGCTCCAGGGCGATCAGTTCATCGCGGTGGGCCCGCAGCCGCAGGTCGCAACCGCTGGTCGGCGAGCCGTCGAGCAGGCGCAGCTCGACGATCTCGGGCCGTTCGGCCCGGCGGCGATACAACAGGCCTGCGCCGGGCCCCAGCAGACCCAGCAGCAGGGGCCACCAGCCCAGTCCAGGCCACAGCTGGATCAGCACCAGGCCCAGGCAGGCCGCCCCCAGGCTGCCCAGCAACGACAGCAGCACCGCCAGGGGCAGGCTGCTGGCCACCTTGCCCCGGAACCGCAGCACCTGCCGCTCGGGGTCGGCGCCGTCCCGGCTCCAGCCGCGGGCCTGCAGCCAGGTGCTCAGCCCGTCGAGCACCTCAAGCGCCGGCCTGGGCGAGTGCACGTCCACGACGGTGGTGCGGTCCTTGCTGGCGGCCCTGAGAAAAAACACCAGGCCGATCGCCATCAGCACGGTGAGCAGCAGGGTGGAACCGGAGCTGGGCATCACGGGCGGGCCGCCGAAGGCAGCGCCAAAGACCACCCATTCTGCGGCTTGTCAGCATGGGTGGTTTGAACCGATCTCCCTTGAGCCAAGCCCCTGCCAGCAGCAACCTGCCAGCGCCTGCCCGCTTTGCGGTGTTTGACGGCGATCTGGATGCCGAATGGGCCTCTGTGTATGCCGGCGCCCGTGCGCTGGCGGTCGACACCGAGGCGATGGGACTGATCCATGGCCGGGACCGGCTGTGTCTGGTGCAGATCTGCGACGACCACGACAACGTCTGCTGCGTGCGCCTGCAGCGGGGTCAGACGGCTGCCCCGCGGTTGCAGGCTCTGTTCGAGGACACCGCCAGCGAAAAGGTGTTCCATTTCGCCCGCTTCGATGTGGCGGCCCTGGCCGAGAACCTGGGTATTACGGTCCAGCCAATCTTCTGCACCAAGATCGCCAGCCGTCTGGCCCGCACCTACAGCCCCCGGCACGGGCTTAAGGAGGTGGTTCAGGAGCTGGTCGGCGTCGAGCTCGACAAGCAGGCCCAGAGTTCGGACTGGGGCAGGGTCGAGGACCTGTCCGAGGCCCAGCTGGCCTACGCCGCCGGCGATGTGCGCTACCTGCTGGCGGCCCGTGATCGGCTCGAGCAGATGCTGAAGCGCGAGGACCGTTGGGCCCTGGCCGAGCGTTGCTTCGGTTGCGTTCCGGTGATGGCCGAGCTGGACCGCAACCGCTTTCACCTGCTGTTCGAGCACAGCAGCGGCGGCAACCGTTAGTCCTCGACTAGTCCTCGACCATGAAGCGGTCGTCATTGCCAACGGTGCCCAGTTGGGCGCTGAGCATGCCCTGGTGATCGGTGCTGCTGGCCTGCAGTTCGGCCAGCAGCGTCGTGGCGATGGCGATCCGGCCGGCGACATCACGCTGGCCGTCCTGGGCCGCACGGATGTCCACCTTGCGGCGGGCAGCGGCCTGGCTGACCCCCAGCAGGGTGGCCAGCCGGCCGCACAGGATGCTGTATTCGCGATCAGAAATGCCCGCCATGGCCCCTTGGCAATGGGGCCATCATCCCGCGGCCAGCAACCGCGTCTTGATCAGGGCGGCGATCGCCTCACTGCCGCCGGCAGGGCCCATGTGGCGCTGGCCCTGGCGCCCGAGCTGACAACGCAGTTCGGGGCTGGTCAGCAGCACCTGCAGGCGCTCGGCCAGTTGGCCGGCGTTGCGGCAGGGCACCACCGCTCCGCCCAGCAGGCGGCTCTGGCGGCGGGCAAACCCGGCCTTGAACTGGGGGCCGTCACCGGGCAGCGACAGGGCCGGGATCCCCAGCCCGGTGAGCTGTTCGGTGGCGGTGCCCGCATTGGCCAGGCCCACCTCGGCCCAGCCGGCCCAGGCTGCAAAGCGACCCGGGCCGATCCACAGCTCGATGGGGCCCCGGCGCCAGACGGCCGCGGGGGTGGCATCGGGCTCGGGGCCGGTGGGCCCCGGTTCGTCGCCCTGCACCGCAAAACCCTGGCGTTGCAGCAGGGGGGCCAGCTGGGCGGGGCTCGGTTCCCGTCCGGTGGCCAGCAGCACGGTGATGGCGGCCCCGCTCTGCAGCTGATTCAGGGCGCTCAGCAGCTGCTCGGCATTGCGCAGGGCCTCGGGCATGCGGCTGCCGGCCAACAGCAGCAACCGCCGCCGCGTCCGCAGCCGGGTGGGCAGGGGGGCCGGCTCAAGCCCATCCATCATTGGATTGCCGGGTGCGAGGGCGGCCACCCCATGGCGGCGCAGTCCCCGGGCCGTCAGGGCATCCCGCACGACCACCAGTCGGCACCGGCGGTGGGCCATCAGCGCCCATTCCCACGGGTCCCATTCGCTCCCTTTGAGGCGGTGGTAGGCATCGGCCACGGGACTGGCACCCCAGCCCAGGGGGGGCGCACTGGCCCAGGTGTAGTCGCTCTTGGGGGTGCCGATGAAGCCGTAGGGCCCCCCACCGGCCCAGGCCAGCAGCAGCGGCAGCAGATCACCGACCGCCAGCACCGGCCTGCCGCTGCGGCCCCAGGCCCGCACCAGCTGCCATTGGCGCCAACTGAGCAGCGGCAGCCCGGCGCGCAGGTCAGCCAGCAGACCCCGCAGGCTCTGGTTGCTGAAGCCGCCGCTGGGCAACAGCAGCTGGGGACCCACCCGCCGCAGGCGACCTGCCGCCTCGGCGGCTCCATAGGCCCCCCCTTGGCCCACCAGCGGCAGCACCGCCGTCTGCAGCTGCGGTTGCCGATGGCCCAGGGCTTCGAGCACCCGCATCGCGATCAGGTCTTCGCCGTGGCCGTTGCTCAGAACCAGCAAGCCTTCGCCCATACCGCAGCTGATACGATCCCTGAGCGGGAGTTTGCTCCCAAGGCCGGCGGCATGGCCAAGTGGTAAGGCAGAGGATTGCAAATCCTTTATCCCCAGTTCGAATCTGGGTGCCGCCTTTGACAGGCAACAGCATCCATGGATTGCGTTGCCGCACACTGAAGTCTGTGTTGCGCCAACGTCATCGTTGGTTCAGCGTTCGACCGGGTCGCTGATCTGGGCGCTGGCCTGCCAGCGTTCGCCCTCTGAGCCCCGGGCCTGGCATTGCAGCAGCGCAGCTTCGAGCTGGCAGCTGCCTTTGGCCAGCTGGTTGTGGGGCAATCGCTCGGCCAGCCCCCGCGGGTCAAAACGCCGGCTGGCCACGCCATGGACCCGTAGGCGCAGGGGCCAGCTGGGTTTGCAGCTGCCCCCGCGGCAGCGCATCGGCTGATCCTGTTGCAGCAGTAGACCGGCAAAGGTCAGCTCCTCGCTGGCATAGCGGCTGCTGGCCAGACCATTGATGAAACGCACCCGCAGCATCCCCTCGATCGTCTGGTCGACGCGGATCTTGAGGCATGGGCTTTGCTGGGGCGGCTGCTGCCCTTGGCGGGGCCATTGCAACTGACAGCGCTGCAAGGGACTCTCCCAGCGGCCGAAACCGTCATCGGGGGCATCGGCGGCCAGCACCTGCCCCATGGTCAGCAGGGTCGCGCCCAGTAGCAGGGCCATGGGGGGGGAGCCCATCACTCAGTAGCCCGAGTCGGCCACACAGGCGCCGATGCAGCTCAGGCCGTTGCTGGCGGTGCGGCCGCAGTGACCGCACAGCACGGGATCATTCGCCGCAGGTTCGTCGGCATGGGCCGCCACGGCCGCCGCACCTGGGCTGGCAGCCGTGGCGGCGCTCACGGTGGTTGTTTCGCGCATCATGGCGGTCAGCTGTGCAGCTGGACTGGATGAGCATCACCTTGGCGCAGCCCGGGGCAAGCCCGACGATCGGCGTCGGCACCTGGGCCTGGGGTAACCAGCTGCTCTGGGGTTACGACCCGCGCCAGGACCAGCAGCTGCAGGCCACCTTTGAACGGGCGGTGGCCCGGGGGCTCACCTTCTTTGATACGGCCGATTCCTACGGCACCGGTCGTTTCAATGGCCGTAGCGAGGCGCTGCTGGGGCAGTTCTGTGGGGCGCTGACACCCCAGCAACGGCAGGGCGTCTGCCTGGCCACGAAGCTGGCCCCCTTCCCCTGGCGCCTGGGACGGCAGGGGTTGCACCGGGCGTTTGCCGCCTCGCGGCAACGCCTGGGTGGGCAGATTGACCGGGTCCAACTGCACTGGAGCACGGCCCGCTACGCGCCCTGGCAGGACGGCCCCCTGCTTGATGGACTGGCTGATTTGGTGCGCCACGGGCAGGTGGGCTCGCTGGGACTTTCCAATGTGGGACCCCAGGGGTTGCGGCAGCTGCACGGGCGTCTGCAGCGCCAGGGGGTGACCCTGGCAAGCCTGCAGGTGCAGTTGTCGCTGCTGGCCCCCCAGGCGATCGCCCCCGGCGGTGTGGCCGAGGTCTGCCGCGAGCTGGGCATTGGGCTGATCGCCTACAGCCCGCTGGCGCTGGGTCTGTTGAGCAGGCAGGTCGGGGCGCCGCCGCCCACCGGACCGCGCCGGTTGCTGTTTGCCCGCCTGCAGCCGCGCATCACACCGCTGCTGACACTGCTCGCTGCCATCGCCCACGAGCGCCAGAGCTCTCTGGCCGCTGTGGCGCTCAACTGGTGCCGCAGCCATGGGGCGATGCCGATCGTCGGTCTGCGCAGTGTCGACCAGGTGGACACTGCTGCCGCGGCAGCCCAGTGGCAGCTGAGCGAGGGCGAGCGCCAGGCCCTTGATCAGGTGGCCACCGGCCTGCCGGTGGGCATGCCCGCCAATCCGTTCAGCAGCCGTTGAGCGGTTTCAGACCGCTTCGGGTTCCTGCACGGGGGTAAGCACCACGGGTAGGGGGCGCCGCTCGGGCTCCGGTCCTTCAGGGCGGCGCACGATCGGGACCACCCGCCTGCTGGCGGCCTCGGCCTGGGCCGCGGCCTCGGGTTCGCAGGCCTCGAGGGCTTCCTGCAGCAGCGAATCAAAGGTGGAGCCGGGCAGCCGGTGACGGGCCAGTTCCAGGAAGGCCTTGGCCAGCGATTCACCGGCGGCGGCCCGCAGGGCAGGGTTGCTGCGTCGCAGGGTCTGTTCTTCGTCGATAGCCCGCAGGAACCGTTCAGTCACGTCCCGCTTGGTGGTGGCCCGGATGCGGGTGTCCCGTTCAGCCGGGTCCTGGCTGGTCGGGCTGCCCAGGTCATCAAGACGGCGCTGCAAACTGGTCAGCACGTCCCGGGCTTCGTTGGCCACCTGGGCCAGTTGGCCATCGGACAGTCGCGGCAGATCGGCCACATAGACCTTGCCGTGGTCGCGCAGGGTCAGAAAAGTGGGCCTCGGTCCGCCCGAGCGTGGGGCGTTGTTCGGGGCGATGAGGGGACGCTGGGGCCGTTGCGGCGGCACGGGCCCGGCCGAGCTGCGCCGACGGGTCATGCGGCGACCGCTGGTGTTGGCCACATCGGCGACGCGCAGTTCGCTCTGCCGTGCCCCATCAGCAGGACTGTATTGGTATTGCATTGGACCTAATTGTTGACGTGATCTCGCGGATCGACCGGAGTGGTGTGTCCTGAGGACAGACCTTTGCTATGGCTGACCCTACCCGTTGCCGCAGCATCAAGGTGAGCTCCCGCTTCGATCTGATGCAAATCAGCAGGGCAGCCCGACCAGGACAGGACTGTTGGCTGCAAGGCTTCGGACTTCGCCCAGTTGCCAGGCCCTGTGACCGGCCTGATCGCACAGGCTGATGGCCCGTTGCTGCTGGTCAGCGGGCACCACCAGGCAGAAACCGACGCCCAGGTTGAAGGTGTGCCACAGGTCGGATTCCGGCACCTCGCCGGCATCCTGCAGCCACCGGAAGACCGCTGGGCGCTCCCAGCTGCCTGGGTCCAGGGTGGCGCCGGTGCCGGCGGGCAGGCAGCGGGGCAGGTTTTCGGGCAGCCCGCCACCGGTGATGTGGGCCATGGCATGGAGCGGCAGCTCTGCGGCCAGCAGCTCGCGCACCAACGAGGCATAGAGGCGGGTGGGCTCCAGCAAGGCGTCGATCAACGGCACGGTGGTGCCCGGCAGGGTCGCTGCGCGATCGATCCCCTGGTCCTCGAGGATCCGCCGCACCAGGCTGAAGCCGTTGCTGTGCACCCCGCTGCTGGCCACCGCAATGACCGCATCGCCAGGCGTGACATGGCGGCCGTCGATCAGCCTGGCTTCGTCCACAACCGCCAGGCAGAAGCCGGCCAGGTCGTAGCGCCCCGGGCTATAGAAACCGGGCATTTCCGCGGTTTCGCCCCCCAGCAGGGAACAGCCGCTCTGGCGGCATCCATCGGCGATGCCTTCGACCACGGCGGCCATCGCCTCAGGGCTCAACCGGCCGGTGGCCATGTAATCGAGAAAGAGCAGGGGCTCGGCCCCGCTGGTGATCACATCGTTGACGCACATCGCCACCAGGTCGATGCCCACGTTGTGATGGCAGCCGTGGGCCTGCGCCAGCTCAAGCTTGGTGCCCACCCCGTCAGTGCCGGCCACCAGCAGGGGCCGCTCAATGCCGGCAGGCAGGCGCGTTAGCCCGCCGAACCCACCCAGTCCCCCGACCACTTCGGGGCGATGGGTGGCCTCGACGCTGGCGCGGATCCGCTCGACAAAAGCCCGACCGGCCACCACGTCGACCCCGGCAGTGCGGTAATCCATGACAGGCGAACAGGCAACGGAACACGTTTACTGATCCTGCAACAGCGCCCTGGTGATGGACGGATTTGCGATTGGCACAAATGCCGATCAGTGCGGCTGATCGCTGTAATCAGGTTCGCTGATCAATGCTTGGTTGCCGGGGCCTGCTGAGGCCAGTGAGGGGCTGGAATGCCAGCGGTGATGACAAATCCTGATCATTGGGCCGTCGTTTCTGTCAAGCCAAAGTCGCCTGATGAAGCGGTTACGGTCACGCCGTCGTCCATCTCGCTAGGAACTCCGTCGCGAATGCCCTGACTGCCGGGCCCTGTTCCACAGGTCAACCCCAAGCAGGACATCCAACGTCGATGAACCCGGTTCGCCGCGGTTGCTGCCTCCGAGCAGCGCGTTCCGTCTGTTATGCGTCAAACCTTTTCTCTCGGTGCGCTCGTTCTGCTGTTGTCCGGCAGCGCCATGCTTCCTGGCCTTGCAGAGTCCAGCCGCGCCGCTTCCCTTTCCACGTCTTCGTTGTCGTCACCAGACCCTGAGCTGGCGATTCGCGAAGCGGAGGGAACCGGACTCGAAGAGTCGGCCCCGGCCCCAATCCTGCCGTTGCCAATCGCTCCCGAGCCCAATGCTGTACCCCGGGTTCTGGCGGTCAAGACCGGTCAGGCCAGCTGGTACGGCCCCGGTTTCTACGGCGGCCGCACAGCCAACGGTGAACGCTTCACCCGCGGCACCCTGACTGCAGCCCACCGCCATCTGCCGTTCGGCACCAAGGTGCGGGTCACCAACCTCTGGAACGGCCGTTCAGCCGTGGTCCGGATCAATGATCGTGGTCCCTTCCATGGCAGTCGGGTCATCGATCTGGCCCATGGGGCGGCCTCCGTTCTGGGTCTCACCTCCAGTGGTGTCGCCCAGGTCAAGCTCGAAGTTCTTGAGAAGCACTGAGCCTGATCGTCCAACCGGCCGGGACCGTTGTTGAAGCCCATCCGTCAACCTGGCGGATGGGCTTTTTGCTGTCTTGTTTTGCGCCTTGATGTCTGAGACCCCCCTGCTGCTGCTGAGCACCCCTGCTGAGCTGCAGGCCTGGCGCGAGGCCCAGCGCCGGCGCGGCACCCCTGTGCACTTCGTGCCGACCATGGGAGCGCTGCATCAGGGCCACCAGCAGCTGATCCGCCGCGCTGCCGAGCCCCGGGGCGCTGGCCAACCGACCGTCCTGGTCAGCGTTTACGTCAACCCACTGCAGTTCGGCCCCAACGAGGATCTGGCGCGGTATCCGCGCCAGCTCGAGCTGGACCGCCAGCTGGCGGCGCAGGCCGGTGCTGCGGCCCTGTGGGCGCCCATGACGGATGACATCTATCCCGCGGGCCAGGCTGAGGTCACCCGGCTGGCGCCACCGGCGTCGTTGATCGCGGGCCTGTGCGGGGCCAGTCGGCCCGGGCATTTCGAGGGCGTGGCCACCGTGGTGGTGCGGCTGCTGGCTCTGGTGCGCCCCGAGCGCCTGCTGCTGGGTGAAAAGGACTGGCAGCAGCTGGTGGTGCTGCGGCGTGTGGTGTCCGATCTGGGGCTGCCGCCCACGATTGAGGGATGCGCCACGGTGCGCCAGGCCGACGGTCTGGCCCTTAGCTCCCGCAACAGCTATCTCAACGGTGCCGAGCTGCAGCAGGCTGCGGCCCTGCCTCGGGCCCTGCGGGCGGCGCAGGCGGCGGCAACCCAGTCCAGGGATTCTGCCGCCTTGGTCGCCCTGGTGAGGCGGCAGCTCGAAGCGGCCGATCTGCAGATCGATTACATCACGTTGGTGGCGGCGCATACGCTGAGGCCGCTGCCCCAGCTCGGTCCCCTCGCCCTGCTGGCGGCTGCCGTGCACTGCGGGCCCGCTCGCCTGATCGATCACACCTTTCTGATGACCCGCGCTCCGATCGTTGCCATCGATGGTCCAGCCGGTGCCGGCAAGAGCACCGTCACCCGCGCGTTTGCCCGGCGGATGGGGCTCATCTATCTCGACACCGGCGCCATGTACCGGGCGCTGACCTGGTGGGTTCAGCACCGTGGGGTCGATCCGGCCGATGGCGGGGCGGTGGCGCCGCTGCTGCAGGGCCTCGATCTGCAGCTCGAGGCTGACCAGACTGTCCGGATCAATGGTCACGACGTGACCACCGCGATCCGTAGCCCAGAGGTCACGGCCCAGGTCTCCACCGTGGCCGCCCACGCCTGCGTGCGCGAGGCACTCACGGCCCAGCAGCAGGCCATGGGCCAGCGGGGCGGGCTGGTGGCTGAAGGCCGTGACATTGGCACGGCGGTCTTTCCCGATGCCGAGCTCAAGGTGTTTCTGACTGCCACCGTGGCCGAACGGGCCCGTCGCCGGGCCCAAGACCTCAGGCAGCGCGGTTTTGCGGTGCCCGAGCTGGCCGAGCTCGAGACCCAGATCGCGGAGCGTGATCACAGCGATTCGACCCGGGCTGTGGCCCCGCTGCAACAGGCCGCCGATGCGGTCGAGCTGGTCACCGATGGCATGGCCATTGATGGGGTGATCCAGGCTCTGGTCGACCTGTTTCGCAGCCGCGTGCCCGAGGACGCCTGGCCCCAGGCCCAGCCCTAGGCCTTGGGGGCCAGCGTCTCGAGCAGGCCGCCGCAGGCGTCTTCGAGCAGATCGAGCACCTGCTCAAAGCCCTGCGAGCCCCCGTAGTAGGGGTCGGGCACCTCAAGGGCGCCGGTGTGACGCCGGCAGTACCGGGTCATGGCTTCGATCCGGGCCTGGCCCGCCGGGTTGCCCGCCTCATGGGCCAGGGATTGCACGGCGGCCAGGTTGTCACCATCCATGGTCAGGATGTGATCGAAGCTGTGCAGGTCTGTCAGATCGATCTGGCGGGCCCGGCTGGTCAGAGTGATGCCGCGGCGGGCGGCGGCGGCGCGCATGCGTTCGTCGGCACGGCGGCCCACATGCCAGCCGCCGGTTCCGGCCGAATCGACCACAAAGCGATCGCCCAGACCCTGTTGCGCCAGCAGGTGCACAAACACCCCCTCGGCCGCAGGCGAGCGGCAGATGTTGCCGAGGCAGACAAACAGCACCCGTGTGGTGGTCATGGCGATCAGAACGATGGCAACCGCTGCAGAGCTAGCGCAGCACGCAGGCGCACCACGGGCGTGTCTTCGTGGGAGGCGTCACTGAGGCGGCCCAGGGCTGCACAGGTGTAGCCACGGCTGGGATGCTCGATGGGCCAGGCAATGTCCTTGGCAAGGCCTTCCAGGCCCACGGCCACGGCGTACCTGACCACCCATTCGCCATCGCTGACGGCTTCCACCAGGGCCTCGAGGCAGCGTTGTTCGATGGCAGGCCGCTCGTCGGCTGGCAGGGTCTGGAGCCGCAGGCATCCCAGCCCCTTGGCGGCGGCCCGCCTGACGCTGGGGCCCACATCGGTGAGTAGGGCCTCCACCAGCAGGTCGAGGCCGCGCACGTCGCCGATG
>Ga0310335_100337_pt1 | contig 12901 bp, 9 predicted proteins | sample LakMicMISRFREDD7_FD_195549 | JGI IMG/M metagenome (GOLD analysis project Ga0310335, IMG submission 195549) | Enriched freshwater cyanobacterial communities from Lake Michigan, Michigan, United States - MI23.SRF.RED.D7 (v2) (version 2) | ecosystem: Environmental > Aquatic > Freshwater > Lake... | reverse complement strand
GCCATCGCATAAGAACTCCACATCGTTGTTGAGCAGCAACAGCACGGATCCCCGGCAATGGTCCACAGCCCTGTTATTGATCGCTGAGTAGTTAAACGGCCCGGGCGCTGGCACCACGAGCTGGCGCCGCTGCGCGCTACTCCCACCTTTGAACTCATTGAGCCAAGCCAGCGTATCGGCATGCTCACTGCCGTTATCGGCCACCACAATCTCTAGATCGCATCCTGCGGGATAACAATCCATGGAACGCAGGCAAGCCTGGGTCAAATCGAGGCGATCCCGCATGGGGATCACCACGCTCAGCAGGGTGCCCTTGGCAACCGGCCACTGCAGCCGGTAGCCAGCCGAAAGCGGGGCTGGCGACACAGCCGGGGATGGCTGGGGAGCCAGCTGTTGGCGCAGGATCTCCTGAATCGCCTCAGGCGCCAAGGGTGCTGGTGCAGGGATAAAGCGGTGGGCCAACACCAGCGGCAAATGGCGGATGCCAGCATGTTGTTCGGCGATGTTGGTGAGATGAAGCACCAGCCCTTGCCCGCTAGGCGTTTCGATCCCAGGCCCCTCTAGCTCTCGATCGGTGAGCCGATTCCAAAGCTCCGCCGCCACAATCCAGCAGCTGCAGTAATCGGGGTCACACCAGCACAATTCTCGGTTCCAGGCTGGATGAAAGCGGGGGCTGTGGCGCTTGCCATCGGCTCGGATCGCGTCCTCGTCGCCATAGAGAAGAAGGCTGCCTGGGGCCTGCAGCAGGGCATAAGCGATCGCCTGAAGTGCCCAGGCACTCAGTTTTACGCCAGGAGCTAGCAGCACCGCCCAAGCATCTGGCTCGATGGCAGAAAAATCACCCCAAGGCCTCAGCGCAAAACGATTAATGGCCCCCTCTGGCACCGATGGCAGGGAGGCAATCGCCTTAGCCTCCACGCGCCGTTGCCAGGTTTCGTAGGTAATCAGCTCATGGTGGTAAGCCTGGGCCGCCAAAAGCTTGTTGTAGTAGCGCCAAACAGCGGCGCGGTTGCCAAGCCCGATCTCAGCACTGGCCAGCTCCTTCGACTGGGCCATCCGCCGGTGCACCCGTCGCCAGGCATCCCAACCGTGCAACCTCAACAACCACAATTCAAGAAGATCGAGGGGCTGCTGGACGCGCTGCAGGTTGAGCACCGGACGGCCTGGCCGAGCGAGCCGCACCACCCGCCAGCGACGCCGTACTGGAAACATTGGTCGCCCCTGGCGCCATGGGCTCCCCCCCTGACGCAGAAAACCCACAACCTGGCGGTTGTCACCACGGTGGCGAATGCATAGCAGATACCAGCCCGAGCAAAGTTCCCTTCGGGTCTGCAACCAGAGCTGCTCCTCAACACCAGGCAGCAAAGGGGACTTGCGCCCTGGTAGCTGCCTTGCCAAGCCATCTGTAGCGTTCCACCAAAGCCAATCATTGCGGGATAGGAGGCCCAGACAGGCACACCAGCGATGTAGGCCAAACATCAATTGCGATGGCTATCGGCCATACCAAGCAAAAACTTGGTAAGCGCAAATCCAACAACCAGGATGCTCAACGCAGTCAGAAAACCCTTGTGGCGCCAATATTGAGAAGGATCTTCCGGCTTGAGCGGCTTGGAGAGCACAGCCATAAAGCGTTGCTGCTGCAAACTATCAACCCGATTTTTTTCTGCAGACGTGATTGCTGCCTTATAGAGATCGGTGGCGAAGTTGAGATTGGCCTCGAGCTCTGCCTGCTTGGCAGCCTTTTGGCTAAGGTTCTTGCCCCCAGGGCTCACCAACGCCTGACGCTCTTGACGGATTTGTTGTTGTAGCTCCTCAACCTGAGCCTGAGAAGCCTCAATCTCCGGAGCCTTGGGGTCGCGAAACTGGCGGCGCAACGTTGCCAACTGAACCCGTTGCTTTGCCAACTCACCCTCTAAAGCTGAAATAAAACCAAGGTCACCCTGGCCTTCCGATTTCGCATCCAAGACCTGATTTTGACGCTGGAATTGCTGCAACTGCTGGCTTGCAATCTTGACCCTATCCTCATTAAGTTTAACTTGCTGTAGCGCAAAATCAATTTGCTTACGATAAACATCCTGGTTAAGACGATTGACGAAGATCTCGGCCTGGCTGATCAAGAACTGATTAAGAACCAGAGCCTTGTTTGGAGTAAATCCATACGTGCGGATTGCCATCTCACCCGAGCCCTCGTTAAGCGAAATAGAAACCTGACGCTTGAAAAACTCAAAAGCCCTTTCACGGCTCGCATTGGGGCCTAAGCCAGCATAGATATCTAGCCCTTTCTTTGCATAGGCAGCCTTGAAATCAAGCACACGGTCTAGATCTTCCAACACCTGCGGCGACTGCAAGTAGGTACGAAGATATCGGGCATCCTCCAAAGACTGCTGATTACCACCCCCAAGTATGCTGCCAAGGGAAAGTCCAGCCTGGGCAGAATCATTGGCCTTACGCACAACAACCTCAGAACTAACAATATAACGGTCACGTCCGACCAAATAAAAATAGAAGAAGAGGGCAAGAAGTGGCACACCCATGACCAGAAGGAGTTGCCTTTGCTTACGTAACTTGAGGCCAGGCCGGTTAGGTACAATGACTTCGGCAGCCTCCAAGCCCTCGCCTTGATGCACAACATCTGGTCGCCGCATAAACTGCCGCGTTGTAGCAAGCAAATCCATCAGTTACCACCCAACACATCACCAGTAGCTGGAGATTCTAGCAAACTCTTGTGCATAGCAATTCCCTCCTGAAGGCTATCAAATTCAATTAAAGAACCATTGTGTAGCAACAAGGCCCGATCACAGTGAAACTGCAGTCCCCAAAGATTGTGGTCTACCATCATGAAATCCGAAGCTTGATGGCGCTCTTCCAAAACCCTGCGGCTACGTGCACGGAAGCGCTCATCACCAGCACTCGTCACTTCATCAATCAAATAGACATCAAAATCAAAAGCCATAGACAAGCCAAACGTGACACGTGAACGCATGCCGCTGGAATAGGTCTTAAAAGGTCGATCGAAGTAGACTCCAATCTCAGCAAATTCCTCAACTCTACGAACTTTCTCTTCAATGAGATCAATGGAATGGCCAGCAAAAATTTTGCTAACGAAGGTTACATTCTCACGAGCACTCAAACTTCCCTGAAACCCACCCTCAAGACCCACGGGCCAGCTGATCGAGCAATCCGTCTCAATACTACCCGAATCAGGCTGGTCAATTCCGCCAATAATGCGTAACAACGTGCTCTTACCAGCGCCATTTCGCCCAAGCAGGGCAACAGAATGGCCCTTCTGGACACAAAAATTTAGATTTTCAAAAACCATTACCCTCTTGCCTTTATGCAAATAACTCTTAGATAGATTGCTTACTTGTATCATCGCGTCAACAAAATACGCTCATTGTTAGAGTAGACCCAAAGACCAAGACAACAGCTAACTCCAGCACAAGCCAGAAGATAAGGGAGAGAGATGCTCTTGTCGAGGAGATAGTCCTCGCTAAAAGCATGGCGACTCAACTCAATCGCTTGAAGTATAGGGTTCCATGTCAACCATGGGCGTATCCACTGAGGAAGGCTCACCACCGAAAAGAACACGCCTGAAATGAACCAGAGAGGCCGTATTGCCATAGGCACAATCTGAACCAAGCTGCTATAACGATGTCCAGCAACCATAAGCAAAAGACCAATCCCAAAGGCGGTCAAAGCGAGCAATACGTAGCTAATCACAAGCAAAGGAAAATCGTAAAGGATCCATTTCTCACGAAATGCAAAAATAAACGCCGAGATAACAGTATACACAATAGCAAACAAGGCACTTTCGACAAGTCCGCGCGCTATGACCGCATCGATAGGCTTCACGGGGCGATAGAAGAAAAGGGCTTCATTCGCACGCATTGCATTTAAAGCTCGTACCGCAACTTCATTGAATAAGGTATAAAGAACAATACCGGCCGCAAGAAACAAAGCGATATCCAGGGGGCCCCGGTCACCTCTAATGACACTAAAGATTAACAAGAAAACCGCCATTACTCCTAGCGGCTCAATGAAAACACCAACCACACCAAATCTCACCTCGCTCACCCGGGTCTTCAGCTCTCGATAAATTAGGGCGCCAATTACGTTACGCTGAAGCTCCCAACCCCTAAAATATTTAGATAAGGTTCGAAAACTTTTTTGCATTGAATCGTCTACTTCAATAACGAGTCCACTGAAAGCTGGTCAGAATCCAGAGGATTACTGGCTTGGCCGGGGGTGGTTGCCAGCATGGCTAGCCTGCGCTGCAGAGTTCGATCTAAGCGCTGAGCAGCCAAGACTAGCGCAGCAGCCAGAGCCTTTTCCAGAAAAGTTTTTGGGAACAACAGCAATGGGCCACCCATCTGTACGCCCAACTCAAGCCATCTTTTAACTCTAGTACCAACCGATGCAGGAGCCAAAAGTATCCCCCCTTGCACCTTCACGAAGTCAGTCATACTGCCTAAGCCCACAACTTGCGCCTTTTCCAGCTCCAATGAGATGCCATCATCAAATTGATCAATCCGAAAAACGAGCAAGGGTTCGATGGTCCAATACAACAATTGATAGGGCCGGCTTTTGTAGTGCCATTCACCAGACTTTATCTGCACAAGACCAAGCAATTCAAGTGGAGTGACGAGCAGCACAGAAAAATCAAGCCCTTCCACCCCAAATGTATGCTCCGATAACCTCTGGACAAATCTCATGACTTCAGATCATTCACAAGGCGAATAATCTAAAAATCGAAGCTGCATTGAGCACGGGCCCAAGCGGCTCAACCACCGCTTTGAGCCCATCATTCACCTTCGACCAAAGGTGACGGTCTACCACCACCACATCACCATCACGAAGCGGGGGATTGGCACTATCTCCCATAGCGGCCCCTGGCTGATAGGGATAAACTTTCCTATCCACAGTCCCGTTGCGTTGCAACCTCAAAAGCTCAATAGTATTACTGTTACCTTTGAGGCTTAGACCCCCGGCAGCAAGTATCGCATTGCTTAAAGTGCTGTTTGCCTTAACCCTCTGAGGCCCAGGGCGTTTCACCTCTCCCTCCACATTCACGGTAATAGAAGCGGGCGCAAAGACAGAGCTAGAAATAGCGATTAACTCGCTCTCTTTCTGTTGCTCAGCAAGTGGGATCCGTATACTATCACCATCGTAGATCAAAGGATTGTCAATCGGTTCGCCAGTACGAAGTGCTTCCCAATAATTCACCTCAATCGTCTGATTCCTGCCTAAGTTACTCGCGGGGCGACGAATCAAAGTAACCCGACGCAGATCTCCCTGGGCCGTGAGTCCACCGGCCTTCTGGATTGCTTCAACAAGCGTAGGCCAACCCTGACTAGCAATTGTGGTTGCCTCTCCACCATCGGAGTTAGCAAGTTGATTAACATCGCCCAGTCCAATGCTGTAGAGACCAGGGCGCTGAACCTCCCCAGTAATGCTGACACGCAAAGGACGGGTAGACACCAAATCGAGGTACACAACCGGTCGCCTCAAGACGCGGGTGTAGGCCTGAGTGATGGCCTTCCTGGCCTGGTCGAGGGTCATCCCCGACACCTGCAACGAAGCGATGCGGGGCAAATTCAGGGTGCCGTCCGGCAAGACTGCCACTGTGGCATCAAAACCTTGAACCTGGAAAAGCTTCACCATCAGCCGATCACCAGGGCCAAGCCGGTATCTCGGCGCCGTGATCGCTGCGGAAACATCCGAAGCCAAAACCACTGGAAAGGCGGATAGGCAGCCGCACAAAGCTAGAGCTGCTAAGAAGCGATGCCGTTCAAAAACCATATCTAGAGTTTAACGCAACATTAGTCGTTCCCATCCCAGTACGAACCTAGCCACTGCAAAGCTGGAGGGCCCGTTTACGGCAACCAACAGCAAGTTGCTGCCGTTTGCTCTGATCAAGCAAAAGAGCATCGATGGCCTCAAGCCAAGCCTCTGGAGCATCCGGTAGCAACTGGCCATCAATACCGTCACGAACAAAGCCCTGATAAGGAGTTCTATCGCTATACAAACCCACGGCCCCCAACCGGGCAGCATCAAAGAATTTGACAGCCGCACGACCAGAATTAAAAGCCGTGGGCAAAAGGGGTACGAGTAGGAGATCCACACTCCGATTGCCCGTATCCATACGGTAAGTTTCCCAATCCATCGGATAGAAGATACGGGTACGCGGCAGGTGACGAAATCGCCTTCTCCAAGACTGATTTAAAACCAACTCAACCAAGCAATCTGATCGACGCCGTTGCAATTCTGCTAGCAGTGGCAGCAACCATGCCAACTCTGCTCTGTGAGACGCGGTAGCCAAATAAGCAATCCGAAAAGCCTTCTGGGTAGCAACCACACCCAAGGCTGGTCTCAAGGGCAACACCTTGATAGGAATCGCCTGGGATCCCAGCTCCTGTCGACACTGGTCCGCAAGGTCCGCTGTACTAACCCATAGCTCCGTAAACAAGTCGCTAAGGCAAGCCCGGTGGCGCGAGATTCCCCACCACAGTCGCCATCGATACAGCAGTGGCAAATCAGCCAGTGCCTCAGACCCCAAAAGTGCGTCATCCAATAGCAGCACGACTGGCTTGCCTGCGGCCCGAAGCTGGCGAAGCCCTGACAGCCACGCGCGCGGAATGGTGCGTACCACCACCAGGCCACAGATTGCAGCCAATTCCCTGGGCTCTGGCCGCCGGTGCGGGTCAAGCTCAACAAAAGCATCAGCCCCTTGCTGGACATCAAATCCCCCCAACCAATAGGCCTTTGTCGGGGCAGCCCCATCGGACAAAAGGCCGACAGGTTGGCAAAGCCGAAACAACGGGTGTAACATTTCGGAATCCTAAAGCTATGATGAGTTGGACGCAAAAAGATTATGCAAATTTTGCATTGAAAAAAGGGATGACTGCCATACCTTTCTGATTTCACCGAAAGCAGAGCAGGGTTGGCTAGAGTGGTTTGGAATTGAACGAAGCAAGGCATTTTCGCAACTATCGCCCCATGCCAGTAAGCACTCAGATCTGGACGGGCGTGACCCCTTTTACTGGCACATGCTGCTCTGGGATCCCCAAAAAAATAGTCTCATTGGGGGCCAGCGTTTTCAATTCATAAACGAAGCAAATAAGCCAGGCCCAGATGAATCCTACCTCGAATATTGCTACCCGGGGTTGGCAGAACAAATGCTTGCAGCTTCAAAGTGTTATGTAGAGGTGGGCCGCACGTTCCTGATGCCCCCCTATCAGGGGAAGTCCTGGCTCAAAGAACTAATTCGCGGCTTTGTCAGAATTCCTGAGCAACAAGATTTTAAATATCTCCTAGGGATGGTCTCGTTTAATCACCTTGCACTAAATCAGCTGGTAATCGACTACTTCTTGGCTGCACTGAATACATGTCAATTCCGCGGATCCCTGCCAATTTCCAAACCTCGCCATGCCTATCCAACAGGGAATCCAACCAAGGCCTTGGCTTGGAATCAAATTGATTTACCAAGCCTCACAGCAATGCTAAAGGAAATCGATCAAAGCTTTGAAATGCCCCTAGTTCTTGGCCCCTACCGTTTTCTTTGCTCAGTAAAGTATGAGGGTGTCTCAATTGCATCCTCCTATAATCAGATTCTACAGCTTCTTTTCAGCGGAAGGACTGATTTACTGACGACTCGACAAAAGAGTTGGCTGCCCCCCTATCCCTCTTTCCAAGGCGCCCTGGGAGGCTCTGCTTAAGTTCGAGGCAATGTAATAGTCCTGCATTGCCGTGGTCATTTCACTAGAGCTGGCATAATCACGCGGATCAAAGGGCTTCCCCTGGCTACATACAATTAAAATCTCAGGCCCAAAAATTCTTTCCAAGACAATTCGAATTGGCTTGTAAAATTTATTCTTCTTCACAGACCCTGCAAGGGATGGATACATTATTTTCCATGGAATGACAACGGCATCATTTTGCTTGGCCATGAATGCGATTGTCTTGGAAAATCTCTCCTCGATGGGCGTTTGAATCGACCCGCTAGGAAATGTGAATAATCTATTTCTATCCAGAAGAACTTTCTGACTGCTCTGCACAGCTCTGAATCGTGAGGACATGGAACGATAGTCAAGCAAAATATGCCCATAGCGACTGGCAGCCGAAGCAAATCCTGGAAACAACCAATCAATAGGATGCAAGTGGGCCGTCGTAATAGAGGGAAGCCTAAAAACACCCTGCACCAAAAGCATATCAACAGGAGAGACATGGTTCGCAATATGGATCTCACGCCTATCGCTACTGATGTGATTTTGACCATCAAGCTGTACAATCACCCCAAGTGCCCTTAGCAATTGACAGGCTGCACTCTCAAGTTGATGATCGGCTTTCTTGTCGTTACCGACAATACGCAAAAACCAATGGTATCCATAGAAGCAATAGTACTGCAAGAAGGCGAACAGCCGCGTTACTGGCGTCACAAACGACTTGAAAGACAATTGAACCTGGCGATTTCCGCCTAGGCCTTGCCGATTTAGCTCCTGGCTATTAACAATAGGAAAAATCTGGTGGAAGGGAAAATACGAGTCAAAATTGCCATTGACCTGAGTTGTCTCAAGCACATGGTTATAGAAACGAAGAAATAGATCTCGATCACATGGCTTTGGATCGAGCCAAAAGCTGCTTAAGGGCTGCTGATCTGCGAGCCCTTCTATGTTATAGCAAGCCTTTCCAAGGGCCTTTAGGGGGGTGCCATGAAAAAGGGCCTGAAAACCTACAGAGCTGTTGATCATCACACACCCGCAACAGGCAGTATCGCGCAGGATAGGAGCCAAAGGCGAATCATGAAAATACATGATGCGTCCTTCTAGTGCATACTCGCGGCAAAGATCTGATATCAGCTTGCCATAATTTGTATAGCCATTGTCACGGGGATGGTGCTTAATAAACAGCTTTTTACCTAAATCTGCATGCTGAGCAAAAGATGAGATTGCTTCACGAATAAATGCTTCAACACAATCAAATGGCGACCCAAGTGTCAACTGACTATCACTGGAGACTTGAAGTATTACCAGGAAAAAGGGAGCTCCAGAGAATAAGCTCTTTCGAATGGATTTTTCCGAACAAGAATAGATAAATTTTCTAACAAAGCCCCTTATTTGGGCAGCTAAATATTCGGGCTTTGGTTGCAGCTTATGGGGCGTGCTGCATATGGAATACCTGGTAAAGGCATGCAGGACAAAAGTTGGCGCTTTCCATACTTTTCGCAATCGCAGACCCGACTTATATCGCGCCTGTGGAATATTGGTGATAGCGGGAAGACCACGATAAAACCTCGCACTCTGATTAAGATTCGAGCCGCAGTTGACGCGATTAGGCTCTAAAGTTACGTAATTTGGCCTCAAATAACCAAGCTCAAAAACCCAACTATCCACCAAGAATCCATTCGCCCTTAGCTCAGCGCAGACGCCAATGGCAATTCGATGGGGATCAATAAAATCGCCATACATGAATACATGCTTGATTTTTTTCTGCAGAATAATCTGCCGAAGAAATTCGGCAAAATCGACTTGAATTTCTCCATCAAAGAGAATTCTCTGAGGCTTTGAAAAGCCAAACTCATGCAAAGGAAAACTTATTTTATAAACATCAACTGATTGATCATCTAGATACCGAGCAAACCTCGAGAAAAAACTCCCCAGAGGCCCCATGAGAAGGAGCACTGGTCCTGAGATTTCAACCCGAACCCCCAAGGCCATCCTTCAGAATTGAGGATTTTAACGCATCGTCAACCCTGCTTTAGCAGCAGCCTGGTGCGCTTTACAGCTGGTGTCTATTTTTAGCCTAGTGGCCTCGAAAGACAATCAGCTTTTGCAAGGCTTTTGAGCCCCCCCCACCACCGAAAAATCTGCTGCTCCAGGCTCATGGCAATAGGACTTGCTCTCATGGCAAGTAATTCCATGACTGCCTGTTCCGGAGTCGAAAGCCTGCCCGCCCGCGGATTTCTGTAGCAGGGGTAACCAATCAGGCTGGCGTGAGTGAGCTCCTCAAGATCAAGCTTGCGGCCTCGCCGTTTTGCGATCCAGGGGTGATTGCCGAGGCGATCGTCCGTCAGCCCCCAGCCCGCATAAAAAGGCAGGCCCCATGTTGAAACAGGTAATCCTCTAAGGAGCGCTTCGAAACCACCAAGCGAGGTCAAGGTGCACACCCGATCGACCACGGCAAACAGGCTCTCAAGGCTGACCTTCCCCACCACTTCATCCCATTCCTGCGTGGTTAGTCGGGCATCAGTGCCAGGAGCCCGGAGACCTGCCAAGACATCCGGATGGGGTTTATAAATGATCCAGGCTTCGGGATAGGCACGGCGGGCTGCCCTCACAAGCCCCAGGTTGGTTCTCACCGCAGCATCCTCAGGCACGCCATAGCGGATCGAAGCATCTCCCTCCACCTGACCCAACACCAACACCAACTTCCTACCACTAGCAGCGTCTGGCCTTTGCCACGCCTCTCCCCCCAGGTTGTATTTGCTGAGTTGGTTTTCCAAAAGCAACTCCCTCAATCGTTTTGCCCGATCCCGTTCCGCGCTGGACAGCTGGCTATGCCGAAGCAGGATCTCCAAATCACTGGGCCCACGGGCGTCGTAGTAGATGCCTGAATGGTCAAAAACCCAGCTCAGGGGATCGACTAGATCGGCTCCAAGGCCCACCGAGCGCAAGAAGCCATCCTCCACCTGAATTGTCGGGAGTCGTGCTCGCTGCACGCCTTGGCTCACCCTGCGCCCCCAGACCAAGGCAGCATCTGCCTGCGTGATTGGCCTTCCATGCCTGGGCCGAAAATCGAGGCGTTGCCCTTTAGCCCGCGGAAGAAACCTGCGCAGCTGCCGGGCTTTCCAAGGGGTAAAGCCAAAGGCCTCGAGGCGATTGGGCAGGGCCATCAATTGGCGACGTTGCAGAGCCAGCCACTGCATCACCCGTTCAGGCTCGCAAGCTGCTCCAATTTCTGGATCGCTGTAGCGCGGATAGGTCACCAGAGCTGCATGCACCAGTTGCAACAGGTTTGGCGAAGCATGCTCACGGCGCCTTGGACGGGGAAGCCAATCCTGGGTCAATCCCCAACCGGCGTAGAACGGCATCCCGAACACAACAACCTGTTTCCCCCAGAGCAGCCCTTCAAAACCCAGTTGACTGGTCACCACATAAACAGCTGAGCAGCTCTCAAGTAGTGAGCAGGGGTGACCACCGTCGTCACAGAGCTGGATACGGGGATGCTTGAGGTGTCGCCTATTTAAATAACCCCGTTTACGGCCAGCCGCCACATCGGGATGCACCTTCACCACGATTTGGTGATGGGGCCAATCCTTCAATGCTGAGGCCAGCATGCTTTCAAAGCTGGTGTGATCAGCACAGCCGTACTGAATGGAAAGATCCCCTACCGTCTGGTCTACAACCAGCACAAACGGTTGATTTGGGCACGGGGATTCCAAGGCGCCGTTGTATTTCGACAACCTCAGATCACACCATTGTCGTTGTAACGCCTCCGCCCGAAGCTGCTCCCCAGCTTCCAGCGGATTTTGAATCAGAACCTCGAGTCGACTCGGTTCATTGGCGTCGTAGTAGATCCCTAGGTCGTCGACACACAAACTGAGCGCCGGATCATCTGGCCCCAATCCCAAGGATCGAAGAAAGCCATCTTCCAAGCAAACCACTGGCTTGCCTTGTTGCGCAGCCCGGCGGCGAATGCCCCGACCCGAGCGCTTTCTTCCCCACACATAGAGCCCAAGGGCAGGCAACTCAAATCTGGCTACAACACGATCAGAACGGGATCGCCGCATCAAGGACCAATTGAGTCCGTCGGTCTGGGCAGAGCAACCATCATGCCGCCACCTGTTCGGCTGGGATTTGAGCGGTTTGAGGCACCAGGGTTTTGAGCACAGCAATCACCTGCTGCTGCTGGTCAGCCGAGAGCTCAGGGAAGATCGGCAGGCTGAGCACCTCGGAACAGAGACGCTCGGTGATCGGCAGGGAACCCGGCCCGTAGCCCAACGCGGCGTAGGCCGGTTGGCGGTGGATGGGGATGGGGTAATAAATGATCGTGCTGACGCCGGCGTTCTGGAGCTGCTGCTTGAGCCAATCCCGGCAGCAGGCTTCTGGCAGGCCAAAGTCAGCGCTATCAGACGAGGGCACACAGGCAGCCGCCTGGTTAGAGCCGTTACAGGCCGCAGCGCAAGCTTTCACCCCCGATGGGGTGCCGGGCACCCGCACCACAAATTGGTTCCAGCTGTGGCCAGGGGGGCCCGCTTCGGGGAGGTGCACGCCCCCAAGGTCAGCCAATTGCTGGCGATACAGGGCCGAAATGGCCCTGCGGCGATCCACCCAGCGGCCCAGATGGGGCAGCTTCACGGAGAGCACGGCAGCCTGGATGGCATCGAGGCGGCTGTTGTAGCCAAGGGCGGTGTGCAGGTAGCGGCGCGGCATACCATGCACCGCCAGCTCCCGGATGGATTGGGCTAAGTCCGCATCGCGGCAGGTGATGGCACCGCCATCGCCGGCTCCGCCAAGGTTTTTGGTGGGGAAGAAGCTGAAGCAGCCCACATCGCCCCAGCTGCCCACGGGCTGACCCGCCCAGCTAGCTCCAGAGGCCTGGGCGCAGTCTTCCACCACCTTGAGGCCATGGCGGTCGGCGATGGCACAGACCCGCTCCATGTCGACGGGGCGACCAAACAAATGCACCGGGATCAGGGCCTTGGTGGCTGGGGTAATCGCCGCAACTACCTGATCGAGATCGATCAGGTAGTTGCTCTCCTCCACATCCACAAACACGGGCGTCGCGCCCACGGCGCTGATCGCTTCGGCCGTAGCAAAAAAGCTGAACGAAGCCGTGATCACCTCATCGCCCGGACCAATCCCCAAGGCCCGCAACGCCAGGATCAGGGCATCGGTGCCGCTGT
>Ga0310335_100335_pt1 | contig 12924 bp, 14 predicted proteins | sample LakMicMISRFREDD7_FD_195549 | JGI IMG/M metagenome (GOLD analysis project Ga0310335, IMG submission 195549) | Enriched freshwater cyanobacterial communities from Lake Michigan, Michigan, United States - MI23.SRF.RED.D7 (v2) (version 2) | ecosystem: Environmental > Aquatic > Freshwater > Lake... | reverse complement strand
GGATGGCGCCCGGCGGGTGATCTATGTGACCGATTCGGGCCAGGCCAACCATTTCGCCGGGGTGTTCCAGGTGGCCCGGCGGGCGGGCTGGATCCCGGCTGACGGCCGGCTGGAGAATGTGCCGTTTGGGCTGGTGCAGGGAGAGGACGGTAAGAAGCTCAAGACCCGCTCGGGCGACACGGTGCGTCTCAAGGATCTGTTGGATGAGGCTGTCGAGCGCTCCAAAGCCGACCTTTGCCGGCGTTTGGAGGAGGAGGAGCGCAGCGAAGACGGGGCCTTCATCGAGCAGGTGGCCACCACCGTGGGTCTGGCCGCTGTGAAGTACGCCGACCTCAGCCAGAACCGGAACACCAACTACCAGTTCAGCTTTGACCGGATGCTGGCCCTGCAGGGCAACACGGCGCCCTATCTCCTCTATGCGGTGGTGCGCATCGCCGGGATTGCCCGCAAGGGGGGGGACTTGCAGGCCGCCGCCGCCGCCCTCCACTTCAGCGAGCCCCAGGAGTGGGCCCTGGTGCGCGAGTTGCTCAAGCTCGATGCGGTGATTGCCGAGGTGGAGGAGGAGTTGCTCCCCAATCGCCTCTGCAGCTATCTGTTTGAGCTCAGCCAGGTGTTCAACCGCTTCTACGACCAGGTGCCGGTGCTCAAGGCCGATGCGGCTGCGCGGCCGTCCCGCCTGGCCCTCTGCCGCCTCACGGCGGACACCCTCAAGCTTGGCCTGGGGCTGCTCGGCATTGCCACCCTCGAGAGAATGTGAGGGAGATTCCGGTGCCCTTGACCTCTTCGCGGTTGCCGCTGCCAAGCCCGCCCTCCCCGCCTTTGGCCCGTCCAGAGGTGGAGGGCCTGCAGGCCTATAGCGCGCCCCTTGAGGGGCGCCGGGGGCTGTTGCGCCTGGATTTCAACGAGAACACCGTGGGCCCCAGCCCCAAGGTGGTGGAGGCGATTCGAGCCATCCCCGCCGATCACTACGCCATCTATCCCGAGTACGACGGCCTCCGGGAGGCGGTGGCCACCAACCTGGCCGATCGCTCCGGCGGCAGAGCTGGCCTTGCCCATTCCCTGACCCCCGATCACGTGGGCTTGTTCAACGGTGTGGATGCGGCCTTGCATGCGGTGTTCCATGCCTATGGAGCCAGCGGCGATCGCTTGCTCACCACCAGCCCCACCTTTGGTTACTACACCCCCTGCGCCCAAATGCAGGGGATGGCGATTGAGGCCATCCCTTACCAGGGAGCCGATTTCGCCTTCCCGCTCGACCAGCTGCGGGCCGCCCTCCTCGGTCAGCCGCCGCGCCTCCTGCTGATCTGCAATCCCAACAACCCCACCGGCACCCGCCTCGCGCCGGAGCTGATCCTGGAGTTGGCCGCAGCAGCCCCCCAAACCCTGGTGGTGGTGGATGAGCTCTATGAGGCCTTCACCGGCGACAGCGTGCTGCCCCTGGTGGATTTTGAGCGCCACCCCAATCTGCTGGTGCTGAGATCACTCGCCAAAACCGCAGGGTTGGCTGGCCTGCGCATGGGCTTTGCCATCGGCGATCCAGGTGTGGTTGATCGGGTCTCCCGGGTGAGCGGCCCCTACGACATCAACAGCTTTGCGGTGACGGCGGCCCTGGCGGCTTTGGCTGATCAGTCCTATGTGGATGCCTATGTCCAGCAGGTGGGGCAAGCCAGGGATTGGCTGGTAAAGCAATGCGTGGCTGCGGGGGTGAGACACCATGCGGCCGGGGGGAACTACCTGTTGCTCTGGCCTAAGCAAGGCCCGGCGCTGGTGGAAGCCAGATTGCGGGAGGCTGGGATCCTGGTGCGCTCGATGGATGGCAAGCCGTTGATCTCGGGATCCCTGCGGGTCAGCATCGGCACCCTCGAGCACATGCAACGCTTCTGGGCGGCCTACGCCGCCATCGAGCACCCCACGACCTAGTACCCCTGGCTCAGCGCATCACCTCGATCACCGTGGTGTCGCTGAGCTTGCCGGGCAGGCTGATTTGGCGGCCCGTGCGTTTGACAGGCGTACCAGCCATGGCCTTGAGGAAGGGCTCGACGCTGGATTGGTCGCAATCCTTGGGGGTCTTGCCGCTGACGTATTGCACCGGGATCACCACCCTGGGTTGGAGATCGCGCACCACCGCGGCGGCCTCACTGCCGTCGTACACCTTGGCTCCACCGCCCACGCCAATGATCAACACGTCGGGGCGGCCCAGCATCACCCGATCAGCGGGGCTCAGCCGGGCGGCGGTGCCACCCAGGTGGGCAATATCCAGGCCCCCCTGCTTCCAGCGCCAGAGGGTGGCTTGGCCAAACCTGCGACCGCCAACCCGGTCGTGGGGGCCAGAGATCCCATCAATCTTCAAGCCGGCGATTTTGTAAGAGCCTGGCTTGAACAGGAGCTTGCCACTGGCCACGTTGGCGCCTTCGTCGGCTAGGCGGCTGCTGGCCAAAATCACGGTGGCGCTGACCCGGGGTTCGGCCAGGCCCGCCGCGCAGGCCACCGCTTTGAAGGGATTCACCAGCACGCTGGCCCCGCCCCCTTGGATCAGGAGGGCGCTGTGGCCGTAGCTGGTGATGCTCACGCCACCGCCGGCAAAGGCTGCGGGTGCCAGGGCTGCAGGTGCCAGGGCTGTGGCCAGCCCCAGGGCTCCCCAACCCAGACGAGCTTTCAGGCCTTTGGTGGCAGCACGAGCCATCGGTTCCAGGGCCCCGTTCGGGCACAGAGATGGCGCGAAGCTAGCAGCGGTCGATTAGGAGCTGGCCTGGCGCAGGAAGTTGGCCAGCAGCTTGTGGCCGTCTTGGGTGAGCACGCTTTCCGGGTGGAATTGCACGCCCTGCAGGTGCGGATAGTCGCGGTGGCGCAGGCCCATGACCGTGTCGTCATCGAGCCAGGCGGTGATCTCAAGGCAGTCGGGAAGGCTGGCGCGTTCGGCGATCAGGCTGTGGTAACGGGTGGCCGTCAGGGGGTTGGCCAACCCCTCAAACACGCCCTGGTTGCCGTGGAACACCGGCGAGGTTTTGCCATGCATCAGCTGCTTGGCGCGCACCACAGTGCCGCCGTACACCTGGGCAAGCGACTGGTGCCCCAGGCATACCCCCAGGGTGGGGATGCTGGGACTGAGTTCACGCAGCACCTCGAGGCAAACCCCGGATTGATTGGGATCCCCTGGGCCGGGGGAGATCAGGATCGCGGCGGGGTTGAGTTCGCGGATCTGCTCGAGGCTGAGGGCGTCATTGCGCTCCACCCGCAGCTCGGAGGCGAGGGGATAGTCGCCTGCCAGTTCGCCCAGGTATTGCACCAGGTTGAAGGTGAAGCTGTCGTAGTTGTCGAGAACCAGGAGCATGGGTGCTTAGAAGCCAAGCCGGGCCAGCAGGGGAGGCACCAACAGCAGTAGGGCAATCATCAGCGATGACAACGCAGCCACGAGCACGGCGGCGGCTGCACAGTCCTTGGCGATGCGGGCCAGGGGGTGGAACTGGCGGCCAATGGCGAGGTCGACAACGGCTTCCGTGGCGGTGTTGAGCAGTTCCAGCACCAAGACCGCCGTCACGGTGAGCACCAGCAGGGCCAGCCGTTCAGGACTTAATCCCAGCCAGAGCCCCATCACAAAGACCGCCAACCCGGTGAAAACGTGGATGCGGAAATTGCGTTGGCTCGCGATGCTGTAAGCCAGGCCCTGGGCGGCGTACCGGAAGCTGCTCGGCAGATCACCGGCCACTTTCCAGGCCCCCACCCGCAGCCTCCGGCCCCGTCGGTGCCCGCCATCGGGGGTGTCTTGGGGTTCGATGGGGTCCGAGGTGGTCACCCTTACGCCGCTTTCCATCTCACTTTGCGCCGGCGAGTAGCTGGTCTTGCCTGGCCAGCATGGCTTGGAGGCTGGCGTCATCGGGGTGGTCCCAGCCCAGGAGATGCAGCAGTCCATGGCTGGCTAGGAACTGGAGTTCCTGGGCCAGGCTGTGGCCGTGGTCCGGGGCCTGACGCGCGGCGGTTTCCAGGGAGATCACGATGTCTCCAAGCTCGAGGGCTTCGGGTCCCAGGTCGCTGGTGTCATCGCTGAAGTCTGGGGGCAGCGGCATGGGGGCGAAGGGGGTGCCGTCGTCGTCGTCCATGGTTTCCTGGGCGGCGAAGGCCAGCACATCGGTGGGGCCTTGCTTCTGGCGCCAATCCTGATTGAGCTCGGCGATCTCGGCATCGCTCACCAAGCTCAAGCCCAGGCAGTAGGCCCCCGCTTGGAGTGGGGGGGGGAGTTCGGCCTGCAGCTGGCTGAGCCAATGGCCGAGCAGGTCTGCCCAGGCCCCACTGCCGGCCAAGGGATCTACCAGGGCTTTTGCATCAGCCAAGCCCACGGCATCACCGAGAAGGGCTGGGGGCAGGTCGTCACCGGTTTGGAAGGCCAGATCCAGATCGATGCTGCCCGCTGGAATGCTCATCGGATGGCAGGGCCCATGGGGCGGATGCGGTTAGGGAGTGGGGGGCAGGCCGGGGCGGCCAAGCCAGGCAATCAACACCAGGAACCCGGTGAGACCCACCGCAGTCAACCCAAAGTGCAGCAGGCTTTGGCTGCCCTTGCGCACCATGTTGCGCATGGCCAATTTCACAAAGCTGTCCGTAGACGCCATTAGCTCTCAGCTCCCATACCCACCTCCACACCTTGGCGCAGCAGCGCCTGGATGAAGGGATCGAGGTCGCCATCCATCACCCCTTGCACATCGGTGGTTTCGTGGCTGGTGCGCAGGTCTTTCACCATTTGGTAGGGGTGGAAGACGTAGTTGCGGATCTGGTTTCCCCAGGCCGCTTCAACGATGTCACCGCGGATGTCGGCGATCTCGGCGGCCCGTTGCTCCTGGGCAATCACGAGCAATTTGGCCATCAGGAGGGCCATGGCCTTTTCCTTGTTCTGCAGCTGGGAGCGCTCTTGGGTGCAGCGAACCGCCAGGCCGGTGGGGATGTGCAGGATCCGCACGGCCGTTTCCACCTTGTTCACGTTCTGGCCGCCGGCGCCACCGGAGCGGGACGTGGTGATTTCCAGGTCTTTTTCGGGAATGTCGAGCTTGACCTCCTCATCGAGTTTGGGCATCACCTCCAGGCCCGCAAAGCTGGTTTGCCGCTTGTCATTGGCGTTGAACGGGGAGATCCGTACCAGGCGGTGGGTGCCCTTTTCATTGCGCAGGTAGCCGTAGGCGTAGCGGCCCTCAATTTCCAGGGTGCAGCTTTTGATGCCCGCCTCTTCCCCCTCGGAAAGTTCCGCCACCGACACCTTCATGCCGTGGTCTTCGGCCCAACGCGTGTACATCCGCATCAGCATCAGGGCCCAGTCCTGGGCGTCGGTGCCGCCGGCGCCGGCGTTGATCGAAATCACCGCCCCTTCCTTGTCGTAGATGCCAGACAGCAGGCGTTCCAGTTCCCAGCGATCCAGGTCGGATTTGAGGGTTTGCAGCGCCCCATTGGCTTCTTCCAGGAGCTCGGCATCCGGCTCCAGGTCGTAGAGCTCGAGGGTGGCCACCCCATCGGCCACGGCTGCTTTCCAGGTGTCCAACTGTTCGAGTTGGGCCTTCACCTCATCGAGTTGGCGCATTTGCTTTTGCGCCGCCAGTTGGTCGTCCCAGAAATCGGGCTGGGATGCCAGTTGTTCGAGGTCTTGTTGGCGGGCTTTCAGGGCCGGTACGTCAAAGACAGTCCTGGGCATGGCCCAGGCGGTCGGTGAGCTCGGAAAGATCGCGCTTGAAGTCGGTGAGATCCAGCAAAGGTTTGGACGGACTTACCAGCTCTTGACCCTATCAGCGAGATGCTTCTGCCCCCACAGGTTTGGGAGAGGGTGCGGTGCGTTGATCAGGGCTTCAACGAGCAGGATGAGACGACTGGCCATCAGTAAATCCATCTTGGATTGCATTTCCATTCCCGCCATCACGTTCTTTGGGGACAGGTCTTCGTTGAGATGGCGGCGAACTCCGACTTGGAGCATCCCCTGAATCTGATGCAGCGCCTCGAGGTTCTGAGCAGATTCATCCCCCGTCGTGAGCCCTTTCAACCTGGTGCAGCCGCAGCTGATCAACGCATCCATGATCTGCTCGGAGATGAATGGGTTTTTGGGGCTGCTGTTTAGTAATGGAGCGAGGTCTCGGCAGCAGCTCATCACGGTGCTGCCCTGTTGAAGAATTTGCTGCGCCCACAGGAGCGTCCTGTTCTCATGGGCATCGAGAACCGATTGTTCTGCGGCCAGCTCGGGTAATCCTTGGCGCAGCTCATTGCGAAACGTCCGCAGGTTCTGGAACACCTGGGGCCCATCTGGTGAGGTGTTGAGCTTGCTTAACGCCTGGGCCAGCTCCATCAGCCAGCTGTTGCACTTCTCCTGCCATTGACTGATGGCTCGTTCGCTGTAGATCTGGCGTGAGATCACGATGCCGAGCATGACCCCCAGGAGGGTCGTTATGGTGCGCCAGAAGGCGTAGTACCACCAATTTGAGCTGTGGTGGAGGAGGCTGCCGGCAACCACTTGTCCCCCCACGATGTAGCCACTTGTGAGGCCAGCTGCGAACCCAAAGATCCTTGCCAGGGTTAAACCGGCGCAGACTTGGATCGCTTGCGGTGCTGCTGTGAGGGCACCTGAGCTGATCACCACCGCGACAAGACCCATCAGGGTGCCGGTGAAGCGCTCTCGGCCTGCAATGACACCGCCGCCAAGGTCCGATTCGAGCACCGTGAGTACCCCCAGGGCTAAGAACACTCCCTCCGGCAGGCTGAGGAAATGACAGGTCGCCACCACGAATGCCAACAGTGCTCCGTTGCGCAGGGTGAGCGCTGCCCGTGGGCGCCGCTTCATGGAGACCGAAGTGGCTCGCTCAGGTTGGCGAGTGCTTCCTCGCACGCTTCCTGATCGATGTGGCGCAAATCTTTTGGAGCCCGTTGCATGGCAACCGCGTGTTGCAGGGCTTGCTCCAGAAGCTCATCGCGTTCGACAAAGCCAGGCAACTGAAGAGTCCCGGCCTGATGGCTCTGCAGCACCGTGCTGCGGATTTTGCAGTGCTGTGCATAGAGCCCGATCAGGTTTTCTGCGCCGATTGATTCTTTCCCGGATGTCGCAGTAAGCATCAGGGTGCATAGGCGTTTTTCACTGTCTTGAAGACGTTGCAGCGCTGGGCGAAACCAGAACAGTCGTTCGATCGCCATGCCGATCAGAAGGCCAACCAAGTGCCAGCCCGCTCGATCAAAGACATACCAACCATCCAAGGCGCTGAACTCCGGTACGGCCAGGAGCAAGATGGCCGTGATGCATGCATTCATCAGGGTTGCTTGATTGAGGCCCAGCCGACGGCCCCCCAGTTGGATCAGCACATAGCCAATTCCCACGGCCAGCCAGTTGCTCAGTACCAGGGTCAGCAGAGCCACAACAACTCCGCCGAAGACGGTGCCAACAACCCGGGCCCGGGCCGCAGCTAGCGAGGCCTCAGCTGTTGGCAGCAAGCTACGGGCAACGCCGTAAAGGATGTAAAAGCCATCGACCTGATTGGGGTTGGGTCCAAGCGCTTGGAAGACCGCTGTGGCGACGAAGCCTGCGAATCCCACCTGCAGCGCGTTGCGGATCTGGTCTGCGGAGAGCTGTTTCATACCAGCTGTCCGGAGTTGGGATGGTCGGGGCCCGCTGAAGTTTGCATGCCGCTGGCTTTTTGGACAACGGACGTCAAGGCCAGGGGTCGTCGCTTCTAGAGTTGGGCCCACCGGATTGGGAGCCCGAATGGCGGCCAACGTTGAGATCTACACCTGGCGGGCCTGCCCGTTTTGCATCCGCGCCAAGGGATTGCTGGATCGCAAGGGCGTCACCTACACCGAATACGCCATCGATGGTGATGGGGCTGCCAGAGATGCCATGGCGGCCAAGAGTGGCGGGAGCAGAAGCGTGCCCCAGATTTTTATCGACGGCCAGCACGTGGGCGGCTGTGATGACATCCATGCGCTGGAGCGCAGTGGCCAGCTCGATCCCCTCCTGGGAGCCTGAATTTGGCCACACCGGCACCCGGGACCAACTCCCAGTTGTTTGTGATCGATCCGCTGCCGCGGCTCAATCCAGCCAAAGATTCCAGCGTGGCCCTCATGCAGGCGGCCCAGCGGGCTGGTCAGCAGATTTGGGTCTGCACCCTCCAAGACCTATCCGCGGCTGAGCGGCCGGGAGCTCCCTTGGCTGGCCACGGTGGCCGGGTTCGGGCCCAGCCCGTCACCCTGGCCCCCATGGAGTCCAGCCCCGCGGGCTGGAGCGTCCCCGAGCCCTGGTTTGTGCTCGGGGAGCCCCAGCAGCTGCCCCTCGATGCCTTCCCCTGGGTGTGGATGCGCAAGGACCCACCGGTGGATGAGGCCTACCTCTATGCCACCCATCTGTTGGAGTTGGCGGAGCGCCATGGGGTGCGGGTGTTGAACCGGCCTGCCTCGCTTCGGGCCTGGAATGAAAAGCTGGGCGCCCTGCGCTGGAGCCATTTGATGGCCCCCACCCTGGTGAGCAGCCAGGTGGACCAGCTCGCCGCCTTTGCCACAGGCCATGGCGATGTGGTTCTCAAACCCCTGGGCGGCCGGGCCGGGCAAGGGGTGGTGCGCTCCCACGGCGGGGCCCCGGGCCTGCGGGCCCTGCTCGAACTGGTCACCGACCAGCAGCGCCTGCCCGTGATGGCCCAGGCCTTCCTCCCTGGTGTGACAGCCGGAGACAAGCGGATCTTGTTGGTGGATGGGGAACCCCTGGGGGCGGTGAATCGCAAGCCGATGGCGGGGGAATTCCGCAGCAATCTCGCCGTGGGTGGGGCCCCGGAGGCCACGGGCCTCACGGATGCAGAACGGCAGATTTGCGCGGCCCTGGCGCCGGCCTTGCAGGCAGAAGGCTTGTTCTTTGTGGGCATCGATGTGATCGATGGCCGCCTCAGCGAAATCAACGTCACCAGCCCCACCGGGGTGCGGGAGGTGGAGCGCCTCGGCGGGATTCCCCTCGCCGATCAGACGATTGAGCGGTTGCTGGCCAGCTGACTTGGCAGGTTGAGCTGTTGCTGCAGCACGCCCAACTTGAGGGTCACTTCCTGCAGTTCCCGCTCCACCGTGGATCCCCGCACGAGACCGGCGCCGGCGGTGAGTTCCAGGTGGCTGCCGCGCAGGGTGCCGCTGCGAATGGCCACCCGCAGGTCGGCGTCGCCGGCGCTATCAATCCAGCCAATCGGGGCGGCGTAGTGGCCGCGCTCAAACGGTTCGAGGCTGCGCAGCCAGCCCATGGCCTCTTTGCGGGGCAAACCTGCCACGGCGGGGGTGGGGTGCAGGGCCGCCGCAATCGCGAGGGGTTGTTCCCCCTGGAGATGGGCGGTGATCGGCGTGTGGAGATGCACCAGTTGACCGTGGCGGGCCAGGCGGGGATGCCTGGGGCGGCGCGGGTTGAGGCCTGCCCGGCGCAACACCGCGGTGATGGTGTCGACCACCAAATCGTGCTCGTGGCGATCTTTGACCGATTGCAGCAGGTCAGAGGCCCCGGCCCCCCACGGGGTGGTGCCGGCCAGGGCATCACTGCGCAACTGGTTTTGACGCAGGGTGAGCAGCCGTTCTGGCGACGCGCCGATCAGGGCTGAGCCCGCCGCCCGTTGCCAGAGGAAACGGCAGCTGCCGCTTTGGTGCTTGCGCAACGGGGCCAGCAGATCCAAGGGGTCGATGGCGCGATCCAGGCTCAGGTCCTGGCGCACCGCCAGCACCAGTTTTTGCAGATCCCCCTGGTTCACCAGGTTCATGGCCTGCTCGACGGCCGAGCGGTAGCCCTGCTCCCAGGGGGTGCCATGGCGGAGCTGGGCAGTTGCACCAAGCCGGGAAGTGCCGGTGGGTGGGGTGCCATGCCAGGCCGCCATCAGGGCTTGGGCTTTCTCCCAGAGTTCCTCCGCCAGGCTGCGGGCTGTCACCTCACCGCCCAGGGGCCGTTGCAGCCGCAGCCAGCAGTGCAGGCCCTGGCGGCTCAATTGCCAGCGGGGCAGCACCGCCTGCACCCCGGGGATGGCGCCTGCGGATTGCTCGAGGGGAGCATCAAAGAAGCCAAAGGCCAGCAGCACCCTGGGCCGAGCCAGGGGCGGACAGTTCTGGGGGGTGGCGAGGCGGCTTAGGCTGGCGCTGGCAAAGCGTTGAGCCAGCTCAAAGCGGCGCGGGCCACTGAGCTCCAGGCTGTTGCAGCGGCCGCTGGCGGCCAGGCAAAGCCCTGGGGCCCCATCCCAGAGGAAGCGAAATCCATCTCCCTGGCGGCCATTGCCCTGGCAGCCAGCACCGGGATCGAGATGGGGCAACAGCACCATCGGATCGCCCCCAGCCAGGGGCATGGCCAGGCTCAAGACGCCATCGTCCTCCAGCTGGCGAGCGCTGTCGCTCGCTACAGCCAGCAATTCGGTGAAGGAATTGGGGGCCTGCACCAGGAAGGGCCTTGGGCCGAGGCGAAGAGCTGCTCAAATGTATGGGTCTTCCCCTCCTTGCCGCTGGCGGCACCCATGCCTGAGCTCGAGGTCGTCGCAAGCCGTTACGCCACCAACCGAGATCGCCGCCAGCTCTGGAAGGCCGCGATCAAGTGGCCGATGTACGCCGTGGCGGTGATGCCAGTGCTGGTGGCGGCGGGCTGGCAGCTGGGGCGGAACCAGCCGTTGCGCTGGGATCAGCTGCTGGTTTTTTTGTTGGCGGCGATCCTGCTGCTGGCCTGGGAAAACCTGGCCAACGATGTTTTTGATGCCGATACGGGCGTTGATGTGCTCGGCAAGCCCCACTCGGTGGTCAACCTCACGGGTCGCCGCGACCGGGTCGCGGCTTGGGCCAATGGTTGTTTGGTGTTGGGCCTGGGACTGATGGCCCTGGTGGCCTGGCGCAGTTCCCCGGCGGTGTTGGCGCTGGTTTTGGCCTGTTGCGGCCTGGGTTATCTCTACCAAGGCCCCCCGTTTCGCCTGGGGTATCGGGGGTTGGGGGAGCCCCTGTGTTGGCTGGCCTTTGGGCCCCTCGCCACGGCGGCGGGATTGCTCGCCCTCGCCCCTGCGGCCATCGGCGGGGACCAGGCGCCATGGGCCCAGATCCCTTGGCGCCAGGCCATCGAGCTGGGCAGTGGCCCGGCCCTGGCCACCACCTTGGTGTTGTTTTGCTCCCATTTCCACCAGGTGGATGAGGATGCGGCCCACGGCAAGCGCTCGCCGGTGGTGCGGCTGGGCACCGGCACCGCGGCCCGCCTGGTGCCGTGGATGATCGCCCTCACCCTGGCGTTTGAGTGGGCCCCGGTGCTGGCGGGTCATTGGCCACTTACGGCATTGCTAGGCGTAATTGGTTTGCCCCCTGGACGGGCCTTGATTGCCCTGTTGCGCGACCACCACCGGGAACCGGATCGGATCGCTGGCAGCAAATTTTTGGCCCTGCGGTTTCAAGCCCTCAATGGCCTGGGTCTGGCGGTGGGCCTGGCCCTGGGACCCCTGCTAGGGCCTTCGCTTGGCGGGCCAGGCTGAAGGTGGTGGGGGAGCCTCTGTTGCGTCTTGCCTGGCGCCCTTTCCAGTTCCATCTGCCCCAGGCCATGGTGACGGCCCACGGGGCCTTGGCCCAGCGCCGCGGCTGGTTGCTGCGCCTAGAAGCTGCCGATGGCCGGCTGGGCTGGGGGGAGGCGTTGCCGCTGGAGCCGGAGCAGGGGGCGCTGGCCAGTGGGCTGGCTGAGGCGATCCAAGCCATGGCTCCCTGTCTGAGCCGCCCCCAGATCGAAGCCGCGATCGGCGCAGCCCCCAAGCCCCTGGCCTTTGCCTTGGGGGCGGCCTTGGCCGAACTGGATGGTTTGGGCAGTCTGGGTACGGGCGGGTGGTTGCAGGCCCCGGCTTCGGCATGGTTGCTGCCGGCTGGGGCGCGGGCAGTGGAGGAGCTGGAGCGGGTTCTGGCATCAGGGCCACCGCCGCCGGCCTTCAAGTGGAAGGTGGCCGCCTTGCCGGCCCAACAGGAGCTGGACCTGCTGGAGCTGCTGGTCCAGCGGCTGCCTGCTGGGGCGTTGCTCCGGCTCGATGCCAATGGGGGCTGGGATCGGGCAACAGCCGCAGCCTGGGCGGATCGCCTAGCGAGGGAACCCTGGCTGGAGTGGCTGGAGCAACCGCTTCAGCCCCTGGATCAGCAGGGTTTGGAGGCCCTGGCGGCCAGGGTGCCGGTGGCCTTGGATGAATCGCTGCGGGCCTCCCCTGCCCTGGCGGCAAGCTGGCCTGGCTGGCAAGTGCGTCGTCCCCTCTTGGAGGGCGACCCCAGGACGCTCCTGGCAGCCTTTGAGGCGGGGCAGCCCCGTTGGATGGTGAGTACGGCCTTGGAAACGGGCATTGGCCGGCGCTGGGTGGACCATTTGGCGGCCCTCCAGGCCCTCGGTCCCACGCCCACGGCCCCGGGGTTGGCGCCAGGCTGGTGTCCCCAGGGCGACCTGTTTAGCGCCGATCCCCAGTTGGTTTGGCAGGCGGCCGCATGACCCTCCCTTCCCAGCTCTTTCAAGATGGTTCCGCCCTGGAAGGGGCCTGGCGGCGCAGACAGCTGGTGGTGCTGGCGCCGCCTGAGCGGCACTCATGGGCCCAAACCCTGCTCACTCCAGAGCTGCGCGCTGAGCTCGAAGCCACCTGGGGCCCTGGGGTAGTGGTGGCCAGTGGCGGCAGCACGGGCGGCCGGCGCTGGTGCCTGCAGCCCCTCAGCCATTTGGAAGCTTCGGCTGCTGCGACGGCGGAGTGGTTAGGCCAAGAAGGCATTGATCCTGCCGCTTGCCTCCATCTCAACCCACTGCCGTTGCACCATGTCAGCGGCTTGCTTCCCCTGGTGCGTTCCCACCAATGGGGAGCACGGAACGAGCCTGTGCCCCCCGCGTTGCTCCGGGATCCCGAAGCCCTGGTGGAGGCGGTGGTGTTGCCCGACCAACCGGTGCTGCTGTCGCTGGTGCCTATCCAGTTGGCCCGCCTG
>Ga0310335_100333_pt1 | contig 12965 bp, 12 predicted proteins | sample LakMicMISRFREDD7_FD_195549 | JGI IMG/M metagenome (GOLD analysis project Ga0310335, IMG submission 195549) | Enriched freshwater cyanobacterial communities from Lake Michigan, Michigan, United States - MI23.SRF.RED.D7 (v2) (version 2) | ecosystem: Environmental > Aquatic > Freshwater > Lake... | reverse complement strand
TCTCCAGGCCCAGCTCGGCACCTACTGGCCCCGGATTAGTGCCTTTGCCAATGGGAGCTATGGCCAGGAGGGCTCAACAACCACCGCCAACCAGGCCAATAACAATCTTGGTTTTGGTCAGCTTTTTAATCCAGCTGGCACCGGCATCGTCGGATCAGGCGGGACAGCCCTTCCTGGCCCGTTCTATGTGCCATCCGGAGGCAGCGCTGCTGATGTGACAAGCACCAGCACCTTCAGCGCTGGACTTTCCCTGGACTACGCCCTGGTGGATTTTGCCCGCACCCCCAGGATCAAATCAGCCCGGGCCCAATTGACCAAGGCCCGCAACACCTATGCCAATGAGGTGCGCAAGCTCCAACTGCAGGTGAGCGAGGCCTACTACCAACTGCAGCAGGCTGACCAGTTGGTGCGGATTCAGGATGCCAATGTGCGCAAAGATCTAGTAATCCTGCAGGACACCTTGGATCTAAAGCAGGCGGGCCTGGTGCCCAGGCTGGATGTGCTGCGCCGGCGCTCCATCGAAGCCAGCAACCAAGAAAACCTGATCCAAGCCTTGGCGGATCGGGCCGTGGCCCGCAGGCGCCTGGCTGTAGTGCTCAACCTGCCCCTAGACATCAACCCCAGCGCCAGCGATCCAATTGCCCTGCAATCCCGCTGGCCCCTGAATCTGGAGCAGAGCCTGCTGGCTGCCTACCAAGACAACCCCGAACTCCAAGCGATCCTCGCCACCAGGGAGGCCCTGGCCCAGCAGAAGCAGGCCACAGCCGCAGGGCTCCTGCCGAAGCTGTCGCTGTTTGCCGCCGGTGGCAGCAGCACCTCGAACGCCACCATTTCCGATATCACGATTGGAGGAGGTGGTTGTTGCGGAAGCAGCCTGCTTCCCGATAGCACCACCAGCGGCTGGGATTGGTCGATCGGCCTCACCATCAACTGGCTGTTGTTTGATGCCGGCACCACCTCGGGCGAAGCCAGGGCCCTGGCCAAGCGGGAGGCCGCCACCATGCAACGCTATGCCGCCCAACGCAACGACATCCGGCTGAGGCTGGAGCAGGCTTTTTTTAACCATGAAGCCAGCCTGGCCAAATTGGCGTCGGCCCGCCGTGCGGTCTCAGCATCGCTGGAGGCGTTCCGCGATGTGAAACTTCGCTACCTGAGCGGCCTCTCCAACGAGCTGCTCCTCTCCAACACCCAAGACCAGCTGATCAACAGCTTGATCAAGAGACTTACGGCCACGGTGAATGTCAACATCACCTACGCCCAGTTGTTGCGCGAACTCCTACCCGTTTCCCAGGATCCCAACAGGGCCATCACCCCCATCCTGCGGCTCGGATCCAGTTCCGCCTACTAGGGGAACCGCCAACTAGGGAACCGCTTTCCAGGCGGCATCAAACCACTGGGTGGTGATCAGCAGCTGTTGGCAGGCCACCGCCCGCCGACCACCAGAGGCCAACATCAAAATCCTGTTGGCCTCCGGATCGCCAAAGACCCCAACTTCAGCCTGCTCCAACGCCAAGGCGGCCGCCTGGATCGCCCCAAGGGGGCCTTCGGCTGGGCCCAAGCCCCTGGGTCCGGATCGTTCGGGCCAAAGCCTGCTCCAGTGGTCAAGGCAATCGGCCGTGGCGCTGAGGGCTGCGATTTCAGCCGCTAAAAGAGCCTGGAGGCTGGCACCCTCCATGGGCACCAGAGGCAATCGCAACAGGGTTCGATAAACGGCAATGAGTTCACTCAGCAATTGCTCCTGGAGATCCCAAAGCCGGCCCAAACGGACCCCCAGGACATCGGATTCCAATTCCACCTTGGCATCCCCACGGTTGGTTTCTAGGGCGAAAATCTGGGCCAATAACTGATCGCGGTGGTCCAAACGATTGGCCGCACCGATTTCTAGACCTTGCCCTAAAAGCTCAGCCCGCTCCCGGAAGGCCGACGCGAAGGAGGCAAATAACTGATGCGATAGCACTTGGCGCTGCTGAATAGCCCGACTAGGCCAGAAACAACCCACGGCAATCCATGACAAGAGCACACCGATCAAGGTGTCGATCAAACGGGCGGGAAGCCATGTAAAAATTTCCGCCTGATGAATTGTCCAGCCAACCGTTACAACCAAGCCGGCAACTTTGTAACCGGAACGCAAGCCCAAAGCCCCACCAAAGAGCCGGGTACAAGCCAAAGACACGGCGATCGCCACCGGGAGGGGAACGATCGCCCCCATGGTCGGAATGCCTACCAGCACAATCAATCCACCCAAGACTGTGCCCTGCATCCGCTGAATCCCGAGGGTTCGGCTTGCCCCAAGGGTTCCGCCAAGCACAGAGCCCACCGCCATCGGCCCATAGATGGGATCGGGCAACCCCAAGCTGATCAGCAGACCAGCAGAGAGACCAGCCGTGAGGGCCATGCGCAGATCCGCCCGGGTGATCAAGGGGGGCGGACGTTTTTTCAGCGGAAGTCTTGTCATCGCCCCTGGCCATCCCCTCGGCTGGCCAGGGAAAGACTATGGATGCTCTTCACCAGCCGTTGCAGTTCATCATCGATGGCCAGAAGCAACAGGGGTGGGATCGTCAAGCGCTCTGCCAAACGCACCAGGCTTTTGCGTTTGACCAAAGCAGGCACAAGCCGCTGATCATTGGCCATCAGCATGTCGGGCAAGCCTTCGAGCCAGGGGGTGCTGGCATCAGCGAGGGATCCTTGCGGCAACTGCAAACCCAGGCGCTGAAGCTGAAGACTGTGGTGGTTGACCCGATCCCAAAGAACACCGCGCTGGCGCCAATGCCGGCGGTGGCAAAGGCCCCTGGGGGAACTGCGCAATTCATCGCCCACCAGTCGGCGCAGGCTCTCCACCAACCGGGCCCCCACAATCGGCTGAGGAGCGTCAATAGAAGAGGTCTCTTCGTCTTTCAGCCATTGGCGAATGGCGATCAGGCGCCCAGACAAGGTGGATCGCAATTGGGAGTCAAGGCTGCGAATCTCGGCCATGCGATTAACGGGCCAAAGCAGGAAACTCACCACCAAGGTTGCAACAACTCCTACCAAGGTATCCAGGGTGCGATTAAAAACATAGACCCAATCGAGGGCCGAATAACCTGCCACCAAAAACAACATCGAACACACCAAAACTGCAATCGCAAAGCTGGATTGCCAACCCAAGAGCCGCAGCAGGGGGACGACGATCAACAAAGCAACCGTGAGGCCGATCCAACCAGACAACATGGTGTGGACCAGAAAACTCACAACTCCGGCCGTAATCGTGCCAAGTAAACGGGCTCGGGAAGCAGCCATGACCCGGGTATCCGTCTCATCCATGCACATCACAACAGCAAGGATGGGATACCAAATGAACAAAATATCGCCCCGACTGACCGCATAAGCCCCTGCCAAGGCAGCGGCAATCCCATACTTCAAAGCCGCCCTTAGACGATGGATCTCAAGCATGGTTAATCAACCAATGCATCAACTCATTTAGACGGAGCAGAGGAAAACCAACGTTCAATGCGATAGGCCAAGATCACAATTAATACCACCAACCAAAACCAGAGTTCTGGGGCATTGGCGTTGAATAAAATCAACATCAGCACAACCTCGCTGACCAGCCAGGGCAGCTCCTGGCGGAGCAAGGCGTTGCGGATGAAGGGGAGCTTCAATTTGGAGAGCAAAGAAGCCATTGAACTTGATGGGAAAGTAGTTGGGAGACGGCAGCTAAAGCCGTGCGTCGGGTTGGCGCAGGAACGGGCGGTTCCACAGGCTGTCAATGCGGATGCTGCGATAGCCACCCGTGAGGGAACGCAGGCCAGGAATCACGTAACTCAGTGGACTACGCCATTCCACATAGGCATGGCTTGTCACCGTGAGGCCATCCCGCACGGGGAAGACCCCACTGCCACCGGAGATCGTCCAGCGGTAGCCATCGTTGCTGTTTTGATCACGTCCCAGTTCAATTTCTGCCCGCATCACCGGACCATCCTTGGTGAGCTCTTTGGCGAGCTGGGGGTTGCCCACGGTGGTGGAGACGTCATCTTCGGTGGCGGGCAAGGTCAGCACTTGCTTGACCTTGCCAACAATCCCGCCAAAGCGGCCCCGCTGATTCCACATCGGCACCACTTCCACCGGGAGTCCAAGCGGTAGGCGCCTGGCATCGGCGGGCGCAAAGTAAGCCACGGCCTTGAGGGGCTGGTCGGTGCCCAAGGGACGATCGGTACGACCAATCGTGCCCAACCGCTGGCCCATGGCCACGGTTTGACCGGGGATCACCTGGAGATCGAGCACCGCTCCATCCCGATCGGCAAGCACATTACCGTCGTAGGCGAGCTTGGCTTCCGTGACCTTGATCTGACGCTTCAGATCATCGATCTGATAGCGGCGTTGCAGGGCCTGGGTTTCGATCTGGAGTTTCACCTGCTGATAGCTGGTGATCACCTTCTTCTCGTTGATCTTGACGTCATCGAGGTTGACGCTGGTGTTGGTCAGGCCCTGCTCAGCCGACACCACCTCACTCGACAAGGGCGCCACGACGTCGCGCCTGCTGAGCCATTCGAGGTTCTTGAGCTTGCTGGCGTAGGTGGACTGCAGGCCCTGGTAACGCTGTCGGTCGTCGCGCAACTTGGCCAACGACGTATCAACGCTGGCCTTCTCGCTCATCAGCCGCAGGACGTCCCGGAGATCCAACTCGCGGTTGTGGCGTTGCAGTTGGGCCAGGTTGCCCTTCTGCTGCTGCAGTTCACGGTTGAGCACAGGCAGATAAAGGCGCAGCATCACATGGCCCTTCTGCACCCGGTCTCCCACTCTCACCGACACATCTTGAACCTGGCCGGCGGCCCGGGCATTGAGGAGGCCCGCATTCTCGGGATAGATGAGCACGCCAGTGCCCACAACTTCCGTGGGCACTGGCCAAAACAGGGCCCAAAGCACGAGCACCCCCCCCACCCCGGCCAGGCACACGCCCACCTGATCGTGGTCACTGAAGCCTTGCCATCGCTGAGACCAGGCCTGGGCCCGGCGCCGATACCAAGGGGTTGGCTGGGTGTGGGGAGAAGGCGCCATGGGGTCCAGCATGCAGGATCTACGGCCTTCTGTCAGCCCACGGGAGGGCCCGAGCGCTCCCGCGGCGAAGCAAGGCTGAGCTCAATCTGATCCGCCAAGGCTTGGGCGGCCCTGGGCACCTCCCCAAAAGCCCCCCGAAAACCAGCCAAGGCCCACAGGCCTGGCGCCCCAGCCACGGGCCCCGCCAGAGCCTTGCCATCCATGCAAAAACTCACCGGGACCTGGCGGTAGCGGGCCGGCAACTCCGCCAGCACCGGATCGAAATGGCCCAACGCCTGGCGCAGGCGGCTTTCCATCACGGCAAGATCAGGGGGAGCCCCTAACTCCAGACCGGGGCGCACCAGGCTGATCTGCCCCACCAAAAGACCGTCTCCCAAGCCAGCCAGACCCGGATCCACCACCCACTCCTCCTGGGCCAAGGACCCCGCCCGCTGCTCCAGGGCAGGGCGCACCATGGCCTGGGGCAACACCACCCCACCACCCCTGGCCCGCCGCAACCAGCGACTGGAATAGCGCTTGGGATCGGGCCAAGCCTCCAGGTGCAGGATCCCCGCCCAACTGCTGCGCAGGCTTTCGCTTAGGCCGGGCCACAGGGCACGGCAACCCGCCCCAGCCGCAAGCACCACCTGGCCAACCTGCAGCGAAGGTGGCCCATCAGCTTGGCCCTGGAGCTCCAGTTGCCAAAGCCCGCCCAGGCGCCGCGGGGACTGGGCCACCTGGGCTTGGAGCTGACTCACTCCCAAGCGATCCAAAGCCAGGGGCAAGGCTTGGTAAAAGCGATTCAAATCCACCTGGCCAAAGGCCTGGGGCGCCCCTGGCATCAGCCGGGAAAGATCCAGCCAGGCCTGACCATGGCGGTACAAGCGCCGGCGGCGCACGCCGAGATCGCCATGGCGCTCCTGGAGTTGCCCCCAGGCACCCAGGGCGGGGCCCAAAACCCCCGCATAGCTCCAGGAGGTGGCGGAGCCCAGGGGAATGGCCGGACCCAGGGCAGTTGGAAGCCCTAGCGATGCGGCGCTGACCAGCACCACCGCCAGGCCCCGCTCGGCAAGCTCCAGGGCCACAAGCCCCCCGGCCAGCCCCCCCCCTATGACGGCGACGTCATAGGGGCGGCCTCGATGCATCACCTCAAACCAGCAGGGTGAAGGAGGACACAACCTGGTGGAACAGCCCTTTCACCTTGTTCCAGCGAATTTCATTGGTACTGGCCGCAAAGGTGTAGAGCCGGCCCCGGTCGACCACCACGGTGGCCAATTCATGCCGGTCCCGGTCCTCCAGGTGCACGGCGTACTCCAGGTCGTAGAAGGTGCGCGCGCCCTCTTGGCGCTCGCTCGCCTCCACCAGGGTGGCCTGGCGGCCGCTGCCCTCGGGGGCAATCACCGTGCGGCGCAACTGCTCTCCAACGGCCACCGCACTGCCGAGGGTCTCCAGATTGCTCTGGGTGCTGACGTCAGCAATCACCAGGCTAAGGGTCTCATCACTGTTGATTAGGTCGTGGAAGACCACCTGGGGGCCGCCACTCACCTGGGCGCGGGTCCAGCCGGTGGGATACAAAAAGGCGTAGCGGCCATCTGGGCTTTGGAAACCATTCAGCCCAGCCGCCGCCGCACTGCATCCCACCAGCACAAACCCAGTCAGGAACACCGCAACCAGGCGGGGCAACAGGGCAGGCAGCACCTTGCTGAGAAAGGCCATCAAATCGCGCCAAAGAATGCGTCAGCCCATTCTGCTGGCTGCCCGAGTGCAGGCGAGCAAAAGCACCCCTAGATTCGCGCCACTTGCGGCGGATCGCTGAGCGGCTTCACGCGCCCCCTAGCCAGGCTGATCGAGCAGTTTGAACGGCTGCCAGGCATAGGTCCGCGCACCGCCCAACGGCTGGCCCTGCACCTGTTACGCCAGCCGGAAGAGCAGATCCATTCCTTTGCCGATGCCCTCCTGGCGGCCCGCAGCCAGGTGGGGCAATGCCAGCGCTGCTTCCACCTCTCGGCAGAACCCCTCTGTGAGATTTGCCGCAATGGGGAACGCCGCAATGGCCAGATCTGCGTGGTTGCCGACTCCCGGGACCTCTTGGCGATGGAGCGCACCCGCGAGTTCAAGGGTAGCTATCACGTGATTGGCGGCTTGATTTCACCGATGGATGGCATTGGCCCGGAACTCCTCCAGATCCAGCCCCTGGTCCACCGGGTCGACCAGGAACAGGTGTCCGAGGTGATCCTGGCCCTCACCCCCAGCGTGGAGGGAGACACCACAAGCCTCTATCTGGCCAGGCTGCTCAAACCCTTCACCACGGTGAGCCGCATCGCCTACGGCCTGCCGGTGGGCAGTGAGCTGGAGTACGCCGACGAAGTCACCCTGGCCCGGGCCTTTGAGGGCCGCCGCCAGGTGGAGTAGGGACCACCGTGAGCAGCCCTGGCAGCCGATACAGCGCCATCGCCCCGGCGGAGCGGCTACCGCCCTGGCTCAGGCGGCCGATTGGCACGGCCTCGGCCTTGGAGGCGGTGCAGGGGATCGTTAAACAGCAAGGGCTGCACACCATTTGCGAGGAGGGCCGCTGCCCCAACAGGGGCGAGTGCTACGCGGCAGGGACGGCCACCTTTCTGTTGGGTGGTCCGATTTGCACCCGCAGTTGTGCCTTTTGCCAAGTGGATAAGGGGGAAGCCCCAGCACCCTTCGATGGCCTCGAAGCCGAACGGGTTGCTGCGGCAGTTGCCGCCATGGACCTGCGTTATGTGGTGCTCACCGCCGTCGCCCGGGACGACCTCCCCGACCATGGGGCCTGTCTGTTTAAGGGAGCCATGGCCGCCATTCGAGCTCGCAACCCCTTGGTCAGCATTGAAGTCCTCACTCCCGACTTCTGGGGCGGTTTCAAGGATGAAAGGGCGGCCATCGCCGCCCAGCGGCAACGGCTGGCTGCCGTGCTTGCCGCCGGGCCCGTGTGCTTTAACCACAACCTCGAAACGGTGGAACGTCTCCAGGGGGTAGTGCGCCGCGGGGCCACCTACCAACGCTCCCTAGGGCTGCTTGCCGCAGCGAGGGAGCTGGCCCCAGGGATCCCCACAAAATCGGGCCTGATGCTTGGCCTGGGGGAAAGCTTCGCTGAAGTGGTGGCTGCCCTGGGGGATCTTCGCCAGGTGGATTGCCAGCGCCTCACCCTCGGGCAATACTTGCGGCCGTCCCTGGCCCACATTCCCGTGGCCCGCTATTGGAGGCCTGAGGAGTTTGATGAACTCGGGGCCATCGCCAAGGGGCTGGGTTTCCAGCAGGTCCGCAGTGGGCCCCTGGTGCGAAGCAGTTACCACGCCGAGTCAACCCAAGGCCCCTAGATCCCCTAGGGCCAAGGGCCTGCTCTTGGCATGGCTTGCCCTAGCCACGGTGGCAGCGCCGGTTGCAACCCAGGCTGGGCCCGTGGACGACAAAGGTCCTGAAACTGGCCGTGAAACTGGCCGTGAATCAGTTCTCGAACCCGCCAGCCCCTGGCCAACCCTGAACAGCTTGCTGAAGGTCCCCCCGTGGCTGGATCTCGGCCTCAATATCCAGAGCGATTGGCTGGGCAACCCCAGGGGAGGAACCAGCAAAACCACCAATTGGATCCAGCAAACCACCTTGGATGCCAGCTTCAGCAGGGGCTTTGGCAAGGACGTGGCCCTCTGGAAGGAAGCCGACCACTGGAAAGGCCATGTGGAACTCACCCTGTTCAGCGGCACGGTGGGCTACGGCCAAACCATCGGGAGCGCCTTTCCCCTAACGGCGAGCGACCACCCCATCGGTCTTTGGCTCACGGAAGCCAGCGTGACCCGGTCCGCTGGCATGGGGGAGGTGGATCTCAAGGCCGGGGTGTTTTCCCTCAACCCCGGCTTCATCGAGGCACCGGTGCTCGATGCCTACGTGAACTCGGTGCTCAACAACACGCTCAATCTCAATGTGACGGGCTTACCCATCAACCCCTCTGTGGCCCCTGGCGTTGAGGTGCATTGGCGACCGGGAAGCGCCGGCCAGGGCAGCAGCGGCGACCTCGGCCCCTACGGGGAATGGCGCTACGGGGCCTTTCTCTTGAATCCCCAAAACGCCTTGGCCTCCCTGTTTGGCGTCAACACCGGCCTACCCCAGATCAATGGATCCATGCAAGTCGTGCAATGGAGTTTTGATCGCCTGCCGGGAGCCAAACGGTTGGCCCAACCCATCCAATTGGACAAGCAACAGGTGGCACGCCAACTCCCTCAGCCGTTGTTACAGATCGGCGGTGGCTACCTCAACGACCAAACCAACAACACGGAAACGCCAGGGATTTTCGGCACCCTCACCCTGGCTGCACCAACGCCCTTGGGCCTCGACAACCGATTCTGGCTCGGTCTCAGCTCCGGCCTGACAACCTCCAGCAACCCCAATCCCTTGTTTGTCAGTGGTGGCTGGCTCAGTCAAGGGGTGATCCCTGGTCGCCCCCTGGATGTGCTGGCCCTCGGCCTGGGCCGCAGCAGCTTCAACAGCGACGTGACCACGGGCCTGAGCCCGGAATCCTTGCTTGAGCTCAACTACAGCGCTGTGATCAACAGCACCCTCACCCTTCAACCATTTCTGCAGTGGGTGATCAATCCCGGGGGCACGGGAACCACCGCCAACATCCTGGCCCTGGGCCTGCAGCTTCAACTCCAGTTTTGATCCAACAGCGCCACCGCCCGCTCCAAAACCAGCTGGCAATCGGCTTGCATCACCAAACCAGCGCCGCCCCACACCAACCGCTCGGGTAAATCCCAAAGCGCTGCCCCCAATTCCTTGGAGGGCACAAAACCCAAACGCCGGAAATAGCGCACCAAGCGTTGGTGCTGGCCATCGTCATCCCGGATCGCCAAGATCTGGGCCCGCCGGCAGGGGGTTTGCTCCAGGGCCCAGGCGAAGGCCGCCGCCGCAATCAGGGGCCCCACACCCAGGTCTGGCAAACCACTGGAGCGGCCCGCCACCTGAAGGGTGTCGAGCTGCAGGCCCCCTGGCGTGGGCCAGGCCCAGCCCTTTAGCTCCCCCACCAACCGCAGCTGGCCCCCTGCAGAGGACTGCCGGGCCACGGCCACGCGGAGCCCATAGAGCAGGCCCAAGGGCCGTCCCACCTGGAGGCGCAACAGCAAGCCCCGCTCGGCGGCCCGTCGTTCCAGGCTTTCGAGGTTGGTCATGGCACCACGGGAGCAAGGCCAAAGGGAACGGGGCCAAACGGCTCAGCTAGGCGCACCGCCCCAACGGGCAAGGGCCCATAGATGTGGGGAAAGAGCTCATCGCTGGGCGGTGCCGCTTCCCATCGCAGCGGTGCGTCCAAACGGCCGGGATCCAGGGTGAGCAACACCACTGCTTCGGCATCGGCATAAAACCGCCGGAAGGTGGCCTCCACCTGATGGGCCCCGCTGGCATGGATAAAGCCCACCTGCTCGAGGGAAAGGCCCCGGGTCGAACGGCGGTATTCGCCGCAGGCCTTGGCCGTGCGCCATTCATCGGCCAGGGCCAAGTGATAAACCCATTGGGGAGAACGCCAGGCCTGGCGCTGGGCCCAGGGCGGAGCCATCACCGCTGCCAACTCCGGCCCCTCCTCAAAACGCTGCAGCCACCGCCGCAGACGCTCCAGGCCCCCATGCCGGTCAAACCGATCGGGATCGGCCAAACGCCATTGGCGCACAAACGGCAGCACCGCCCAATCCAGCCAGCTGGGTTGATCACCCAACAACCAGCCTTGAGCCAGCTGGCCATCCCAATCCCCCAGGATCGATTCAGCCGCTACGCGGTGGTGCTCACCATCGACCCCTGGATAGCGATCGGGATATTTGAACCGGTCGAGATGGTGCTTGAACGGCCCATCGTTTTGGACCAAGAGCGGATGGGCGAGCTGGTCGTTCGACTGGTCTGTGGCCTGGTCTGAGGGCAGGTCTGAGGGCAGAGCTAGGGCCCATTGCATGATCTCCATGCTTTCAGCCAAGACGGTGCCATCGGTGAGCTCGAGCAGGGGAACCGTGGCCTTGGCCGATCGCTCCAGGAGCTCCGGGGGCTTGGCCTTAAGGCTCACCTCCCGAAGCTCAAAATCCTGGCCAGGGCCCATCCCGGCCAGAAGCAAGGCCAGGCGGGCCCTAATCGCATAGGGGCAACGGCGAAAGCTATAGAGAATCGGCCGGGGCAGTTCAGCCAGCATCAAACACCTTGCCGATGTGGAGTTCGCCCCGTTGCTTGGCGAGGCCAATCTGGCGCTGGCGCTCGGCAAAGCGGGCCCGATCGTCGCTGCCGTGCTCGCCAATGCAATGCAGACAACTCACCCCTTCGACATAGCTGGGCTGTTGGCGATCAGCGGCAGTGAGGGGTTTGCGGCAGGCATGGCACAGGCTCGCTTCTCCGGGTTCGAGCTGGTGGTTCACCGTGACCCGCTGGTCGAAGACGAAGCACTCCCCCGTCCAACTGCTGGCCGATTCCGGCACGGTTTCCAAGTAGCGCAAGATGCCGCCCTGGAGATGGTGGACCCCCGCAAAACCTTGCTGCAACAGATAGGCCGTGGCCTTTTCGCAGCGGATACCCCCGGTGCAAAACATGGCGATTTGCTTGGGTTGGCGTTGCTCAACCAGGGGGCGCAGCCCGGTTTCCACCCATTGGGGAAACTCCCGAAAGCTGGCGGTACCCGGATCGATGGCCCCGGCAAAGCTGCCGAGGGCCACCTCGTAGCCATTGCGGGTATCGATCACCAGGGTTTCTGGATCGGCAATCAAGGCGTCCCATTGCTCGGGCGGCACATGGGTGCCAACCGCCGCGCTTTCCAGCTCCCCCTCCCCCACGTAGGGCTTCACCGTGGGGCAGCCCATGCTCACAATTTCGCGCTTGAGCCGCACCTTCAGCCGATAGAAGGTCTGCTGCTGCGCCACCGCCGTTTTGACCTCCAACTTGGCCAACCGCGGATCACTCCGCAGCTCTGCCAAGAGGGCCTCCACCCCAGGGGCAGATCCACACACGGTGCCGTTGACACCCTCGGGGGCCAGCAGCAGCGTGCCCTTCACATCAGCGCTTTGGCCCAGGGCAACCAACCGCTGGCGCCAAGGGGCCAGCTCCTCCTCGGCCAGGGAGGCAAAGCGATAAAAAGCAGCAACTACAAGCCCCATCGGCCCTCCAGGATCAGTGCGATACCGAAACACCCGCCGCGGCCAGCAGCTCCCGATCGGCCGCCACATCGGGATTGCCCGTGGTGAGGAGGGTGTCGCCATAGAAGATCGAATCAGCTCCTGCCAAGAGGCACAGGATCTGGGCCTCCCGGTTCATCTGCTCCCGACCCGCGCTCAGCCGCACCCGGCTGTGGGGCATCAGGATCCTGGCGGCCGCCACCATCCGCACCAGGTCGAGGGGGTCGACGGCCTGCTGGTGTTCCAGAGGGGTTCCCTCCACCGCCACCAGGGCATTGATGGGCACGCTCTCTGGATGGGGCTCGATGTTGGCGAGCACTTCCAACAGGCCAGCCCGATCGCTGGGCCCTTCGCCCATGCCGATGATTCCACCGCAACAGAGGGTGATGCCCGATCGACGCACCCTGGCCAGGGTTTCCAGCCGTTCTTGATAGGTGCGGGTGCTAATGATCTGGTCGTAGTGCTCGGGGCTGGTATCCAGGTTGTGGTTGTAAGCGGTCAGTCCCGCATCCGCTAGGCGGGCGGCCTGCTGGTCGGTGAGCATGCCAGCGGTGACGCAGGCCTCCAGGCCCAGCTCCCGCACCCCCTGAACCATCTCAACCATGGCGTCAAAGGGGGCCCCATCGCGGATCTCCCGCCAAGCCCAGCCCATGCAGAACCGGTGGGCCCCCGCCTCCTTGGCCGCCCGGGCGCGGGCCAACACCGGCGCCACATCCAATTCCGGTTGGCCGGCCACATCGCTGCTGTGGTGCATCGATTGGGGGCAATAGGCACAGTCCTCCTCGCAGCCACCGGTTT
>Ga0310335_100332_pt1 | contig 13024 bp, 10 predicted proteins | sample LakMicMISRFREDD7_FD_195549 | JGI IMG/M metagenome (GOLD analysis project Ga0310335, IMG submission 195549) | Enriched freshwater cyanobacterial communities from Lake Michigan, Michigan, United States - MI23.SRF.RED.D7 (v2) (version 2) | ecosystem: Environmental > Aquatic > Freshwater > Lake... | reverse complement strand
GCTGGCATAGATGTGTTTTGGTCGTAGTAGATGGTGCTGCTGATCGACCCAAGCAGGCGTGTTTGGTGGAGATGTTGCTGTAGCCGTCGCAGATGTGTTGTCAATGGTTAGTAATTTCAATTATTCGATAATGCTAATTGCCCAAACCAGCTTTTACGTGGTTTTATAAAAAAAACCACAGCTTTTATTCTAATGCAATTGATAGTAATTAGGTTGCTTGCGGCTCTAAAAAGCTAAATTCTTCTATGTTTAAATCACCAGATCCCAGTAGTACCTTTAAAACAGTTTCAAGATCTTCTGGCATTAATTCGCCGGAGGTATGCTAATTAAGAGAAAAAAATTAATGATTGAAATTGATTCATGAAAACTGCAGCATTCAAGGCGACTAAATTTACCTCTCAAAACAATAAAGATCTAATTTGCAAAGCAACGGCTCGTAACAAGGCTTGTAACTTAAAAATTCTGTGATTATGGATATTGAATATATGGGCATCTAGGGTTACTTAAGTAAACTCAGAGAAGCATAGCGGGCGAGATTCGAAAGAATCTGTACAAACAGCAGTTGCGCAAATCAGCCTAGTAGCCTAGAATGGACGGAACAAAAGACTGTAATCATTAAAAACAAGGGAATCGATTCCGATGGTTGCTTTTAATCCTCACTCCCAGCCGAAAATATTAATTGTTAATTGCGCTGCATGCCACGGCATACTGTCCTGGTCCGAGTCGCAAAGATTAATTAATGAAAACGAAGTTAAAAATATAAATCCGAACGAAATAGAAGTACATGCTACCCTGAAAACACAAACACTATCGGCATTAACAAAATGGACATATGCATGTTTAGGAGTAAATTCAAACAAAGCATCATTCCGAAAAGGTTGGCTGCAAACAAAATATAATCCTTCCAATACCTGGCATGAGGAATTGGGGTATATCTGTAGAAATGCTCCAAAACTACTTGCAACCCAGCAATCAATAGATAACCCTAAGGACCCTGCTGCTATGCTTAACTGCTACTCACGACTCCTCAGTAATCCTGATCACTTGCGAAGTGCAGGGATTGATGAACATATAGACGATCGTGAATCAGATCTTAAATTAAGTGAGGCTGTTTATGAGCATAACTTTCGGATACCTCTAACTGAAGCACTACTTCAATTAGCTGGTTCTTCCTTTAACCAAAGTAAACCATTAGTGCTAGTAGATATCGGCGCAGGGGGCGGAAGAGTTTTGTTTGATGCCGCACAATTTCTACAAAATCAAGGTCATCATTTAGTCTTAGTTGCTGTTGACCCCAGCCCTATAGCAAGAAAAGCATGCCAAGAGTGTTTTGAGAAACTATCCTCTGTAAGCATTCATGTAATAGATGGCTCTATTGAGGAACCAATATTAATCATAAAAAAAATGCAAGAATTCAATATACCACTTGATAGAGTAATAGTATTGGCTAAAGCAGCTTTGCATGATAGAAAGCTAGCAGAACCACCAACAGAGAAATCTAAAGTAACATATTACGTCAAAGAAGAAATGTGTAATGATGAAAATCCTAATACTGTATATCGAAATGAAGATTGGTCACTTGTTGGGCGCAATAGAGTTATCGCTGATATGGTTGATCTAATTAATAATTGGTACAAGCTCCTGCCAAATGCGGCATTTATATTTATGGAGTCTCACATTGTTTCACCATCCATTGTTAAGGCTCATTTAAAGACTGTACCATTAATGCCAGCATATCTAGCCCATGCCTTATCCTGTCAATACTTGTTAACAGCAGACGATCATTTTAGCGCATTAAAAGCCACAAAAATTCCCATACAGAGCTTTAAAACATTGCAAAAACTAGCAAGCAATCAACCTCTTATGTCACTTACTGTTTTATCAAGATGAACATTCAAAAATTAGGCCCTGAAGAGAAATCAGAGCGACTCAAGCCAGAACAGCTAATCAGCACAAATAATGCGGTTGATTACGATACACCTCAAATAATCTCTCCACCCATAATTATAGCGTTAGGCATTCTCGGCGTAGGAGTGAGTAGCCTATTTGTTTGGTCAGTAACATATCAGTTACCTATTACAGCTAGTGGAGCAGGTTTGATTTATCAAGGTCCACAACTAGTTGCGGTAAATGCGGCAAGTGGCGGGCGACTAACTAAACTTAATACCTCAATTGGCTCACAGGTTTATAAAGGCTTTGAATTAGCCACACTTGACGCAAATAAGGAAGAAGTAATGTTTTATGAAGCCAAGCAACAACAAGCACTTGCTAATTCCAACAGCTCACTGGCATCAAATCTGATACCCAAAGAGCTAAAACAGCAAATAGACTCAAATAAAAAACAACTAGGCGATACAGAACGTAATATTACCCAGCAAAAGTCAATTCTTGATAAGCAGCTGCAGAACCTTACCGAATACAAAAAACTAGCGAAAAACGGATATGTTTCATCTGTTGAATTGCTAACCTACCAAGAGAAAGCAGCTTCATTAGAAAATACAATAGGTCAATCTGAAGCACAGCTAAATAGTTTAATCGCTAAGCGTGATAGTAATCGACGCGAATTAGCTAATAGCCTTAATGCATCTAGATCAACTCTTGCCAATGCAAACGCTACAGCTAAAGTTCGTAGCTATGGATTACAAATGGCAAGAAAACTAAGTTCGCCAATAAACGGAACGGTTGTACAGATAACAACTTGGCCAGGTAGCGTTGTGGAAGAGGGGCAAGAATTATTTGTACTTAGTGAAAAAAAAGGTAAACTTACAACATCATTTCTTATAACAGGATCAGATGCCGGAAGAATAAAGCCAGGTGATCAGGCACTCATATCACCATCATCTGCGCCGCCGCAACGTTTTGGATACATCAAAGGAATTGTAAGAAAAGTTTCACCTTTTCCAACCAATCAGGCTGCCTTTGGATCACTAATTGGTTCCCAAAGTCTTGCTCAGCTGGTTTTCGCAAGTCAAGAGTCGAAATTACCTTTTCTAGTTCAAATAGATCCTGTTTATTCCAATGCAAATTTAGCCTGGTCCGGCTCAAGTGGACCTCCATGGCCAATTGTTTCAGGTAGCGTTGCCGAGGTTAAGGTAATTTATCAATCGCGGTTACCAATAACATATGTGATTCCTTGGATTAAAAATGCAACAGGATTAAGCAACTTTTAAGATGAAAAAATTCCTGAGAAACGGGCGAGAAACAGTATCTCGAATTGCATTTTCTCCAGCAGAACAAGCAATAACCTGCCTGTCGATAATGTTAGAAACAGTTGGATTCAATGTTAGCGCTTCTGAAATTAGACAGGGTCGACAACTATCAAAATGCCAATATACATCACTACCAGCTATAGCTCAGGAACTCGGATTTAGCTTGATTCCCATGGATATCGATAGCATTTTAACAAATAGGAATAGGTGCAAGCCATTTATTGTTGAATTAAGAGATATAGGTACAGTTATTATTGAACGTGATTTTAGAAATTTCTGGGCTAATAATCCAAGCAAAGGTTGGATGAATATAACACCTGCACAGATTAAAATGCAGGCTGCGACTAGTCATGTCCTCTGCTTAGGCCAATCAAATATTAAATTCAACAAAAGGGTAAAACCCTCATTTCTTTGGAGCACACTGTTAGCCGATAAAACTCTTTTTAATTTGGGAATTATTATTATTATACTATCATTCCTGAAGGGCTTAACAGTACTATTGGATCCTGTTATAAAAAATATTTATTTTACTAATGTTGTCCAAATGGGCATTCTAGATTGGGCAAGAACCTTATCAATACTATATTTCATTGTAGCTGTTCTTGGTGGCATCTTGCTTGTAAGCGCAACTGCACTTTCTTTGCTTTTGACCACACGCTTATCACTAAAGTGGTCGTTTAATGCGTTTACTGCTCTGATGAGAGTACCACTCGAATATATAGAGATTCGTGCATCTGGTGATCTAATGAATCGAGTTAGAAGCAGTGAGCAACTTGGTTCTTTTATTGGCACAAATGAAATTCAATTAATTGGGTCAATGTTAAATTTAGTTCTATTGGCATTTGTACTATTCTCTACATCTATCCCACTGGCGTTTATATTTATAGGTTTTCAGGTATTAGCATTTGGCTTTGTAATAAAAACAAATCCAGGACTAAAAACCAGAATAGACCACTTACAACAGGATACAGCGATGGAAACAACTTCGTTTGTCAAATTATTCAAAGGTATAGACATTCTGCGAGATCAACGTAGGCAATTAGATGCTTTCCGAGTTCATCAACTTGTTGTTAATAGACGCATCCGCACCCAGCAGAAGACAAGTACTTACTCTCTAATGGTAAAATACGGATCAACAGTAATCGATACGTTTCAGTCAATTATCATGCTAACAATTGCAGCTATTTTTATTATGAATGGACAAATAACATTAGGAGAATACGTAGCTTTTTCTGCAATAATTAGCTTAGCTTTAGCACCGGTTAAAAGCATTTCACAATTCATTTCAAGTTTACAATCTATACGAACTACTCACGAGAGGATTCTTGATGTTATAGAGGAATCATCTCTCCAGTATAAATATGGAATTCAATCAACCGCCAATAACGAATTATTAGTAATACAGATCAAAGATGAGTTAGAGGAAGAGAATATAAATAAAAAAAATTCCAAAATACAAGAAAATCAAATAATATTAATGCAAGGGGGGCCTTCGCGTTTGCTACTAACTGATGATTATCAAAGCTCAATAGATCTAGAAGCAATAATCGCAGGCGACAATCTTCTTCATGATCAAATAAAGATGTCAGTTTTATGCATCGATGGTCGAAGAGAATTGTTAGTAGCACGTAGTCAGCCATATATATATTCATCAAGTCTTAGGCAAAATTTAACACTTGGTCAACTAGATTCTCCTCTAGCTAGTTTGGGGGAGGCAGAATCAATAGCAGAACATCTTGGAGTTTCAATAAAATCTTTGCAACAAGGTTCAATTCAGGCAAATGCTAGTGCTAATGATCTACATCGCATTGGTGTATTTCGGGCCCTTTGGCGAGCACCTCGTGCATTAATAATTACAGATTTACCTGAAGAGGAGTCTTCCAGCAGGTATGAATTTCACAAACGGCTAATTAAATTATCTGAGCCCTTTGGTATAGATTTAATTCGTTTGAGTCCATGGATTGGTTCTAATGATTCACTTTGGCCAGTAGTTTTTGATCTTAGGATGTTAAAAAATTATTCACTTTTTAGGAGCTAGAGTACAAAATATATGAAAGATACTCCACAACTCCTGCCGTCAACAGACAAATCTGAACGGCCAAATATTCAGCTCAGTAAATTTGAAAAGTATTTGTTAGAGAGGGCCTGGCCATTTGCACCAAAACGCAAGGCTCATATTGAAACCGATATGGGATTGCTCAGAAATTCAATTCTTAGTTTTTTTGGCTGTACAAATCAAGGTACTCCTTACTCGCCTCTGAGTCTTTCAGACTTGCTAAAAGAGTTGCGTGAAGATTATGGAATAGTTGACATTTCACTTGGGAATTCACCAAATTCTATGCGTGGTGACTCTGGGCTACTGTTGTGCTGTCAAAACAACGGAATTGAAGTAATTTATCCAGCTCGATTTAGAAGAAGCAAGATTAGTGTAAATAACGATAGTCAATTGGTAATGCTAATTCACACCCTACCAGTTAAGCCTGTCGGAGTTATAGCTCTTATGAGGCGGATACTAACTGGTCGTTTTCTACAGTTGTTGATAATAGCAATCATTGCTCTCATCGCTGTGCTCATAAGCCTCGGACCAACATGGCTCCAGGCCTACATTTTTAACAATGTAGTGCCAAGTGGGCAGAGCTTTTTAATGGTACAAATTGCAGCCTTTTTACTCTGCCTAAAACTTACATCAAATAGCCTTAAGGCTTTTAATCAATTTGTAGGATTACGTCTAGAGCTATTTCTTGGTTTAACAACAACTGCACTGCTTGTGCACAGGCTACTCATTTCTCCAATATCGATCTTCACTAAGTATAATGTTGGAGATTTGCAGCAAAGAGTGAATTCAGCGCATGCTGTGCGCCGAGCACTACAGCAATCATTTGTAACAGTAATAACTGCTGTATTCGTAATACTATTGAATATTGTGCTTATATTTTTTCAAACATACTCTATTGAATTATGTCTTTTGTTATTGGCAGCGACAGCTATTGGACCTTTTTTTGATACTATTATGGCCGTTATAGAGAGTATTCTTCGCATACGCAAACTTAACATTTCCGGGAATCTACAAGATGCTATTCTTTTCCCGCTTGAATCACTACAAACTGTTAGATCACTTGCAATAGAGAGTGAAGTTTTTGAAAAATTTAGCGAACTTAGGTATCGAATCGCTAGACTAGTTATAAAAATTGGACTATTAAAATCTTCGCTACGTGCTTTAACATTAAGCCTTAATGCTTTAGTGATAAGTCTTTTGCTTTATTTGATATCATCACCATCTGCACTTTCAATGTTAGGCGTAGCCACGGATACCAACGGGGCAATGCCTAGCCAAGGAATAGTAATTCTATTATTGTCTGCATTTTCAACAATTAATGGCGCAGTTAGAAGTTTAAGTACAAGCTTGCTAACATTAGTTAAGGTTATACCCGATGCCATTAGATTTCGCCCCATACTGCAATCAACCCCAGTTGATGATAAATTCATACAACTAGCAGTTAAAAAGATCGTTAGTATTCGAGTTAACAGTATGAAAACACAAGAAAATAGTCATCTTTTGCTTCCTGACATAGAATTATGCTTCGAAAAGTCTGTTGTATTAATTTCTAACAACTCCGATCTAAGTACTCAGATACTACGCTTTTGTGCTGGCCAAAACTCCGAAAGGCTAAGGTCACAGGTATCACTACAATTGCTTATAAATGGTCAATATCCTATAACTGCAATAGACCTTCCTGCTTATCGACGCCGTGTAGAGTTTATTGGAGCTATACCTATGCTTCTTGCAGGTACTGTGAAGGAGAATATTACGGGCTACTTAAGTAGCCCAGATCAACTGTGGCTTGACAATTGTCTTAATATATGCATGCTGAAAAATGACCAGAAATGGATGAATAGCCCTCTCCAAACTGGTTTTACACCAATTCAACATGAAGCTTCAAGCATACCCTTAAAAATTCTTATAGCTCGTGCTCTTTATCGAAAACCAGATGCAATTTTTATTGATAAAGCCCTTGACGAACTACCACAGGATTTAACAAAAAACATAATATTGCATTGTTTGGAAAATAAAATAATCCTCGCTGCTACAACTGATAATCCAAATATAGTAGATTTATTCAGCTCAAATATTTCTCTTGCATCTAGTTCGGCATAACTATGAAAATAATACAATTTTCTTTTGGTTCCCTATATTTGTTTTTTTTGGCACTACCTGCTCAAGCACTACCAATTGGGAATCACACAACTCCTCATGATGTTCCATCTTCTTCTCCAAAAGAAGAACCTATTGCTCCTTTCAAACCAGAAGCTGCCATTTCAATAACTGAAAAACTTAAAAAGTACAGACAGCAGTTAAAAGAAAATAGTGTACGTAAAACATTGGCAGAATGCATAGAGCTAGGAATAAGCCAAAATAAACTCCTTGCGGCATCATATGCATCTATCCAAGAGCAGGAATACTCCCTAATTGGCATAAAGAGACAATTCCTACCAAGTCTTAATCTCACTTCGCTGCCACCTTTTCTTGGCAGTGTTAAAACTAGATCCTCAGAAACTCAATTCCAACAGGTAATTGTCAATCCTAATGGAACAACTCAAATTACAAACAATCAATTGGCAAGCCTATCAACTAATACCTACAATCAATTTGCGCCATATTTCACACTTACTTGGTCTTTCTTTCAGCCCTCTCTACCTGCATCAATTAATGCCGCTGCTGCTCTGGTGCAGAAACAAAGATTAGCATTTGATGTAACTGCACGAAGTGCAGTATTGCAAATTCAGCAGGCGTACTATACACTGCAGGCCAATAAAGCTCTTATAGATTCGTTTGAAAGAATTTATAGATTAAATCTTGATGAGCTGAACTATATTCAGGAGAGGCAGCGGGCAGGCCTTACAAATATTGGCGCTGTTGAGCAAGCAAGAACACAACTTTATGCTCAGTTAAATCAACTAATCTCATTCTACGAGAAGTATTTTCAGGCATCTGCATCTCTGTCCTTGTCTTTAAATCAACCAGGTGACAAGATTGTGCTACCTAAAGATAATCTTGAACAAGCTGCATTATGGCCGGATACTTTACAGCAAACCGTATCTGAGGCATTAATGCTAAGAGAGGAAATACAAAGTTATTTACAATCTGAACAAGCATCAATTTGGAGCGCCAGATCGGCAATTCGTCAGTATTTACCTGTATTAAGCCTCCAGGGAATATACTATGGAATCTATAACAAGGGCTCAGCAGATTCACTTGTAAATTATGAGAGTAAATATGATTTCAAATCAATTGGGCTGGGAATTAGTTGGAATATTTTTGATGGGGGTGTTGCTGCTGCACAGGCAAAATCCCTAGAGGCTGCAGCTAAAAATTCAAGAAATGAAGCAGAGTATTATCAATTTGTTGTGCGGGCACAAGTTCAGAGAACATATTCAACATATGAAATGTCACAACTTTCATTAGAGAGTGCAAAAGCAAATCTGTTAGCGGCAAATAATACTTTAAAAGCAAATCGTGCACGCTTTAATATTGGTCTTGCCGATATAACTTCATTGGTTCAATCTATGCAACTTCTTGGCCAAGCTGAAGAAGCGCAAATTAGTGCTCTACAAACTTTTAATCAATCTGTGGCTGAATTGTATCGTTATTCTGCTCGTTGGCCGAAAAATATTAGTCTCCTAGTGGAACAACAAAAGAAAATACTACAAACGCAATAGTGACTACTATCCATGGCCTTACTCCTTGGTGGGAGCCTATCAGATCGCATATTCATGCATTACATTTATCAACTACATCTGAAGGTATTGCGATTGCCTGCTGCGATTCATTAGGAAGAGTAGCCTCATTTAGCTCTGGATACATTGGTTCACCAGAATTTATTCATCAACCTATCATTAATGAACATACCAAATTCCAACTAGCTTCCATAAGTAAGTTTATAACAGCTTGTCTGGTTTTAGAGTTGAGTCTTCGTGGTAAATTGAAATTAGATGAGCAAATTCAACCCCCTCATAATATTCTTAATGTTCCAGTAACTTTGGGTCAACTACTGACGCACCGAGCCGGCTTTATAGACACGGCAGGTACATTAGGCACTATAGATGGCTCAAGGCCATTCTGGACAACTGAATATTGGCAGAATAATAAATCACATCTACATCAAACAGAAACTGTTGGAGAATATCACTACAGCACTTGGGGCTATTGGCTAATTCAAAAAATAATAGAGTGGAGATTAGAAATACCATTCGAACAACTACTACAGCGTTGGCTTTGTTTTCCCTTAGGTTTAACTGCTACTACAAGTTCTTCCCCAAAAACCACGGATAGTACTGCTTGTTGGGGACATGACTCATTAGGAAAGCCTCTGGCTTATGGTTGGCGACATTTTCAGGGTATTGAAGCAGCTGCAGGGGTATGGTCATCTGCCGCTGATATGGGATTGTTAATTTCACATCTACTTCAACCGAAATTTACTAACTCTAAAGGTGCAAAATTGCTTGTTCGTTTATCAGATCTTATTGCAGTCCCTTCTTGTTATGGTTACCAATATGGTTTATTGCTAACTTCTATTAATAGAGAAAAAGTACTTCTACACACAGGCACTAATCCTGGGTATCATGCCGTTCTTCAATTCTGCCCTAAATCTAAGGCTGGATTTGTTGTTATGACAAATTTAGAATGCCTAAATATATTCAATCAATCCCTGGTGAAATATATGGAATGGCTTATGGTTGACACAGCTGGCCTAGCCTTGTAAAATTGAATTATTCCTTTTAGGTGGTTTGAGCTAACTCGCTCAAGAGCCTTTCGCCACTCTTGTCAATGCCATGACATTAGCAACCTCCTCCAATTCAACTAAACAGAGCTGGGAATTTTGGAGAGATCCCTCCCATTATCACAGTGAACTTCCCTTACTAAAGCGTGGCCTTGAGCGTTGGGTGAATGACTTTCACTTCCGTAAAAACTTTGAAGATAACCCACAAAAAAGTTTGAAAGATCGCGGCTTAAACATTGATCCAATTTCATTGCAGATACTGAGCGACCCTGAACTTTCAAAACAGTATTCCAGTGGTCATTCAGGTACACCAGTTTTAGTTGAGCAATATAGAAATTTCATCAACTCCAAGAGGAGTCATTGCGTTGAGATCCGTGATTCTCATCCAATGCATCTACGCTGGAACCAATGGCGTAAGCGTATGATTGGTTCAACTCTTTGGCGAGATGGACCAAAAAAACACTCTAAATTAGTTCATGCGCCTTTTTCAATCGAGTTAACTCAAGGTTGCACAGTTGGTTGTTGGTTTTGCGGTGTAGATGCAGAAAAATTTCAAAAACCTGTTGAACTCACTCCTTATACAGAGGCTGTTTGGCGTAAGTTGTTAGAAACATTTCGTTCAGTTTGTGGAATTGAGTCTGCCCAGCATGGTTTTTGTTACTGGGCTACTGATCCTTTTGATCATCCAGAATACGAGTGGTTTCTGGAGGAATTTCATACCATTTTGGGTTATTGGCCCCAAACAACTACTGCACAAGTAATGAAGCATGCTCCTCGAATGAGAGCGCTGTTAGAGCATACAAAAAATCGCAACGCCTTTGTACAGAGATGTTCAATGATCCGTTCTGGTGATTTTGATGCCATTCATGAGTATTTTTCTCCTGAAGAACTTTTTCTTTGTGAACTTATACCCCAATATGATGATCGCTTGTCCCCAAAAGCCACTTCTGGAAGAGTAAGAGATCTTGTTATTCAACGCAACTCTAGCCAAAAGCCTATTCAAATTCATCATAATCTTGAATTTACAGGATCAATAGCATGTGTAAGCGGTTTCCTTATCAATCTTGTACAACAGAGCCTCAAAATAATTACCCCTTGTAATGCCAGTGAGCGGTGGCCTCTGGGCTACAGAGTGCTTGGTGAATCTAATTTCAGTTCTGTTGATGACATTGACCCATTGATTCATAAGATGCTTGATTCGTGCTTGAACAATACATTATGTGCTGATGACGCGTTGATACCCTATCGAGGCATAGTATTCTCTTCAAAAGATGACTCTACATTAATTGCAACAAAAAATGGGTATAGTTTATCTTTGCCGGGAGTTTCATATGCCGGTGAATTTGCTGAATATCTTCAAAATGGCTCCCTAACTGTTAGTGAGATCTGTGCTAAACGTTCACAGAGAGGGGTTGATAGCCTATATACCTCTATTACGTTGAATCAGCTGTTTGATCAGGGTATCTTTGATGAGGATCATATTGATACAGCTAAAAAATCCACCATAATAGTAAATTAATTTTCCTCTTCATCAAATTAGTATGACAAGACCCATTTGGTTCGGCCCTAAACGTCATGGCTTTGGTATTTCACCAAATCATCCAATAGGATGGCTTTTATTAATTCTGTTGGTTGTTGCCATTGTATTGGCTGTTCATTTAATTTTCGCTGCTACACAAGTTACTATAGGCTTAACTGTTTTGATTGCCTCATTTGCAGTGTTCTTTATTCTTGTATCATTAACATACAAAAAATAATAATTATATGGCCAGGGCCGCAAAGCAGCCCTGGCTTCTTGATTATCAAGTAAGCACTACCACAACTTCGGCTTCAGCTTCAACTTCGGCAGTAGTTTCACCAGCCCCTGCATTAGCTGCATCAACCTCCATAGATGAAGTTGATTCAGTATATTCTGTTGTGCCATTATAAACTACAGGTTCCCTTAGTTGAGGAGTAACACCTGTTTTTTTAAATGAGCCGGCAGCCAATGTGCTGGGTATTTCGCGAATAAGTGTTGGCTGATCCGGATGGGTGACCACTAGGCGTAAACCATCTGGAATGGAAACGCCATTTGCTTTGCAACAAACTTCTGGATCTGCCAAAAGTTCTGCTCTCAAGGCAGCATCCAAAACCGAGCGTGCTACTAACAGGTCTAGGGCAAGGGTCCATTCGCCAGTAGCTGAAAATGCTGTAGTCATGGCAGTGATCGAGTTAAGTAACTCTTTTGTTAGTATAGCAGAGATTTCAAAGCCTTATTTTGTTAACTTCCAGATAACATGCGGCTACGTACATCTCTCATACTGAATGTTAACTCTTCAAGAAAGGACGATTGGCTTTGAATTTCCATTTCAGTTATAACTTTAGGTAAATTTCATAATAATAAGACAAAAATATCTTTAAACTTTTGCTGATTAACTTTGTCGCTTATCAAAGTGTATACAAAAAAAGGGACTGTAGAATACCAAATGATTGGTATTCTACAGTCCTGAAATTACAAAGTTAATGGAGTTGAAGCAAGTCTATCAAGTAAGAACTACCACAACTTCAGCTTCAGCCTCGGCTGTAGTGGAAGTACTAGTGGCCTCAGCTTCAACCGTCTCAGCCTCAGCAACTGTTGTTGTGTTAGTTTCAGTGTATTCTGTTGTGCCATTGTAAACAACAGGCTCCCTTAGCTGAGGAGTAACACCTGTTTTTTCAAATGAGCCCGCAGCCAATGTGCTGGGTATTTCGCGAATAAGTGTTGGTTGATCTGGATGGGTGAGCACTAGGCGTAAACCCTCTGGAATGGAAACTCCATTTGCTTTGCAGCAAGCTTCTGGATTTGCCAAAAGTTCTGACCTCAAGGCAGGATCCAAAACTGAGCGTGCTACTAACAGGTCTAGGGCAAGGCCCCACTCGCCAGTGGCTGAAAATGATGTACTCATGGCAGTGATCGAAAGGACACCCCTCTATTTTAGCAAAAGGCTCAAACCCAGTCTAGTTAATTCTTGGTTAACTTGTCAACTTTTTTTCTTTAACAATACAATAGGTGCGTTT
>Ga0310335_100331_pt1 | contig 13051 bp, 4 predicted proteins | sample LakMicMISRFREDD7_FD_195549 | JGI IMG/M metagenome (GOLD analysis project Ga0310335, IMG submission 195549) | Enriched freshwater cyanobacterial communities from Lake Michigan, Michigan, United States - MI23.SRF.RED.D7 (v2) (version 2) | ecosystem: Environmental > Aquatic > Freshwater > Lake... | reverse complement strand
GCTGTGTCAAAGACTGTCAGGGAAGGACTGATGGTCAGGAATTGGCTTCGTTTTGGAAGGCAAGGCTGAGTCTATTTTCGCATGATATAATTTCTGCCTTGGCTCTTTACCGAGCGAATGCGCGATATCTTTTCTGAGGGTCTGCTGTACTTGGACCTGCTTGAAATATATGGTAGCACCTACGCCGTTGCTGAAATCTGCGGCATTGCTCAAAGCAATGTTTTTAGGGGGGCAAATTCATGTGCTAAGTTGCTAAATCTTGGTCTTACCAAGGACAAGAAGAATGGCGCTTACCGTGTTGAGCGTAATCAAGATGTGCAGCGAGATCTGCGTCGGCTAAACCAGAAAATGCGTGCTCGTGAACATGGTCAGCTTCGCCTTGTCGGTGCTGACAACTTGATTGCTGACAGGTCTGCAGCTCTCAATCATTCGCGAACGTTTCAGCTGCTCCCTGAACGATGGACAGAGAAAGATCTTTCCCTGAATTATTTGCAGCGATCTCTTCTCGATGTGGTTGTAACGCGAGCTTCTCAGGTGCGTCCAAGAATCTCCTGGCCGCCTCCCGTCAGGCGCAAAGACCTGTTTGTGCCAGTCGGTGCTTTTGTTGCCACAGAGCTCTGCCAGCTTCCGCTTTCGCTGTTTGCCAGTCCGCAGCATCCCTTGGTTCGCTCGGGATCGGCCGAAGAACTCTGCGGTTCAGAATGGCTTGTTGATCACAAGATTTCCATTGATGTCGTACGTGCTGCTTTTCCATCTGTTTCTTTACGCCCAATGGCAATGGGGCCCATCGCAGAGGACAGTGTTGTCGAGATGATCAAGGGAAATCCCAGCCAACTTTGGCTTGCTGATCATCACAGCTTCGCGGCTCTCAAGAATCTGGATGAGACGTTTGACTATCTGCCTTTGAGCTTTGATCTGGGTTTAAAGGATTCTCTGCTGGCCGTCAGTCTGCCAGTTTTGGTCCCTGAGCCCATGCACCAATCCCTGATCAGGTATCTCAGGGACATGGCCGGTTTGCTCCCCATGGCCAGTGCAGAGTTCCCCAGTTAGCTTGGTCGAGAGTCGCCACCTGGATCAACATCATGTTGCGCACTGCCCAGCTGTCACCAACCTGCTTAGCCTGCTCCACACCATTGGCAGGCGCGCTTGCCCTGCCAGCACGGTTGATGGGGATCGGCCGCAGTGCAGAGAATCCCAACCTCTGTAGCCGTTGCAACCAGCATCTGGCGGCTGGCGAAATCCACTCGGTTTGCTTGTTGCAGATTGAGCTCGATCGCAATCTCCGGTTTGGCTCTGTCAACCTCGAGCAGCTGAGCGTCAGGGAGTTACCAGCCCTGCGCGACCAGTTGCGCTCCCGGCTCGAACAGCGCGGAGCCCTGGTGATGCCAGTCGGCGAGGACCGGCCCTTGTTGCTGAGTGGTTACTTCAATGCACCGGTGCAGCAGCAACAGCCTGAGCTGGCGGCATACGAGGCTCTGCTCGCCTGCCTGGATTGGCTCATAACTGAAAGCGTCTCGTTGGGCGTGAATTGCGGGTGGAAGGCTGCACTAACCACAGGTTACGCCGAGTTGGTGCCCTGTGATGGGCCCGTGGCGTGCGTTCCCATTGGGCAGGTGACGTTCCAGGCTCTGAGGCTCATTGACCGTGCCAGATCGGGCCAGGCGCTTGTGGATCGCTATTTTCTCAGCAGCCTTGCTGCCCAGGATCCCGAACTTCCGCTGGACGGTCTGCTCGCGCAGCTTGAACGCACCGATCAAGCTGACGATCGGCCCCTGCTGCTGCTCGACTCCCAGGCCAGTGGAACCTCGCTTGAGCGTTGGCGTAGTTCGTCCGCCAGCTGGACCCCCCAGGTCAGTCGCTGGGCTCAGGCGGGTGCCCTGCTGCTTGCCGTGATTGCCGCACCCTGTGCCGCCATGGTCGTGCTTGCACCTGGGGCAGCCTTTCTTGGCTTGGGGGCTGTGGCGGCCGCATTGCTGCCTTTCTGGGGTAAGGTGGGCATGAGCTTTTGGCCCAGGGTCCTGCTGACTCTTGGCGCCGTTTTGATTGCCTCGATCAACTTGGTGCGTGCCGAGCTTGTGAATCGGCGTTTTGATCGATTGCAACGCCAGGTTGGATCCCAGCTGCAGTTGCCAGTACTCCAGCGACGACGCTTGAGGTTGATCCGGTGGACGAGCAGTGTTGTTCTGTTCGTCGTGGCGATCGAAGGTGTCTTGCGCGTGGTCTGGATGAAGATGCCACTGTTCTGAAGCGGTTTCGTGGTTGATGCGTTTTTTGGTTTGATGCCAACCGCAAGCTCGCCGGAATCTCCTCTAGGCGTCCCTTCACGAATAGGTTGATCCCCGGGTGCTGTTCGTAGCTGGATGGGTACCCCCGTAAGTGGGCTCCTATTCCTTTGCTTCCATGGAGACGGGCAATCAAACGCTGCGCCAGCTTGGCTTTGCCCAAAGCCAACCCGGTTTGTTGGTGGTGGACCCAACCACTTTTCGACTCTCTGTGAACCCCGCATCCCCATCGCCTGTGCAGCGATGGAATGGGGTTCTTGCAGATCTGATTGCCGCTAACCGGATCGGACCCACCCGTTCGTCGAGGGCTTTTGCACTGCTGAACAGCTCCTTCTACGACCTGTGGGCTGCCAGAGATCCCGCTGCCCGACCGGTCTACGGAACGTTCAATCTCGAACTTGCGCCTGAACAACTGGAGCCTGCCCTGCACCAACTAGCCGCTCAGGTGCTGTTGAGGTGGTTTCCCAGCAGTGCCAGTCGACTCGATGATGAGCTGGCGGCTGCCATGCCAGCCGCACCCCCCGCCCAGAGTCTGATCCAGCAGGTCGTCGATCAGGAACTCCTGGCTATTCCGGTGCTCGATCCCTGGGCTACAGGCCCGGCGCCTACCCCGCCAACCAGTTCGCGCGAGATCGACGTTTGGTGGCCCGAGCGGGTGCCGATCGATTCCCTTGGTGCGCTGCAGAGCTATCTCACACCAGCCTGGGGAACCCTGCAGGCCTTCTCTACCGCCGATATCACCCGCTTCCGCCCGTCTGGCCCCGAACAATTTCTGCTGGTGTCTGCAGATGTGGCCCAACTCCAGCTCGAACGTGGACAAATTACCTTGCTTCACGATTGGATCAGTCCCACGGGGGTGGTGCGTGTTGCTGGCCAGTACGACGTGCGCGACCCCGTCAACCAGCAGTGGCTGGTTGGTGAGCTGATTAATCCTGTTTTTCTCCATCAAGCCCAGGAGCTCGTTGATCTGCAAGAGAGCTTGACTGACCAGCAAAAGCTGATTGCCGAGCTCTGGGAAAACGGTCCGGGAACAGCCTTTCCCCCCGGCAGCTGGATGGCGATCACCTCTCTGGTTGCGCATCAACAGCAGCTGTCCTTGCCTGAGCAAATCAAGCTCTTCTTCTCGGTGGGCCAGGCACTTGGCGATGCGGGCATCGCGGCCTGGGATGTCAAAGCTGCCTTCAACTCACCACGGCCGGTTCGCGCCATTCGCGACTTGGCCAGCCTCAACCTGCTGCAGGGTGACAACCTTCTCAACTGGAACACCTATCAGCTTCCCGGCGGTCCCCCATCACCCCCCTTCCCGGAATACGTGTCGGGGCATTCCACCTTCAGCTCCGCTGCAGCTGAGGTGCTGTCCACCTACCTCGGTAGCGATGCTTTCAATCTCAGCATCAGCTTCCCTGCTGGGAGTTCGCGATTTGAGCATGGCATCACGCCAGAACAGCTCACCACATTGGCCTGGGCCAGTTTCAGTGAAGCGGCAGAAGCGGCAGGCCTCTCCAGGCTCTACGGCGGCATCCATTTCGCCGATGGCAACCTCGATGGTCAGGAGCTGGGGCGCACGGTTGGAGATGCCGTCCTCAGCCGGGCTACTTCGTTGGCCTACGCCGATCTCACCGATGCGCTCCAAGAGCCGTTCCTGCTGAGTAATACCTTGGAACTGCGCCAGGGGCAGTCGGCGCTGCTGGATGGTGTTGCCTTGCCAGGGCACTTACAGCAGATCCATCTGGCCAACGGCAACGATCGGGTGGACATTGCCCCGGCAGCCAGCTTTGCGGGCCAGCTGGATGGGGGCGCTGGCCTGGACCAACTGAACTATGGCTCGTTCACAGCGCCGGTGCTCGTCCACCTCGGCCAGGGGACAGCTACTGCCATTGGGGCGATCCAGGGATTTGAACAGGTCGTCGGAGGCTTGGGGGATGACTTTCTGATTGGTTCGCCAGCCGACAACCTCTTGCAGGGCGGCGGCGGCAACGATGGGATTGATGGTGGTGCCGGCTTTGATACAGCCGTTTATGGAGGTCGACGCAACGATTACAAATTTGAGCGTGATCAGGTCATTGATCTTCGTCTGGCCAGCTCACCGGGCCATGAGGGAACCGATTACCTGCGCAACATTGAACAGCTCAGTTTCAGCGATGGCTCCTGGCCCACAGCCACTCTGTTTGCCCCGATTCAAACGAGCCTGAACCTGGATTTGACAGCCAGTTCCCTGCTTGTGCGCGAGGGCCAAAACATCACGCTCAGCGTGGAGCGCCAGGGTGATCTTCAGGACCCGATGCTGCTGCAACTGGCCTGGCAGCCCCAATCGGAAGATCGGCTCAGCAGCAACGACCTCCTTTTCAATGCTTCAGGGCTTCAGTTCACGTTGCCGGCGGGTCAGAACCGCATTGCCCTTAGCCTGGCCACTGCTGCAGACGGAGTCCCCGAAGGCACAGAGGTTGGACACCTACGCATGGCTTCTGCCCAACTGCTGGGGACTGAGACCCTGCCGGTGGCACCGCAACTGGCCTTGACGGACAAGCCCTTTGAGCTGGTGGTGCTGGATGGCGATCCTGCGCCACCGCCCCCTGCCTTTCAGCAAGTGCAATCCTCACCCCTGCCGCTGCGGGTGGTCCCCGGGGGGCTGCTGAACGTGCCGCTGACCTACAGCGTCAGCGATCAGCAGAAGGATTTGAGCGGCCTTGCATTCAAGGTGGAGTTCCCCTCGTCCCTGCAGTTGCTCGGCTTCACCCCTTCGAGCCAGGCCACCCGGGCCGCCAGCCTCTGGTCAGCCGTGGACCAGGCAGTTACCCATTCTGGGCCGGCCAGCGAACCCAAAGCAGTTCAGATTTCATTCGCCTCTGAGCAGGCCATCTGGCCCGGCGAACTGGGTCAGGCCTTGCCCCTTCCCCTTGGCACTTTGCGCTTTGCGGCTTCCCCGGATTTCAGCACCGCTGATGCCCTCACGGGCCTGAGCGTGACTGCCCTGGACACGAACACCGGTTACGGGTTTGCAGGCCGGGCTCCCAGCCTGCAACTGGCACGGGGATGGTCGCTGGATGTCGATGGCGATGGGGTTGTGCGCCCCCTCTCCGATGGGCTGATGATCCTGCGCTACCTGATCGGCATGCAGGGCACTGCTGTGACGCAGAAGGCAATGTCTCCGATGGGAAGCCGATCCACATCAGCTTCGGTAGCGGCCTGGATCGAGCGGGGCCGCCAGGAGAATTGGCTCGATTTCGATGGCGACGGCAGCACCACCGCCCTGGGCGATGGACTGTTGCTGATGCGGGCGATGTTCGGCATGAAGGGCGATGCCCTGCTCAACAAGGCCATTGCGCCAGCGTCACCGCTACTTGCAGGACAACGCTACGACCAGCTCAGCGGCGATGAACGCTTCTGGGTGGCGCAGCAGATCACCGACAGAATCGATGCCCTCAAGGGCTGAACGAGATCCAATGCAGCACAGCTGCCACAGCTGAGGGGGCCCGAGATTTAGGGAGTGGCGTGATGAAGGCTACATTCCCGGGTTGCCTGCACTGCAATTAGTCGGTTCTTAATCAGGGGAGGTGTCAATCGTTAACCCTGCTGCAAAGTGCAGCCTGCAAAGTCGGGTTGATTAGTTGGCTCCCGTTAAGTGTCTCTGACCTTCTCCTCTCTGCCGGCCACTGTTTCGGCTGTCAACGGCGCTCTCAACGTGACAGCACTTGGGGCCAACGCCGAGATCTCGGCCTTTAATCCCGCCAGCGGCTACCTCTACACCGTTGGTGGCGGCTCCGGCGCCATCGTGGTCAGCGACCTGCGCAACCCTGCTGCCCCGGTGGCCGTGGCCAAGGCCACCCCGGCCGACAGCAGCCAGACCCTGCAGAGCGCCGCTGTGTACGGCAAGCTCCTGGCCGTTGCTGTGCAGAACAGCGTCAAGACCGACAACGGCTTTGTTCAGTTCTATGACCTGAGCAATCCCGCGCTGCCGGTTCACATCAGCACTGTCACTGTCGGCGCCCTGCCCGACATGGTCAAGTTTAGTGCCGACGGCAGCAAGCTTCTGGTCACCAACGAGGGTGAGCCCTCATCCGGCTACAGCATCGATCCGGTCGGCTCCATTTCTGTCATCTCTACTTCTGCCTATCTGGCGTCTACCCCTGTGGCCCCAACCCAGGGAAATGTTCAGACGGTTGATTTCAGCGCCTGGAATGCCCGCAAGGCTGAGCTGATTAACCGTGGCATCCGCATCACAGGTAAGAGCGGAGTCACCAACACGGTCGCACAGGATATCGAGCCCGAAGCCATTGCTATTACGGCCGATGGGAAGACAGCCTATGTCTCCCTGCAAGAGAATAATGCCATCGCGGTGCTGGACATCAGCGCCGCTACACCTGTTATCACATCCATCTTCTCGGCAGGTATTAAGGATTGGGATCGAGGCAATGCCAGCGCCACGAACTATACCTACACCCTCTCCTACGCGCCTGGCAATAATAATCTGCCCAGTGGTGTTCAGGCTGGTGGCCTTTCAGGCTTGTTCTTTGCAGGCATTGAGTCTGTGAATGGTGCAAGCCTTGATATCTACTATTCAGTGACTGACCGAGGCCCTAATGGCGCTTTGGTGAGTGGCAAGCGCCAGTTTCTGGATCCCGATTTTCAGCCCACGGTGTACAAGCTGGGTATTGATCGCGCAACCGGTGCAGTTACTGAGCTTGCAAAAATTGGACTAAAGCGCACCGATGGCACTCCGCTCACCGGCCTGCCCCAGCTTCAAGGCAAGGATGATATTCCGATTGATTCAACCAATCAGAGCCTTGCCTACGATCCCTTTGGCATCGATTCTGAAACGATTTCCGTGTTCACGGCCACCATTGGTGGGACCGCTCGCAAGGTGTTTGCCGTTGGCGATGAATATCGTGGACAAATTGCCTTGTTTGATTTCAATACCGGTAACCTGGTCCAGCGCTACATCCCTGCTGGTCAAAAAGCACAGCTGCAGGCCCAGCATGGCGATGCGATCGGCGCCGAAACGATCGACAGTCTGCCCGCTATCTATGGCAACCGCCAGAGCAACCGCGGCATTGAGGGCATGGCCTTCAACACTACCGATGGGCTGCTGTACGCGTTCATGCAAAGCCCCATGGACGTCGACAGCAATGGCGATGGCGTTGTGGCTGAGCGCAGCCTGTCGCAGCTAACGCGGATTCTTGCAATCGATCCCGCCACCGGCGCGCCGGTGAAGGAGCATCTCTATCTGCTGAGCGGTCGCAGCGGTCAGGACAAAATCGGCGACGTCACCTACGACGCGGCCCGCAACGTGTTCCTCGTGATGGAACGCGACAGCACCAGGGCGCTCAACGGCTTTAAGAGCGTGTTCGAGGTGGACCTGCGCGGTGCCACCAACACCTTGTCCCTCACCCTGGGCTCCCAGGTGAGTCAGGCCGCCCTGCCAGCACAAACGTTTTTGGTGGGAACGGAAGGCCGCGCGGTGTTCCGCGAGGTGATTGATGCGGGTGAGCAAGGTAATAACGGCTACCGCTTCAATGGCATCCCCGATGGCATTGGCGTTACCGACAACGGCGATGGCACCCTGCGGGTTCTGGTGACCCATGAACTTCGCGACACCGCCGGCGATGTGCGGGCCCATGGCTCCAAGGGCGCCTATGTGTCGGACCTCACCATCGACAAGGCGACGCTGAGCGTGTTGAGTGGCAAGGACTTCCTCTCCTCTGCCGACAATCTGTTCCTGGCCAGTGCCGACGGCACCAGCTGGACCAGTGGCGCCACCACTGCGTTCAACCGCTTCTGCTCGGCCGACCTGGCCGCCGCCACCGCCTTCCGTAACGGCACCACCGGCTACGCGGGTCGCATCTTCCTTTCCGGCGAGGAATCCGGAGCTGAAGGCCGCGCTTTTGCCCACGTGCTCGACGGCAGTGATGCCGGCAAGGTTTATGAGGTGCCAAGCCTGGGCAACCTCTCGTTCGAGAACGTGGTGGCCAATCCCCTGGCCCAGAACAAAACCGTTGTCGCCAGCCTTGATGACACCAGCACTAACGGTCAGGTCTACGTCTACGTCGGCAACAAAACCACAACAGGCAACGCCATCCAGCAGGCCGGCCTCGCCGATGGCATCACCTACGGCGTCCGCGTCAACTCCACTGGCACCACCAACACCGAGGTGGGCGACCTGGCCAGCCCCAATGCCACCGGTCTGGGGTTGAACAGCAGCGGCGTCGGCACCTTTGAGTTAGTGAATCTGGGCGATGTCAAAGCAAAAACAGGCGCGACGCTCAATAGCGAGAGCATCACGGCCGGTGTGACCAACTGGCTGCGGCCGGAAGATGGTGCCTGGAGCAAGGACGGCAAGAGCTTCTACTTCGTCACCACCGCCACCAGCACAAGCGCCAGCCGCCTCTGGGCCCTGGAATTCACCAACCCCGCCAATCCCGAGGCCGGTGGCACCGTGAAGATGCTTCTCAACGGCAGCGAAGGGCAGATGATGCTCGACAACATGACCGTGGCCGATGACGGCTCGATCCTGCTGCAGGAAGACCCCGGCAATAACTCCCGCCTCGCCAAGATCTGGCGCTACAACCCCTCCACCGACACCCTGGTGGAGCTGGCCCAGCACAACCCTACCCTGTTCAGCGGCACCGTTTCCGGCACCGGCAACATCACCATCGACGAAGAGTCGTCCGGCATCGTTGATATCAGCAGCTACCTCACGGGTGTCAGCGGTTATGACACCAGCAAGTACAGCTACTTCCTGATTGCCGATCAGATCCACAAGGCTGTTTCCAATCCCAACAGCCAGGTGGAAATGGGCGAGCTGAGTGTGATGGCCACTGCCAAGGCAACCTCAACAGGAACCGCTACCTGGTCGGACGCCATCGGCGTGGCCAGCCCCGAGCTGCTTGACAACAGCCTCACCCTGACAAGTGGTGCCTTCCCTGCCTCCAGTGCTGACCGCCTGGCTGCAGCAGGCATCAAGCTGGTGAACAAAGTGGAGCTGTTCAACCTGCCATCGGTGGGCGGCACCCTCAGCTACGACAAGCCCGAAGGTCTAACCCTTCGGGATGACGGTGCTGTTGTCATCAACTACGACAATGACTTTGGCACCGAAGGCGCCAATGGCAACGCCTTCACCGTGGTGAACTTCAGCAACCCGGCTCTTGATACCGAGGACAGCGGCGATGGTGGCGGCTACAAGCCAGCGACCAACCACGACGTCTATGGCCTGACAATGCCAGATGGCCTCGCTACCTTCAGCTACAACGGCGAGAACTTTATCCTGGCGGCCGGTGAAGGCGATGACAGGAATGATTTTTTTGAACCGGACGAAACTGCACGCGTATCAACACTGCTGACATCTGCCGCAACTGCGACTGCCGATCAGAGAGCAGGTCTGGTGGCTGCTAACGCCCAGCGCCTCTACATCCTCACCAACACCGGTGATCGCGATGGCGACGGCATTGTGGACCAGGCCTACACCTTGGGTTCCCGTTCAGTGCGGATCTTCGATTCCAAGGGCAACGTGGTGTTTGATTCTGGAGCAGCTCTGGAAGAGCTGGCTAACAGCAAAGGGCTCTACCCGATCAACAGTCGCGAAGACGACAAAGGTGTAGAGGTCGAGATGGTGGAGGTATTCACCACCAATGGTCGCACCTATGCCTTTGTGGCTCTTGAGCGCACTACTACCAGCATGGCGGCGATCTTCGATGTCACCAATCCCTATGCGCCGGTGGCCGTAGACCCTGTGATCTTCCCTGGTGCCACGCGAGTGGAAGGCCTCACCTTCCTCACGACAGCAACCAACGCGGCTCGCAGCGTCATCGCCTCTAGTGAAGGCAACGATGTGATATCCGTTGTCGACTTTCCTTTGCCCTACAAACTTCAGCTCCTCCACCTCTCCGATGGCGAGGCAGGCCTGCTTGCTTCCCAGACCGCACCCTACCTGGCGGCGTTAGTGGACGGTTTTGACAATACCTATGCCAACACCCTGATTCTGGCGGGTGGTGACAATTTTATCCCCAGCCCTTTCCTCAACGGCGGCACCGACCTCAGCGTTCGCGATGAGCTCAACGCTGTTACCGGCTCCACAATCAGCCTCAGCGCCAGTACTAACCACCCGATTGCCGCGGTGGACATCGCTATTCACAACCTTTTGGGTGTCGAAGCGTCCACCATCGGCAACCATGAATTTGATTTGGGTAGCAGGGTCTTCCGCGACTCCTTCATGCCTGGTTCGGTGACCGGTTGGGTGGGAGCCCAGTTCCCCTACCTCTCCGCCAACCTTGATTTCAGTGCTGATGCTGATCTGAGTTCGCGATTCACCAATACCGTTACCACTGCTGGCCTTGAGGAAGCCTCCGCTCAGAAAGGCAAAATCGTTCCTTCTGCCGTTATCACTAAGAACGGGGAGAAGATCGGCCTGGTGGGTGCTACTACCCAAGTGCTGGAGCAGATCAGCTCCACGGGTGGCGTGGAGGTCAAGGGTTTCACCGGTGACGGCAGTGAGCGTGACGACATGCTTCTGTTGGCGTCCCAACTGCAGCCGGTGATTGACGATCTCACCTCCCAGGGCGTCAACAAGGTGATCTTGATGGCTCATCTGCAGCAAATCTCAAATGAGCAGGCCCTGGCGCCACTGCTGCGGGGTGTGGACATCATTCTTTCGGCAGGCTCCAACACCCGTCTCGGAGACAGCAATGACCAGGCTGTGGCCTTCCCCGGCCATTCCGCCAACTTTGCGAACACCTATCCCCTGGTGACCACCGGCGCCGACGGCAACACCACGCTGATTGTCAACACCGACAACGAGTACACCTACTTGGGGCGCCTGGTGGTGGACTTTGACGCCCAGGGCCGCATCATTCCTTCCAGCGTGGATCCCCTGGTGAGCGGTGCCTACGCAGCCACGGCTGCCAATGTGGCCAGGGTCTGGAATGTGACTGAGGCCCAGTTGCCCACCACCGCTTTTGCCGAAGGCACGAAGGCCGAGAACGTTCAGGACCTCACTGAAGCCGTACAGGCGGTGATTGTTAGCAAGGAGGGCCAGGTCTGGGGTTACAGCAATGTGTATCTCGAAGGTGAGCGCGCTCTGGTACGTAGCCAAGAGACCAATCTTGGTAACCTCACCGCCGATGCCAATCTGGCCTATGCCCGCAGCATTGATCCAGCTGTGGTGCTTTCACTCAAGAACGGTGGAGGCATTCGTTCCCAGATCGGCTCTATCGATGTAGTCACAGGAGCGAAGGAGCCCACCGAATCCAATCCCACGGCCGGCAAGCCCGAGGGTGGCGTGTCCACCCTGGATATTGAAAATTCCCTGCGTTTCAATAACAGCCTCTCATTGGTAACGGTGACAGCCAGCAAGCTCAAAGAGCTTCTGGAGCACGGCGTCGCCCTTGGTGCTGGCCAGGGCCGGTTCCCTCAGGTGAGCGGTGTTCAGTTCAGCTTTGACCCCAGCAAGCCCAGTGGCAGCAAGATTGTCAATCTTGCCATCCAGGACAGCCGCGGCAATGATTTGGATGTGCTGGTTCGCGATGGAACAGCTGTGGGCGATCCTGCACGCAGTTTCCGGATGGTGACCCTTAATTTCCTGGCTGGCGGTGGTGACAGCTATCCCTTCCCAACGGATGCTTCTGCCAACCGCGTCGACCTGTTCCGCGATGCAGCCCCAAGGACCGGTACTGCACAGTTTGCTGGCGACGGTACCGAGCAGGACGCCCTGGCGGAATATCTCAAAGCCAACCACCCCACCCCAGCGAGCGCTTACAACAAAGCCGAAACCCCGGCTTCTCAGGATCAACGTCTCCAGAATCTTGCGGTTCAGGCCAGCCCTGTGGTGAGCCTGGAAGATGTAAAGCTGCTGGCGCCTCTGGCGTCAACGCTGGTCTTCAATCCGGCTCGTCCCGTGAAGCTGGATGCGGCGACCCTGGGTCTGGGCAGTGCCTTTGCGGTGCTCGATGCGCGCGCCAACAACTCCGTGCTGGAGCAGCTGCCGTCCGGCCTCAATCTCAACCTGAGCACCAGCCAGCGCGTGACTGTTCAGCGCTCACCTGGGGGCCTGACGATTGAGGCTGGCAGCAATGGCCGCTTCGATCTCGGCACCTTCGCCGACACCATTTCCAATCTTGGCGGCAGGGGCAACACCGTCATCGGTGGCGCTGGTCCCGATGTGTTCGAGCTCGAAACCGATCCGATCAGCAGCGACAGCCGCAACGACGTGATCCGCGATTTCCAGGTGGGCCTGGATCAGCTGGTGATCAACACCGGCAGCGGTCAGGTGGTGTTTGATCGCAACGCTGAAGTCAGCGACCTGCGGGCCAACCCCCTGCTGGCGGGCGTAACCCTGCAGCTCACCCCCGACCTGCGGGCATCGTCCAGCAAGCTGCAGGCAATCAGCGGCCAGACCAGCCTGCTGGGTGCGGGCCTGCGGCTGGCCCGCACCGACGCGGGGATCCGCCAGGCCGAGATCAGTGTCAAGGGAGGCAGCACCCTGCAGCTGGATCTGAGCCAGGTGCCTTCTGGGCTGCAGGCACAGCTGGCTTCCGATGCAACCCGCATCGTGATCACGGCTGCCACCACTGGAGCCGATCTCGACCCCAACAAAGTGCAGGCTGCCTTGGCTGCCGTTCGCTTCCAGGGCTCAACCAACGGCAGCGTCGAAGTGCGTGCCACCGATGCCACCGGGCTTGTGGCCACCACCACCGAACGGCCGTTTGTGCTGGTGAATCCCACCAGCGCTGCCACCTTGCGGCCCTCGCTGGTGCAGCTCGATGCCACCGGTGGTGACC
>Ga0310335_100329_pt1 | contig 13111 bp, 11 predicted proteins | sample LakMicMISRFREDD7_FD_195549 | JGI IMG/M metagenome (GOLD analysis project Ga0310335, IMG submission 195549) | Enriched freshwater cyanobacterial communities from Lake Michigan, Michigan, United States - MI23.SRF.RED.D7 (v2) (version 2) | ecosystem: Environmental > Aquatic > Freshwater > Lake... | reverse complement strand
GTCTGTGCTGGCACATCATTTGTGATGCGTTGCCAGAGCTTGAAGGAGATCGGTGGCTTTGAGACGCAGACGTCGTCGGAAGACCTCGCCACTGGGATTCGCATCATCGCGGCCGGCTATCGAGGTATTTATGTTCCAGAAAAATTGAGTGCCGGCTTGGCTCCTTTTACGATCGAAGCTATGGCCAGACAACGAAGTCGCTGGGCTAGTGGCACCATTCAAACCCTACGTACTGGAGCAAACCCACTCAAAATTCCAGGCCTAAATCCCCTTCAGCGCCTGGCATTTCTCGAAGGAATTTTGCATTGGTGCAATGTTTTACCCCAGTTACTTTTGCTACTTGTTCCCATCAACATTGGGTTCTTTGGAATTTTCCCCTATCGCATTGACTCGGGCGGCTTAATTACAGCAGTAATACCATTTTACCTAAGCCAGTTGATCTTAATACCTTGGCTAAGCGGTGGTTCCAGGGGTGCCCTCATGCCCGAACTCTATCGCTGGGTCTTTATTCTACCTTTGGCCGAAAGCGTCGTTTCAACCCTGCTAGGGAATCCGAAGAGATTTCAGGTCACTCCCAAAACGATCTCAAACAATCAAATTGGCGACTCAAAAATTCGCTTGATTGCTCCCTTGTTGATGATCCTGGCCATACAACTAGTTAGTTCATTTACTCTAATAACGAACCGCCCACTTGTTCCTTCCCAGTCTAGCTTCGATGGTTTAGCACGAATACTTGCTCTGGGCTGGGGATTATTGAATAGCCTCCTGTTGGCCACAGCAATTCGTAGCTGCTGGGACCGGTACAGGCCCGATACAACTCCCTGGTTTTCCCTAAATTTGAAGGCTGTTCTGAACGGATCTGATTTACACCCTGGAAAACCGGTATTAATTACAGCAATCAGCGAGCAGGGCTGTGAATTCGAACGACCTATTTCGAGCTCCCTTGATTTTACGACTTTGGATCAAAATCCATACCTTCTTTTAAAAGCTGGTGGCCTCTCCGGATCCTGGCCTGTCAAGGAGTTACGTCGTCAACAACGCAACGGCCGCGAACGAATCGGTGTCTCCTGGGAAGAAATGAAGGATCACCAGAATGAGCAACTGCAGACATTTCTATACCGCAGAGAGAAGCTCTGGCCTGTGCGCTGGGCCCCATTCGATGGATTCGCCATGCTGGCCTTAATCAGGCGCCTACTTCAACGGCCTATCCCTGAAGATTGGTTTAGTCGCAGTCAAGTTCCCGTCGGCATTCCCTCTGAAGAGGGGCTTTTTGGTGGCGATCCAGCTGATCGCTAGCAATCGCTTCACCCATGGGGACGACCGCCGCCAAGGATGATGGATAAAACTCAAGACTCCATGCCCAGTTCCCAGCGTCTCTCCGCCTTCCAGACGATTCAGGAGCGGCCTGCCCCGGCCACGCGTCCTACGGCTCCCCTCAAGGAACTCTGGGCCCAGGACGTTTTTGATCTGGCCAAGATGAAGGCGGCCCTGCCCAAGGACGTTTTCAAGTCGGTCCAAAAGACGATTAAAGACGGCGGGAAGCTCGACGGGACCGTGGCCAACGTGGTGGCCCAAGCCATGAAGGAATGGGCCACCAGCCGGGGAGCCCTCTACTACGCCCACGTTTTCTACCCACTCACCAACTCCACCGCCGAGAAGCACGACGGCTTCATCTCCGTGCAGGGGGATGGTTCCACCATCACCGAATTCACGGGAAAGGTGCTGGTGCAGGGCGAGCCCGATGGCTCCTCCTTCCCGAACGGCGGGATCCGCTCCACCTTTGAGGCCCGTGGCTACACCGCCTGGGACATCACCAGCCCCGCCTTCCTGATGGAGACCCCCAACGGGGTCACCTTCTGTATTCCCACCGTCTTCATTTCGTGGACCGGCGAAGCCCTCGACAAGAAGACACCCCTGCTGCGCTCGAATGCGGCCATGAACCGCCAGGCCCAGCGGTTGCTCAAGTTGCTGGGCTGCCAAGAGGTGGCCCCGGTCAACTCCAGCTGCGGTGCGGAGCAGGAGTATTTCCTGGTGGATAGCAGCTTCGTTGCCCTGCGCTCCGACCTGCTGCTGACCGGCCGCACCCTGTTCGGCCACCCCTCGGCCAAGGGCCAACAGTTCGACGACCACTACTTCGGGGCAATCCCCGAGCGGGTCCAGGTCTTCATGCAGGACGTGGAGCGCCAGATGTACACCCTGGGCATTCCCGCCAAAACCCGTCACAACGAAGTGGCTCCAGGCCAGTTCGAGATTGCGCCGTTCTTCGAGGCGGCCAATGTGGCCACCGACCACCAGCAGCTCACCATGACGCTGCTCAAAAACACGGCCCGTAAACACGGCATGACCTGCCTGTTGCACGAAAAGCCTTTCGAAGGCATCAACGGCTCCGGAAAGCACGTCAACTGGTCGGTGGGCAATGCCACCCAGGGCAACCTGCTCGATCCCGGCAGCACCCCGCACGAGAACATGCAATTCCTGCTGTTCTGCGGCGCCGTGATTCGCGGCGTGCACCTCTACGGGCCCCTGCTCCGGGCCGTGGTCGCCACCGCGGGCAATGACCACCGACTCGGGGCGAACGAGGCGCCGCCAGCCATCATCTCGGTTTACCTCGGCAGCCAGCTCGAAGATGTGTTCAAACAGATTCTCGTTGGTGAGGTGACCGGGTCTGCCGCCGCTGGTGTGATGCAACTGGGGGTCGACACCCTGCCCGAATTCCTCAAGGACCCGGGTGATCGAAACCGCACATCCCCCTTCGCCTTCACCGGCAACCGCTTCGAATTCCGGGCCGTTGGCTCGAACCAGTCCGTGGCTGGCCCACTGGTAGCGATGAACACGATCCTGGCCGATTCGCTCCAGTTCGTTGCCAATGAATTGGAAGCCAAGCTCAATGCCGGTGATTCCCTAGAAACCTCCGCCTACGCGGTGCTCAAGGGGATCATGCAGAACCACGGCGCCGTGGTGTTCGGGGGCGATGGCTATTCACAGGAATGGCACCGCATGGCCGTCGAGGAACGGGGCCTCGAAAATCTCCACAACACCGCCGAAGCCCTGGGGGTCCTGCAACGTCCGGCCATCCGTGAGCTGTTCGCCAGTGGGGGTGTTCTCAGCCCCGTGGAACTCGAAAGCCGTTACGAGGTCTACGCCGAGCAATATGTGCTCGCGATTGAAGTGGAGGCCAAGCTGGCCCTGCAGATGGCCCGCACCCAGATCTACCCCGCCGTCATGGGCTACCTGGGGCAACTCTCCAGTTCGTTGCATCATCAGGAGAACCTGGCTCTCCCCTGCGACCGGGGGTTGGTTAGCACCATCGCCAGCCTCAACCAACAGCTCCTGCAGAACTGCACCAATTTGGAGGAAGCCATCGCCAATCCACCCCATGGCGATGTTCAGGGCCACATGAACCATTGCGCCGACACCCTCCTTCCCCTGATCGAATCCCTGCGGGAGGCAGTAGATGGCCTGGAATCCTTGGTGGACGACGCCGTCTGGCCCCTACCCACCTACCAGGAGATGCTGTTCATCAAGTAGGTAGCTACGAGAGCAGTTTCCCAGTCCACAACTGGGTTTCTTCTCTCCCCCTGGTCGACTTGGGGCGGCTTGCTATGGCCTGCCGCCCTAGTTCTGCGCTAACTTCTGCGCTAGATCCCCGACTTCGATAGCGCGGTGCCGAAGCCGGATACCTGGGACCAGCTCTTGCGAAAGCAGATCAAGCTGGAGCACGGACGGGGCTGGAGCGTCAGTCCTCAGTCCGGCAAGGCGAAGCTCACCAGGCGCTACCCGGATGGGACTCGATCAAGCGTCACGCTTGCGATTCCTTGGGCAGCAAGCAGTGGCAGTGCCATCAATACCTCGGTTGCACGTCTGCGCCAGCTCATGGAGGAGCGAGGGCTGGGGCTGCAAGAAACTCATGCGCTCACCGGTTTGGCGGAAGCCAACTCTGGCGAAGCCGATGGGCTGAATTGGAGGCGAGTGGCTGATCAATTCCTGGAGAGCCGCGCTGACCGACGAGCCGCCACGCTTGGTGGTTTGCGTTTCAGGGTGTCCAATGTGCTGGCGACGCTTTCAAAAAAACCGCTTCCTCGGGATGGCCGCAGCCTGATGCGGGCATATGCGGCTCAGCATTTTGCGAAATGTCCACCTGGTGGCAAGGGGCGCAAGGCTCATTTGGGTGACGTTGCAGCACTGCTTGACTTTGCGGTTACCCGCTGTGGTGCTGACGCCTGCTGGAAGCCGCTTGGGGGGGAGGAGTTAAGAGAGTTGGTCGGCGCCGCAGAGCGAGCCTCCGGGGAGGAGTTGACTCGACCCATAAAGCCTGGGCAGCTGGCAGCACTTTTGGATGCGCTGCGGGATGAAGGGAAGGCCGAATTACAACTAGCTGTTGGATTGGTGGGGTTATTTGGACTGAGGCCAGCCGAGCTTGCGGTGATGCGCGTAGACGAAGAGAGGCGATTAAGGGTCGGCGCTCAGGTCAAGCGCAACCGATGGTCGATGAGTCGTCCTAAGTCCGAGCGGCTGGTCTTGCCCCTTGAAATACCTGGGCGAGAAGGCGAGGGCGCACGATTTTTGCAGCTGTATGCCAGCGGACTCGTAAAGCTGCCAGCTCGAATCCTCACGACCATTGAGCGTGGTGAATTCAAGCCAGTTGGAGAAGCTTTCCGAAAATTGCTTGAGCGCAATCCCTTCTGGCAGAGCTTGGTAGCCGCAAGTCCCGGACTAACTCCTTACAGCCTCAGGCACGGTTATGCCTGGCGCGGACACAAGAGTTATGCGCGCAGCCTATCGGTCAGGGACCTTGCGGCGTTGATGGGGCACACCCCGGTTGTCCATCTTCAGCATTACGGTAAATGGACAGATGAAGCTGGGCTGATTGACGCGGTGGCACGCCTTAATGCTGGACCATCAACCAGCAGTGTCGTTACCAAGAAAGCCTCTTGATTAGCACTTTTTGGGATTCGCCTTGCGGAAGCTGGCAATAGCTAGCAGCAGCTGTATAATTCAAGGACTGTCGAGATGCAGCCAGCCATTGTGCACTGCATCCCCGATCTTCGGATCGGTCGTACCCGGCTCCCATCTAAGGGCTGGTGATGGATGAGGCGGTTCTGCCCCCCCCTTTGCTTTGTGGCAAAACAGAACCGTTTCAACTCAGCCAGGCAATTAACTGTCAACGGTCGCAAGGTCCTCGTTAGTGCTCAAAGCACTCTCGAACCCATGGCGTTGGCGGATGCACTGGAGGTGGCTGATCGACTCTGGCAGCACCATCAAGAGCTGGCTGAAAACGGCACGCGGGCTAATCCGTTCGTCCAGATGGGCGTAAACGAGCCGCACCTGCGCGCTGCATTGAAAGCAAAGGGATACCTCTAATCCCCCGAAATGATCACCCCCACAATTTGGTTACCAACGCCTTCCGCTGCATTGGCGCTCGGGCGAAGCACCTCCTACCTAAAACGTCTGCGCGATTCGCACGGCGGATTCCTTGAATCCGGCAAGCACTATGCCGTTGCTCCAAGCAGCAACGCAGCAATCACTTGGAACATTGAACTGGTCCGCAAAGAGTTGAACCGTCGCGGCATGGAGAGCTACAAATGAAAAAACCCCTGTTGGCGCAGGGGTTCGGTGCTGAAAAACCTAACAACAGTTTACCGAACCCGAAGGCTATCCGCTGGTTTTCTGAGCTACAACGGCTCATTCCATTACAAGAGGATTTTGCATTGCTCCCGGTCGGGTGGGGCAAGGACTCGAAAGGTCCGATGCTTTCCAAATGGCAGAAGCATCTTGGCTATACGATCCCTGAACTTCAAGCTACTGCTGGGAACCGATCTATAGGTGCCCGCACAGGCATCAACACTGGCCCGCTGCTGTGCTTCGACGTTGATGGTGAAACCGCGCTGGAACTGGCGTGCAGCCGTGGCTTGGAACCATGGGCAATAACCACCTGGCAGGTGCATCGCGATAACGATCCCTTCAGATTGAAGGTCTTATTCAGGCCGACACCGGAGCAAATTGCACAGCTCCCCGGGGGCGTTGAATTCCAGGGCAAAACCATCACCGCACCCAAAACCGACACCAGCAAAGGTGAGGCGCTGGAGGTGTTCTTTGACGGTGGGCGCCAGGTGATCCTCCTTGGTGAACACCCAAGCTCCGGCGGAAATTACCTCTGGCCAGATGGCTTAGGTCCGGAGGCACTATCAGCGCCACCTGATGCGTGGTGGGATTACGCGGTCGAGATTGCCAATGGCTGCCAACAGCGGCTGACATCCGGTTCACGGGCATGCGCAAGGCGTAACGGGACCAAGCGTTTGGACCCGTGTCTCATCTGCGGCCGTCACTCAGGGCCAAACGGTTCTGGCCTGTGGTGCGAAGCAACCAACGATGGCCTGATCCTGTGCATGCCGGGAAGCACCTTCAGCGCTGAGCAACGCCATGGCCAACTCCAACTCGGTCAAGTGGTAGGTGGCTACGCCCTGGTGAAGCGCACGCCCATCCCAGAAGGCGATGTCCTGACATTTGCGCCCCATAGACCATCAGTTCTAGATGGCATCAGAACCCAACTAGCAGCAGGTGGCTGGCATGGCTGAACAACTTGCACTAACCGCACTACCGACTGGGTGGTTAACGAAGAACGGCAAGAACATTGCAACACCCATCAAGCCTGGGGAATTGAGCTTTTTGCTTACGAACACTTATCGAGACCGATTGGCCTACAACCAACTGCGGCATGAGGTTGAGTTTGATCTTCAGCCACTACAAGGTTCAGGTGTAGACAACTTCTACATTCTGCTATCTGAAAATGGGTGGACCAGTCACAAAACCACAGCATCAGACACGTTGCTATGGGCCGCACAACGCAACAGCTACCACCCTGTTGTGGGTTACCTACATCGGATCGAGGCTGATCCATCAATCGTGCCGGGGGACATCGGCACGCTTGCTACAACATACCTTGGGACAACCGATCCGCTCTATGACGCCATGCTTGCTGCAACCTTGATCGGTGCCATTGCGAGAGCCTTGCAGCCTGGTTGCAAGTTTGACACTTGCTGCACCCTTAAAGGTGCACAAGGAATCCGCAAATCAAGTTTCTGGAAAGCATTAGCTACACCAGATTGGTTTTGCGATACCTGGCAGGACAAGCCTCAGGATCTGTTTATGGCAATCCAAACATGTTGGTTTTACGAAATTGCCGAACTGGATAGCCTCACCAGCAAAAAAGAAGCTGGTGTACTGAAAGCACTGTTAACCAGTGATACAGACACCTTTAGGCCGCCGTATGCCAAGGGCATTGGCAGATACCCACGGCCATCCGTGCTAGTTGGGACTTGCAATCGGGATGATTTTTTGAACGATCCAACCGGTAGCAGGCGGTTCTGGATCATTGACCTGCCACACAATCCGGCCAAAGGTGAGGTGCTCGATATTGATCGAGTCGCCAAGGACCGCAACAGCATCTTCAAGGCTGCTCTGGCTGCGTACCGCAGTGGCAGGTCAAGGTGGCTGACCAAGGCACAGCAAGGCGAATCAAACCAGCGGAACCTCGGCTACGAAGCTGAACACCCGTTCATGGCACGACTAGCCGACTGGACCGATAAACCAGCCAATCAGTTCCCGTTCACCACCGATCAGGCACTAATCGGATCGGAATGTCGAAGCAGTGAACAGCTCCGTCAGAACGACTTCAAGGATGCTGCCCAGTGCTTGAAGGCGCTTGGGTTCGTCCAAGATGTCAACCAAACACGCAAGGGAAAAGACCGAGCACGGTATTGGAGACGCGCGTGAACTGACTCGGATGCCTCAGGTACCAGCCGGACACCCGAGGCAGGCTAAAACATACTTGTTGCAATGGATCTGGGACATTTGCCTCATGTCTCAGATCCTTTTTCTATAAGTAAATAAAAGTAGTAGTGGTGTGTGTGGGGCGGTGTGTCTATAAGTGTTGAGATTTCTGCCGAGGCACGTGAGTCAGTTGTCGCACCGATCGCTGCGGCATGTTGCCCGGCCTGGGGGCCAAGGGCGGAGGTGGCGTGAGATAAGGGTTTTGGCTGGTGACGCCTGGCAACGGCTGGCTATTGGACGGATTCCTATAGCCGCATGGTCGGGATATGCTTTGCCCAACAGTGGCCCTGCTGCTCTGGCAAATGTCTAAGTATCACGACCCCTGCCAAGATCCACCCACAACCTTGTATTTGGTAAGTGCTAAAAAAGGGGGAGTGAGGTATTGGAAGGTCGGAATAACAACCAAGAATAATCCTTTGGAGCGTGATCCAAAGCATTACAAGGAGATTTTTAGGAACGAAAAAATTCAATGGTGCGCCGATGCTGAAAGCATAGAGATAAACGTTGCCAGAACATTCTTTTGGGTTATGTTTAAGTCAGAACTTGAAGGTCATGCTCTCGCCAAGCCGCCTGCAAGAGAAGGGTTGTCATATGATTTCCCCGTTGAGGTCCCGATGGAAATTTTTGATTGGTGGCTTGGCTTGGCGACAGAGTCAGACCAAGTGCCCAATCCAGACTATGATCTTGCTCTAAATAACGCGAAATACATATTGACAGACTGTAGATACCCTAACGGATTCATGACGGCATTCCATTTTTGCTGGTTGCAAATGAAAAACGGTGCCGGTTTTGACTTTGGCAGCTTTGTATACAAGAATCATCGAAGCCTTGATCGCGAAACATTGGGCAATGCTTTTAACTGGATGTATGAACCTAGTTCCCCTGCTGGCGCACGAATTGGGACGCTTAGTGATTATCGCGAGTATGCAGCTCATTATTACGAATTAGTCGATTTCTATATTCCGCAACTTCAGAATTTGCTTCGCTTTAGACCCGAAGAAAAGCCTGTTTTGCCGAGCCGGTCGCCTGCTGCAATGTGGAGCTAATTGGGTCCTTTTTTGCAATAAGCGTGTGGGTAATGTCGAGCCGCCTTGATCCGCTAGCGTCAGCGGGTGGCCAATCTAAACATTGGCACAATGCTTGCCTCGAAATTAGGCCAACCAGTGATTTTAACCGCTTTTAGTGGTTGTGATGCGGAACCTGCAAGGATTTCAAGTAGCGACGTGCTTTTGCGGATGCCATCGTGTCGAAGAACGACATGGGAATCCTCGTGGCTTTTTTTGTAGCGGATGGATATGGCTAAGGGTGCTCCCCATAGGCATCAGCACTTGTCCACCTTTGGGTCGTTCACGTCGCCTTCGGCGCCCAGCCCCTTTGGGGCCGCCAGATCCTGGGTCCAGCGGTGGCTGAGGTGATCGCCATGGCTAATCAGACCCTCGTGCAACTGGCAGGTGAGCAGGGGGATGCAGTTCACCCCAGCGTGGTGGCGGAACCAATAGCAGGTGATGCACACCTGGCGGCTACGGCTGGATTTCAGGAACACTTCGTCGCGGTAGGGCCAAGCGTCGTATTGCGATTCTCTGGCGAACTTCAGAAGCAGGGAGTTGTCACTTAATTCTTGAGCCATTAAACAGCCAAGCTGCAAACTGCAGAACAATAGAAAAGCAGGCGGAGTGCTGCACTAGCGATGCATTATTGCTGATGCGGGTCCCAGTTCTGCTGAATGCACATATGTTATCGCTGTTAGTTGCTGAGAAGCATTCATGCGGCACTTGGTAAGTGGAGGAGCTGGATTTATTGGTTCCCATCTGATTGACCGCATTTTGGAAGACGTCGATGCAGAGGTTATTTGTGTTGATAACTTTCAGACCGGATTCAAAGAAAATTTAAGTAGCTGGCTGGACAATCGACGATTTGAGTTGATCCGCCATGACGTGGCAGAGCCCCTCCGGGTGGATGTCGACAGGATCTGGCACCTGGCATGCCCAGCTTCTCCACGGGAATACCAGCGAAACCCAATCGCTACCAGCAAGACAAACGTATTGGGAACGATGAACATGCTTGGCATCGCTAAGCGATGTAGGGCAAGGTTGCTTTTGGCATCGACAAGTGAGGTCTATGGAGATCCACTTGTCCACCCCCAGACTGAAGAATACCAAGGCAATGTTAATTGCCATGGGATTCGCTCTTGTTATGACGAAGGCAAGCGGATGGCAGAGTCGCTCTGTTTCGACTACGCCCGCACCCATGGCGTTGAGATTCGAGTTGCTCGGATCTTTAACACCTATGGGCCGCGGATGAGCCCGAATGATGGCAGGGTCGTTACCAACCTGATTAGCCAGGCACTGGCTGATTTGCCGCTCACAATCTACGGCGATGGCAGCCAGACAAGGAGCTTCTGCTACGTGGATGATTTAGTAAGGGGCTTAATCCTGTTAATGAACTCGGCCACGCAAGGTCCAGTGAATCTTGGTAATCCTTCAGAACTTACCGTTTTAGAGCTTGCTGACATCGTCAGGAGTCAACTCAATCCCCACGCTTCAATCAAGCATCTGCCGCTTCCAGCAGATGATCCCCATCGCAGAAAACCTTCAATTCAACGAGCGAAAGAATTGCTCGGTTGGACTCCGAAGATCGAGTTCAAAGATGGATTGAAGAGCACCATAAAAAGTATCAGCAAGCAAATGCCCGCAAGCTCATTGGCTTAGTCACTTGGACTTTGTCTCCCACTTAGCTTGCAGCCACTATCTCCAATTTTCGTAAATTAAATCCATGACTCAGCGAATTTGTTGTATTGGAGCTGGCTATGTAGGAGGTCCATCGATGGCGGTGATGGCCGATCATTGTCCCGGGCTGGATATCACTGTGGTTGATCTTAACCAACAACGAATAGACGCCTGGAACAACCTCGGGCAACTTGAATTGCCTATTTATGAGCCTGGCCTTGAGGAGGTGCTCACCCGCGTGCGTGGCACCAACCGTCACTTCTCTACTGATGTAGCGGATGGCATTGCTACTGCGGACATGGTGTTTCTCTCCGTCAACACACCAACCAAAACCTATGGGCATGGAGCGGGCCAAGCCGCCAACTTAACCCATATCGAAGCTGCGGCCCGCCAGATTGCAACCCATGCAAAGGGCAACACCATTGTGGTGGAACGCTCCACCTTGCCCGTGAGAACGGCAGAGGCCTTGCAAGCAATATTAGCCAAGGGTAATGGAGATCATTTTGATGTTCTCTCAAATCCAGAATTTATGGCAGAGGGTACTGCCATTGATGATCTCCAAAATCCCGATCGTGTGCTTGTTGGAGGTCAATGCAGTAGTGCGATTGAGGTTTTGGCTTCGATCTATGGCCTGTGGGTTAGCCCTGATCGAATTATTCGCACCAACGTTTGGTCGGCTGAGCTTTCAAAGCTAACTGCTAATGCTTTTCTCGCCCAGCGGGTATCCTCGATCAACACTATCGCTGCCTTGTGTGAGAAGACTGGAGCTAAGGTTCACGAAGTAAGGCAGGCGATTGGGTCCGATCATCGAATTGGCATAAATTTTTTGCAGCCGGGTCCTGGCTTTGGCGGCAGTTGCTTCAAAAAAGATATCCTTAATCTTGTCTATATTGCAGAGCACTTTGGGCTTCAGCCAGTCGCTAACTATTGGCGATCTGTTGTCGAGCTTAATGAATGGAACCAGCATCGGATTGCCCAAATTATCAATCAAAAGTTTTTTGGCACCCTTCGCACCAAACAAATCGCTGTTCTTGGTTTTGCCTTTAAGTCAGATACCAACGATGTTAGAGAAAGCCCAGCAATTGCCATCTGTAAGGAGCTGATTCAGGAGGGTGCCACTCTGGCCATCCATGACCCTCGTGCAGACGAATCAGATATCAATAGTGTGCTCAGCAATATTGACCATATCCATGACTCCAATTGTTATAAGTTTCATCGGCAATTAAGCAATACTCTTGATGGTGTCGATGCAGTGGTCATTCTCACTGATTGGAACGAGTATCGCAAACTCGATTGGAGCACCATCGCTGGGCAGATGAATCGCCCTGGTTGGGTTTTTGATACCCGCGGAGTCGTCGATCTTCAAGACGCAGCAGCCCATGGCCTTCAAACCTGGCTGATTGGCTGTGGAGGTCACCTCTGATGGCAATTGTTCTTGTTACAGGTGGCGCCGGATATGTGGGGTGTCATGTGCTCTTGCCATTGATCGAACATGGGCACCACCCCATTGTGCTGGATAATCTCTCGCGAGGCCATCGATCCATGGCCATATTGCATCCTTCCATTGTTTTCGTTGAAGGGGAGTTAAGGGATAGAGCGCTGATTCACGACACCCTGAAGCGATACAGCATTGATGCGGTGATGCATTATGCCGCCCTGGCCTATGTAGAAGAGTCTAGTTCCATTCCAGATGCGTACTACCAAACAAATAGCTTCGATACTCTGGGGCTGCTTGAGGAATTGATTCGGTACCGCCCGGAGGCTCCACCACCAATCGTTTTCTCGTCTTCGTGCGCTGTCTTTGGTCCTCCTGCTTCACTCCCAGTCACTGAGCAGATCCCGAAGGTCCCAATCAGCCCCTATGGCCGAAGCAAGCTAATGGCTGAGTGGCTATTGGATGATGTGGGGCGCTCCGCCGGTTTATCTACTGTACTTTTGCGCTATTTCAACGCTGCTGGAGCTGATTTTAACAACAGAACTGGCGAATGTCATGCTCCTGAAACCCATTTAATACCTCTGGCTATTAGGGCCGCTCGATGTCATCAACCTTTCCTCATACATGGCTCTGACTTTCCAACCCCTGATGGCACTGCGATACGGGACTTCGTCCATGTCCGTGATTTAGCTTCTGCCCATATTTCAGCCCTAAATTATTTGCTGGCCGGTGGCAAAAGTGATGACTTCATTCTCGGATCAGGCCTAGGTCACTCTGTCTTGGAAGTGGTACATGCGATTGAACGCATCACGGCAACAAAGTTGAAGATTACCCGTAGCCCAAGGCGCTTAGGCGATCCGGCGGCCTTGGTCTGTGATCCCTCCAAAGCTCGAAAGATTCTCCAATGGATCCCCCAGTTCTCAGATCTGGATGTCATTGTGCACGACGCTGCCGCGTGGGATGCCCATCTCCATAGCCAAAAGGAGGTTTCCTTTGTCTGATTCAAAAGCTTTTGTAGTTGCTGCTTTGAACCGTTGGCAGCAATCTCAGTTGGCTCTGCTCGTGGTGTGTTGGGCAATTGGTACTGGCTTTTATTGGTGGTGGTGGCTTGACCCTTCGC
>Ga0310335_100326_pt1 | contig 13217 bp, 9 predicted proteins | sample LakMicMISRFREDD7_FD_195549 | JGI IMG/M metagenome (GOLD analysis project Ga0310335, IMG submission 195549) | Enriched freshwater cyanobacterial communities from Lake Michigan, Michigan, United States - MI23.SRF.RED.D7 (v2) (version 2) | ecosystem: Environmental > Aquatic > Freshwater > Lake... | reverse complement strand
GCGGCCCGTCTTCGGAGTCTCCCTGACCGCCATCCTGCTGGTAGCGAGGCTTGTTATCACCAATCGTGAGTAAGGCCTCCTTGTTTTTCCACCACACCCAGTCGCGGATTGGTGGGGTGTTCGCCAGTTGCTGGCGGCTGAGCCCTAGGCCGAGCTTGGCGGAGGCATCGAGCAGAACGTCGAGCATCTCCTCACCGTTGCCGCAGCGGGCCAAGGCCTCATTGGTGCGCTTAGCGCCATTTAGGGCTTTTACCAGGGCGTTTACCCGCTGGACCACCGACAACGACGCTGGATTCATCTGACTGTCACTGGTTGGGGCGACCGTACCAGCGCTGGCCGGTCGACATGAATCGCTGGGGGGCTGACAAGTGGCCGTCAAGCAGGCAAGACTGGAACTAACGCGATGGACTGATGACGTCCCATACACGTTCCTGCCACCACTGGGTGATCGGGGACGTCCACGGCTGTGCCGACGCGCTTGAGCTGCTGGTAGCTCGCCTACCTGCAGGCGACAAGCTCGTGCTTTGCGGTGATGTGATCAACCGCGGCCCCGAGATCCGCCGCACCATGGAGCTGGCCTGGGGCTTGGTGAGCTCCGGCCGGGCCATCTGGCTGATGGGAAATCACGAAGCCGACCTAGTGGCCGCCCTGCGGCAAGGAGACTGGACCGCTCAAAGGGCCTTGGCCGGCTGCGACACCTATCGCCAGCTCGGCGATCGCCACTGCCGCCTCTGGCAGGAGCGGCTGGAGCAGCTGCCCCGCACCTACGCCGGTGAAGGCTGGCTCGCCACCCACGCTGGCTTCAATCCCGACTCCTGGGAACCCGACCTAAGCATCCGCATGCCCTTCTGGCAGGCCTACGACGGTCGCTTCGGTGAGGTAGTGATCGGCCACACCCCCGGGCCCCAAGTGCGTCGCCTCGGCCAGATCGTGATGGTGGATACGGGCGCCTGCTACGGCGGCGAGCTTTCGGCCTACTGCCCCGAAACCGGAGCTATTCACGCCGTTTACGGCTTGCAAGAGCGCCGGCTCTCCTCCTTCAGCCAGGAGCTGGCAGGCTGCCTGCCATGACGACCCACAGCTGAGCATCTTTTGTGCTCACAGTTTTCCGGGGCAACCGGGCCGAACACCTAGCCGAACTCCTGGCCGCCCAGTTGCTGCTCACGCCTCCCGGGCCGCTCGAGACGGTGCAGGTGGTGGTGAATACCTGGCCCACCAGCCGCTGGCTTGGTGAACAGCTGGCCGTGGGCCTCGGCGGCATCGCCGCCAACATCCGCTACCCATTTCCTGGCAGCCAGCTGCGCCAAATCGTGAATGGGGTGCTGGGCGAAAACGGCGCAGACCAGGATCCCTGGCGTGCCAGCCAGCTGGTGTGGCCCGTGCTGGAACTGCTCCCCCAGCTGGTGGAGCAGCCAGAAGCTGCCTCGCTTAAGCACTGGCTAGGCCGCTACCCGCAGCACGGCAGCAACCTTCAGCTGGCCCAATGGCAACTGGGACGCAGCATCGCCGACGCTCTCGACGACCTAGCCCTGTATCGCCCTGAGCTGCTGGCAGCCTGGTGGTGTGGGGAGGACGGCCCACCCCTGCCGCCGGAGCAGGAGTGGCAGCGGCTGCTGGTGGGGCGGCTACGGGAGCGCCTGGGGGTGAAGCCCTTCGGCCTGCAGGTGCTGGGGGCCATAGCCCAGCTGCAGATCAAGGCACCGCCGGCCGGCAGCCTGCCCGATCCCCTGCGCCTGTTTGGGCTCAGCAGCCTGGCGCCGATCCAGGTGCAGCTGCTGCAGGCCCTGAGCGTGCACACAAATGTGGACCTCTACCTGCTCACCCCCTGCCGAGACCTGTGGCAGCGCTGCACCAGCCGCCGCCAACTTCTCAGCGATGCGATCGCGCTGCAGCAGCCCCTTGATGGTGACTGGCTACTGCAGGCCCCTGGCCTGGAGGCCCGCTTCGGCCGACTCGGCGGCGAGTTTCAGCAGTTGCTCGAAGGCAGCGGCGAGAGCCTCCAGGGCCAGTGGCAGGAAAAGGATTTGTTTGTGGCCCCAGCCAGCAGCCATCGGGGCCAGGGGCCAGCGCCCCTGCTGCATCAGCTGCAGCAACAACTGGCGGATCCGGCTGCCCAACCCCTGCTGCAGCGGGCACCGGCAGACAGCTCCCTGGAGTTCCACCGCTGTCCCGGCCCCCTGCGCCAGGTGCAGGTCGTGCGGGACCGCATCCTGCAGCTGCTGGCCGCCGATCCCACGCTCCAGCCCCGCGATGTACTGGTGATGACGCCTCAGGTGGATGGCCTGGCGCCTTTGGTGGCGGCCGTATTTGGCGATCAAGAGGCCACTGGGGTGCCCCTCAATTGGCGCCTCACCGACCGCAGCCAGCAGAGCGAAGCCAGCCTCAGCCGCAGCTTGCTGGAGCTGCTGCGGCTGGCGGGGGAACGGCTCACCGCCTCCGCCCTGGAAACCCTGCTGGAGAGTCCGGCGCTGCAGGGGCATTTCCAGCTCAGCGGTGCCGAGATGGCGACCCTGCATCCCCTGCTGCAGCGGGGGGGCTTCCACTGGGGCCTCGATGCAGAGGAGCGCGGCGGCTTGGGCAGCGGCAGCCTCAGCTGGGTGATCGATCGGCTGCTACTAGGCCTGGTGCTGCCCTGCGACCCCGGCCTGGCCCCGGCCGCCACCGCCCCCCTGGCCAGTGGCGAGAGCATCGAGCTGTTGGGCCGCTGGCTGCACCTGCTCACCCGGCTGCGCCACTGGCTGGTGGAGCTGCGGCGACCCCGCTCTTGCCTGGCCTGGAACACCTGCCTGCGGGCCCTGCTGAGCGACCTGTTCGGCGAAGGCGACCAGGCAGGCGGCAGTGGCCAGGACTGGGAACTACCCCTGGTGCTAGCCGCCATTGACGACTGGCAGCAGGCCGCCGCCGGCTGCAACCTGGAGCTGGCCGCACCCGTGGTGGCTGCCGTGCTCGATGAGCGCCTGGCTGCGGATTCGGGCCGGTTTGGCCACCGCAGCGGCGCCCTCACCATCAGCGCCCTCGAGCCGATGCGGGCGATTCCCCATCGGGTGATCGTGCTGATGGGCCTGGATGCGAACGCCTATCCCCGTCAGAGCAAGCGGCCCGGCTTCCACCTGCTGGAACAGCAGCGCCACCTCGGCGATCCCAACCCGGCCGACCAGGACCGCTACGTGCTGCTGGAGGCCCTGCTCTCAGCCCGCGACCATCTGCTGGTGACCTGGAGCAGCCGCGACCCCCGCAGCGGCGAAGAGCTGCCACCGGCCACACCGGTACGCCAGTGGCTCGAGTGGCTGCAGGGGCAGCTGCCTTGTGGAGGTAGCGAACTGGTGATTAGTCACCCCGCCAACCCCCTCGACCGGGCCAATTTCCAAACCAGCGGCGAGCGGCCGCCCGGCAGCTGCGACGAGCGTCTGCTGAAGGCCCGTGAGCTGCTCGATCAACCACGCCAGCAGAGCGGAGCACCGCAACCGCCCCGGCCCCTGGCGGCCAGCGAACCCCCTAGCGCGCCACCGGCCCAACCCAGCGATGCCTACGGGGATCTGCGCGACTGGCTGCTTGCCCCCCAGGCCAGCTGGCTGGCTGAATTGGGGCTAAGGCCGCGGGAATGGGCCGACAGCCTCGACGACCTCGAGCCCCTCAGCCTCGATGAGCGCGGGCGGGCGCTGCTGCTGCGCCAGGCCCTCGAAAGCACCAGAGACGCAGGCCTCGATGAGCCCGCCGGCTGGCTGGCTCGCCATCGCGGCCAAGGCTTGCTGCCTCCCCAGGCGGCAGGTGAACTGGAGGCCAGCGGGCTCAGTCAGCGCTGGCGCAGCCTGCACGCCAGCCTCGAGGCCCTGGGCCCCGAGCGCCGCCAGCTGGCCCTCTGGCAAAACTGCCAGCAGGAGCTGCAGTGGCGGGGGAGTTCGGTGCTGGTGCTGCACACCGCCAAACCGCGCAATCGCCAGCGGCTAGAGCTGTGGCTGGCGCTGCTGCTGGCCGCCGCCGCCGACCAAGGGCCGCTGGATGGGGTGCTTGTGGCCCGGGGTGCCAAGGACTTCGGCGTGCAGTTGCGGCTGCAGGCGCCCCAGGTAGATAGCGCCCGGGCCGAACTAATGCGGCTGCTGGAGTTGCGCCAGCAATGGCGCCAGAGCTGCTGGCCGGTGCCACCGGAAACCGGCTGGGCCTTGCTCGATAAGGGTGAAGCCCGGGCGATCGAAACCTGGGAAGGCGGTTTTCAGCGGCGCGGCGAGCGGCTTGATCCGGAGCAGGCCCTCTGTTTCGGATCTGAACTCAGCGGCGCCGCCCTGTTGGCCAGCGGTGAGCTAGCCGCCAGGGCTGAGGAGCTGCTTGGTCCCCTGCGGGAGCGGTTGATATGAACCTGTCTGCCGGCAGCGATCAGGCTTTGGCATCTGAACAAGCCCTGCCACTCCCACTGCCACAACCATTTGAGGCCAATGCCTTTCCCCTGGATCCCGGGCTGCGGCTGCTGGAGGCCAGCGCCGGCACCGGCAAAACCTTCGCCCTGGCCCAGTTGGTGCTGCGCTACGTGGCCGAGGCCGAACTGGGGCTGCGCCAGCTGCTGGTGGTGACTTTCACCGAGGCCGCCGCCGCCGAACTGCGCGATCGCATCGGCCAGCGCCTGCAGCGGGCCCTGGCAGGCCTGGAAAATCCAGATCTGGAGCCGCCCGATCCCACCCTGGCCGCCTGGCTGGAGCAGCAACGACCGCGGGCCGAAAAGTTGCGGGCCCGGTTGCTGCTGGCCCTAGAGGAACTAGACGCCGCCGACATCACCACCATCCACGGTTTCTGCCGCCGCACCCTGCAGCGCCACGCCCTGGAAGCGGGCCTGCCACCGGAGCTGCAGCTCGAAACCGACAAGGGCACCCTGGTGCGCCAGGTGGCCCACGACTACTGGCAACAGCAGGTGCTGCCCCTGCCAAGCCACCTGCTGGCCGGGCTGCAGCAACAGGTTGGCGGCCCCGAAACCCTCGAGGGCCTGTTGCGCCAGCTAGATGGCGATCCAGCCCTAGGCCTGGATTACCTGCCGGCAACCCTGCGGACCGACGCCCCCTTGGCGCCCCAGCTCGAGGCCCTATGGAACGAGGCGTGGCACAACTTCCAGCAGCTCTGGGCCAGCCACGGCCAAGCCCTGGAAGCCGGCTTTTGTGCCGCCGCCAGCCAGTGGCGCGGCCAGGGCTTCAAAACCACCAGCCCCTACGTTCCCAAACCCACCAAGGACCGCTGCGCTCTAGTGCGGGGCTGGATCGCTGCCCAGCCCATCGGCGGCGACTACGGCGCCACGGCAGGCAGCCAGGGCGGAGGCCAGGGCCTGCTGCGCGATTACTTCCACCCCGGCGCCTTTCTCAAAGTTGCCCGCAGCCTCGAACCTGGCGATGGGAAAGGCCCCGGCCCCTCCCTGCCCGAACGCCCCTTGCAGGAGGCGATCGCCCAGGTTTTGGATGGGCCGGCCGAAGCCCTAGTACTGCACGCCTGCCACTGGGGCCGGGCCGAACTGGGCCGGCGGCGGCGCCAGAGCGGAAGGCTGGGTTTCGCCCAACTGCTGGAGGGTCTTGATCCAGGCGAGCAGGCCAGTACCCCCCTGCTAGAGGCGGTGGGAGCTCGCTATGCCGTTGCCCTAATTGATGAATTCCAGGACACCGATCCGATCCAGTGGCGCATCCTGTCGCGGGCCTTCCAGCCTGAGCGGCACCGACTGGTGATGGTGGGTGATCCCAAGCAGGCGATCTATCGCTTCCGCGGCGGCGACCTGCGCACTTATCTGCTGGCCCGTCAGGCCGCCGCCAGCTTCGGCGGCATCAGCAGCCTCCGCGACAACTACCGCTCCAGCGAGGCCCTGGTCGCCGGCCTCAACGGCCTGATGGGGCCGGGGCTGCGCCGCAGCGACCTGGCCGTACCAGCGGTGCGGCCCCAGGCGACCGACACCAAACTGCTCCTACCCGCCGGCCAGCACCCCCTGCAGCTGCTCTGGCTCGGCGGCAGCCGCCTGGCTGGTGAGAAACCACCCAGCCGCAGCGCCCTGGAGCGGCAACTTCCCGACCAGATCGCCTGCTTCAGCGCCGAATTGCTCAACCAGGGGCTGATGCAACAGCGGGGCGAGCAGCGCCAACCCCTGGGCCCCAACGACCTATGCGTGCTGGTGGGCACCCACCGTCAGGCTGAAGCGCAGCGCGCCGCCCTAGATCGCTGCGGCATAGCCAGCAAGCTGGTGAGCCAGGGGGATGTGTTTGAAAGCGCCGGCGCCTCGGCACTGCAACGGCTACTCGATGCCCTGGCCGAACCCGGCCGGACCCAGCGCCTGCGGCTGCTGGCCGCCTCTCCACTGCTGGGCTGGAGCGCGGAGCAAATCGCCTCCGCCAGCCCCGAAGCCTGGAGCAACCTGGCTGCGCGCCTAGCCCAGCTGGCCGTTGAACTACCCCGCCGGGGCCTGCTTGGGGTGCTGGCGAGCCTGCTGGAGCAAAAGGGGCTGGCCCAGCTATCCCTCGGCGGCCGGCTGCTGGCGGATTTGCAGCAGTGCGGTGAATTGGTGGCCGTGCGGCTCCATGCCGACCAACTGGGTCCCGCAGCGGCAGCCGACTGGCTGCGGCGCCTGCGACTCGATCCCGACCGGGACATCCCCGACGCCCACCAGCCCCACAGCGACGTGGTGGATGAGGCCGTATCGGTGCTGACGGTGCACCGCAGCAAGGGCCTGGAATATCCAGTGGTGATCTGTCCCTACCTTTGGCAGGCCGGCGCTGAGAGCCGCAGCGGCCAGTCCATCGGCGTGCGCTGGCACCCGGGCGGCCCTGAAGGCGGGCAGCCTGAAGCCGTGCTCGACCTGCACCTGAACAACAACTGGGGCCCGGGCCAGGGCGCCAGCCAGCAGCAGCTTGGGGCCGAGCTGCAGGAGCGGGAGCGACTTGCCTATGTCGCTGCCACCCGGGCCAAGCTGCTGCTGGTGCTGGCCTGGGGCCCGGCCTTGGGCCAGCAGGGCAATCCGCTGCACCCCTGGCTGTTCGACCAGGAGCAGCCCCCCGCAAGCGACCACGACCCCTACATCGGCCGCAGTGATGCGGAGTGGCGCGAGCGGCTGGAGCAGGCAATCGCCCGCCGCCAGCTGCCCCTCACCCTGGTGCAGCCCCCCGCCAGCGGCCAGCACAGCCAGCTGAAACCAGGCCCGGCAGCTGCTGGCCTATCCCTGCAGCGAGGCCCCGTACCCAGCCATGGCTTCGACAGCAGCTGGGGCCGCAGCAGCTACACCAGCTGGACCCAGGGCAGCCACAGCGCCGCCCCCGCAGCCGTGGAGGAGGGCCGCGAAACCGATGCCCTAGTGACCGAACTCGAGGCATTGGCATCACCCGGCGCCGATTCCCAGGACAGCCCTCTGGCCCCCTTCCCCCGGGGCGCCCAGGCCGGCGACTGCCTGCACCGCATCCTTGAGCAACTCGACTACTGCCAACCCTTGGCAGCCCAGGCCGAGCTGGTGGGCCGCGAGCTGCAGCGGGCCGGCATCGCTGCGCAGCACGGCGAAGCGGTGCTAGTTGGGCTGGAGCAGCTGCGGCACACGCCCCTGGGCGGCCCCTGCAACGACTTCAGCTTGGCCCAGCTTGAGCGCGGTGCCCGCCTCAATGAGATGAACTTCGATCTGCCCCTCGGCCTGGTGCGCACCCCAGACCTGGCACGCCCCTTTACCGACCATCCTGAAGGCTGGTTTGGCGGCGCCTACGCCGAGCAGCTTGCCCAGCTGAAAGTGGAAAGCCGGGGCTTTCTCACCGGCTCGATCGACCTGGTATTTCGAGTGGGCGAGCGCTGGTGGGTGGCCGACTGGAAGAGCAACTGGCTGGGCGAGCGCGACGACCAGGGGCAGCCGCTGCACTGCGGTCCACGCCACTACGGAGCAGCAGCCATGGCAGAGCTGATGGCCGCCAACCACTACCCCCTACAGGCCCACCTGTACCTGGTAGCACTGCACCGCTACCTGCGCTGGCGCCTGCCCGGCTACCGACCCGAGCAGCACCTGGGCGGCTACGTCTACGTGTTCCTACGCGGGGTGCCCGGACCCACCACGGCCAGCGCGGTGCCCGGCATGTTTGTGGAGCAGCCGCCCTTGGCTCGCCTGCTCCAACTGGACCAGGCCCTGGGGGGCACACCATGAGCAGCCCCACGCCCCTGGAGCAACCTCGCTGGCTCCAGACCCTGGCAGCGGCCCTGGCTGAAGCCCTGCCGCGGCTGCATGGCAGCAGCCCCGATCCATTGCTGGCGGAACTGATCACCAACCTGGCTGCCGCCCTGGCGGAGGGTCGCCTGGAAATCAGCCTGCCCAGCGCCGAACATCGCCGCGCCCTGGAGGCTTCACCCCTGGGCGCCGAGCCGGATGGGCCCCTGGTGCTGGAGGGCGACCGGCTGATGTGGCGCCGCTGGCAGCGCCAGCGCCAGCAGGTGCTGCAGGCACTGATCGAGCGGGCCCAGTTTCAGCTCCCCGATGCGAGTCCCGATGCAAGCTGCAGCGAAGGGCTGGATCCGGACCAGCAGCGGGCCGTCACGGCGGTGCTGCAATACGGCCTGGTGCTGCTTGAGGGCGGTCCGGGCACCGGCAAAACCAGCACCGTGGCTCGCATGTTGGCTGCGGTGCTAGCCCAGCAACCAGGCAGCCGCATTCAGCTAGCAGCCCCCACGGGCAAAGCGGCGAGTCGGCTGCGGGCAGCCCTAGCCAGCAGCAGCCTGCAACTTCCTTGCAGCACCCTGCACCGGCTGCTGGAGAGCCGCGGCGAGCGCTTCGGCCGCAACCGCCAGCACCCCCTTGCCCTCGATCTACTGGTGGTGGATGAGGTGTCGATGGTGGATCTCCCCCTGATGCAGGCCCTGCTGGAGGCCCTGCCCCCCAGCTGCCGGCTGGTGCTGGTGGGGGACGCGGCCCAGCTGCCACCGGTAGGCCCCGGGCCAGTGCTGCTGGAGCTGCAGGCACCCGAACGCCGCCAGGCCCTGGGCGGAGCCGCCATCGAGCTGCGCACCACCTACCGCAACAACGGGGCCATCGCTGCGGTAGCAGCGGCCCTACGGGAGGCTGAGCAGCCCCTCGAGGCCCTGCTCACACCGCTGAACTCTGACGACAACCTGCGCTGGCTGCCGGCCAACCCACGCCAGCTGCCAGCAGAGCTGCTGCAGCGACTGCGGCAGCACCAGCACCAGCTGCAGGAGAGCTGCCTGGCAGGCGATCTGGACGATCCCGCCGTCACCGCCAGCCTGCTGGCGGGCCTGGATAACTATCTAGTGCTGACACCGCTGCGCCGGGGCCGCTGGGGGGTGGAAGCTATCCACCAGGCCCTGCTGGGGGAGGCGGCCGCCCGCTCGCCCCAGTTTTGGCCAGTGGGCACGCCCGTGCTGTGCCGCCACAACCTCAGCGAACTGGGGCTCGCCAATGGCGACGTGGGGCTGGTGGTGGAAAGGGAAACCAAGCGGGGGCGGGAACGCCGCCTGCTGTTTGCAAACCAGGGCGGTAGCGAGCCGCTCTGGATTCACCCGGCCCAGCTACCCGAGGCCGAGCCAGCCTTGGCCCTCACGGTGCACAAGGCCCAGGGCAGTGAGGCCCAAGAGGTATGGGTGCTGATGCCCGACACCGGCAGACCCCAACATCGCCTGCTCTACACAGCCCTGACCAGGGCCAGAGGACGGGCCTGCCTGATCACCCCGTTGCGCGGCGCGGCGGCGGCTGTCAGCCTGAAATCGTGAACATCCCTGAGCCCCTAAGTCCCACCAGCCGGGTGCAACGCCCCTGGGGCTGGTTTGAACAGCTGGCCAGCGGAGATCAATACCTGGTCAAACGCCTACTGATCCGCCGCGGCCAGCGGCTGAGCCTGCAGCGCCACCAACACCGCTGTGAGCACTGGGTGGTGGTGGCCGGCGACGGTGAACTGCAAGTGGGGGAGGAGGCCGTCACCGCAACGGCAGGGACCAGCGTCTTCATCCCCCAAGGGGCAATTCACCGGGCCCAAGGAGGTCTGGCGGATCTGGAGATCGTGGAGGTGCAGCGTGGTGACTGGTTGAGCGAAGCCGACATCGAGCGACTTTCCGATGACTTCGGCCGGAAGTGAAGCGGAGCAGGAGGTGATAATATTTGTTCTCAGCCTTTTTCAAGGGCAGGGCAGTTTTGTTAATTGCGGGTCTGAACAACTGAACATCGGGTAAAGCAGTGCAGCTTCAGTTGCCCCGCAACGGCCCATCCGTTCAGTATTTCTAGGCTCAATTGGGTTTCTGCCGGCCTGCGTTCAAGGACTTCACCAAGCCCTGATTAACCAGGCCATTTGCATCCCGTGACCGAACACGCCAACGGCGGCAGCTTTGCTTGCTCCGTCGACATTGACGCGACCGCCAAAACAACTGAAAGCAACACAGCTGAGATCAACTCAGCCGAAATCAACGCAGCTCAAATCAAGACAGAACCAACCACTGCCTCGGGCTTTGCCCGCTTCGGCTTTGCCCCAGAACTGCTGAAGGCCCTTGAAGCCATCGGCTATCTGGAGCCCTCACCCATTCAGAAGGCCGCCATCCCCGAGCTGATGCTCGGCCGCGACCTGGTGGGACAGGCCCAGACAGGCACCGGCAAAACCGCTGCCTTCGCCCTGCCCATGCTGGCGGCCCTCGATCCCGAGCAGCGCAAGCCCCAGGTGCTGGTGCTCGCCCCTACCCGGGAATTAGCGCTGCAGGTAGCCGAGGCCTTCAACAGCTATGCCAGCCACCTACCCGGTGTGCGCACCCTGGCGATCTACGGCGGCGCTGATTTCCGGGACCAGATCCATCAGCTCAAACGCGGCGTTCAAATCGTGGTGGGCACCCCCGGCCGGGTGATGGACCACATGCGTCAAGGCACCCTCGATCTCTCCAGTCTTCGCGCCCTGGTGCTGGACGAAGCCGATGAAATGCTGCGCATGGGCTTCATCGATGATGTCGAATGGGTGCTCGAACAACTACCTGAGCAGCGTCAGGTAGTGCTGTTCTCTGCCACCATGCCGCCCGAAATCCGGCGCATATCGCAGAAATATCTCAACGCGCCCGCTGAAATCACGATCAAGCAAAAGGCCGCCGATGCCAGCCGCATTCGTCAGCGTTTCTTGATGGTGCATGCGCCCCACAAGCAAGCAGCCCTGGAGCGGGTACTGGAGGCAGAGACCAGTGAGGGTGTGATCATTTTTGCCCGTACCAAGGCGATCACGCTCACCGTGGCCGAATCGCTTGAACAGCACGGTTATGACGTTGCCGTGCTCAACGGCGACGTGCCCCAAGCCCAGCGAGAGCGCACCATCGAGCGGCTTAAGAGCGGCCAGGTGGACGTACTGGTAGCAACCGATGTGGCTGCCCGCGGGCTCGATGTAGAGCGGATCAGCCTGGTGATCAACTACGACATCCCCTTCGATTCGGAGGCCTATGTCCACCGCATTGGCCGCACCGGTCGAGCTGGCCGCAGCGGCGACGCCATCCTGTTCCTGACCCCGAGGGAGCGCCGTTTCCTGGGCGGCATGGAGCGGGCCGTGGGCAAGCCGATCGAAGAGATGGAGGTGCCAAGCAACGCCACCATCAATCAAAACCGGCTCGACCGGATGCGCACCAAGCTCACCAACTGCTTGCAAACCCCAGCCAGCAGCGAGCAGGAACGGGCCTTACTCAGTGAAATCCTGCAACGGGTTGCTCAGGAGCAGGGCTCCAGTCCTGAGCAGCTAGCCCTGGCGGCCCTAGAGCTGAGCCTGGTGGGCAAACCCCTGCTTTTGCAGGGCGAAGAGAACTTCCAGCAAGTGCGTCAGAACGGTCCTGGCCGCGATGGCGGTAGGGATGGCGGTCGCGACTTCGGCCGGGACCGGGGAAGGGGCCGGGAAATGGGTCGGGAGGTTGGCCGTGATGTAGGCAGGGGAGCTCCCAGGGGCGAACGCCCCGTGGGTCCGCCAGAGGACAACATGGAGCGCTTCCGGGTGGAACTGGGCTGGCGCGACCGCATCAAGCCCGGCAACATCGTGGGTGCCATTGCCAATGAGGCCGGTCTGAACGGGCGAGCCATCGGCCGTATCCAGATTTTCGACACCCACAGCACCGTGGACCTACCCAAGGGCATGCCCGAGGATGTTTTCCAGGGTCTGCGCCAACTTCGGGTGATGAACAAACCCCTGCAGCTTTCCAGGTTCCAGGGGTGAACTCCTCGGGCTTCCGCCCTTTTTCTCCATGAACCCCAGCCCCCCGCGCCCGGTCCTAATCGGACTGCTTTGCCTGGGGCTGGTGTCCTTGGTTCCCGCCAGCCGCTCTATCAGCGTTGCCGAGGTAGTGAAAGCCTTCTGCCTGTCGGCTTACCAGGCGGACCTGCAAAGGGAGGGCAAAGTTGCACCCGCTGCCCAACTCGACCGCACCTGCGCCTGCGTTGGTGAGCGAGTTGCAAAGGGCAGCGACGTGGAGGAAGCCCATGACGCCTGCGGGCGAACCCAGGACCAGCGCTCCGTGAGCAAGCCCAGCACCTAGCTCCGGGCGATGATCCGCCAGGCCAAAGCGCTTCAGGCGCAAAGGCTGGTCACGCCTCCCACACTCAGGCTGGTCAAATCAGTAATAGACAACCGCTCCACGGCGGAGATCAACGTCGATTGAACCTCTGCACTTTCGCAAGCAACCAGGCTCTGCAGCAGGTCAAAACGATCCTGGGTGGCAAGTTCGCCATCCTCACGCCAGGCGAGGCTCCAAGGCACAGGTGCTGTGATCATGGGTTTGCGTTGATCAGAGTTTGCTGACATTGGGACGACATCCGGGATCACCGGTTGAACCTCAGAGTCTCTTCAGAACCGCTTTACGGTTCTCCATGAAACGCCCCGCGAGTGCTAGCTGGGGGCCAGGCCACCCGGTATCATTTGCCGTGATTCAAAGGGTACGGCCTCTCTTTTGGCACCCCTAGTTCCCACTAGGACCACTAAGAACCGCAGCTTCGACCGAATCAGTTCCAGGATTTGCTCCATTAATGACTATCTACGTTGGCAATCTTTCGTTCCAAGCTGAACGCGAGGACTTGCTTGATCTCTTCGGCCAATACGGAGAGGTGCGCCAGTGCAGCCTGCCCCTCGACCGAGAAACCGGTCGCAAGCGCGGTTTCGCTTTTGTCGAATTAGCCGACGATGCGGCCGAACAAAAGGCCATTGACGACCTTCAGGACGTCGAATGGATGGGGCGCATGATCCGTGTCAACAAAGCCACTCCCCGAGAAGGCGGTGGTGGTG
>Ga0310335_100324_pt1 | contig 13268 bp, 12 predicted proteins | sample LakMicMISRFREDD7_FD_195549 | JGI IMG/M metagenome (GOLD analysis project Ga0310335, IMG submission 195549) | Enriched freshwater cyanobacterial communities from Lake Michigan, Michigan, United States - MI23.SRF.RED.D7 (v2) (version 2) | ecosystem: Environmental > Aquatic > Freshwater > Lake... | reverse complement strand
GCCCCGGCCCCATCCCCTGGCTCCCACCGAGCCGCCAGCGGCCCCGATCAGCCCAGCTGCGCCGCCGAGCCCGACCGAACCGCCCGCTCCCCAGCCCTAGAGCCGGGCGATGGCGGCCCGGGTCTCTTTGGCGTCCTGCTTGCGCCGCTCTTCGACCCGTTTGTCGTGCAGCTTGCGGCCCTTGCCCAGGCCGATGGTCAGCTTGATCCAGCTGCCCTTGAGGTGCATGTTGAGCGGCACCAGGGTGAGACCCTTCTGGTCGAGGCCACCGCGCAGCTTGTCGATCTCGCGCCGGTGGGCGAGCAGTTTGCGCACCCGCAGGGGGTCGTGGTTGAAGTATTTGCTCGCGTGGGTGTGGGGTGAGATGTGCACGTTGTGCAGCTGCAGCTCGCCGCCCCTGATCAGGCAGAAGCCGTCGCGCAGGTTGACCTGGCCGGCGCGGATCGATTTGACCTCGGTTCCCAGCAGCTCGACGCCGGTCTCGAGGGTTTCGAGGATCTCGTATTGATGGCGGGCGAACCGGTTGTCCGCCAGCAGCCGGTTCGCCTCGTTGCGCCGGGCCCGGGCGGCAGCTTTTTTGGCTCCGCCTTTGGCCATGGTTCCAACGCTCCGCTGCGACAGGCTCAATCCACCGACCCTAGGCAGGGGCCGGTACCCTCGGGCCATGGCGATCGTCTCTTCTGCGGCTGGGTCGGCACCGGGGCCGGGATCCACACGGGGGGCACGTCCGCGTCCAGAGGCGGCTGACGCAACGCGACTGATTGATCCGGCCAGCCAGCCCGGTGATGAGACCGATCTGCCCCTGCGCGAGGACAGCCTGCGCCCGCGCCGGCTGGCCGATTACATCGGCCAGAGCGAGCTCAAGCAGGTGCTGGGCATTGCCGTCGCGGCCACCCAAAGCCGCGGTGAGGCGCTCGACCATGTGCTGCTCTATGGCCCACCTGGCCTGGGCAAGACCACCATGGCCCTGGTGCTGGCCGAAGAGCTGGGCGTGCGCTGCCGCATCACCAGCGCACCGGCCCTCGAGCGCCCCCGCGACATCGTCGGCCTGCTGGTGAACCTGCAGCCCCGTGAGCTGCTGTTCATCGACGAGATCCACCGCCTCAACCGGGTGGCCGAGGAGATCCTCTATCCGGCGATGGAGGACTTTCGCCTCGACCTGACCGTCGGCAAGGGCACCACGGCCCGCACCCGCACCCTGCCGTTGGCACCGTTCACCCTGGTGGGGGCCACCACCCGTGCCGGCTCCCTGAGTTCGCCGTTGCGAGACCGTTTCGGCCTGATCCAGCGGCTCGAGTTTTACGGGCTCGAGGATCTGCAGGCGATCGTCGAACGGGCCGCCGGCCTGCTGGGGCTCGTGCTCGAGCCCGCGGCCGCCCTCGAAGTGGCCCGCCGCTGCCGGGGCACGCCGCGGATTGCCAACCGGCTGCTGCGGCGGGTGCGCGATGTGGCCGCCGTGGGCGGCCATGGCGCCATCGGTGCAGGGCTCGTCGCCGAGGCCCTGAGCCTGCACCGCGTCGATGACCGCGGCCTTGACGCCAGCGACCGGCGGTTGCTGACCCTCTTGCTCGAGGGGCATGGCGGCGGCCCGGTGGGCCTGGACACCCTGGCAGCGGCCCTGGGTGAGGACCCGGCCACGCTCGAGACCGTGGTCGAGCCCTACCTGCTGCAACTGGGCTTTCTGCAGCGCACGCCGCGGGGCCGCGTGGCCACCGAAGCGGCCCGGCGGCACCTGGCCTGGGAGGCTGCGGCGTGATCGCCACCTGGCTGGCCCTGGTTCTGGCGGTGCAGTTGAGCCTGCCCCAGCTGTTTGACAGCGCCCTGGGCGCCAGCCGCAAGGGCGACTTTGGCCGGGCCCTGCCCCTGTGGGATCAGGTGCTCGAGCTGGCGCCCGATGACGCCGCCGCCTGGAGCAACCGCGGCAACGTGCAGCTGGCCCTGGGGGACCCAATTGCGGCGATCGCTGACCAGGACCGGGCGATCGCCCTCGACCCCGACAGTCCCGATCCCCACCTGAACCGGGGCACCGCCGAGGAAGCTCTGCAGCGCTGGGATGCGGCCGCCGCCGACTACCGCTGGATCCTGGAGCGCCACAGTGAGGCCGGTGAGCCCCGCGCCTCGGCCCTGTACAACCTCGGCAATGTGCTCGGTTCACGCGGCGACTGGACGGCGGCCCGCACCAGCTTTGTCGCGGCGGCCGATGCCCGGCCCGGCTTTGCCATGGCCCGCTCCAGCGCTGCCCTGAGCGCCTTTGAACTGGGGGATCTGGAGGTCGCCGAACGGGAGCTGCGCGCCCTGATCCGCCGCCATCCGCTGTTCGCCGATGCCCGGGCGGCGCTGACCGCCCTGCTGTGGCGCCAGGGCAGCCGCGGCGAGGCCGAGAGCCACTGGGCGGCCGCGTCGGGCCTGGATCCGCGCTACCGCCAGGAAGAATGGTTGCTGTCTGTCCGGCGCTGGCCTCCGGTGCCGGTCGAGGCTCTACAGCAGTTTCTTGCCCTGGCCGGCTGATGGTTCTGCCCCTGCCCAGTCCGCTTGATCAAGAGCTGGCCGCCGCTCTGCCCGAGCTGGTCGAGCTCAGGCGCCATCTGCATCGTCACCCCGAGCTGAGCGGTCAGGAGCAGCAGACCGCGGCCCTGGTGGCCGGTGAGCTGCGCCGCTGGGGCTGGCAGGTGCGCGAGGGGGTGGGCCGCACCGGCGTTCTCGCCGAACTGGGACCGCAGCAGTCGGCCGATGGCAACCCCGCGCCGATCGTGGCCCTGCGGGTCGACATGGACGCCCTGCCCGTCGAAGAGCGCACCGGCCTGCCCTATGCCTCGTGCCACCAGGGGCTGATGCATGCCTGCGGCCACGACATCCACACCACTGTCGGCCTGGGGGTGGCACGGTTGCTGGGGGTGCTGGCGGCCCAGGCCCCCGAGCGGCTGACCGCCCGGGTGCGCCTGTTGTTCCAACCGGCCGAGGAAACGGCCGAGGGGGCCGCCTGGATGAAGGCCGACGGCGCCACCGACGGCGTTCAGGCCCTGTTCGGGGTGCATGTGTTCCCGAGCCTGCCGGTGGGCAGCATCGGTGTGCGCAGCGGCAGCCTCACCGCCGCCGCCGGCGAGCTCGAGGTCGAGGTGCTGGGTGAGGGCGGCCATGGCGCCCGTCCCCACCAGAGCACCGATGCGATCTGGATCGCAGCGCGGGTGGTGAGCGGCCTGCAGGAGGCGATCAGCCGTCGCCTCGATGCCCTGCATCCGGTGGTGGTGAGCTTTGGCCGCATCGAGGGGGGCAAGGCGTTCAACGTGATCGCCGACCACGTGCGCCTGCTGGGCACGGTGCGCTGCCTCGACCTCGATGTGCATGCCCAGCTCCCAGGCTGGATCGAGGACACGGTGCAGGCCCTGTGCCGGGGCCATGGCGGTGAGGCGCGGGTCCGTTACCGGGTGATCTCGCCGCCGGTTCACAACGACCCGGCTCTCACCGAGCTCGTGGCCACCGCCGCTGTGGACCTGCTGGGGCGCGAGCGGGTGCTCTGGCTCGAACAGCCTTCGCTGGGGGCCGAGGACTTTGCCGAGTTGCTGGCGGGCACCCGCGGCACGATGTTTCGCCTGGGGGTGGCCGGCCCCGAGGGCTGCAGCCCGCTGCACAGCAACACCTTTGCCGCCGACGAGGGCTGCCTGCCGGTGGGCATCGCCGTGCTGACCCAGGCCCTGCTGCGTTGGCGGCCGCTTGCCACAGTGGGGTCATGAAGGAACGCGCGCGCCTGCACGCCTGGCTGGCCCTGGCTGCCCCCCTGCTGGTGCTGCTGTCGCTGCTGGCCCTGCTGCTGCGCAGCGGTTCCGATCGTCTGCAGGCCCTGCCGCCGCTGTTGATCGGGGCTGGCCTGCTGCTCAGCAGCGCCATTGGACGGGCGCGCCAGCGCCGCCACCTGCTTGCCGCCCTGCGCCAGACCGATGCCTGAACAACCCCTTGATCCGCAACAGCTTGACCCCCAGCAGCTCGAGAGCCTGCGTGAGGCGATCGCCTCGGGCGATCCGGCCCGGGCCATGCCCGCCCTCGCCGGCCTGCGGGAGGTGTCCCCCGAGCAGGCCATTCCGCTGCTGCTGCTGGGGCTGGAGCAGGAGATCTTCATGATTCGCTCGCTCAGTTGCGCCGGCCTGGGCTACAAGCAGAGCGAGCAGGGCTGGCAGGCGCTGGTGGCGGCCCTGTTGCATGACGACGACCCCAACGTGCGCGCCGAGGCGGCCAATGCCCTGGTCAGCCACAGCCTCGAGCGGGCCCAGCCGCTGCTGCTCGAGGCCTTTGCCGCCAATGACCACTGGCTGGTCCGTTGCAGCATCCTGTCGGCCGTGGCCGAATTGATCGATGTGCCGGCAGGCTGGCTGCTGGAACTGGCCCGCCTGGCCATCGCCGATGGCGACGGCACGGTGCGGGTTGGCGGCGCCGAGATCCTGGGCCGGCTGGCGGCCGAGGGATCGGCCGACGCCCGCGCTGCCCTGGTGCCCCTGCAGTCCGACAGCGACCACCGGGTCGTAGCGGCGGCGCTCAACGGTCTGCAGAGCTGAGCACCTTTCGCGCTTGCTAGGTTTCCTTTGTCACTAGGGGTGCCCGGTCGCTGCAGGCGGCCCCGGGCTGAGATCACACCCTCCGAACCTGATCCGGGTCATGCCGGCGCAGGGAAGTGGAAACGAACTCGGCTCGGCCCAGAAACCCCTCCGCCCCCGGGCGGACCCCCGTTCTTCGCCACAGCCCGTCATGCGCAGCGCCTGGATCGAACAGCGCAAAGGCCAAGCCAATGTCTCCCAGATGCACTACGCCCGCCGCGGGGTGGTCACCGAGGAGATGGCCCATGTGGCCCGGCGCGAGAACCTGCCCGAATCGCTGGTGATGGAGGAGGTGGCCCGGGGCCGCATGATCATCCCGGCCAACATCAACCACCCGAACCTGGAGCCGATGGCGATCGGCATCGCCTCCAAGTGCAAGGTGAACGCCAACATCGGCGCTTCGCCCAACGCCAGCGATGTCAACGAAGAGCTCAAGAAGCTTGAGCTGGCGGTCAAGTACGGCGCCGACACGGTGATGGATCTCTCCACCGGCGGCGTCAACCTCGATGAGGTGCGCACGGCGATCATCAACGCCTCACCGGTCCCCATCGGCACGGTGCCCGTCTACCAGGCCCTCGAGAGCGTGCATGGCTCGATCGAGAAGCTCTCGGAAGATGACTTTTTGCACATCATCGAGAAGCATTGCCAGCAGGGGGTCGACTACCAGACCATCCACGCCGGCCTGCTGATCGAGCACCTGCCCAAGGTCAAGGGGCGCCTGACCGGGATTGTGAGCCGCGGTGGCGGCATCCTGGCCCAGTGGATGCTGTATCACCACAAGCAGAACCCGCTTTACACCCGTTTCGACGACATCTGCGAGATCTTCAAGCGCTACGACTGCACCTTCTCGCTGGGCGATTCCCTGCGGCCCGGTTGTCTGCATGACGCCTCGGACGAGGCCCAGCTGGCCGAGCTCAAGACCCTGGGTGAATTGACCCGCCGCGCCTGGGCCCATGACGTGCAGGTGATGGTCGAGGGCCCGGGTCACGTGCCGATGGACCAGATCGAGTTCAACGTGCGCAAGCAGATGGAGGAGTGCGCCGAGGCGCCCTTCTACGTGCTGGGCCCCCTGGTGACCGACATCGCCCCCGGTTACGACCACATCACCAGCGCCATCGGCGCCGCCATGGCCGGCTGGTACGGCACGGCGATGCTCTGTTACGTGACCCCCAAGGAGCACCTGGGCCTGCCCAACCCCGAGGATGTGCGCAACGGCCTGATCGCGTACAAGATCGCCGCCCACGCCGCCGACATCGCCCGCCACCGCCCCGGTGCCCGCGACCGCGACGACGAGCTCAGCCGCGCCCGCTACGCCTTCGACTGGAACAAGCAGTTCGATCTGAGCCTCGATCCCGAGCGGGCCCGCGAGTACCACGACGAAACCCTGCCGGCCGACATCTACAAGCAGGCCGAGTTCTGCTCGATGTGCGGTCCCAAGCACTGCCCGATGCAGACCAAGATCACCGACAAGGATCTCGAGGGTCTGGAGCAGGTGCTGGCCGAGCAGCAAAAGGCTGGCGAAACAGCTGCCGTCTGAGGCGAGGCAAAGCGAGGCGAGGCCTCGAGCAGGAGGGTGACCACACCTGCAGAGGCCTGTATCGACACTGCCTAGACACCGTTCTGAACCCTTATTGGCCCCCCGCCCAATAAGGGTTTTTTGCTGCCCAGCAGATCTTTCATCGGCTGCCAGCTGCCACTGCCAACTGCCCAACTGCCCAACTGCCAGCGGCCTAACGACAACAGTTCAAGATCGGACGCTCCAACAGCAAAAAGCCCCGCCATGCAGGCGGGGCTGATGAAGTGGTTGCTGGCCCCCCGTTCGGCGGCGTTGAGGCCGTGAACAGGCCGATCAGCCCAGGGCCTTGGCCTTGGCGACGACGTTGTCGACGGTGAAGCCGAACTGCTCGAGGCAGACCGGGCCGGGGGCCGAGGCACCGAAGCGGTCGATCGAGACGCTGTCGCCATCGAAGCCGGTGTACTTGTGCCAGCCGAAGCTGCTGGAGGCCTCGACCACCAGGCGCTTGCGGCAGGCGGCGGGCAGCACGCTGTCGCGGTAAGCGGCGTCCTGCTCTTCGAACAGCTCGACGCAGGGCATCGAGACGACGCGCACGTTCTTGCCGTCAGCGCGCAGCTGGGCGGCGGCCTTGGTGCACAGCTCGAGCTCGGTACCGGTGCCGATCAGGATCAGGTCGGGAGCCCCGTTGCTGTCCTCGAGGATGTAACCACCCTTGGCCACGGCGGCGGCGGTCGAGTTGGCCTGGTTGGCCATGGCCTGACGGCTCAGGATCAGGGCGGTGGGGCGGTGGCGGTTGCTCACAGCCACCTGATAGGCGCCGCTGGTCTCGTTGCCATCGCCAGGGCGCATCACCAGCAGGTTGGGGATCGAGCGCAGGCTGGCCAGGGTTTCGATCGGCTGGTGGGTGGGGCCGTCTTCACCCAGACCGATGGAGTCGTGGGTGAGCACGTAGATCACACCCAGCTCGCTCAGGGCCGAGAGGCGCATGCCGCCCACCATGTAGCCGGCGAACACGGCAAAGGTGCCGCCATAGGGCACCAGGCCGCTGCCGTGGTACGCGAGGCCGTTGAGGATCGCGGCCATGGCGTGCTCGCGCACACCAAAGTGCAGGTAGCGGTTGGCCTCGGCGCCCTTCTGGAAGCCGCCCTCACCCTTGATGTCGGTGAGGTTGGAGTGGGTCAGGTCAGCAGAACCGCCGATCAGTTCGGGCAGGCTGGGGCCGATGGCATTCAGGCAGTTGTAGCTGTGCTGGCGGGTGGCCAGGCCCTTGTCGTCGGCGCTGTAGCTGGGCAGGTTGGCGTCCCAGCCCTGGGGCAGTTCGCCGCGCAGCTGGCGCTCGAACTGGGCCGCTTCGGCGGGGTACTGGCTGCGGTAGTTGGCCAGCAGGGTGTTCCACTCGGCCTCGGCAGCGCCACCGCGGTTGATCGCCTGGCGCCAGTGGTCGTACGACTCCTGGGGCACCTCGAACGGGCCGTAGCTCCAGTCGAGGGCCTTGCGGGTCAGCTCGGCCTCCTCGGCACCCAGGGCAGCGCCGTGCACGCCGGCGGTGTTGGCCTTGTTGGGCGAGCCGTAGCCGATGGTGGTGGTCACCTTGATCAGGCTGGGCTTGTCGGTGACGGCCTTGGCGGCCTCGATGGCGCGTTGAATGCCGGCCACGTCAGTGTTGCCGTCGGCCACATGCTGCACATGCCAGCCGTAGGCCTCGTAACGCTTGAGGACGTCCTCGGTGAAGGAAACGTTGGTGTTTCCGTCGATCGTGATGTGGTTGTCGTCGTACAGGGCGATCAGCTTGCCCAGGCCCAGGTGACCGGCCAGGGAGGCGGCCTCCGAGGCCACACCTTCCTGGTTGCAGCCATCACCCATGAGCACATAGGTGTAGTGGTCGACCAGGTTCAGGCCGGGCTTGTTGAACTTGGCGGCGAGATGGGCTTCGGCGATGGCCAGGCCCACGGCGCTCGAGATGCCCTGACCCAGGGGGCCGGTGGTGACTTCGACACCGGCGGTCTCAAAGGTCTCGGGGTGGCCGGGGGTGCGGCTGCCCCACTGCCTGAACTGCTTGATGTCCTCCAGGCTGACCGAGTCGTAGCCGCTCAGGTGCAGCAGGGCGTACAGCAGCATGCAGCCATGGCCGGCCGACAGCACAAAGCGGTCGCGGTTGAACCACTTGGGGTTCTTGGGGTTGTGCTTGAGGACCTTGTCCCAGAGGGCGAAGGACATCGGTGCACAGCCCATCGGCAGGCCGGGGTGACCCGAGTTCGACTTGTTGATCGCGTCGATCGCCAAGAAGCGAATGCTGTTGATGCAGAGGCTCTCGACCGAGGTGGAGGGGGCGACGACCATGGGGTGGAAGGGGCGAGGACGGGAGAAGGGAAAAGGTGGTGAGGGAGGAGGGCCTGGCCCGACCCTCAGCCGCTCAGGCGGCGAAAGGCCAGACAAACGTTGTGGCCACCGAAACCGAAGGAGTTGGAGAGCACCACATCCACCTTCGCCTCCCGGGCCTGATTGGGCACGACGTCCAGATCACATGCCGGATCGGGGTTCTGGTAATTGATCGTCGGGGGCACCAGCTGGTGCTGGATCGCCAGAACGGCGGCGACGGCTTCGATGCCGCCGCTGCCCCCCAGCAGATGTCCGGTCATCGACTTGGTCGAGCTGACCGGGATCTGATGAGCCCGTTCGCCCAGGGCGCTTTTGATCGCCGAGGTCTCGTTGCTGTCGTTGGCCGGAGTGCTGGTGCCGTGGGCGTTGATGTAATCAACGTCCTCGGGTGTCAACCGACCGTCGGCGAGGGCGAGGCGGATCGCCTCGGCGCCACCGACACCACCTGGTGACGGGGCGGTGATGTGGTGGGCGTCGCAGGTCATGCCATAGCCGATGATCTCGGCCAGCACGGTGGCGCCACGGGCCTGGGCATGCTCCAGGCTCTCGAGCACCAGCACGCCGGCGCCCTCACCGATCACAAAGCCGTTGCGTTCGGCATCGAACGGGCGGCTGGCGGTGGCGGGATCGTCATTGCGGAACGACAACGCCTTGGCACTGGCAAATCCGGCTACCCCAAGGGGGGTGATCGCCGATTCGGCACCGCCGCAGACCATGGCGTCGGCCAATCCGAGCTGGATCAGCCGAAAGGCATCGCCGATCGCGTTGGAGCCAGCGGCGCAGGCGGTGGCGACGGCGGTGCTGGGACCCTTGGCTCCCACTGCGATGGCCGCCAGACCCGTGGCCATGTTGGGAATCATCATCGGCACGCAGAAAGGGCTGACCCGGTCGGGTCCCCGTTCATGCAGCACCTGGGCCTGGGTCTCCATCATCAGCAATCCGCCAACGCCCGAGCCGATGGCCACGCCAACCCGGTGCTGATTGCTGGCATCGATCGTCAGACCCGCGTGAGCCACCGCCTGCTTGGCGGCGACGACCCCGAACTGGCAGAACCGGTCCCAGCGTTTGCTTTCCTTCGGTTCCAGCCAGCCGCTGGGGTCGAACCCCTTCACTTCAGCGGCGAAGCGGCAGGCGTGTCGCGAGGCATCAAACAGGGTGATCCCAGCCACCCCATTGCGGCCGGACCTGAGACCTTCCCAGTACTGGGAAACGTCGTTGCCAATCGGTGTAACCGCGCCCAGGCCAGTGATGACGACGCGGCGGAGACCCTCCACCATGGACGCTTCAGGCCTGCTTTTCCAGGATGTACTTGACGGCATCGCCCACGGTGGTGATGCCTTCGGCGGCTTCGTCGGGGATCTCGATGTCGAAGGCCTCTTCCAGGGCCATCACCAGTTCGACGGTGTCGAGCGAGTCAGCACCCAGATCGTTCTGGAAGTTGGATTCGGGCTTGACATCACCGGCATCGACGCTGAGCTGCTCGGCAACGATCGAGCGCACTTTCTCGAAGATCGCTTCCTGGGACATGGCCGCTGTGAGGGAGGTCGCATCCTACGGGGCGGCCTGAAACAGGACTCTTCCGTATGAACAAGGGTGACGGGCTTCGCCGGGGTCGCCGTCAGTTCAGATCACCTTCAGTACGTTTGGCGTCACGCCGTCTGACTCCGGCACCACCGCCCGCGACCGCTTCCGAGGCACATGTCCCACGCCGTCAAGATCTACGACACCTGCATCGGCTGCACCCAGTGCGTGCGGGCCTGCCCTCTCGATGTGCTCGAGATGGTGCCCTGGGACGGTTGCAAGGCCGGCCAGATTGCCAGCTCCCCTCGCACCGAGGATTGCGTCGGCTGCAAGCGCTGTGAGACCGCCTGCCCGACCGACTTCCTCAGCATCCGCGTCTACTTGGGTGACGAGACCACCCGTTCGATGGGTCTGGCCTACTGACCGCGCTCGCGCGCCAATGGGCTTTCGAGCCGTTCTCCCATAAGCTCAAGCCCGGCCCAGCCGGGCTTTTTTGTTGGTCTGCAGGCCTATGTGCGGCATCGTTGCCCTGATCGGTTCGCGTGAGGCGGCACCGCAGCTGCTCGAGGGGCTCCGGCAGCTCGAGTACCGGGGTTACGACTCGGCCGGCATCGCCACCATCGCGTCCCAGGGGCAGCTGCACTGCCTGCGGGCCGAGGGCAAGCTCATCAACCTGACCCAGCGTTACGAGGCCCAGGGGGCTCCGGGGCAGTGCGGCATTGGCCACACCCGCTGGGCCACCCACGGCAAACCCGAAGAGCGCAATGCGCACCCCCACCTCGATGGCAGCGGCCAGCTGGCGGTGGTGCAGAACGGCATCATTGAGAACTACCGCAGCCTGCGTGAGGAGTTGCAGGCCGGGGGCGTGGTGTTCCGCAGCGACACCGACACCGAGGTGATTCCCCACCTGGTGTCCCGCCGCCTGGCCGAGCTTCAGGCCGGCGGAGCCCTGGCCAGCGGCAGCGTGCTGCTGCAGGCCGTTCAGGACGTGCTGCCGCGCCTGCACGGCGCCTATGCCCTGGCGGTGGTCTGGGCCCAGGCGCCCGGCGCCCTGGTGGTGGCGCGCAAGGCCGCGCCGCTGCTGATCGGTCTGGGTGAAGGTGAGTTTCTCTGTGCCAGCGATACGCCGGCGCTGGCGGGCTTCACCCGCACGATCCTGCCGATGGAGGACGGTGAGGTGGCCCTGCTGACGCCGCTGGGCATCGAGCTGTACGACGAGGCCGGAACCCGGGTGCAGCGCACCCCGACCCTGCTCAGCGGCACCGAGCACGTGGCCGACAAGCGCAGTTTCCGCCACTTCATGCTCAAGGAGATCCACGAGCAGCCCGAGACGGCGGCCCTGTGGGTGGCCCGCCATCTGCCCGAGGCCGGCGTGGGTCAGCCGCTGGTGGCCCTGCCCCTTGACGACGATTTTCTAAGCGGGATCGAGCGGGTGCAACTGCTGGCCTGCGGCACCAGCCGCCATGCGGCCCAGGTGGGTGCCTATCTGCTGGAGCAACTGGCCGGCATCCCCACCGATGTGTTCTATGCCAGTGAATTTCGTTATGGGCCGCCGCCCCTCAGCCCCCGCACCCTCACGGTGGGGGTGACCCAGTCGGGCGAAACCGCCGACACCCTGGCGGCCCTGGCGATGGAGCAGCAGCGGCGCCGGGCGGTGGCCGATCCCGCCTTCGCGCCGCGTCTGTTGGGCATCACCAACCGACCCGAAAGTTCATTGGGCCGTCTGGTCGATCAGGTGCTCGACATCGGTGCCGGCATCGAGGTGGGTGTGGCCGCCACCAAGACGTTTCTGGGCCAGTTGCTGGCCTTCTACGGGCTGGCCCTGGCCCTGGCCGAGCGCCGTGGCGGCAGCATCAACGGCCGCGGCCTTGAGCAGCTGCGAATCCTGGCGTCCCAGCTGCGCCAGCTGCCCGAACAGCTGCGCGCCCTGGTCGATGACCACGATCGCCGTTGCGAGGCCCTGGCCCACCGCTTTGCCGACACCCAGGACGTGATCTTTCTGGGAAGGGGTATCAACTACCCGATCGCGCTCGAGGGGGCGCTCAAGCTCAAGGAGATCAGCTACATCCACGCCGAGGGTTACCCCGCCGGCGAGATGAAGCACGGCCCGATCGCCCTGCTCGATGCCCAGGTGCCAGTGGTGTCGATCGCCGTGCCCGGCACCGTCTTCGACAAGGTGCTCAGCAACGCCCAGGAGGCCAAGGCCCGCGACGCCCAGCTGATCGGTGTGGCCCCCGAAGGCCCCGACACCGAGTTGTTTGATGTACTGCTGCCGGTGCCCGAGGTCGACGAGCTGCTGAGCCCGTTGCTGACCGTGATCCCGATGCAGCTGCTCAGTTATCACATCGCCGCCCACCGCGGCCTCGACGTCGATCAACCGCGCAACCTGGCCAAGAGCGTCACCGTTGAGTGAGGGTTGAGGCCTGGGGGCCTTGCGGCGATTGCGCCAGCTGCGCTGGCAACATCGCCTTCAGGTCCCCAGGCCTCAGCCGGGGTGCGGGGGCACCGGCGTGGCTTAAAGGGGCCTTACCCCTTCAGCGCACTCCTGAAGCCTGAGGCTTCAACTCCAAGTGGCCGCGCTCTCTACCTCCCGAAGCCCGAGCCCCCCAACTCCCAGAGCCCGCCCCAAGCCTGACCGGGACGCTGTGAAGCTGGCCTTGCCAGCGCAGCTGGCACAGCCAGCGGAACAGCGCCCCGGTCAGACCCCCACAGCGGTGGCATCACTCCGTCCATAGCGGTCCTCAAACCGCACGATGTCGTCTTCGCCCAGGTAGGGGCCGCTCTGCACTTCGATCAGCTCGACCGGGATCTGACCGGGGTTCGAGAGGCGGTGGCGGCAGCCCAGGGGTATGTAGGTGCTCTGGTTTTCGCCGACCAGCTCCTGGCCTCCGTCCTTTTCGACCATGGCGGTGCCGCGCACCACGATCCAGTGCTCGGCGCGGTGATGGTGCATCTGCAGCGACAGGGAGGCGCCGGGGTTGACGCTGATCTTCTTGACCTGCCAGCGCTCACCCTCGGTGACGCCGTCGTAGTGACCCCAGGGCCTGTAGATGCGGCGATGGGCCTTGCTTTCGGAGGCTCCGGCCGATTCGAGCTGGCCGACGATCGCCTTGACCTCCTGGGCGCGGTCGCGATGGGCAACCAACACCACGTCATCGGTTTCGACCACCACCAGATCGTCGACCCCCAGTCCCACCACCAGCCGGTGCTCGCTGCGCAGGTAGCAGTTGCGGCTGTCCTGGCTGATCACCCGACCCCGCAGGACG
>Ga0310335_100323_pt1 | contig 13305 bp, 5 predicted proteins | sample LakMicMISRFREDD7_FD_195549 | JGI IMG/M metagenome (GOLD analysis project Ga0310335, IMG submission 195549) | Enriched freshwater cyanobacterial communities from Lake Michigan, Michigan, United States - MI23.SRF.RED.D7 (v2) (version 2) | ecosystem: Environmental > Aquatic > Freshwater > Lake... | reverse complement strand
GCCAGAGCGTGCAGGTGAACCTGGTGCTGCGGGAAAAGCGGGTGATTTCACTGCTCACCGATGCGGCCGACAAACTGTTTGATTCGCTGCGGCGGATTCGATCCAGCTCCGAATAACGGATCTAGATTGAGCACAAGCGATGCCGCATCCCATGCCCGCTAACGACGCCGCCGGCGATGCGCAGGCACGGGTGGAGAAGTTTTTCGGCTGGTTCCGCCAGCTGGAGCCCGCCGATCAGGAGGCCCTGATCAAGCTCGTGTACAACGAGCACAAAATCCGCGATGTGGTGCGCACCTTTTCCGGCATGCCCACCGAACAGCGCCAGGCGGTGTTCCAGCGGTTGGGGTTGCCCAACGATCTGCTCAGCCGCATCCCCCCGCCGACCCCCGGCCAGGTGGAAGAGGTGGAGGTGGAGTGGAAGGAGTGGGAGAGCTCGGCTGAATCGTGATCGCCAACTTCCCCCCCCTCAGCGCCCCCGCTCTGGCCAGACCTAGGGCCGACCTGGGCCGCGGCGATGACCTCAGCCCGCGGCTGAATCGCTGGGCGCCCATCGGTGGGGCCAGCGGTTTTGTGCTGTGGGCCTTGGCTGCACCCGGTGCTGCCCCCTTGCATGCCTTCCTCCACCAGAGGGGGCCCACCCAGGTGGTGTGTTTGGTGTTTGCCGGCATGGTGGTGGCCTTCCTGGTGGCCAAGGCGCGGCTGCTGCGTGACCAGGAGCAGAAGCTGCAGGCCCTGGATCTGGATGTGGCGGGCCTGGTGGCCAGCGGTGATCTCGATGCCGTAGGCCGCCGGGCGGAGCAATCGGCCTCGCTGGCGGGCAAACGCCTACTGCGGGTGTTGGACGTGTGGCGCAACACCGAGTCGTCGTTCCAGTTGGAGCGCAGCGTGGATGGGGATGCGGAGCTGTATGAGTTGGCGCAGGACACCAGCTACAGCCTGGTGAAGGTGCTGATGTGGGCGATTCCGATTCTTGGGTTCATTGGCACCGTGATCGGGATGTCGCAGGCGGTGGGCTCCTTTGACGCGGTGCTTGGCAACTCCGACAACGTCGATGGCCTCAAGGCCGGCCTCACCAAGGTGACCAGCGGCTTGGGCACGGCCTTCGACACCACCTATCTGGCCCTGGTGATTTCGGTGCTGTTGTCGTTTCCGATGATCTACCTGGAGCGGCAGGAGGAGCAACTGCTCAACGGTGTGGATGGGGAGGTGCGGGGCCTGGTGATGGCGCTGAGTCCCATCGGGGAGAGTGCCGGTGGATCCGGCGCTGCTGCCGCTGCTGGCATGGGCAGTGGCGTTGCAGTTCATGCAGGCGGGCCGCTCCATCTGCAGGGCGCCGAACTGGGCGAGCTGATCAACGGAGCCTTTGAGCAGTTTCTGCCGGATCCCTCGGTGCTGGTGGCACCGGCGCAGCGCTATGCCGATCAGCTCACCGAGGCCACCGTGGCCAAGCTCGAACCGCTCACGCAGCTGGTGCGGGATTCCGTTGAGGGGGTGGCGGAGGCACGCCTGAGCCTGCAGGAGCAGGCCCATCAGATCCGCAGCAGCATGGATGGGGCCGCGGCCCAGTTGAATCAATCGGTGCGTGATCTCGAGCCGCTGCTGCAGGAGCTGCAATCGGCCTCCAAGCTCTCGGCGGTGCTCGGGGAAGATCTCGATCAGCTCAAGGCCACGATCCAACTGCGCCGTGCCATCGAAGCCCTCAACGCCAACCTGCAGGAGCTGCAGCTCGAGCGGCAGCGCGCCCGTGGCCCCGGTTGGTGGCAGCGCTTAGGGGCGCTGTTGCGCTGATGGCCAGGCGCCGCCGCGGAAGTCGTGGTGTTGCGGTGGATCTGTTTTCCTTCCTCAACATCATGGCCGCCACCATCGGCGTGCAGACCCTGCTGATCGTGATCATGGCCCTGCAGATCAAGCCCGGCGGCCAGGCGGTGCAGTTTCTGCCCGGCAACAGCGATGGCAACCGTTCCGGCAAGCAGGCCAATTACGTGCTTTGCCAGGGCCAGGGGCAACTGGAGCTGATCGGGCCCGCCGGCCGCCAAACGATCAATCGCGGCGATCCGCAACTGGATCGCTTTTTGGATGGCATCGCCAAGGCCAAGACCCCGCAATACCTGGTGATCGGCGTGAAGCCCAACGCCTACGGCGATTTCGATGCGGTGCGCCGCAAGGCGGAGCAACGCCGGATCAGCCTGGGCTACGAGCCGGTGGATGCCAACTGGACCGTGAAACTGCCGCAGCCGGCGCCAACGGCGAGCACCACGCCATGAGCACGCCCCTGTTGCTGTTGTTGCAACGCCGTCAGCAACGGCGCCAACAGGGCCAGGGCTCCGACGACACCGGTTTGATGGACACGCTCACCAATGTGGTGGGGGTGTTGGCGCTGATCACCTCGTTGACGGCGATTTTCGCCACCTCCGCCACGCTCAACATCCAGGCGCCGATGGCGCAGCGCTCCAAGCAGGCTTTTTATTTGTTGCAGGCCAATGGCGATGGGGTGTGGGATCTGCAGCCGGCGGTGGCGGCCATGGCCGCGGCGGATCGGGAACGGGTGGCGGCGGTGCGCCGCTGCCAGACCTTACCGGCGGGTCAGCGGGAGGCCTGTGACCGCGGCCTCGATGGCTGGGCCCGCAGCGCCCAGGTGGGGCCGGTGCGCTACGCGGTGGATCACCGCCAGGGGCTGGTGGAGCGCAATGGCCCGCCCACGGTGGCCAAGGCGGAACTCAACCAACCGAAGGGTTGGCTCGACACCACCATGGCGCAGTTGGCGCAGCGGCGGCAGGTGGTGTTTGTGGTGCTGGAGAGCGATGGCTTTGCCACCTACCGCGCCATCAAGGCCAAGGCCCAGCAGCATGGGGTGCGCCTGGGTTGGGAGCCCTGGATGAAGGGGGATCCGATCTACTTCTGGGGCAATGCCGGCCGCTCGCTCACGGTGCAATGAACGCGATGGTGCTGCCGATGCTGTTGGCGGTGACAGCGCTGCAGGCGCTGCCGCCGGAGCTCAAGCCCCTGTTGCGGGCCCTGGAGCGGGCGCGCTACGCGGTGTTTCTGGCGCCGCCGCCGATTCCGGGGGCCTATGGCAGCACCGACCCCAAGCGCAAATTGATCTGGGTATCGCCGTTGGCGATTGAGATGGGCCTGGCGCGGGCGGCCTTGATCCACGAGGCGGTGCATGCGGCCCAGGCCTGCCCCAAGGGCAAGCTCACGCCGATCGGGTGGCCGATTCAGCTCAGCTTCGTGGTGGATCGCGAGATCAGCGGCCTGCTGTACCGCGGCTATGCCCATAGCAAGCACGAGCTTGAGCGGGAGGCCTTCGGGATGCAGGGCCATCCCCAGGCGATTCCGTTGATCATCAAAGCCCTGCAGCAGCGTTGCCGTTAAGCGGCCTCAGGGCCGCTCGCTCCAGGCCAGGGCCAGGCTCAGTTCAATCAGGCTGGCCATGGTGGCCTGCTGTTCGGGCAGGTTGGCGGTGTAGCTCTGCTGCCGCTGCTGCAGCAGCTGGAACAGGGGCAGGTCCTGCGGCAGGGTGCCGGAGGGTTTGTTGAGCCAGGCCCGCAGCTGGGCCAGCTCGTTGTCGCTGCAGGCGGCCAACGGGGATGTCAATGCATCGCTGGCCAGTTCTTGGCGACGCTCGCCGAGCTGATCGAGCTGCGCGGTGGCTGCCACAGCGGCCCGCTGCAGGCGGGGGTCGAGCAGCAGCAGCTCGCAGCGCTCGCGGGGCAGCTGCTCCAGCACTGCGGCTAGGGCGTCGCTCAGTTGGGCTCCAGCCTGCTGGGGTGCGAGCTCCTGCTGGGCCAGCAGTTTGAGGCTGCCCTGGCCCACCCGCGCCGCCACCAGCTGTTGCTGACCGTTGGGCTGGCGCATCAGGAACAGGGCCAGCACGCTGCGCTCGCCGCCGGCTGTAGCTGCAGCTGCACTGCGCCGTCCGAAGCCGCCGGCCAGCCAGCCGCTGAAGCCCCCCTTGCTGGCTTCGATCGCCTTGGGGCCGTAGAGCAGATAGAGCACACCGGCACCGAGGGCCAGGGCATCCAGCAGGTTGGTGCCGAGGATGTTGGTGTCGCTGAGCTGCTCCAGCAGGCTGGAGGGTTCAGCGGTGGCGGCTGAGGCGAGCTGTTGGATCGGGTCGAGCTTGAGGCCGCGTTCGGCGGGGCCGCGCTGATCACCGGGGTCACCTGGTTTGGGCTTGGCGTTGGCGCCGGCTCCCTGGGCCAGCTTGCTGGCGCCTTGGCTGTCCTCGTTGCCGCTGTCGGCGTCCTTGCCATCATCGCCGCCTTGAAGACTGAGGGCCGTTTGTCCAGTAGCGGCACCGCCACCGCTGGCGCCACTGCTGGCCATGACGATGGTCTGGGTGAGCTGCATGGGTCGGAGCCCATCGCCCTCCACGGTGGATTGAATCAGCGCTCCACGGCCTCCGTCGAAGGGATAGGGGTTGGTGGTGAGGAGGGTGCTCTCTTTGCTGACACGCAACTCGAAGTCGATGCCGCCGCTGGTTTCCACGTTTTCGTAGGAGGCAAAGCCATAGGAGGTGGTGATTTCTCCGAGTTCTTCCATCACCGTGATTGGAGCGCCAGGGTCGCGGATGTTGTCTCTGGCGGGATCGTTGTCGCCAAAGAGGTTGTTGGTGAGGAAGAATTTCATGCCCACGATGTAATCCACGGGCTTGTCTTTCTCGGTCACCGTTTGGTAGATGAATTCCACGCCATTGCCACTGTCGTCGCGTCGTGTGAAGTCGTAGTAGCCCGCGCTGGTGATGATGGTGCCGTCGAGCAGAGTGAGCGGTTGGCCGTCGGCGGTTTGGAGGGCACCGGTCCAGGCAAAGACCTTCTCACCGTCTTGATTAATCTGACCCGTATCGATAGCCCCGTAGCTCAGCAGGGTGGCCTCGGAGATGAATTTGAAGTAGCGATCCTTCTCGCGACCTTCGGTGCTGGAGGCGATCCACTCGCCATGGCTGAAGGAGGTGCGCTTGGCATCCGCCCCCGTGGGGGTGGCCATGATCGTGCTGTCGCTATCCCCCAAGTCGATCCGGGTGAGGTCGATGGTGAGCACACGGCTCGGCCCATTGGCTTGTTCGCGGTAGGCCACCGACACGGTTTGCGTTTGATTCAGCTGCAGGCCTTGATAGGCCGCATGGAGGGGATCAAAGCTCCATGATCCGGCGCTGGAGAGGCTGAAGCCCGCCACCTCCGGTGCCACCAGGCTGTAGCTGTTGCCCTCGGCATTGCTCCGGAACTGGCCGGAGAGGGTGGATTTGTAGGTGAGGCGGTGGGTGAGTTGCGCGCCGGGGGTGCTGTTGGGCACCGGCAGGTCGAAGAGAAAGGGAACGGCGGCCGGTGTGTAGTTGATCGGTGCTCCATCAATGGCTCCACTGCCGCCGATTTCGGCCAGGTAGAGCGGGTTGCTGGTTTCCAGTTGGCTGTAGAGGCTGGTGCTTAGGCCCTTCACCCGCGTGTCGGTGACCCCGGGGGTGGGGTTGGTGGGATCGAGGCTCATGGCGGCGGCGATGGCCTGTTCATCGCTGGTGATGCCCGTGATGCGGGCACCGGTGCGGGCACTGGCTTTGTTGGTGTCCACCAGGATGGTGATGCGCTGCTGGAAGGTGGCGCTGCCGCCGCTGGCGGCGCTGCCGTTGTCGCTCACCGTGAAGGCCAATTCACCCAGGCGCGCAGCGGCGCTGAGTTCGGTGATGCCTTCGCTGGGGCGGAATTCCAGGGACTTGAGCTGATCAAGCGTGAGCACTTGGCCGGTGGTGACGGCGCTGAGTTGATTGTTGGGGTTGCGCAGCAGCACGCTGCCCAGGCTGGTGTCGCTACTCAGCTGCACGCTCACCTCCGCTGCCGTGGCGATGAAGCTGAGACGTTCCGGGTCGTCGGCGTTCACCTCTGCACGCACCAGGCCGTTGGTGCCGGCGTTGGCATTCACGGCTGCCGCCAGCCCTGCTGCGATGTTGGCGCGGGTGGTCACGGCGCTGGTCACGCTGATGTCCGCGGCCTGCACCGTGTAGCGAATGGCGCTGCCGTTCAGCGTGGCGCTGAGGCTGTCGCCGGCGTTGTAGGCGGTGGAGAGCCGCGCATTGGCGGGGGTCGTTGCCGTGGTGGTGGTGGGCTGCAGCAGGGTGTCGACGGCCCGGGGCAGGGCGGTGATGGCGTAGTTGAGGGTCTGTGCCGCTTCATCGGTGGCGCCGCCGGCGGCAAAGGCCACTGCCGCGGTGGGGGGCACGGTGATCAGGTCGGCAAGCCCCAGGGGAATCGGCTGGTAGAGGCCGGTGCCGGCGTTGAGCTTGAGGTTGTTGTTGTCCACGATGAACACCGGACCCACGGCACGCCCTGCGCTCAGGGGGGCGTCGTTCACCGGCAGCACGCGGATGCTGAGGGTTTCCGCCAGGCCGAGCGGTGCCGCGGCGCCGTTGGTGGTGCCGTTGTCTTCCACCACGTAGCTGAAGCTGCCGCTGCCGTTGCCATCGCGGCTGCTGCGGAATTGCATGCCCTGCAGCTGCGCCACGGTGTAAGAGGTGCCCTGCAGCACGGCGGTGGTGCCGTCGGCGAGCACCACGGCACCGAGGCTGGCGTCGGGCAGGGCGGTGATGCGCACGCTCAGCTGCTGGGTGGCTTCGTTGCTGATGGGGGCACTGCCGCGAATCAGGTCGCCGGGGTTTTCTTTTGCACCGAGCACGGTGCCGGTGTTGGTGTCGATGCTGGCGATCCAGCTGCCCTGGAGGCCGTTGAAAAGACCGCTGTAGTGCACGAAGGCGATGCCATCGGCATTCACATCGAAGTTGTAGTTGGAGAAGCCGCCGCTGCTGGTGCCCGTGCTGAGGCGCGCCAGGGTTTGCGCCACGCCGGTTTGCACATCGATGCGGCCGATCACCAGCACACCCCGTTGGGCGGCGTCTTCCCAGATGCCGAACACCGTGTTGGGCTGGGTGCTCGCCCCCGCCAGGGCCTGGAGATCAGGGAGGTTGGCGGTGGTGGTGATCTGGGCCCCGGTGTTGAGGCTCACGGTGGTGAGCACCACGCCGGGGTTTGTGCGGCTGAGCAGCGTCACCTGATCGGTGGCGGCGTTGAAGCTGGCGAAGCCCCCCGACTGGATCGCGGCCCCCGGCAGCACGCCTGTGGCCAGGGTGGTGCTGGCGGCGGTGGTGAGGTTCACCGCCTGGATCTGAGCGGTGGTGGGGTTGTACACCACCAGGGCATCGCGGTTGGGCCTGTACCCCAGCAGCATGGGGGCGCTGTTGAGCAGGGTGGTTTGCTGGCCGGTGCTCAGATCAATCCGCAGGATGGCGTTGCCCTGGCGGATGAAGAGCTCCGTGCTGCCCGGCCGCTGGGCCACCACCTCATCCCCCAGCATCCCTTGGTAGGTGGCGCTGGTGAGGGCGGTGAATTGGTTGGTGGCGGGATGGATCAGCCCCAGGATCTTGTTGCCATTGCTCAGCTCCATCGCCGCCAGGGCGGTGCCGGGTTGGGTGAGCAGGGCGGCAGGCGAGTAGCGCACCGTGCCCAGCCCCAGGGAGCTGATCCCCGAGGCTTCACTCACCACGAGTTCGGTAGGAATGGTGCCCAGGCGCGCGGGTGGGTCGTTCTGCTCCCTCACCTGGATCGCCACGGTTTCGGTGAGGGTGCCGCCCACCCCATCGTTCACGCTGAAGCTGAAGCTGCCGAGGCCCGAGGCATTGGGGTTGGCCTGGAATTGCAGGCCCTGGAGTTGGGCCAGGCTGAGCACTTGAGTGGCTGAGACCGGAGTGCCATCGGCCAGCTGCACCACGCCGAACAGGGCCGAGGGCACGGTGGTGATGGTGTAGGTGAGGGTTTGGCTGGCTTCGTCGTCGCCGCCGCCGGGGCCATAGCTGAGCTGCTGCAGCCCCAGGCTGGATGCTGGGGCGTCTTCGTTGAGCACCAGGGCCGCCACGGTGCCGCTGAGCCGCACGGGGGGATCGTTCACGGCGGTGATGCTGATCGGCACGCTGCGGGAGATCAGCGCCGGCCCGCCAATGCCAGAGGTGCTGGCGTCGATGGCGCTGATGCTGAGCTGATCGCTGCCGGTGGCATTGGCATCGGGCTGGTAACGGATCAGGGCCAAGGCGGCGTTCAGGGAGGCAACGGGGCCCCGCAGCTGGAGCGGGGTGGCGGTGCTGCCGCTGCCGCTGCAGGCGGCTAGGCCAGGGGCGTTATCGAGCAGCAGGGCGCCGCGGCCCACCTGCAGGGTGAGGGTGAGCTCGTCGCCGTCCACATCCGCCACGCTGAAGCCGGTGAGGGCGAGGGGGGTGTCTTCTGTGGCCATGAGGCCGGTGGGCACCACCACCATCGGGGCATCGTTCACCGGGCTGATCTGCAGATCGGCCAGGTAGGCGCTGCTGCCGGCACTCGTGACCAGGTTGTAGCTGAGCTGGATCAGGCCGTTGACATTCGGGTTGGGCGTCACCGTCCAGCCGGATGCCTGGTTGCCGCTGATGGTTCCCGTACTGGGGGGGATCAGGCCCAGGTTAGCCACGGTGGCGTTGCTAAGAGCCGAGCCCCGCTGCAGGTTGAATTGCTGCTGGGCGCTGGTCTGGCCACCGGCACCGTCGATCACCTCGTAATTGAGGGTGATGCCGATGGCACTCAAGGAGCCGCCCAGCAGCTGGTTGACGTTGAGGGTGCGACTGCCGTCCTCAAGCATGGTGCCCAGATCAATGCGGTTCTGGGCGTTGCGGGTGAAGCGCCAGTAGCCGTTGCCAAGGTTGTCGATGGTGCCGGCGTTGCTGCGCAGGTTCTGCACATTGAGCAGATCGCCGGGGTCGATATCTGTGTATCCCTGCAGGAGTTGGGCCGTGGTGAAGGTGTAGGCCTGGCCGTCAATGCCGTCGGGTAAGGGTTGCGGGGTGCCAATCAGGCGAGGGGCGTCGTTCGCCGGGTTGACGGTGATTCGGGCACGAGCCGACAGATCGATTTCGGCGATGCCTTTACCAACCCCATAGTTTTCGCCGTCGTTCCAAGTGCCACTGCGTCCGTAGGAGTAGAGATGCAACAGCACATAATCTGAGCTAGCTGTGTCTCCCGGGTTGTTAGGTTCCCCGGGTGCCCAGTTGCGGTAGCTGATCTGCTCTCCAGAACTCCATTGCCAAGTGTCCTCGACCTGGACATCGTTGAGACCGATGTAAGCGTTGAAGCTGCTATTGCCAAAGGTGTTGATCAGCCAGCTGTTCTCCGCGGCGTCATTGATAGTGGCGAGATGTCCCCCAATCCGAATGGCGTTGGCTTCGCCTTGATCCCAGCTCGGGGCATCAACGATCACATAGGCAGAACTTCCACGGAATGTGAGGGGGATTTCGGCGATGCCTCGGGTTCCGTAGATCGTGGTTGGGGTGGGATTCCAAAGGCGCCGAGGATAGGCTTCTTGCCCAGCGCCGGAGTAGGGCAATAACTGGGCTCCGTCAGCATCTTGCCCACCCCAAGTACTGGCCGGTGACCCCCCAGACCAGCGGTTGAAGCTGATCAAAGCACCATCATTGGCTTGCCATTGCCCCTCTTGCTGGTTGTCGTTGAAACCGATCCAGTAGCTGCTGTTGTCGAGTAGCAACGGCTCGAGGAATGCCTGTTCGGCACTGCTGCCTATGGAGCTAAGGTGACCACCAAGTTGTTGTGCCTGTTGCTCAGCCCCAGACCAATTATTGGGTTCAGTGAGTAGGAACAGACGATTTCCTTTGAGTTGAAGTGCTGCGCCGAATGTGCTGGGCAATGATATGCTGATTCCATCGCTGAGCACGTAGCGCAACTCAGCTACGCCATTCCAGTCAAGTGTGGGTGTAAATGTCCAACTGGTGCCCCCGGCTCTTGGAGAGATTTGGCCGTATCGAGGATCGACCGTGAGGGATACAACATTCAGATCGGTTTGTGGGTTGTCAATATCCATGCCTGTCGCAATGAGCTGGCTGCTCAAGATGATGAAGCTCCCGTCCTCCTGCATGCTGCCGAGGTTCAGTTCTCCGTTGATCACCGGTGCGTCATTGGTGCCGGTGATGGTGATCGTTAGGATATTGGTGGTTCGGTTGGGATCATTGCTGGGAATATTGCTTCCAGAGTCAACCCAGCCCCCGATGCCATCCCAAACCTGGTAGCTGAAACTCGTTGTTGCCGATTGTCCACTGGCGAGGATTTGGCTGGCATTGCCATCGGCAATAAAGGAATAGCTGCCATCGGCACGCATTAGCAAGGTGCCATAGTCATTGGAGAGAATGGCGTAACCGGCTGGTCCAAGTTCACGGGCACCCTGCCCAGGGATGCTGACCTTGACAACGCTTAGTTGAGCGCCTGTATCCACATCACTGTCATTGGCCAGCACACCTTGTGCGGCATTAACAATCAGTACGGCATCCTCATTCGTGCTAGCCGTATCTGCAACCACCGTGGGGATGTCATTGCTGCCGGTGATGTTGAAGGTCACCGTGCTGGTCGACACCAGTCCGCCATCGCTCACTTCATAGGTGAAAGAGGTTTGGGCTGTTTGGCCTACGGCCAAGGCCTGGCTGAGGGGGCCATTGGCGAAGAAGTTGAAGCTGCCGTAGGGGCGTACCCTGAGGGTGCCATAGCCATTGCTGAGAACAGAGCCATCGTCATTGCGGTCCTGGCTCACCACTGTCCAAGTTGATGAATTTGCTGTATCGCGAACACGAATCACTGAAATGGGGTTGTTTTCGGGATCCATCGCAGCCATGAAGGACGTGCCGGTGCCGTCTTCACTCCCTGTAGCGCTGCTTGGTGTGGCGATCGGTGCGTCATTCACCGGCTGCACGCTGAGTGATGCGGTGTAGGGCAGTGTTGGCCCTCCGCTGGAAATCCCATAGCTGAACTGAACCGTGCCGTACCAGTTCGTGGCTGGAGTAAATGTCCAGGTGTTGTTGGCATTGGCCACGAGGGAGCCTGATCCACTCAGCATGTTGAGATTGGATACAGTCACCGCATTCACGGAGCTCGTGCGGGCCAACTCAAAGGAGGTGTTGCCTGCAATGGTTGCACCGGCACTGTCACGCACGTCGTAGTAGAGGCTCACCTGGATCGCGGTGCGTGACCCCCCCAAGAGATCGTCCACCGTGAGGGTTCGAGGGGTGTCTTCCAGCAGTTGCCCCAGGCTGATGGCATTGGAGTTCACGGGGGTGAAGGTCCAGGTGCCGTTGTTGTTATCCACCAGGTTGCCGTTGGTGGCCCTGAGGTTGATGATGCTGAGTTGATCGCCCTGGTCGGCGTCGCTGACGCCGACCAGAAGATCTTGGGCGCGAATCAGATAGGGGGTTGATTCTTGTCCGCTTGGCAGGGTTGGAGTCTGACCCGTGCGGGATGGAGGGTTATTTCCTTGTGCTGGAGTTGACGAACTGATAATTATTGACGTGGTGAATGTGGAAACATCCAAGCCTGAAGGCCCTTCCAGTACATTGCCGCTGTCGTCAATGTTGAGACCTGGATCGCTGTAGGTGATATTCAACGCCTGTTGGCTGCCGCTGTAGGCGCTAACGGCTGAGCCGTTAAGTGCAAGTTTGACTGTGCGGCTGCCTTCAAAACTCACGCCATTAAAGGCGTTGGGAACTTGGGTGGGGTTGGAGGTAAGGTCACCAATCGACAGTCCGAAACGCGCTAATAGCGTTGATAGTGTGATCCCTGCCTGGTTCAGATCCTGATCAAATATTAATTTGATGCTGTTGGTGTTGGGATCAAATGTGGTTCCCTGGATGCTTAGCAGTTGAGGCGAGGATGCTGGAGAGCTTGAGCCGCTGTTATATACATTCAGGCTGAAGCTGTCGACGTCATTGCCGTCGACATCTTCGAGGCGTCCGGCCGACTGAAGCGTGGGTGGTGTGTAGTTAATTCGGTAGGTGCCTGACGGTAAGGGCGCAGATAGTCCGAGTCTCAACGTGCTCATGTCGATCGATACGGAGCTCACTGCCACGCCTGTAGCTCCTCCCGATCCGAGCGTGAGTGTGAACAGAGAAGGCGAGATCGACGTGTTCACCCCCGTGACGGACAGCGGTTCAGAAAATGGAATGTTGAGCCGTTGATAGGCGCTTTCATAGGCCGCAGATGACGACACCACGTAGGGTCTGCCGGAGCCGCCGCCGCTGCTCGGGGGCACATAGGTGTTCATGCCGCCACCACCTGAGCTGGTGGCCAAGTTGCTGACGATGGTCACGCCGCTGGCTAGATCGGCGGTCGCAGGGTTCTCCAGTACACCAAAGCTGTCATTGACGCTGGAGTAATCGGTGTAGGCCAGGCTGATGCTGTCTCCTGGGCTGATCGTGAAGGCCGAGTTGATGTGGAGATTTAGTGACTGTGAGATCGGGCTGCTGAATTGATAGCCGCTGAACGCTATGGCTCCGTCTGTCTGTACACCATTTTTGATCAGCTTGAATCGTGTTAGTAGAAAGTTGTTGGGATCGGATGACCCGGCAAATTGCATCGCTTCATCGAATTGAATCGTGATTGATGTGCCATTGAGGTTGGTCCCGGCGCTCGTCACGCTGGCCAGTTCGGCCTCTACCCGTGAGCCGTCAACATCTAGCCATACGTGGTCCTGGTTGGTCTGCGCGTGGGTGAGTCGTTCGGGATCAGCCCCCAGCAGTCGAACCGCAAAACCTTCACCCTCATCGCCTGGGCTGTCCATCAACTGGGTGGCCCCCTGCTCCAGCCAATGGCCCAGCTCCTCCAGCAGCACAACTCGCAGGATCGGCTCCGGTGCGTCTTTCAGCTGTTCGTTCAGCAGGATCGTGTTGCTGCCGCTGAGGTAGGCACCGCGAATGTTGCTGCGTTCAAAGTGCGCCCACTGCAGGGTGGGGTTTTGGCTGCCCTGCAGAAAGGCCATGGCTGCGGCTAGTACCGCCGCCTGATTGGCCTCTGAGAAGGCTCCCGCCACTGCGGATTCCAACCGGCCTTGGTCGTGCGCGATCTGGAGGCTTTGGCGTGCCAGATCGAGGAGTGCATCGGCGAAATCCAGCGCGGTGGTGGCAATGGCCGGTGGTTGCACCAGATCCACCGCCACGCTTGGCTGCAGCGCCAGCGCCTGCTGCAGATCGCCGCTGAGGGCATCGCGGCCCAATTGCCAGCTGGCGCCATCCCCATTGGGGCTGCTGTCGAGCAGCAGTTGCACCCGCTCATAGCTGCGGCCGGCCAGGGCATCGTGTAGCAGCTGGATGCCGGCCTGGTCGGGGCCCACCAGCAACAGATCGTGCTGTTGCCCTAGCCCAGCGATCCGCTGTTGCCAGTTGGGCAGGCCCGTATCCACCACGAGCAGCGTGTTGCCAGCTTGTGCCGGGCCTGAGGGGTGGGGTGGGCGCCGGTTAGGGGCGTG
>Ga0310335_100320_pt1 | contig 13332 bp, 13 predicted proteins | sample LakMicMISRFREDD7_FD_195549 | JGI IMG/M metagenome (GOLD analysis project Ga0310335, IMG submission 195549) | Enriched freshwater cyanobacterial communities from Lake Michigan, Michigan, United States - MI23.SRF.RED.D7 (v2) (version 2) | ecosystem: Environmental > Aquatic > Freshwater > Lake... | reverse complement strand
CGCAAGGCCATGCGCAGCAAGCCTGGGCAGAAGGGTTTCTCCTTGATTGAGCTGATCATTGCGGTTGCGGTGATTGCAATTCTTTCGGCTGCTGTGCTGCCTCAATTTGCCAACCAATCGGTCAAGGCGGCCAATGCCACTGCAAAGGACATCCTTTCAAACGCAGTGAAAGAATGTGGAGCCAAAATGGCAGAAAATAATGTTGGCGCATCAAGCGTAACCACGAAAGTTCTTGGCCCTGTAGGCGCAGACGCATCAGTCAAAGGGTACACAATTGCGGCATCAACAACATACAACGCAGGAGCATATCCTTGCAATGGCAACTTCTCTGCAGTTGCAACAACTCCATCCTCAACCGGGCTTCAATCCTATTGCTACAAGTACACCAGCTCAGATGATACGTGGTCATTTCAACAAACAGTGACATCAACTCCATGCGCTTAAAATCGAGCCTTCTGTCAATGCAAGCAGTTTAAAACGTAAAGCCCAACCCTCTATTTCTACTAACGCAAAATCTCTGCACCCCTAATACCGCTAGCGTTTAAACCCAGCTAATGAAAATTCCCAAAATCAGACATGCTCTACCCAAAGATTTCAATGAGGGCTTTACTCTCCTAGAATTAATCGTCGTCGTTGCCGTCCTCACCATCTTGGGCGGCATGGCGGCTCCAAGCGTGATGGCCTACATCCGCACGGCCCATGTCAACGAAGGCAAGGCCCTTCTGAATGCGGCGGTGTCCGATTGTCTGCGCACCGCCGGATCCACCCCCCAAACCCTCGATACCAGTACTCCCGTCACCCTGCAGGAAGCGCTTGCAGGCACCCGGGCCACACCCCTGGGCTACACGATCGAAAGCGATCCCCATTGCTCCACGGGCATGACGCTCAAGGCCACTTCGCCCGGCATGATCGATCTCTATGCCTGGGTGAAAAGCGATGGCACCGTGATTAAAAAGGCGGCCACCCAGGAAAACGACACCTCCAGCAGCAGCCAGCTCAATTGCGAGCAATGGGGCGGCAAGGCCAATTGCGAAGATGCTGCCGAAATTGCCCGCCAAAAGGCGGCCGCCATTGCGGCAGCCCTGGCCGCAGCCGAAGCCGAACGGGCTCGCCTAGCCGCAATCGAGAAGCAAAAGGCGGATGAGGCGGCAGCGGCAGCCGCCGCGGCCGCAGCGGCCGCTGAAACAGCCCGGCAAGCCGCGCTAGCTGAGCAGGCCGCCCAAGCGCTAGCCCTTCAGCAGCTGGCCAGTCGCTCCTCCAATCCCTATGTGAGCCAACAACTCGAGAGGATGTCCGAACAGCAAAGGGAGCAAGTTGTGCAAGCGGTCATCATGAACAGCATGAATTCCAGAGACCCGGAAGCTGCTGTGGCCCCCATTTCTAGACCCCAAATGGATTACAGAAGGAACATCAACCGGCGATGAGGCGAGGGCAGCGTGCCTGTCGGCCGTCATACCCACCGTCGTAGCCATCAATGGACAGCCGCACCATTCGCCAACTCATCGACGAAAACTTCTCCTTGCAATGGTGCCAGGAGCACATGGCGGTGCCGCTTCGCTCCGACAACGAGAGCATCACAATCGGCGTTGCTAATATTGAATACTTAAACGAAATCGGCTCAATTCTGCGCAAAAAGGCGGGCCAATCCTCCCGGCGGCTTCACATCGAAGAACTGCCCGACCAGCAGATCAACAAACTGCTACTTGAAGCCGCCGAATACCGCTTTTTCAGTGGCGAGGTGATCAGCGACAGCCAGGAAGACCTCGACGAAGACGCGATCGCCAAGCTGCTGCTGGGAGAAGAAACGGCCGACCTGGGCCTGGGCGACTATCTCGACGAGGAAATGATCGAAGATGCCAGTGACATCGACGACCTGGCTTCCGACCTGCTGGGCGAAAAGATCAAACAGGCCGTAGCCAAGATGCTGATTCGTGCCAGCCAGGATGGTGCCTCCGATATCCACATCGAACCCTACGAAAACCACCTGCGCATCCGCTTCCGCATTGATGGGGTGCTCAAGCAATTTGGCGCCTCCCTGCCCCGCCAGGTGAGCCCAAAGATCACGGCCGTGATCAAGGTGATGGCGAGCCTCGATGTGGCTGAAAAACGCACCCCCCAGGATGGTCGCATCCTGCGCCGCTACCACAACCAGAAGATTGAGCTGCGCGTCTCCACCATGCCGGTGAAATATGGCGAAAAAACGGTGATGCGCTTGCTCAATAGCAACCAGCAGATGCTGCAACTGGAGTCGCTGATGGGCCAACCCGAGGTGCTTGCCACCTTCCGCGAGATGACCAAACGCAGCTACGGCATCATTTTCGTGGCCGGACCCACCGGTTCGGGCAAATCAACAACGCTCTACTCAGCGATCAATGAGATCAATGATGAAGCCAAAAATATCGTTACCGCCGAAGATCCGATCGAATACACCCTGCCCGGCATTCAGCAGGTGCAAGTGTTGCGCGAAAAGGGCATGGACTTCCCCCGCATCCTGCGGGCCTTCCTGCGCCAGGATCCCGATGTGATGTTGGTGGGGGAAACCCGCGATCCGGAAACGGCCAAAACCGCCATGGAGGCAGCCCTCACCGGTCACCTGGTGTTTACCACCATCCATGCCAACACCGCTGCCGCCGCCATCAGCCGCCTGCGCGAGATGGGCATCGAAAGCCACATCATGACCTCCTCGATGCTGGGCGTGTTGGCCCAACGGCTGGTGCGGCGGCTCTGCCCCAGCTGCTCCCTACCGGTGCAAGTGAGCCCGGAGCAGGCCCTCAGCCATGGCATCAAGGCCGGCCTGATCGTGCGCGCAGCCCATGAATTGAATCAACAGGAACGCAGCCAGGCGATCCGCGATAAGGTGCTCTGCCCCAAATGCCAGGGCCGGGGCTATAGCGGCCGGGTTGGTATTTATGAACTGATGAAAATTGATGCCGAGATCAAGGACGCCATCAGCCAGGAGAGCCCGGCCCAGACCCTAGAAGCAATCGCGGTGGCGAAAGGCATGTTGACTCTGAATGCCTATGGCCTAGAACTGGTCAAACAGGGGTTAACCACCCTCGATGAGGTCCAACGGGTCTGCTCTGGCGGCGACGAGTAGGCTGCTTGCCATGAATCAGATCGGCTATCAATGGAACTGACCCGAAGGCTGATTGGCCAGGCCCTCGAAAAAGGCGCCTCCGACATCCATTTAGAAGAAGGGTCCCCTGTCGCCATGCGGCTGAATGGCTCCATCAGCATTCTTGATGAACAGCTCAGCAGCGAGCAAATGGCGACGTTGCTCTCCGAACTACTAGATCCAGAAAAACTAGAACACTTCCACAAACACGGCGATCTCGACACCTCCAAGGGCATTGAGGGCCTCTCCCGCATCCGCATCAATGCCTATGTTTCGAACCTCAAAAAATGCCTCACCCTGCGGATCCTGCCCGATTCCCTACCCAAGTGGGAACAACTGGGCCTGCCCCAAAGCTTTATCAACCTGGCCCATCGCCACAAGGGCCTGATCCTCTGCACCGGTCCCACCGGCTCGGGTAAATCCACGAGTTTGGCCAGCTTTATCAATTATATCGCCGCCACCCAGCAGCGCCATATTCTCACGATCGAAGACCCGATTGAATTTCAGTTCAACCACACCAGCACCACCATCATCCACCAGCGCGAAGTCAAACGGGATACGGCCTCCTTCGCCACGGCCCTGCGGGCAGCCCTGCGCGAAGACCCGGATGTGATCTATATCGGCGAAATGCGCGATCTCGAAACGATTCAGTTGGCGATCACCGCTGCCGAAACCGGCCACCTCGTCCTAGGCACCCTGCATACCTCCTCCGCCGCCAAAACGGTGGAGCGGATTGTGGATGTCTTCCCCGGCGATCAGCAGGAACAGGCCCGTCTGCAGGTGTCCACCTCCCTGGCCGGCATTCTCTCGCAAACCCTCTGCAAAAACAGCAAGGGCGGCCGCAGCCTCGCCTTTGAATTGCTGATTAATACCCCCGCCATCGGCAACCTGATTCGCGAGAAAAAAATCAGCCAAATCTATTCGCAGCTGCAAACCGGCACCAATGAAGGCATGAACACCCTGGAACAATGCCTAATCCGCCTCATGAATGAGGGCCTAATTTCCAGGAGCGCAGCCCTGGCGGCCGCCGGCAATCCCAAGGCGATCGCCATGTCAGGCCTCCCGGCGGCAGAAGGCTGAGGCCATGGCCGAATACCGCAAACGCAGCAGCGAAACCCCTAGCCAGGAGGCCGCCCTGGTGCAGGCCCTCACCGCCCCGGCCCAGCTCACGGCCACCAGTGGTCCAAGCCGCGAAAAACCCCAAAAAGGGCTGATCGAGATCCTCTTCGAAAAAAATATCCCCCCCCATAAACTCAAGATCACCAACCGGGATCTGGCGATCTTCTTCCAACAACTGGCGGTGATTTTGCAGAGTGGCGTGCCAATCGCCCAGGGACTAGAATTACTCAGTGAAAATCTGGAAAATCGCCAGTTTGGCAACGCCGTCGGCCAAATCGCTATCCGCTTGAGCGCGGGAAACGAACTCTCCGAGTGCTTCAGCCGCTATCCCCTGATTTTTAGGCCGATCACGGTGGGCCTGATCAAGGCCGGCGAGATTGGCGGCATCCTCGACATGGTGATTGAGAGGATTTCCCTGTTTATCGAGCGCCAGGAGAACATCAAAGGCCAACTCGTCAGTGCCTTGATTTATCCCTGCATCATGCTCGTCTTCGCCCTGAGCGTAGCCCTCGGCCTGCTGATCGGCATTGTACCCAAGTTCGCCAATGTGTTCGCCCAGCTCAACTCCGAGCTCCCCACGATCACCAAGGTGATGCTGGCCCTCTCGGGTGCCGTCACCAACCCGGTGATCATGGGGGCCAGCGGGGCCCTGCTGGTGGGCGGCGTTCTCGCCGCCAAGGCCTATTACGCCACCAGCAAGGGCCGCTTGGTGCTGGATCGCCTGGTGTTCTATGTGCCCCTGTTTGGCTCACTGTTACTGAAATATGAAGTGGCCTCCTTTTGTGAAACCCTGGCAACCCTCACCAATGCCGGTATCCCCGCGGTGGAAGGCATGGAGGTCACGGCCGGCGCCAGTAATAACCAGGTGATCAAAAACACAATCCGCTTCACGGCCCAACGGGCCGAACAGGGCGAAGTGATTAGCGAGGTGCTGGCCAGCACAAAAATCTTCCCGCCCCTGGTGGCGGCCATGATTCGCATCGGCGAGGAATCGGGCCAACTCTCCACCATGCTGGAGAACCTGGGCAGGTTTTATACCCAAGAAATTGAGATCACCGTCAAAAAGATCACCAAGGCGATGGAGCCGGCCATCACCGGCGTGGTTTCGGTGATTGTGGGGTCGATCGTGCTCTCGCTCTACCTACCGATGTTCAAGCTGATGGAGGTGATGGGCAAATAGGGCCCAAATACTCGCTCGCCTCAGCCCACCAGGCTGGCGGCCAACCCCACCATGCGCCCCAAGGCCTGGGGGGCCATGCCCTTGGGCAGATCAACCGTGGCCAGGCGAGGATTGTCGAGGGCACGCAGCAGGGCCACCCGGCAAGACACCTGCTCCTGCAGTAATTCATCCACCCCCGGATGGCCACTGCCGGGCCCACAGAGGTAAACCGTTTTCAACTGCAAGGGTGCTGCCAGGGTCGCCATCGCGGCTGCGGCATCCTCAAGATCATGGGCTAGGGCCCGCAGATCCACATCGCTCAAGGGGAAATAATTGTCGTCAATGCCCACCATCGCAGCCGGCATCGCACGCTCGCCGAGCCCTTCGACGAAGGCCGGAAACGGCCTAACCGGCGATAGGCGTGTTTGGCGGAAGGGACCGGCAGCGGTCAGCACCAGGGCCTGGCTAATCCCCTCCACCAACTCCACCACCATCACCGCTTCCCCGGCAGCCAGTGCCGCCAGATCATCGGCAATCGCCCCGACATAACAGAATAATCCTTGCGAGATTAAAAACAGGTCCAGGCCGGCATCGGTGGCCATTTGGTTGAGGCGATCAATCAGCAGCTTCTGGCTGGCCACCAGAAAATACTCCTGGCGCTCACTGCCCTGCAACTCCAGGCATGGATCTAAGGGCAGGAGATCGAGATCCACCTGGGCAATGGGGAATGGCAACTGCACGCCCGAACCCGGCTCGCGAATCATCTCCAGGGCTTCACTGCGCGAGAGGTGGGCCGGCAGGGAGATCTTCTTGGTGATGCAGGCTTCTGGTGGCAACAGCACAATGATGCGATTGGCGACAAGATTCTCCTCCGTAATCATGTCTTTGAGTAAGTCCGCCATGGCCGCCGGATCGGTGGGCGTGCCCTTCTCAAGCACATCATCGGGCAGGCCCGTCACCAACTTCACGGGGGTCATCTCCAGGCTGGACTGCAGCAAGCGCACCTGGGCCAAAATCAGATGGTTACCACCAAACTCCACCAACAAAAAGCGTCTAGAAACATAACGCCGCAGGGCCAGTAGCTTGGCGGCGATGGGGGCCAGGGTTGGGTTAGTTTTAGCCCAGGCGAGGGTCAACGCAGCCATCGGAATCAGGGGGTCAATGGATGGGGAGTGAAGGGCTTGGCCGCAACCCTGACGCTTTTCTTTGTCCAGGCATGGGGCCGCCTACGGCAGCTGCGTTGAAGCAGTCTAAACGTTTGGCTGGGTTTTCTTGGCCCCACTAAAAGCGGCTGCCAACCAGCTCCATCGCTCAGCAGAGATAGAGGGGATAGCAAAAGAAAACAAGGCTTGGCTTCAGCAGCGGATTGGCCTGACCCGCCATCGGCGCCAAGATCGACCCCTTCAACAAATACAACCCAGGCTTGGGCGTTGCGGCGCTGGGCTCGGGCGCCATACCAGGCACCGCATACAGACAAACGGAGGAGATCACCCCTGGCACACTGGCAGCGGCCCCATTCTCCCGATAGGCCTGGCTGCCATGGAGCCCTTGCAGGGAGCGATTACTGGCCGAAACACTCCAGCGGTCGGTTTGACCATCGCTCGCCAGGGCAAAGTCCCAGCCCTGCTTGCTGGTTAAACAGCCGCTACTGCTATCTGCGCGGCTGGCCAACCAGCTGGCATCGGCCTGCTGCAGCGACTGGGCCAGGCGCCTTAAGGAGCGCCCCGCAATCTGCGTGGCCAGCTGCACATCGGTGAGCTGCATCGAGGCCGCTTTGCTGGCATCGGCATTGGTATCAACGGGGCCCACGCTGTAGCGCAGCGTGATCTGGGAGGCCAACACCATGCTCGCCATAAAGATGGTGAGCAGCATCAACCCCACCAACATCTCCAGCATGGTCATGCCCTGGCAGCCCTGGCGCTGGACCAGGCCTAGGGATAATTGCATCAATACGCTGGCTCGAAGCTTTGTCATGGCAAGCTGCTGAGCCATTGCTGCACAGTGGTCAACTGGGCAGCCGTGGCCGACTCCGTAGCAGTCTGGCCCGTTCGCAGAGAAGCCACCCTGGTGATCAGGGCCCGGGCCTCGGGGTCCAGACCATCGCGAACTTGGCCCAGCTGGGCCATTTGGGCCACCATCGCCAACAGGCCGGTGATCACAGCGCCAATCGCCAGGCCAACAACACTATCAATCATTTTAGATAGGTCTCCGGACAACCAATCTCGGGACTCATGACAATACAAGCCTGGGTGATCACAATATTTTTGGGTGCCAAGGCTATCGATGGGGATGGGGCCGAAGAGGAGGCCACTGATTTCACCTCGAGGCGCCCATAGGTGCTGGACTTGGAGACATAACTACAACCCGTCATTAGGGTTTGCGAGCCTGCTGACGAAACCGGTTGCAGCTCACTGTTGCCATCGAACACCGGGCAGACCGTTGTGGCATCGATCGTAGGGGCTGCGCTGGAAGTGCCCTGCTGGGAAGTGGCATAACTGGCCAGGGCCTGATAAAACAACCGTTGAACCGTGGCGATGCGCTCGCTGCTGGTGGCCGCCTGCTGACCGGCGCTGACGTCAAAGCGCTGGGAGGCCAACATCAAATCCACCAAACCACTCAGGGGCAGCAGAACGGCCAGGCCCAAAATCACATACAGAGAGGCCATTAGGGCGGCCCCCAGGGTTGGCCTGGGCAAAGATTTTGCCAAGTCCCGTAGAACGGGACCCAGCGCAGCCCTGCCCATCCAGCCGCTTTTTTCCCGGTCATGGGGTCACAACCCCAGGCTTGGGCTGCACCCCAGTCGGCCTGCCTGGATCGGCCCCCGGTCGGTCGTAGGTGGACAACACCAGGGTCATGGTGGTGGGCACCCTGGGCTGGGCCTGGGGGAGCAGGGGCGAAGGCGCTGCGGCTTGGCCTGTGGTCAGCTTTAACTCCGTGGCAATGGCGATGACGTTGAGATTCTCCACCGCAAGCAAAAATTCGCGGAGATTGGGATAGGGCCCGCTCACTGTTAACAGCACAGCCTTCTTACGCAGCCCGGCACTGAGCAAGGGATCGGGATCGCTGGTTCGCTGGCCTGGGGACCCAGGGCTCGCGGTTGGCGCTCCCCCGGCCGCGGCCGAACCCGCCGCCGCTCCTTTCGACGTCGACGGCCCAGCGGTGGCCTCGCCGGAACGAGGTTCAAAACCCGTGATTGCCACACCGGAGCCGCGGGCCAGCTGACTTAATTGGGCCTGGAGGGTTTGCAGTTGGCCCGGGCCTGCCACCAAATTCAGCAGCAACTCCTCCTGGGAGCGTGCCTGCTCAAAGCGTTGCAGTTGCACACGCAGCCGTTGGCGATTAACGGGCAGCAAGGCAACCTTATCGGTGAGCCCCTGCACCAAGCCGCCCAGGCGGTTGACTTGGTAGAGCAATGGCAAATACAGCACGATGGCCAGCAGCGCAGCAATGCCCGAGCCGAGGACCAAGGGAATCAGCAGCAGCAGGCGTTCGGGCGTGACCCAATCGCTTCGGAAGCTGCCAAAAGACTTCAGGGAGGTCATCGCATGTTCATCCGGCTACGGATCAGATCCACGCGCCTAGCTGCACCGAAGGCACCGAGTTCGCGCAGTTGGGGAATGACCTTGGCAGCCATCTCCGCTGAAAAGCTGGCCCTAATTTCAAACGCAATCGGTGTGGGCGCTGCGCTCGTGGACGGATCGCTGCCGAGGCCGACGGAGGCCAGCACCTGGGCCACGGAGGTGTCAGTCTTCTGCTCGGTGGCCTTAACCAGCACCACAGAATCAGGCTGAAAAAAGAGGGACCTAGCCATGCGAATCTGCATGCCATTGAGAACGGCCAGGCCATCGGGCTGGAAGGCAAAGCCACTGATAAGCAGGGAATCGCCCTGATCCTCCAAACTCTTTAACTGCAAACCAGCAGGCACGATGCGGCTGACCTCCGACAGGAATGCCGAGCCCGTTTTGATGTTCAACAGGGCGGTAGAGAGCGACTGGTTGCTCTTCTGCAACCGCAGCAAAGCGCTGGCGCCGCTATTGATTCGAGCCAGCAGCTGGTCCGATTGCTCCGCCTGGGGAAGCAGCACGGCCTGCTGCTGTTGCAACCAGCCATAGCGCAGCACCAGCAGGGAACAGCCCAGGATGACCAACACAATCGGAATCAAGCCATACCAGGCTCCCTGCCGGACCACGGAGGCGGCAGGCACAATCACCGGCTCCGGGATGCCAGCTAAACGCCGGCGATCCCGCAACAGATCAAGCTTTAGCCAAGACCGTTGATTCACACGATTGATTTGATTAGGCAGGCTTTGAAGCCTGCCTATCTTAATTTAAGATACAGGGGGCGACCATCTCAATAAACAGGTTGTCCCCATTGCCATCCTTACCTTGCCTAAGGCCTAGTCCCCATGGGAGCTAGGACTCCATGGGGACTAGGCCTGGTCATGGAGCCTGGTCATGGGCCCTGGCTCAGGGCCGGAACGATCCCGAAACGCTGGGTCCAGGCTAGGCCAGCCGCCGATGCCAGCCCCGGCCCTGGGCGAGGGGCTCAGAAGGCCGCCGGGGGCGGGCCGTCGTGATCCCTGGGATGGGATTTACCGACCCCTTCAGGACCCCGTCCTGAAGGTGGGGTGAGGGCGGGGAAACCAAAGCGCTGGCGGATCTTGAGCACCTGCTCCATCGTCTGGCGGCGGTCCTGTTTCCAGCTGCTGCGCTCGAGCTGCTGGCAGGCCTGGATCGCCGGCAGGCTGGTGGCCTGCTCGTAGCACTGGCTAAAGCGCTTCAGGTCGACTAGGCGCTTGTCAAACAGCTGGCGCTGGATGTCTTGGCGGGCCTGGAAATAGGCCTTGCGCTGGGCCACGCTGAGCTTGGCCATGGTTTCGGCCTCCCGCTTGAGGTGGGCTTCACGGGCCTCCTTGGACGGGCCCTGGGGGGGTTTGGGGCGCTCGTTGCGACCCGGGTTATCGCCCAGGGGTGGCCCGCTGGTTTGGGCGATCACCGCCAGGGGGGAACTGAGCAGGGCGATCACCGCCAGGGGCAGGGCGCGAAGGGACGCTTGGGGAGCCATGGGAGGAGCTGGCAAGGGATAGGAACGTCGTCATCCTGACCGCGGCTTTCGCTGCAGTTGTGACTGGGCGGACCCCAAGCTGTGACCGAATCGGACAGCGCCAGGCCAGCGCTGGCGGCTTCAGGGGCAGCTGCGGGCCTGGGCGATCCGGGGCCGATCGGGCCTGAGGGCTACGGCGCGGGCAAGGCTCTGTCTCAGGGACCGGCTTCAGGGACCGGCTTGACTTCAGGGGAGCGGCTCAGGGAGCTAGAGCTGCCTTGTCGGCCACCACCCGCACCCGCTTCGTGGCGGTGACGATGCCATCGGGATGGACCAGCAGCACCGCCCAGGTTTGGGAGCCGGGATCACTGGGGGCCTGCACCGTCTTAAAAATGCCTCCGCCTCCGAGGGCCTCGAGCTGGAGTTCGGGCATGGCGGACTGGGCCAGCTGGCGCGGGGTCACGGCGGCCACGGCACCGGCCAGAATCGCCCCATCGAGGGGCTCATCCACGACCACATCGAGGTCGTAGCGCTGGCCGGTCAGCACCGCATCGGGCACCAGCAGGGTGAGGGCCAGATCCTTCGACCCGCTACGCACCAGGGAGCTTTCGCGAATCACATCCTGGCCATTAAAACGATCGCCATGGATCTGCAGGGCGACCTGTTCATTGGCGACCATGCGATAGCGGGTGGGGCCCTCCTGGCGGCTACCGCGCACCGTGATCTCCAGGGTGGGCCTGCCGTCGTTGAGGGGGGTACCCGGGGCCACCTGCCAGCGCAGGTCGGGGAAGCGCTCCCTCAGGGCGGCGCGGCGCGCCTCGAGCTCGGCCAGGGCAAAACCCGGCCCGGGCTCAAACACCGCGGCCAAGCTGGTCGGCGCGGGGTCGTTGAGGGCGGCCTCCAGGGCAGCGGGCGAGGGGGCTGCCCGCAGGGGTGCCCCAACCAGCAGGCAAGCCAGCGCCATCAAGGCAGGCAGGAGCGGGCGGGGCGGAAACATGAACGAGCACACGGGCCGGCTTTTAAGTTAGGGCCGCCCGGCTCGGGCGCCAGGCACCGCTGCAGATGTCCATGACCCGGCTCCTGATTGCCGCCAGCGGAACCGGGGGCCACCTCTTCCCCGCCCTGGCCGTTGCCGAGGCCCTGCCACCCGACTGGTCGATCCATTGGCTGGGGGTGCCGGACCGGCTGGAACGCGATCTGGTGCCCAGCCGCTTTCCCCTGCACACGGTCCGGGCCGGCGGCCTCCAGGGCCGGGGCCTGAAAAAACTCTGGCAACTGCTGCGCCTGCTCGCCGCCACCGGCACCGTGCGCCGCCTAATCCGCCGCGAAGGGGTGGATCTGGTGTTCAGCACCGGCGGCTACATCGCCGCCCCGGCGATCCTGGCGGCCCGTTGGTGCGGGGTTCCGGTGGTGTTGCATGAATCCAACGCCGTGCCGGGCCGGGTGACCCGCCTGCTGGGGCGCCTCTGCAGCCAGGTGGCCCTGGGCCTGCCCCAGGCCGCTGGCCAACTGGGGGGCTGCCAGCCGGTCGTCACGGGTACCCCCGTGCGGCAAGCCTTTCTGGAGCCCGCCCCCCTGCCGGCCTGGGTGCCCGCCGGCGCGGGGCCCCTGCTGCTGGTGATGGGGGGAAGCCAGGGGGCGGTGGGCCTCAACCGCATGGTGCGTCCCCTGCTGCCCCGCCTCCTGGCGGCCGGCTGCCGGGTCGTGCATCTCAGCGGCAGCAACGACGGCGAGTCGGGCCAGTTCCAGCACCCGGCCTACGTGGATAGGCCCTTTAGCGATGAGATGGCAGGGCTGCTCCAGCACACCGACCTAGTGATCAGCCGGGCCGGGGCCGGCAGCCTCAGCGAACTGGCCGTGGCTGGCACCCCGGCCATCCTGGTGCCCTTCCCCGCCGCGGCCGATGGCCACCAGGAGGCCAACGCCGCAGCGGCCGCTGCGGTGGGTGCGGCGGTGATCGTGTTGCAACATCCCCCGGGCGAGCCACCCCTGGAGCGGGCGATCTGGCGCCTGCTCGGGCCGCGGCTGCGGCGGGTGGAAACGGGCGGGGAAGCGGCGGGCGACGGGCCCAGCCCCGATCCCCTGCTGGAGCTGCGGCGGGGCATGGGGCGCCTGGCCCAGCGCGATGCCGACCAGCACCTGGCCCAGGTGCTGCAAGGGCTAGTTGGGGCCAGGGATTGATCCCAGGCTGGGATTCTTCGCAGGCTGGGCCTAGGGCCCTAGCCCAGCTCCCGCCCCAGGGCCCGCAGCAGCCGCTGGTTACCGCGCCGGTCCTGGAGGCCGATGCGCAGCCAGCTGGCATCGAGGCCGACAAAGGAGCGGCAATCGCGCAGCAGGATCCGGTGCCGTTGCTCTAGGGCCAGGCGCAGGGCCTCAAGCGACCAGGGCTGGCCCGCCCGCTCGCCCCGCACCAGCAGGAAATTGGCCGCCGACGGCCGGGGCACCAGCCCCGGCAGTTGGGCCAACCGTTGGCCCAGCCAGGGACCTTCCGAGCCCACCCAGGTCTGCACCCGGCGGATCCAGCGCCCCTGCTCCAGGGCGATTTCAGCCACGGCCCCGGCCAAGCTATTGACGGGCCAGGGGTCGCGCCAGGCGGCCCAGCGGGCCAGGCGCTGGGGATCGGCCACGGCGTAGCCCAGACGCAGGCCGGCGATCGCAAACAGCTTGGTGAGGCTGCGGATCACCACCAAATTCGGATGGCGGGCCACCAGGGGAACCAGCGATTGGGCCTCGCCGCCGGGCACTAGCGAGAGGAAGGCCTCATCGCAAATCACCAGCTCGAAGCGCTCGAGCAGGGGTTCGAGGCTGGCTCGGCTCCAGAGCTGGCCGGTGGGGTTGTGGGGGTTGGTGATCCAGAGGGCCCCAGCCCCCAGGCCTTCCTGCCCAGCCCCAGCCC
>Ga0310335_100319_pt1 | contig 13338 bp, 13 predicted proteins | sample LakMicMISRFREDD7_FD_195549 | JGI IMG/M metagenome (GOLD analysis project Ga0310335, IMG submission 195549) | Enriched freshwater cyanobacterial communities from Lake Michigan, Michigan, United States - MI23.SRF.RED.D7 (v2) (version 2) | ecosystem: Environmental > Aquatic > Freshwater > Lake... | reverse complement strand
CCTCGGCCAGGGCCAGCTCCTGATCGACCCAGTCGTAACCGATGCGCTCGAGTTCATGGGCCAGCTCAGGCCCGCCGCTGCGCAGGATGCGACCGGCGGCCATCACGTGCACACGGTCAGGGGTGATCAGGTCGAGGAGCCGCTGGTAGTGGGTGATCAGAAGAGTGGCGTTGTCGGGGCTAGCCAGCTGGTTGACCCCGCCGGCAACGATCCGCAGCGCATCGATGTCAAGGCCTGAATCGGTCTCATCAAGGATGGCCACCACCGGCTCCAGCAGCGCCATCTGCAGGATCTCGTTGCGCTTCTTCTCGCCGCCGCTGAAGCCCTCGTTCACCGAGCGCTCTAGGAAAGCCGGATCCATCTGCACCACCGCCAGCCGCTCACGCACCAGATCCTCAAAGGCAAAGGTGTCGAGCTCTGCTGCGCCGCCCTGCTGCCGGCGGGCGTTGGTGGCAACCCGCAAAAACTCGAGATTGCTGACCCCGGGGATCTCGACCGGGTACTGGAATCCGAGGAACAGACCGATGCGGGCCCGTTGCTCGGGGTCCAGCTCGAGCAGGTTCTGCCCCTGGTAGGTCACTGTGCCGCCGGTGACGGTGTAAGCGGGATGGCCAGCCAACACCTTCGAGAGGGTGCTCTTGCCGCTGCCGTTGCGGCCCATGACGGCATGGATCTCGCCGGCACGAATCGTCAGATTGACGCCATGCAGGATCGGCTGGTCCTCAACGGAAGCACGCAGATCGCGAACCTCAAGCAGTACGGGGGCGTCAGGACGAATCACAGAACTTCAGGACAACACGTCAAAGAGAAACCAGCAGCAGGGAGTCGACTAACCAACCGATCCCTCGAGTTTGAGGGCGAGCAGCTTGTCTGCCTCGGCAGCAAATTCCATCGGCAGCTGATTGAACACGTCGCGGCAGAAGCCACTGACCATCATCGAGACAGCCTCTTCAAAACCGATCCCGCGACTCTGTAGATAGAAAAGCTGATCGGCCGACAGCCGGCAGGTGCTGGCCTCGTGCTCAACCACCGCATCACTCTGCTGAGAACGGATGTAGGGATAGGTGTTGGCACCTGCCTGGTCGCCGATCAGCATCGAGTCGCACTGGCTGTAGTTCTTGGCCCCAACAGCCTTGGGTCCGATCTGAACCAGACCGCGGTAGCTGTTGATCGAGTGCCCGGCACTGATGCCCTTGCTGACAATGGTGGAACGGGTGCGGGGCCCCACGTGGATCATTTTGGTGCCGGTGTCTGCCTGCTGGCGGTTGTTGGTGAGAGCGACCGAGTAAAACTCGCCGACCGATTCAGCCCCTTGCAGCACACAACTGGGATACTTCCAGGTGATCGCCGAACCGGTTTCCACTTGAGTCCAGCTGATTTTGCTGCGGGCGCCGCGGCATTGCCCGCGCTTGGTGACAAAGTTGTAAATACCACCGACACCGTTTTCATCGCCGGCGTACCAGTTCTGCACGGTCGAATATTTGATCGAAGCATCATCCAACACAACCAGCTCCACCACAGCGGCATGGAGCTGATTGGTGTCAAACATCGGCGCGGTACATCCCTCGAGATAGCTCACCGAGGCGCCCTCTTCGGCCACGATCAGGGTGCGCTCGAACTGGCCGGTATCGCCTGAGTTGATGCGGAAATAGGTGGACAGCTCCATCGGGCAGGTCACTCCCTTGGGAATGAACACAAAGGAGCCATCGCTGAAGACTGCCGAGTTGAGCGCGGCAAAGTAGTTGTCGTTACTGGGCACCACAGTGCCCAAATAACGCTCAATCAGCTCAGGATGCTCCTTAACCGCTTCGCTGATGGAGCAAAAAATAACCCCGTGCTCGGCGAGCTGTTCCTTGAACGTGGTGGCGATTGAGACACTGTCGAATACCGCATCAACGGCCACATTGGAGAGACGCTTTTGCTCGCTCAGCGGAATACCGAGCTTGTCAAAGGTCTCCAGCAGCTTGGGGTCCACCTCATCGAGACTGCTTTTCTTGGCCTGCTGCTTGGGAGCCGCGTAATAAATGATGTCCTGGTAATCGATCGGCGGATAACCCAGGGCCGCCCAATCGGGCTCCTGCATCTGCAACCACTGCCGGTAAGCACGCAAACGAAAGTCGAGTAAAAAAGCCGGCTCGTCTTTTTTGGCCGAGATCAGGCGAACGACATCCTCACTCAACCCTTTGGCGATCTTTTCGGTTTCAATCTCGGTCACGAAGCCGTATTTGTACGGCTGCGAGACCAGATCACCAACGGCTGCGGAGGTCATCAGAACAATTCAACCGGAAATACTGCTTTTGATCTCGTCCATCGAGATCGTCTGCTTGTCACAACGGAACGCGTTGTCTTCGGTGAGGAACAGCATGCAATGGCATTCATGGCGCTCGCGCATCGGCACGCAGGGGCAGTTCCAGAACGCCTGAGCCACTTCGGCTTCCTTGTCCTCGTAGTGGCGGCAAGGGCAGAGCGCGGCACCGAGCTGGTCCTTGTGGCGGGCCAGCCCCTCGAGCACGACAGCCGTCACGCCACTGTCACTGCAGAAATAGGTGCCGGTGCGCTGGGCATAGGTCTCGGCGAACTTACGGATCACCTCAAGACTCTCGGAGCTCGGCGCAGAAGCAGCGGGATCAGCCATGGCAGAGAGGGGGTGGCGTCAGGGCCTGAATGAGGAGCAAGACGTTTCGAAGACGAAGGCGTTTCGAAACCAAAGGGTTTCTAAACCCACCGTAGGCCACCGGAACGGCGGCTGGAGGCTGGGGCCATTGTGCCCCTTGGAAGCCGCCCCCTGACGCAAACCCCCAATTGCCTGAGACGCGTGGCATGGTTGTGAAGCGACCGGTTTGCAATGCGCGCCACCGTCCTGGCCCAATCCCAACCGACCACACGCAAGGGGATCCTGGCGATCCTGCTGCGTCTGGGCGAGGCGACGGCCAATGACATCGCCACGCGCCTGGAGATTTCGGTGCAGGCCACCCGCCGCCATTTGCGGGGGCTGGAGGACGACGGACTGGTCGAGGGCTCCTCAAGCGCAGAAGGTCCAGGTCGCCCCAGTTATCGCTGGCAGCTGACCAGCAAGGGACATGCCCAGTTTGCCGATGGCAGCGAAAGCTTTGCCTTGACCCTGCTGGAGTCTCTGAGCAAGGAGCTTCCCCAAGACGCTCTGCAGTCGCTGCTGCAGCATCAAGCGGTACAACAGGCCGCCCAATACCGAGAACGCTTGGGGGACGGCCCGCTCGAGCAACGGGTTGCCCGCCTGGTGGAGCTGCGCAAGGCCGAGGGCTACGTCGCCGAGTGCGACCTGGAGGCTGAAGGCTGGGTGATCCGCGAATTTCATTGTTCGGTGATGCGAATCGCCGAGCAATTCCCCTGCGTCTGCGATCAGGAGTTGCAACTGATCCGCCACACCTTTCCCGACTGCCAGGTGGAACGGGTGCACTGGCGGCTGGAAGCCGGCCACTCCTGTGGCTTCAGGCTGACCCCCCTGGCCTGAGCCCGGTGCCTATTGCCGCCGCGCCTGACCAAGGGCAGGGTCCGCTCAGCATCAGCGAGCTACAGCAGCTCGAAGCAACGCTGCTGCCAGCTCTGGAGCGCCATCACCTGCGCCTGCTGGCCCACGCCCTGCGCACCCTGCAGCAGGTGCAACGGTGCACAGCCGAGCCGCACCTGCCCCAGCAGGCCGCGATTGAGCAGTGGTTGCTGGCCCAGAGCGACCTGAGCCAAGAGCCGGACTTTTGCCGGCAACTGGCCCAGCAGCTGGACAGTGCCGGCCGCCAGCTCGAGCAGCTGGCGCTGCAACGGGGTGTGGCGCCCCTTGAGCTGGACCTCGAGGCACTGATCGACTGGGCCCGGCAACAGGCCGATCAGCGCCTGGCTACCGCACCACCATCCACACCCCAAACGCCGCCAGCAGCGCCGCCAGCAGGCCTGTGAATCCAGGCTGATCGCGATCGAGGGGCGCCAACAGCACCGCCATGGTCGGAGCTGTGGCCATGAGGGTCATGGCCTGACCCACCGGCAGCTGCGCCAAGGCGGCCTGCTGCAGGGCAATGCCCAGCGTCGTACCCAGCAAGGTGGCCAGCAGCACCCAGGGCCAGCGGCGGCGCGCGGGGCGGGGACCCACCCCTGCGCGGGCCACGGCCAGCAGGCCTGGCGCCAAGGGCAGCTGCGCCAGGGTGGCGGCCCCCAGCCGCAGCGATGCCGCCTGCCATGGCGAGATCAGCTGTGCAGCCAGCACCTGCCGGGACAGCAGCGCGCCGCCACTGGCGCAGAGCACCGCCAACAGCGCCAGCAGCACCCCCTGGCGCCACCCGGGCTGATGCCCCCAGGCTGCCCCATCACTCTGCTGACACTGGGCCACCATCACCACGGCCGCGCTGACCAACCCCAGCCCCAGCAACTGGGCCGGGCCGGGCCCCTCGGCCAGCACGGCCAGCCCGGCCAGGGTGGTGACCACCGGCGCCGCCGCTTCAATCGTGAGGGTGGTGCGCGTACCCAGCCGACGCAGGGCGGCAAAGAACAGGCTGTCGCCGGCGGCGATCCCGAGCACGCCACTGGCGCCCAGCAGCAACCAGGCGGTGGTGGGCAGGGGCTGCCAGACCAGCAGCTGCAGCGGCAGCAGCAGCGCCAGACCGAGGGCGTTCTTGAGCAGATTCAGCTCAGCAGCCCCCAGCGAGATGGGCAGGCGGCGCCAGCAGAAGCTGGCCAAGGTCCAGCACAAGGCTGCCGCCAGCGCCGCCAGAGCCCCGCTCAACAACACATCCCCCCCAGCCCTGCGATCATCGACCCACCCTGTGCCTTCCAGCGGCCATGCGGATCGACGATGCGATCAGCTTCTTTCGCCTGAGTTGCGGGCGATGGCAGTCCCAGCGGAGCAGCCACCATCTGCTGCACCGCAGGGCAGAAGCCGGCGGCTCGCTGATCGTGGTCGACGAACTGGAGGCCGACGATCCCAGGCTGATCGCCATCGCGGCGCTGCATCAGCAGGATCCGCAGCGGCTGGTCGGCGGTTGCCGTGTGCGCTGGAGCGGATCGATGGCCTGGGACAAAGCCGGTGAAACCCACGAGGGGGAAAGCCTGTTCGGCCTGATCCCCACCGACCAACGGGGCCGCAGCGGTCTGCTGCTGCGCGACCGGGGCTATGCCGAGACGGCACCGGTGGCTGGCGAGTTCCGCATGGACGACAGGGACGCCCTGCTGCTCAGCACCGACTACGAGACGATGAGCAGCCTGGAGCGCTTCAGCTTTGCCGGTCCCGACGTGCGCCTACGCACCAGCACCGTTGAAGGACTGTCCAACACGGCTTCGTTCTGCGTTGAAACCCGCCTGAAGGAGCAGAACCCGGCCGAGGGTGGAGCCCCGGACGCCCGCGCCGAAGCCGAGTCCACGGCCCAGACCCAGCCGCACCAGTCCCTGTCGCCCCTGGGCTGGTGAAGCCGCGGCCAGAACGTTACGGACTGTGAGTCCTGCCCATCGGGTCCGAATCCTGACCAGGGCGCACTTCTACGATCCGCAGCGACGACTGCCAGAGTTCGCGTGGCCCTGCCGCTTCTGAAGTACGCACCCACCACCCAGAACTCGCGTGTGAACGCGCTGCGGGTGGGTTCCGATGAGGATCCGAAGGCCGCCTCCATGGACAAGGCCATGGATCGCGAAGACCAGAACTTCGTGATCGAGGCCGCCTACCGGCAGATCTTCTTCCACGCCTTCAAAGTTGACCGCGACCGCACCCTGGAATCCCAGCTGCGGGACGGTCAGATCACCGTGCGGGACTTCATCCGCTCGCTCTGCCTGTCGGACACCTTCACCCGCAGCTTCTACAACCTCAACAGCAACTACAAGGTGGCTCGCCACCTGGTTGAGAAGCTCCTGGGCCGCCCCACCCACGGCAAATCGGAAGAGATCGCCTGGTCGGCCGTGCTCATGACCCGTGGGGTCAAAGGCATGGTGGACGACATCATCAACGGCCAGGAGTACCTGGACGCCTTCGGCTACGACACGGTTCCCTATCACCGCAATCGGGTCGTCGGCTCCCGTGATCTGGGCGAAACACCCTTCAACATCACCAGCCCCCGCTACGACGCCTATTACCGGGGCATCCTCGGCTTCCCCCAGGTGGTGTACACGGGCACGGCCAAGGCCTACCCCGAGCGCAGCCGTGCCCGTCGCGGTGGCTTCCCCGAGGATTACCTCCCCTGGGTGCGCTCCATGCCTGCCATGCGCTCGAGCGCCGGTGCCTCTGGCAACACAGCCATGGACTACCTGTCGAAGGTTCCTTACCGCAGCATCGGCCGCTGAAGGTCCAGCCAAGTGTCCTGATGACCTGGGCGCCTAACGGCGCCCTTTTTTGTGGGCAGCGGTCGCCGATGACACCGCTGGCAGTCAGTGGTTCCTGACCACCCGCCCCAGTGCCGGTCAAGGAATGGGAAAGTTTGCAGACTGATCCCAAACGAAATCAGGAACGTGACCCAGACCCTTTCATCACTGGCCAGGCTGACCCTGCGGCAACTGCGGCAAGTTGCCAGTGATCTCGGGGTCACGCTGTACAGCCGTAAATCCAAGGAAGAACTGCTGGAGGCCATCAACACCAAGCAGGGCAGCGAGGCTGATCTCAGCAGCATCGAATCCGAACTGACCCCGGCGCCCCGTCCCGAGGCAGAAACCCACGTGGTGTTTCTGCCCCGTGATCCTCAGTGGGCCTATGTGTTCTGGGAGATCTCCCGCGACGACCGCGAAAGCGCACAGGCCGCCGGCGCCACCCAGCTGTGCCTTCGGGTCGCCGACGTCACCGGCCTGGCACCGGGATCGACCCATCCCCACACCCTGCAGGAGGTGGTCGTCGACAGCCACGCCACCGAGTGGTACCTGCCTGTGCCGCTCAGCGACCGCGACTACCGCGTCGAACTGGGCTATCGCAAAGGCGGTTCCGGCGGCTGGATCTCGCTGGCGTTTTCGTCGGTGGCCCGGGTGCCCGCCCTGCATCCGAGCGAGCAGATCCTGGACCAGTTCGTGCCCTTTTCGCTGGAGACGGCTCCCGCTGATCTGAGCACCAGCCTGCTCGAGCCGGCTGACACTGCTTTGCACGAGCGGCTGTACCAGACGGCCACCTCCCGCTGGCGGCGCCTGGGCCGGGGCTCAGAGGCCTTCCATGAGATGGAAGACGACCTGCTCGCCAGCTCGGGACTGAATGCCTCGGGTGCCGGTCTGTGGGCCAGCGGCCGCAACGAGTCCGGGGCTGGACTCATGGCCCGCCAGCGCTCGTTCTGGTTGGTGGCCGATGCGGAACTGATCGTCTACGGCGCCACCGATCCGGCTGCGCGCCTGACCATCGGCGGCGAAGAGGTGCCCCTGTCGGCGGATGGAACCTTCCGCATTCAGGTTCCGTTCCGCGATGGCGAACAGCTCTATCCGATCGAAGCTGTGGCCGCCGACGGCGAACAGAAGCGCAACATCACCCTGGCCTTCAACCGCACCACGCCCGAAGACAACAGCAACCCTGCTGATCAGGCCAAGAGCGAATGGTTCTGAAGCGCGCCCTGGTCGCCCTGACCCCCCTAGCAGGAGCCCTGGCCTTTCCCGTGCTGGTGCCCCTGCTGATGACCAGGGTCAGCATCCCCGTCAGCCTGATGGCGGCGGTGCTGGTGGCGACGGTTTGGTTTGTGCTGATGTTGCGCACCTCCGAAATGCCTGGCCACCACTGAGGCCTCAGTGGACGCACCTGTGGGAATGCTCAGGGGATCCGAACGTTCTGCTGATGCGCCTGCGATTCAAGGGCTGGTCTGGCCTGCTGGCCGCACTGTTGCTGAGCGGTTGCTCGGCCCAGGCACGGCTTGAGGGCAGACCTCCCCAGTCGCTCCCTGTGCCCCAGGGGATCGAGGTGGCGTTCAATCACAACCCAACCAGCCGCTACCGCAGCCCCATTACTGGGGCCTGGCGCCAGGGCGATGACCTCGAGACGTTCGTCCTGCAAAGCATCGAGACCGCCCAACGTCAGATCCTGGTTGCGGTGCAGGAGCTGTCCCTCCCTCGGGTGGCTGCAGCGCTGGTGCGCAAGCACCAGCAGGGACTGGATGTGCGGGTGGTGCTCGAAAACACTTACAGCACGCCCTGGAGCCTGCAGCACGATGCCGGCCTGAGCCCCCACATCAGACGCCGCAACCAGCAGCTCAGACAGCTGGGCTGGGGCGACGCCGTCCTGCTGCTGCAGCGCGGCGGGGTGCCGCTGCTCGATGACACCGCTGACGGCAGCTCGGGCAGCGGGCTGATGCACCACAAATTCATGGTGGTGGATGGCCGCACCGTGGTAACCGGCTCGGCCAACTTCACGCCCTCGTGCATCCACGGTGACCCCGACGACCCACGCACCCGGGGCAATGCCAATCACCTGCTGCGACTGCAGAGCCCTGAGCTGGCAGCCCTGTTTGAAGCCGAATTCGCCAAACTCTGGGGTGACGGGCCCGGCGGCGCTCCCGACAGTCGCTTCGGGATTGCCAAAGAGAGCGAGGGGCCGCAACAGGCGATGGTGGCCGGCACACCGGTGCAGGTGCTGTTTGCGCCCCACCGCCGCAGCGATGCCGACAACGGGCTGGCCTGGTTGGCCCAGCTGTTGGCCCAGAGCCAGCGAAGCCTGGACATGGGCCTGTTTGTGTTTTCGGCCCAGAACCTGGCGGATGCGCTGGCAGCGTTGCAGGCCCGAGGCGTACGGATCCGCCTGCTGGCCGACCCCGGCTTCGCCAACCGCAGTTTCAGCGAAACCCTTGACCTGCTGGGGGTCAGCCAGAGCGATCGGCGCTGCAAGCTCGAGGCTGGCAACAGACCCTGGCAGCAGGCGCTGCCGGGAGTCGGGACTCCGCGGCTGCGTCCGGGTGACAAGCTGCACCACAAGGTGGCGGTGATCGACCATCGACGGGTGATCACCGGCTCCTTCAACTGGAGTCCATCAGCGGCTCACCAGAACGATGAAACGCTGCTGGTCATTGATTCACCTGTGCTGGCCAGGCACTTCACAGCCGAGATCGACCATCTGTGGCGAGGGGCCGAGCTGGGGGTCAGCAGGCGTCTGGCCCGCAAACTGGAGCGCCAACGGCAGCGTTGCGGCAGTGGCAAGGCTGTTGCAACGGCAAGACTGTGGCAGATTGAGGGCCTAGACCTGACGGCCTGACATTCGCCCGTGGATTCTCAACCGGCAGCTCGCGCTCACAGCGCCACGCTGGACGCCATTCAGCTGATGCTGCGCGACCTGCACACCCGCCACGATGAGATCCGCCATCGCGCCGCCTTCCGGGGCTGCACCAAGGAACTGCTGGAAGTGCAGCAAGAGCTTGTCGACTATCTGCTGAACAAGAAGAGCGAGCTGCTCGGTATTGCAGCACCGGAGCAGGACACACCGACCGTGCGCAACTACAACTCCTTTCTCTGAGCGCAGTGACCGGGACCATGCCGCGCCGACATCCATGCCCCTTCGCCCTGCCGGTGCTGGTAGCCCTGTTGGGGGCTGTCAGCCTGCACCAGCCAGCCGCGAGAGCCCAGGGCAACAACCGCATTGACCCTGCCACGTTTCCACCGACCGAGCTGTTTCGCGACCTTCAACTGAAGACCATCGCCTGCGGCCGTGACAACAGCCCCGAGCCCTGTCAGCAGGCCCGCTCGATCGCGGATCCGCTGATGGACCATCCACGGCTGCCGGCCTCCTGCAAGGACACCCTGTGGGACATCCGCGAGCGCGCGGTGGTGGTCAGCAAGAACAGCTATGAGCGCCGCGAAACCCTCAACCGCGAAGCTGCTGATCTGCTGGTGCTGTGCAAACCGGCCACCAAACCCCTGGGCAGCGGCAGCCAGCAACCGGCCCCCGAGCAGAAAAAGCAAGGCGGCCTGGGCGGCTTCCTGCGGGGCCTCGGGGGTGGCGGCAGTCAGTGATCCCAGCGGAGTTGGTCAGACCAAACACCGGTCAGAGCTGAGATTCAGGGTTAATTTGGTGCCCCCTCCGGGCCCCAATCCCAGTGTCCATGGCAAGCACCACCCTGACCGTGACCGCGGTGGACCTGGCCCAGCCGTTCAAGGACCAGAAACCCGGCACTTCGGGGTTGCGCAAGAGCAGCCGCCAGTTTGAGACCCCCCACTACCTCGAGAGCTTCATCGAAGCAGTGCTGCAGGTGCTGCCAGGGGTTCAGGGAGGCACCCTGGTGGTGGGTGGGGACGGTCGCTATGGCAACCGCCACGCCATTGCCGTGATCGTGCGCATGGCCGCAGCCCATGGCATCTCCCGGGTGATCACCTGCACCGACGGCATTCTGTCGACCCCGGCCGCGTCCCACCTGATCCGCAGCCGCGGTGCCATCGGCGGGATCATCCTCTCGGCCAGCCACAACCCGGGAGGGCCCGAGGGCGACTTCGGCGTCAAGGTCAACGGTGCCAACGGTGGCCCCGCCCCCGAGTCGATCACCGATGCGATCTACCAGGCCACCCTGGCCCTGCAGGGGTACCGCATCGCCGACACCGGCGCAGCCTGGACCCTGGATCTGAACCAACAGGGCCAGGGCCAGCTTGGCGAGCTGACGGTCGAAGTGATCGACGGCACCGGCGACTACGTCGCCCTGATGCAGCAGCTTTTCGATTTTGAGGCCATCCGCGCCCTGCTGCACAGCGATTTCAACCTGGCCTTCGATGCCATGCACGCTGTGACCGGGCCCTACGCCCGGGTGATCTTTGAGAGCCTGCTGGGGGCCCCGGCAGGCACGGTGCGCAATGGCACCCCCAGCGAAGACTTTGGCGGCGGCCATCCCGACCCCAACCTCACCTATGCCCACGATCTGGCGGCCCTGCTGCTGGAGGGCGACGCCTATGACTTTGGCGCGGCCTGCGATGGAGACGGCGACCGCAACATGGTTCTGGGCCGGCGTTGCTTCGTCAACCCCAGCGACAGCCTGGCGGTACTGACTGCCAACGCGACTCTGGTTCCGGGGTACGCCGCGGGGCTGAACGGAGTGGCACGCTCAATGCCCACCAGTGCCGCCGTTGATGTGGTGGCCCAGGAACTGGGCATTGCCTGCTATGAAACGCCGACCGGCTGGAAATTCTTCGGCAATCTGCTCGACGCGGGCCGCATCACCCTGTGTGGGGAAGAAAGCTTCGGCACCGGCAGTGACCACATCCGTGAAAAGGACGGCCTCTGGGCTGTTCTGTTCTGGCTCAACATCCTGGCCAAACGGCGTGAACCGGTGAGCCAGATCATGGCCGAACACTGGAACCGGTTCGGACGTCACTATTACTCGCGCCACGACTACGAAGCGATCGCCTCGGACGCCGCCCATGGTCTGTACGACCGGGTCAAAGCGATGCAATCGAACCTGGTGGGCCAGCCCTTTGCCGGGCGCACAATCGCCACGGCCGACGACTTTGCTTACACCGATCCAGTCGATGGATCCGTAACCAGCAGTCAGGGTCTGCGGCTGCTGCTCGATGACGGCAGCCGCGTTGTGCTGCGCCTGTCGGGCACCGGCACCCAAGGTGCCACCCTGCGGGTGTATCTCGAGAGCTATGTCGCTCCCGGGGGTGACCTCAATCAGGATCCACAGCTGGCACTGGCAGATCTGATCACAGCGATCGATGCCCTGGCCGAGATCCGCCAGCGCACCGGAATGGAGCGTCCCACCGTGATCACCTGATCAGCGAGAACACCGGGAGCCGAGGCTGGGATATCAACCTGCCTCGGCCGATTCACGGGCAGAGGGGCCGAACCAGCGGGCTTCCAGGTTCTTGATCAACACATAGAAGGGAGGCACAACCCCGAGCGAGAGCACGGTGGCCACCAAGAGGCCACCGAAGATGACCGTGCCCAGAGATTGCTGACTGTTGGCACCGGCTGTTGTGGCCACAACCAGGGGCAGAAAGCCAGCCAATGAGGCAATTGCGGTCATCAGAATCGGTCGCATGCGTGATTCTGCGGCCGCCATGGCGGCCTCTTTGACACCCATGCCCTCTTCGACGTGCTGCTCAGCCACCTCGACGATGAGGATGCCGTTTTTGGCAGCCAGACCGATCAGGGTCACCAGACCGACCTGGGCATAGATGTTCAGATCGATCGAGCGGAGCGCCAGAAACACCAGCGCACCCAGCATGGCCAGAGGCACGGTCATCAAAATGATCACAGGCGTGACATAGCTTTCATACTGGGCCGACAGCACCAGATAAACCACTAATACGCCGAGGCCAAAAACCAGCACACTGGCACTACCGGCAGAGAGCTGCAGAGCAGCCAGACCGGTGAAGGCATAGCCGATGTTGTTGAAGTTCTGCCCCTTGAAGATCTGCTGAATCGCCGTCAAAGCCTGGCCAGAACTCTTACCCATGGCCTCGGCACCCTGGACCAGAATCGTGCGGTAGAGGTTGTAATGGCTGATCACAGGGGGAGCACTGGTGAGCTCGGTGGAGGCGAACTCACTGACCTGAACCAGTTTGTTGTCCTCATTGCGGACGTAGTAACTGAGAATGTCATCAAGGTTGCTGCGTCCTGAGGCTTCGGACTGGACATAAATGTTGCGAACCTGGCCGTTTTCATAGGTCAGACCCGAGTAGTTGCCGCCAGCCAGGACAGCGATTGTCTGCATCGCCTGCTGAAAATCAATACTCAAGGCACCCATGATCGAACGGTCGATCTTCAAGCCGAATGCGGGTGCACTGGGAATGAACTGGGTGTAAAGCGTCGAGAACTGACCCGAGGCAGTGCCGGCCGCAACCAACTGCTGGGCCAGGCCATCCAGCTGGGGGAAGGTGTAAGACCCGTTGCTGAGGTCATTGAACTGAAAATAGAAACCGCCCTGGGCCGAGAAGCCAGGGATGGCCGGCGGCTGGGCTGCGACAGCAAGCCCGCTGCTCAACTTCGACAGCTTGGCGTTGAGGCGTTCGACAATGGCCGGCGCCTTCTGATCGGAGCCACTGCGTTCCTCCAGGGGCTTCAAACCAAAGAAGAACACACCCTGGTCAGGGCTTGAGCCATTGAAGCCATAGCCGCTGATTACGGAAGCGGCAACGATGTCCTCTTCGGTCTTGAGAATGGCAGCGATATCAGTGCCGACCTTCTGGGTCTGGCTCAGGGAGGCTCCGTTCTGCAACTGGTAGATCCCCAAGCCGTACCCCTGATCCTCTTCAGGGATGAAGGCCGATGGCAACGCGTTGAAGGCAATCGCCGTCAACACAATGCCACCGAGCAGCCCGGCGAAAATGGTGCGACGCCGACTGATCAACACGTCAAGCAACCTGACATAACTGCTCTGCAGCCAGGCAAAGAACGCGTTGAACCGGTCAAAGATCAAGGCCAGACGGCTGCCGGCAAAGCCGAATAAC
>Ga0310335_100318_pt1 | contig 13363 bp, 12 predicted proteins | sample LakMicMISRFREDD7_FD_195549 | JGI IMG/M metagenome (GOLD analysis project Ga0310335, IMG submission 195549) | Enriched freshwater cyanobacterial communities from Lake Michigan, Michigan, United States - MI23.SRF.RED.D7 (v2) (version 2) | ecosystem: Environmental > Aquatic > Freshwater > Lake... | reverse complement strand
CCCCAGAGCAGGCCTGGGCCCTGCCCCTGGCCCGGCTGGCCTGCCTGGCGGACGGCCCGGGCCTGGCCCGGCTACGCAGCAGCAGGGCCCTGCAGAAGCGCGTGCAGCAGCTGCGCCAGCAATGGCAGCTGTTGGACGGACGGCAGCTGGAGCAGCTCGACGAAAGCCAACGGTTCGCCCTCCACAGCCAACTCAGCGATGACCTGCCGGCCCTGCTGCTGCTGGGCAACTGCGCTGCAACCCCGCTGCTGCAGCGCTGGCGAGATGGGGGCGATCCGCTGTTCCATCCCCGTCCTCCCCTCGACGGCGCCGCACTGCAGCAGCGGCTAGGCCTGGCTCCAGGTCCCCGGCTGGGCCAGCTGCTGAGCCACCTGAGCCGGGAGCGGGCCTTTGGCCGCCTGGCCCGTGACAGCGAATCCGATGCCGAGACCGAGGCGGCGCTCAACGCCGCCCGCCGCTGGTTGCAGGAGCAAACCCCGCAGGCGACGTGATTAACTTTGTTTCGCAAAGGCGTTGAAGCAAGACAGCCCGCCCCAGCAGTTCCCCTTTCCTTTCCCCCATGAGCGTTCGTCTCTATGTCGGCAACCTGCCGACCGCCTTTGATGCCAAGGAGCTTGAAGCTCTGTTCACGGCCGTGGGCGAGGGGGTGCGGTTCAAGCAGGTCAATGACCGTGACACCGGTGCCTGCCGTGGCTTTGGCTTCGCCAATGTGGACGACGCCAAGCTGGCCGAAGCTGTGATCGAGCAGCTCAATGGCAAGGAGTTCGGCGGTAACGCGCTGCGCATCGAGATCTCCGAGCGTCGCGATGCCCGCGCTGGCGGCCCTGGCAACGACCGTCGCGGCCCCGCTGGCAGCAACCCCGTGGCCCGCAAGGCCGTCAACAAGGTGGTGCATGCCGACAGCGTCGACAGCGAAGCCCCCGACCCCCGTTGGGCCGGCGAACTCGCCAAACTGAAGTCCCTGCTCGCCAACCAGACTGCAGCTGTCTGAGCCCGAGATCTGGACCTGGAAAGGCCTGGACATTGCTTTCACGCATGTTCCAGGCCCCACGTTGGCAGCCCCCCAGGTGCTGCTTGTCCATGGTTTTGGCGCCAATCGCAGGCAGTGGCGCCACAACCTGACCAGCCTGGCCCAGGTGGCTGGGGTCTGGGCGATCGATCTGCTGGGATTCGGTGCCAGCAGCAAGCCACCATCCCAGCTGCAGGGCGAAATCGCCAGGGCTGGGGCGGTGCGATACGGCTTTGACCTCTGGGCCGAGCAACTGCTGGCCTTCACGAGCGAGGTGATCGCTCCAGCCGCCCCCGCCAACCCCCTGCACCTGGTGGGCAACTCGATCGGTGCCGTGGTCGCCCTCAATGCGGCCCGCCTGCTGATCGCCCAGGGACAACCACCGGCAGGGGTCGTGCTGATCGACTGCGCCCAGCGCACCCTGGACGACAAACGGGCCGCCAGCCTGGGGCTGGTGGAACGGGCCAGCCGCCCCCTGGTCAAGCAACTGGTGCGGCGCCGCTGGCTGCTGGCCCTGCTGTTTCGCAGCCTGGCCCGCCCAGCGGTGATCCGCCAGGTGCTGCAACGGGCCTACCCCAGCGGTGCCCACGTCGATGCCGAACTGGTGGCGCTGTTGCACGGGCCCAGCACCGAACCCGGGGCCCTGGAAAGCTTCCGAGGCTTTGTGAACCTGTTCAACGATCACCTGGCGCCGGACCTGCTGACCCAGATCGACGGGGCCAGCCCAGGGGTGCCCGTGCGCCTGCTGTGGGGCGCGGCCGATCCCTGGGAGGATCCAGCTGAGGCCCGCCAATGGGCGGCAGAGCATGGCTGCATCCAGGAGCTGGTGGTGTTGCCCGGGCTGGGGCACTGTCCCCACGACGAAGCACCGGAGCTGGTGAACCCGATCCTGCGGAGCTGGATCGCAGCCTCGCCTGAACGGGTCTCGCCCTAGCGCACCTGGGCCACCACAAATGAGCGGGGCAGATCCAGCAGCTTCCCTGCCGTTGGCACATAGGCCCGCTTGTTGAACACGTCGTAGCCGTGCTGCTCGATCACATCGAGAATCCCCCGGTACAGCCGCAACGACGCCCAGACCGGCCAACGGGCATCGGGTGCCAGCCAACGCACCCCCGCCTCGCTGCGGGCAAACCAATCACGGGCCCGCTGCAACTGAAACGCCATCAGGCGGCGCCAGTTGTCGTCCACGACGCCGGCCATCAGCTGCTCTTCGCTGACGCCGAACCGGGCCAGTTCATCGAGCGGCAGGTAGATGCGGCCCCGCCCCCGGTCTTCGCCGACGTCCCGCAGGATGTTGGTGAGCTGATTGGCGATGCCCAGGGCCACCGCCGCCGCCGAGGTGTCAGGGGGCTGGCTCCAGGGAGCGCTGGTGTAGGCCGAATCAAGGCCCATCACCTCCTGGGTCATCAGACCGACCGTGCCGGCGACGCGATAGCAATACAGCTCGAGCTCCGCAAAGCTGGCGTAGCGGTGGTTGAACAGATCCATGCGCTGACCCTCGATCATGTCCAGGTAGGGCTGGATCGGCTGGGGATAGCGCTCCAGGGTGTCAGCCATGACCCGATCGAGGCCGTCGCAGACCTTGCCGGCGAACAGCTCTCGCGTGCGCTGCTCCCAGGCATCCAGACGGGCTGCCAGCTCGTCGGTGGGCCGCTGCTGCGCCTCGGCACTGTCCATCAGCTCGTCGGTGCGGCGGCACCAGACGTAGATGGCCCAGATCGCCCGGCGCTTGGCCGGGGGCATCAACAGGGTGCCCAGATAGAAGGTTTTGGCCCACTGTGCCGTCTCCTGGCGGCAGGCCTCATAGGCCTGCTCCAGGTTGGGCAGGGCCACGGCCAGAGCCGGAGAGTTGCCGGCGATCGCCACGATCAGGCCGCCACCGGAACCGACGCAGCCGCGGTGCTGACCGCCTGGGCGCACTGCTTGCCGCTGAGCACCGCACCTTCCATCGAAGCCAGGTAGCGCTGCATCGTGAAACAGCCCGCCAGAAAGAAGTTGGGAATCGGCGAAGCCTGATCAGGGCGCAGCTGCTGGCAACCGGGCACGGTCTTGTAGACCGACAGCGGCGTCTTGACCACGATCGCCTTGCGCAGGGTCGCCTGATCATCCCCGGTGAAGTGCATCGGGAACAGGCGCTTGAGCTCCTCCATGGTGGCGGCGACGATGTCGTCATCGCTGCGGCCAATCCAGTCCTTGGCGGGGGCGAACACCAGCTCGAGCATCGAGCGATGGGGATCTTCGTATTCGCGGCAGGTGTTGCTCATGTCGGCGTAGACACTGAGCAGGGGGCTGCGGCTGAACAGCAGGTGATCGATCTCGGTCAGCTTGCGGTCGAACCAGAGGTGAATGTTGATCACTGGCACGCCGTTGAGCCCGTCCAGTTTCTGGAAATAGGGCAGTTGCTTCCAGGGCTCGGGCAGCAGCAGCTTGAGCGGATCCACCGGCATGGCACTGACGTAGGCATCGGCGGTGGCGGTGAAGCCCTCCTTGCCCTTGATGCCACCGATCCTGAATCCGGCCACGGTGCCGTCGGCGTTCAGTTCGATCTCCCGCAGGGGTGCATCGAGGTGAACCTCACCGCCGCGGGCCGTGACGTAATCCACGATCGGCTGGCACAGACGCTGCGGGGGATTGCCGTCCAAAAAAGCCATCTTCGAACCGTCACTTTCCTGCAGAAAGCGGTTCAGCGCCGTGAGCACCACCGTGCTCGAGATCTCATCGGGATCGATGAAGTTCAGCGCCTTGGCCATGGCGATGAACACCTCGTCGTTGACCCGCTCGGGGATGTTGTGCAGCTTGAGCCACTCAGTCCACGAATACTTGTCGCATTCCTCGACGTATTGCTGGCCGCGCAGCATGGCCGGCACCAGACCGAGGCCGAAGGCGATCTTCTCGGGCCAGGTGAGCAGGTCGTTGTTGCCCAGGATCGCCGCCACCCCGTTGAACGGGGCCGGGATATCCGGAAACTCAAAACGGCTGTAGGTGCCCGGCGTCTCCTTCTGGTTGAAGATCATCGAGTGGCTCTTCCACTGCAGCCGGTCCTCGATGTCGAGCTCCTTGAACAGTTGGCGCATGTTGCGATAAGCGCCAAAAAAAATGTGCAGACCGGTCTCGTACCAGTCCCCTTCCTCGTCCTGCCAGGCCGCCACCTTGCCGCCCAACACATCCCGGGCCTCGTAGACCACCGGCGTGTGACCGGCATCGCAGAGGTATTTGGCACAGGAGAGACCGGCCAGACCCGCTCCGGCGATGGCAATGCGCATGGGATCTGGAGCAGGGAAACCGCAGGCAACCTTAAAAGGGCGGGCAGCCCGTCTGCCCCTTGGCCGCCGGCGGGGTTCCTAGAGTCAACGTCGGCAACACCCTTTCCATGCCTGACGCCACCCTGCTCAAGAGCACGACACGCCACATCCGGCTGTTCACGGCCCGGGTCGAGGATGGGGATCTGGTGGCCGATCCGGGGCAACTGACCCTCGATGTGGACCCGGATAACGAATTCATCTGGGATCAGGCGACCCTCGAGCTGGTGCAGCAGCGCTTTCGCGAACTGGTGGACGCCCAGGCCGGGGCCGACCTGGACGATTACAACCTGCGCCGCATCGGTTCTGAGCTGGAGGGCTACCTGCGGGAACTGCTGCAGGCCGGCACCCTGCGCTACAACCCGGATTGCCGGGTGCTCAACTATTCGATGGGCCTGCCGCGCACACCCGAGAACCTGTGACCCGCTCCCGTTACGACAGAGACGGCAGGGATGGCTACGGGGACTACGGCTCCCGTTACGACTCCCGCTACGACCCCCATTATGAGGAGCGCGGCCCTGCAGGGCGGGGTCCCTCGCGCAAAGGTGGTGGGGCCGGTACTGGCGGCGGCAAGCCCGGTGGCGGTCCAGGAGGTGGTGGGCCGATGCAGTTCAACATCGGCACGATCGCAGTCCTGGCCGGGGTGCTGGTGGTGGGCATCGGCATCGGCACCGGCATCTCCAGCACCACCCAGGGGGATCAGGGCAACATCGCCAGCTCGCAGCAGCTCGACATGGCGGTGCCCGACCCCGAGTTCTGCCGCCAGTGGGGCGCCAGCGCCTTCGTCATGGACATTGAGCTGTACACGACGATGAACCCCAGCTCCAGCTTTGTCACGCAGCCGGCCCTCAAGCCCGGCTGCGTGATCCGCCGCGAGAACTGGAGCGTCCTGCAAAAGGAAGGTGCGGTCACCGCCGAGCAGATGCGCCAGTGCAAGCAGCGCATGAACACCTTTGCCTACATCGGCTCGATCAAGGACAAGCCGATCGTGCGCTGCGTCTACCAGACCGACACCAGCGAGAACAAGTTCCTGACCAAAGGCGTGGCCGACGACACGGTCGGCATCACCCCCGAGGCCGATCAGTTCTGAGCCTGCTGCTGGGCCGGCTCCTGCTGCAGGGGCCGCCTCAGCGGGCTGTCGGGGCTGGCGAACACCGGCAGAATCTCGCGCCTGAAGGCCTCGGCCGCACGCGAGCAGTACCGGGCCGGATGGGTGATCAGCTTGAGCTGACGCCGCACCAGCAGGTCGGCCATCTGGGGCCGGTGCACACTGCCGGCCGACAGCTCCCGCTCGATCGAGACCACCGGCAAGAAGGCCGCCCCCAGGCCGCTCTGCACCGCGTTCTTGATCGCCTCGAACGAGTTGAGCTCCATCTCGATCTTGAGCCGGCTGACGTCGAGGCCCGAGCGGGCCAGCAGCTGGTCGACCATCTTGCGGGTGGTCGACTGGGCGTCCAGACAGACGAAGCCCAGGCGGTACAAATCGTCCTTGGTGAGCTCATTGAGCCGGGCCAGGGGGTGCTTGACCGGCAGCACCAGCGCCAGTTCATCGCTGGCATAGGGCACCACCTGCAGCTGCTCGCTGAGCTCGCTGGGCAACTCGCCGCCAATGATCGCCAGATCGATCTGACCGTTGGCGACGCTCCAGCCGGTGCGGCGGGTGCTGTGCACCTGCAGCTGAACGGCCACATCGGGGTACTTTTGCCGGAACAGACCGATCATGCGCGGCATCAGATAGGTGCCGGTGGTCTGGGAGGCACCCACCACCAGCGAGCCGCCCTTGAGGTTGTGCAGATCGTCAAGGGCGCGGCAGGCCTCCTGGCACTGGCTCAGGATGCGGTCGCAGTAGCTGAGCAGCAGGTGACCGGCCTCGGTCAGCTGGGCCTTGCGGCCGCCCCGGTCGAACAGCGACACATCGAGCTGCTTCTCCAGGTTCTGGATCTGCAGGCTGACCGCCGGCTGGGTCACATAAAGACTGTCGGCCGCTTTTTTGAAGCTGCCTTCGCTGGCGATCGCCCGCAGGATGCGCAGCTGATCAAGGGTGAAGGGCAGATCGGCCATCGCTCTGGGGAACCAGGGTCGCCCGCAGGCGATGCGGCAGATGTCCCAGAACTCTAGGGGGCCCGACCTGCCGCCAGAATCGTCTGCTTCACATGCCCTTGCAGACGACGCCATGACCAGCTCCCTGCACCACAGCAGCTGGGTGATGCTGGCCTTGCTGGTGGCCTTTGCCGCCGTTCACAGCGGCGGCGCCTCGCTGCGGGTCTGGGGCGTGGCGCGCCTGGGCGAGCGGGCCTGGCGGCTGCTGTTCGCCGCGGTGAGCATTCCGGCGGCGGTGGTGGTGATCGGCTATTTCCTGGCCCACCGCTACGACGGCGTGCGCCTGTGGAACCTGCAGGACCAGCCCTGGATCGTGCCGGTGGTCTGGGCCGGCACGGCGATCAGCTTTCTGTTTCTGTACCCGGCCACGTACAACCTGCTCGAGATCCCTGCGGTGCTCAAACCCCAGGTGCGGCTGTACGCCACGGGAATCATCCGCATCAGCCGCCACCCCCAGGCGGTGGGGCAGATCCTGTGGTGCGCCACCCACCTGCTGTGGATCGGCAGCAGCTTCATGGTGGCGGCCTGCGTCGGCCTGATCGGCCACCACCTGTTTGCGGTCTGGAACGGCGATCGGCGGCTGGCGAACCGCTTTGGTGATGCCTTTGCCGAGCTGAAGGCCAGCACCTCGGTGATCCCGTTCAAAGCGGTGATCGACGGCCGCCAGACCCTGGTGCTGCGCGAATTCCTGCGGCCTGCCCAGCTGGGCATCGCCATCGCCGTGGGGGTGTTCTGGTTCGCGCACCGGTTCATTGGCCTGGGTGCGACCGCGTTTTCACGCACGGCCCTGGCCCACTGGCTCGGTTGAGCTGGGCACGGCTGGGCTGGGCTGGGCGGATCCTGAACACCAGGTCCTGACAGAGGCCGGGGCCTTTCGCTCGGGGCTTCCTACACTCGGGCCTCAGCCTGCCCATTAGGGAGCCCCGCCGGATGCCGTCCGCCGCAGAAGTCGCCTGGTTGATCCCGGTTCTGCCCCTGCTCGGCGCAGTGATCACCGGCCTGGGCCTGATCAGCTTCAACCGGACCGTCAACCGCCTGCGCAAACCCGTCGCCGTGTTGTTGATCAGCTGCGTCGGCGCGGCTGCGGTCCTCAGCTACGCGGTGCTTGCCGAGCAACTGGCCGGCGCCCCGCCGACCGAAGTGCTGTTCACCTGGGCCAGCGCCGGCAACTTCAGCCTGCCGATGGGGTTCAGGGTCGATGCCCTGGCCGCGGTGATGCTGGCCCTGGTGACCACCATCGCCCTGCTGGTGATGGTCTATTCGGATGGCTACATGGCCCACGACAAGGGCTATGTCCGGTTTTTCACCTATCTGGCCCTGTTCAGCAGCTCGATGCTGGGGCTGGTGATCAGCCCCAACCTGCTCGAGATCTACGTCTTCTGGGAGCTGGTGGGCATGTGCTCCTACCTGCTGGTGGGCTTCTGGTACGACCGCGACGGCGCTGCCAATGCCGCTCAAAAGGCGTTTGTGACCAACCGGGTGGGCGACTTCGGCCTGCTGCTCGGGATTCTGGGACTGTTCTGGGCGACGGGCAGCTTTGATTTCGAGACCATCGGCAGCGGCCTGCAGAACGCCGTCAGCAGCGGCGTCGTGCCCGGCTGGGCTGCCGTCGCCCTGTGCCTGTTCGTGTTCATGGGACCGATGGCCAAATCGGCCCAGTTCCCCCTGCACGTCTGGCTGCCCGACGCCATGGAGGGCCCCACGCCGATCTCGGCCCTGATTCACGCCGCGACGATGGTGGCCGCGGGGGTGTTTCTGGTGGCCCGCCTTCAGCCCCTGTATGCCCCTTTTCCCCAGGTGCAGGCCACGGTGGCGGTGATTGGGGCGATCACCCTGGTGCTGGGCGCCAGCATCGCCCTCACCCAGATGGACCTCAAGAAGGGCCTGGCTTACAGCACCGTCAGCCAGCTCGGTTACATGATGCTGGCCATGGGCTGCGGCGCCCCCGTGGCGGGCATGTTCCACCTGGTGACCCATGCCTTCTTCAAGGCGATGCTGTTCCTGGGCTCGGGCTCGGTCATCCACGCCATGGAAGAGGTGGTGGGCCACGAGCCGGTCCTGGCCCAGGACATGCGGCTGATGGGTGGGCTGCGCAAGCACATGCCGATCACCGCCAGCACCTTCTTCATCGGTTGCGTGGCGATCAGTGGCATCCCGCCCCTGGCCGGTTTCTGGAGCAAGGACGAAATCCTGGGGGTGGCCTTCGGCCGCTTCCCGCTGCTGTGGGTGGCGGGCTTCGTGACCGCCGGCCTGACCGCTTTCTACATGTTCAGGCTGTACTTCCTCACGTTTGAGGGGCCGTTCAGGGGCGGCGACAAAGCCATGGCAGCCCAGCTGCTGGCCGCCGCCGGCAAGGGGGCTCCCGAGCACAACGACCACGGCCATCACGCCGACCACCCGCACGAGAGCGGCTGGCAGATGGCGATGCCGCTGGTGGTACTGGCGGTGCCCTCGGTGCTGATCGGCCTGCTGGGGGTGCCTTGGAACAGCCGCTTCGGCCTGTTGCTGGATCCCCACGAAGCGATCGAAGCGGCCCAGCACTTCAGCTGGGGCGAGTTTCTGCCCCTGGCCGGCGCCTCGGTGGGCATCTCGATCACCGGCATCACCGTGGCGGTTCTGGCCTATGCCCTGCACAAGCTCGATCTGGGCACCGCTGTGGCAGGCCGCTTCCCGGCCCTGAATGCCTTTCTGGCCAACAAGTGGTACCTCGACGCCATCAACGACAAGCTGTTCGTCCAGGGCAGCCGCAAGCTGGCCAAGCAGGTGCTCGACGTCGATTCGAAAGTGGTGGACGGCGTCGTCAACCTCACCGGCCTGCTGACCCTGGGCAGCGGCGAAGGTCTCAAGTACTTCAACACCGGCCGGGCCCAGTTCTATGCCCTGATCGTGTTTGGCGGGGTGATCGCCCTAGTGGTGCTGTTTGGTTCGCTGGGCTGAGGGCTTTCAGCCGCCGCGCCCGCGGAGCGGGCAATGCGGCTTTCTGCCCTCAGCCCAGCGAACCCGCCGGTAAGGGGGGCGCGAGAGGCGGTTGATGCGGGAGAAGGGGCTGAAGCGGAGCTGCCCGCATCGCGGCCTTTAGAGCACCTCCGGCCTGACTCTTGCCCCCGCCTCCCCCGTTGAGCCGCGGGGCTGCCCGAACGTCGCATTGCCAGCTGCGCTGGCGTGGCGACGGAAGGGCAGCCCCGCGGCTTAACCCTTCGCTCTGTGTGACATCCCCCATGGCAATCGGGCGGAACCGGCTGGGATTTCTACACTCCAGCCAAAGCACCCGCCCTGTCTGTGGCCTTTCCCTGGCTGAGCGCCTCGATCCTGTTTCCGATCGGCGCGGCGCTGCTGATCCCGTTCGTGCCCGACAAAGGCGACGGCAAGACCGTGCGCTGGTTCGCGCTCGTGGTGGCGCTGCTGACCTTTCTGCTGACCGTCGGCGGCTACCTGAACGAGTACAACCCGGCCGATCCGGGCCTGCAGCTCGATGAACACATCGACTGGCTGCCCGACTTGGGGCTGGCCTGGTCGGTCGGGGCCGACGGGCTCTCGATGCCCCTGATCCTGCTGACCAGCTTCATCACCGCCCTGGCGGCACTGGCGGCCTGGCCGGTGAGCTTCAAACCCAAGCTCTTCTACTTTCTGCTGCTGGCCATGGACGGCGGCCAGATCGCGGTCTTCGCCGTGCAGGACATGCTGCTGTTCTTCCTGGCATGGGAGCTGGAGCTGATCCCGGTGTACCTGTTGCTGGCGATCTGGGGGGGCAAGAAACGGCAGTACGCCGCCACCAAATTCATCCTGTACACCGCCGGCAGCTCGCTGTTCATCCTGCTGGCAGCCCTGGCGATGGCCTTCTTTGGCAGCGCCAGCGGCATGCCGATCAGCTTTGAATACAGCGCCCTGATGGACAAGGGCTTCCCGATCGGCTTCCAGCTGCTCTGCTACGCAGGCCTGCTGATCGCCTTTGGCGTCAAGCTGCCGATCGTGCCGCTGCACACCTGGCTGCCCGATGCCCACGGCGAGGCGACGGCACCGGTGCACATGCTGCTGGCGGGAATCCTGTTGAAGATGGGCGGCTACGCCCTGCTGCGCTTCAACTGCCAGATCCTGCCCGATGCCCACGCCCAGTTCGCGCCCCTGCTGGTGGTGCTGGGGGTAATCAACATCATTTATGCGGCCCTGACCTCGTTCGCCCAGCGCAACCTCAAACGCAAGATCGCCTACAGCTCGATCAGCCACATGGGCTTTGTGCTGATCGGCATCGGCAGCTTCAGCGCCCTGGGCTCCAGCGGAGCCATGCTGCAGATGATCAGCCACGGCCTGATCGGCGCCAGCCTGTTCTTTTTGGTGGGGGCCACCTACGACCGGACCCACACCCTGCAGCTCGACGAGATGGGCGGCGTGGGCCAGAAGATGCGCAAGATGTTCGCCCTGTGGACCGTCTGCTCGCTGGCATCGCTGGCCCTGCCTGGCATGAGCGGTTTTGTCAGCGAGCTGATGGTGTTCGTGGGCTTCGCCACCGACGACGCATACACCCTGCCCTTCAGGATCGTGATCGACGGCCTGGCCGCCGTTGGCGTGATCCTGACGCCGGTCTACCTGCTGTCGATGCTGCGGGAGATCTTCTATGGCAAGGAGAACGTCGAACTGGCCTCCCACAGCGAGCTGGTCGATGCTGAGCCGCGCGAGATCTACGTGATCGGGGCCCTGCTGGTGCCGATCATCGGCATCGGCCTCTACCCAAGGCTGATGACCGACACCTACAGCGCGGCCATGGAAGCCCTGGTGGCCCGCAACGAGAGCGCGATGAAGGCCCTCACCTCGCCCGCCGGAGGAGCCCTGATCCGCCAGACGGCGCTGAGGGCCCCGATGATCCCCGGCTAAGCGCTGCGTTGCAACGCTCCGGAATGGCCTTAATCTTCGACCCCGATCCCAACGGCACCTCCCCTGTGCCGGTTCTGACCGCATGAAACAGCTGAATTTTCTGCTGATCTTCAGCTTCGGCCTGGCAATGGTGATGTTCACCCTTGAGAACACCGCCGCCACCACCGTCAACTTTTTGCCGGGGATCAAGGCCACCATGCCGCTGGCCGCCCTGCTGCTGGTGGTCGGCGGCATCGGCGCCACGGCGGCCTGGGTGTTTGCCGTCTGGACCGGCGTGGTGCGCAAGGTCGAGGCCGTCCAGGCCCAGGGCGAGATGGAGGCGCAACAGGTGCGCATCCGTGAGCTCGAGAACGACCTGCAGCGCTATCGCGCCACCGTCGACGCCCAGCTGGGCCTGCTGCCGGCGGCCGGCGAAAGCGGCGGCAGCAGCGTGGCGCTGAACTGAGGGACCATCCCCCCTAGTGCCCCTGGTGCCCAAAGGCCACTGCCGGTAGCGTGCACAAGTGGTGCAAGGCCCGATGTCACGACCGAACCTCTGCACCCGGGGCCTTGGCTGAAGCGGGGGCACGGCTGGCGATCCGGCTGCTGCAGGATGCCGCTGAACGCGGCGACATCGACCCCTGGGATGTCGATGTGATCGCCGTGGTCGATGGCTTTCTCGACCAGCTGCGCAGCCGTCTCACCCTCGCCCCGCCGCTGCAACGCTCCCGATCGGGAAGCGGCGGCAGCTTTGAGCATGACCTGGCCGAGACCAGCGAGGCGTTCCTGGCGGCCTCGGTGCTGGTCAGCCTCAAAGCCGAGGTGCTCGAGGCGGCCACCTTTCCACCGCCGCCTGCCCAGGACGATGAGGCGCTGTTTGACTGCGATGCCGACGGCCAGGGCTGGCTGGTGAACCCGGGCTTCAGCCTGCCTAGCCGGCCGGAACGCCACCTCTGGCGCCGGCCGGTGGCGCCACCGCCGCTGCAGCGACCGGTGACCCTGGGCGAGCTGATCCGCCAGCTCGAGGACATCGCCGAGCGGATCGAAAGCGACGAGCTGCGCAGCCGCGCCCGGCACCGCCCCAAGCGCTACAGCGAACGGGCGGCGATCGCCCAGGTCGCGGCCCTCGCCCACCGCGAGAAGCTGCCCGAGACCACGGCCGCCCTGAGCCGCTTTCTGCTGAGCTGGGATCCCGGAAGCGACTGGGCCGACTTTGATGCGCTGTGCGCCGCCTGGAGCGCCCAGATCGAGCGGCAGCGCATGCACGACGAGCTGGACAGCGACAGGGCCGGCGTGTTCTGGGCGCTGCTGTTCCTGGCCCATCAAGGCAAGGTGGAGCTGCAGCAGCACGGCGGACTCTTCGGCCCCCTCGAGCTCAGACGCCTGCTGGAGAGCGGCGAAAGCCGTCAGCTGCCTTTGAGCGCTGTTGCTGCCGGCGGCGAGGGGTCAGCTCAGACGCCGTCTCATGCGTCGCTTGCGGCCTGAGGCGCCGATTAGGCTGCCTTGAACCGACCGAAGTGAGCCCCGCCGATGAAGGCGATGATTCTCGCGGCCGGCAAGGGAACCCGCGTGCGTCCCATCACGCACACGATTCCCAAGCCGATGATCCCGATCCTGCAGAAACCGGTGATGGAGTTTCTGCTGGAGCTGCTGCGGGAGCACGGCTTCAACGAAATCATGGTCAACGTCTCCCACCTGGCCGAGGAGATCGAGAACTACTTCCGTGACGGCCAGCGCTTTGGCGTGCAGATCGCCTACAGCTTCGAGGGCCGCATTGAAGACGGTCAGCTGATCGGTCAGGCCATGGGTTCGGCTGGCGGTCTCAAAAAGATCCAGAGCTTCCAGCCCTTCTTTGACGACACCTTCGTGGTGCTCTGTGGCGATGCCCTGATCGACCTGGATCTCACCGAAGCGGTGCGGCGTCACAAGGCCAAAGGCGCCCTGGCCAGCCTGATCACCAAGCGGGTGCCGATGGAGCAGGTGAGCAGTTACGGCGTCGTCGTCACCGATGCCGACGGCCGCGTGCGCTCCTTCCAGGAGAAGCCGGCGGTGGCCGAAGCGGCCAGCGACATGATCAACACCGGCATCTACATCTTCGAGCCAGAAG
>Ga0310335_100315_pt1 | contig 13400 bp, 12 predicted proteins | sample LakMicMISRFREDD7_FD_195549 | JGI IMG/M metagenome (GOLD analysis project Ga0310335, IMG submission 195549) | Enriched freshwater cyanobacterial communities from Lake Michigan, Michigan, United States - MI23.SRF.RED.D7 (v2) (version 2) | ecosystem: Environmental > Aquatic > Freshwater > Lake... | reverse complement strand
CCAGAACGGCTCCAGAGCAGAGCTGGTCGTCTTCAGCCCTGGTGGTGGCAAAACCCGATTGGTGGGACACCTGATTGCTTGGACACCTGATTACCGGGAAACCTGATTACCGGGACACCTGATTGCTGGGAAACCCGATTGCTAGGAAACCCAATTGGCGAGCAACATGATCAGGGATTGATGCGCTAATGCTGCAACCAAGCAGCAGGTCGAAGCAGATGCGGTACAGGCTCTCTTTGGCCTCATATTTATAGCATAGTCTCTCAAGAGTTTCGTTAGATCCATGTATTGCTTGGGTCCATGTCTGCTGCCAGGGGGTCGGTAAATTGACCCATTTCTTTGGCAATCTCCTTGCCAATCGGCGGCCAATTTTTGCGGATCAACGTCCGGCTAGTCGGCTGCTTCGTCAGACCGCAAAACAGCAGTGGAAGCTGCTGGGCCTCCATGGCCTGTTGAGCATTATGGAGGCCATCGGTGAGGGCGCCACCCTCGGCATCGTCTTTTTGACTGTGCAGCTGCTTTCCGCTTCGGCAAAGGGTGGCATCGACTGGTCAAAGCAAGCCCTGCTCGCAGGTTGGCCCGGCCTGACCGGGCAGTTGTCCTTGCTTTCTAGTAATCAGTTGCTGCTACTGATGCTTTCCTTGGCCGTGTTGATTCAAGCTGGCCAGAGCCTGATTCACTATTTCAATGCCTTGTCAATCGGTCAATTTGCTGCCCGCTGCAAGGCCCTGATCACGGCCCGTATTCATAGTCAGATCTTGTCCTTGAGTTATGCCTGTGCCAGCCACTACAAGGTTGGCGATCTGATGAGCTATTCCTCCCAGGGGCCCGATGCCGTTGAGAAGGAGATCAGTATCTGGGGCCAGGTGATCCTTAACAGTCTGATGGCTCTGAGTTATCTGGTCATCCTGGTGTTGTTATCGCCGTGGCTGTTGCTTGCGGCGGTGGTGATGGGGACAGTGATTGTCTGGCTGCAGCACTATCTTTTGCCACGCATTCGCCGTCATGCCTATCGGCTCAGCACGATTGAAGTGTCGATCAGCGCCCGTATCAATGAGGATATCCAGGCCTTGCGTTTGCTGCATAGCTTTGGCCAGCTGGAGGTAGCCGACCAGGGCCTGCGCCGGCGCATGGCGGAGCTGGAAGCTGCCCTGCGCCGCCAGCTGAGGGTGATGGAGTTGATCGAGCCGATCACCATGTTTCTGCCGGTGGCGATTCTGGCCCTGATTACGGGCCTGAGTTTGCTGGTATTTGATGCCCGTAGTACGGGCATATTGCCAAGTCTGGTTACCTTTTTATTGGCGCTGCAGCGGCTCAATCAACGCTTTTCTGCCGTTGCCACCAACTTCAATTGGCTGCATCGCAATTCTGCCCATCTGGGTCGCTTGAATGAAATTCTCACCACGGAAGATAAGCAACTCCGGCGACTTGGTGGCCGCCCCTTTAAGACGATTGAATCGGCGATTGTCTTCGACAATGTCAGCCTCGACTATGGCACTGGTGGCCTGCCGTCCCTGCGTCAGATCAACCTTTCAATTCCAAGGGGCAAGACCATTGCCCTGGTGGGAGCCAGTGGCTCCGGCAAGAGTTCCTTGGCCGATTTGCTGGTGGGCTTGTATGCACCAACCAAGGGCCAGATTTTGATTGATGGTGTTGATCTGGGCGCCCTTGATCTGATCAGTTGGCAGCAGAAACTCGGTGTCGTTAGCCAGGATACGTTTCTATTCAATGCCAGCCTGCGCGACAACATCGCCTTTGGCAAGCCCCAGGCCAGCGATCGCCAAATCGAAGTGGCAGCTGAGCAGGCCCAGGCCGCCGGTTTCATTCGCGACCTTCCTGAAGGCTTCGCAACCCTGGTGGGTGAGCGGGGCTACCGGCTCAGTGGCGGCCAGCGACAACGGATTTCCTTGGCCCGGGCATTGCTGCGTAAGCCTGATCTCTTGATTCTCGATGAGGCCACCAGTGCCCTCGATAGCCATAGCGAACATTTGGTGCAGCAGGCCCTCAAACGGGGCCCCGAACAATGCACCTTGGTGATCGCCCACCGCTTAAGCACGATTAGGGAGGCCGACCAGATTGTTGTGCTGGATCACGGCCAAATTGTTGAGATGGGCAGCCATGCTGAACTGCTCAAATTACAACGCTATTATGCCGCACTTTGGCAGCAGCAAAGTGACCAATCCTTCGCCATTCTCGAACCTCTTGCTGGAGGACTGCGGCCATGACCAGCCGTTTAGAAGCCAAGACATTCCCGCCAATTCTGGCCACACCTCTCCACGTTGGTGCCCCCAATATGGGCCCATGGCATGAGTTTTCCGAGCTTGCCCAGGAGATCTTTCGCCGTCGCTGGTTGACCAACCGGGGCCCACTGGTGATCGAGCTGGAGCAAAAGTTGCAGGCCTATCTGCAGGTAGACCATGTGGTGCTTTGTGCCAATGGCACCCTGGCGTTGGAACTGGCGGCCCAGGCGGCTGGCCTCAGTGGCGAAGTGATTGTGCCTTCCTTCACCTTCATTGCTTCGGCCCATGCCTTGCAGTGGCAGGGGCTCAAACCGGTGTTCTGTGATATCGATCCGCTTACCTACAACATCGATCCAGAGGCGATTGAATCCCTGATTACTCCCGCCACCCGGGCAATCCTTGGGGTGCATCTTTATGGTCGCCCCTGTGAGATTGAGCGCCTTCAGCAGATTGCCGATCGCCATGGTTTCAGCTTGCTTTTTGATGCGGCCCATGCCTTCGGCTGCCGCCATCAAGGCAAACCGATTGGTGGCAATGGCCTCTGTGAGGTGTTCAGTTTCCATGCCACCAAGGTGTTCAATACCTTTGAAGGTGGTGCGGTTGCCACCAACGATGCTGCCTTGGCCGAGAAGGTGCGTTTGCTGCAGAATTTCGGCTTTCAGGCCGAGGACCATGTGATTGCCTTGGGCATTAATGGCAAGATGCCGGAGATCAATGCCGCCATGGGTTTGGTGAACCTTGAGCACCTTGATTCCTTCATCGCGGTGAATCGCGGCCATTACGGTGTGTATGCCCAGCAGCTTATGCCGCTCGCGGGCATTCGCTTGATCGACTATCCCGCTAATAACGCCAACAATTACCACTACATCATCATTGATGTTGATGAGACGGAGTTTGGCGCTAGCCGCGACCAGCTGCGTGATTATCTGCGCCAGCACAAGGTGTTGGCCCGGCGCTATTTCACCCCTGGCTGTCACCGCATGGCCCCCTACCAGGGTGCGGGCTCCTGGCACTTGCCCCATACCGAAGCGGTTTGTGAGCGCCTGCTGGCCTTGCCCAATGGCACCCAGCTCAGTGCCGCCATGGTGCAGCATATTTGCGATCTGATTCGCCACTGTCCCCGGCAGCAGCCTGGTGCCAAGGAACTGTTGGGGGTGGGGCGATGACCGCCACCTGGCGCTGGCCGGAGGCGGGCTGGTGGTTTGCAGACGAGATTGGCCAGATTCCTGCGGAGGAATGGTCCAGTCCCCTGGAGTTAGTGGCGGCGCCAGCGGTGAGTGTGTTGATGTTGACCTATAACCATTGCCGCTATATCGAGCAGGCGGTGGCCAGTGTGTTGGCCCAGCGCAGTGAGCAGCCCTTTGAGTTGCTGATTGGTGATGATGGCTCTAGCGACGGCACATTAGAGCTCTGTAAGCAGCTGCAAAGCCAGTATCCCGCCACGATTCGCCTGATTACGTCGGCTAGCAATGTGGGCATCCCACGCAATTTCCTGCGGGTGTTGTTTCGCTGCCGGGCGCCGCTGGTGGCCCTGTTGGAGGGGGACGACTACTGGATTGCGCCGAGCAAGCTCCAGCAGCAGCAGGATTTGATCGGTGCTAATCCGGGCTATGGGATGGTGGCGACCGCCACCTTGAATCGCATCAATCGGCTTAGCGCCGATGGCTGCCTCCAATTGACCGATTTACTGCGCCGCTATCCGATCCATACCTCCAGCCTGATGTTTCGCAAGGAGCTGGCGATTCCCTTCCCCCGCTTTCCCAGCGCTGCCCATGACAGTCTGTTGATCGGCCATTTGGCCCAGCGCGGTGATTGTGGTTATCTCAACCAGGAGATGTCCTATTACCGCCGCCATGGTGACGGCATTTGGACGGGGGCTTCCCGCCAGCAGCGGCTGCTGGACACCCGTGAGTGTATTGGGGTCATGGAGCAGTATTTCCAAGGTCGCTATCGATCGGAACTGGTGGATCGGGAGTTCTGGTGTTACCGGCTGGATTGGCAGCTGACGCCAGAGGATCCCTGGGGCCATTGGCACGCTTCGTTGTTGTTGTTATGGCGGCAGGGGCCCGCCATGGTGCAACGCTCGAAGCGGTTCACCCTGGGTTTGCTGTTGCTCACCGTCTGGCAGTTGCTGCTGTTGATCAAGGCCACGGCGGCCCAGGCCCTGCCGATGCGAAGCCGACGTTTGACGGAGGCGGGTCGATGGTGACGCTACCCCCCCTAATTCTGGTGGGCTCCTCCGGCCAGGCCCATGCCGTGCTCGCGGTGCTGCAGCGCTTGGCGGCCTATCGGCTGATTGGCTTGATTGATTCCTACGTGCCCCAGGGGAGTCATTGCCATGGCTATCCGATCTTGGGGGGAGTTGCAGACTTGGCGGCGATCTGTGACTCCCATGGCGTTGGGCATGTGCTGGTGGCCATTGGCGATAATTACCAACGGGACGTGATGATGGCCAAGGTCAGTCAGGCATGCCCGGGGGTGAATTTCCCTGTGTTGATTGATCCTTCAGCAGTAATCGCCCATGGGGTCAGTATTGGTGCCGGCACAATCATCATGCCCCTCGCCCATGTGGGGCCGGGCTCGATTATTGGCATGGGCTGTTTACTGAATACCCGCTGCTCCATCGACCACGATGGTCAGATGGGCGCCTTTGCCAGTCTGGCACCGGGGGCGACCACTGGAGGCAATGTTTCGATTGGCGCTCGTAGTGCGATCGGGCTCGCTGCTGCGATCCAACACCGCGTCAGTATCGGCAGCGATACGGTGATTGGCATGGGATCGCTGGTGCTCAGCGATTGGCCCGATGGCGTGGTTGTTTATGGAGCACCGGCCCGTTTGATTCGTACCCGGCTCGTTGATGAGTCTTACCTATGACAACGTCATCCATGATCTCTTCATCGCTAACGTCTGCCTCCCTGGTTAGCACCATTATTCCGGTCTACAACCGTCCTGAGCTGGTGACGGCGGCGGTGGAGAGTGTGCTGCACCAAAGCCATAGCAACCTGGAAGTGTTGCTGGTGAATGATGGTTCCACCGACGGCACCGCCGTGGTGCTTGAGTCTCTGCGGCGCCAGGATCCGCGGCGGATCCGGGTGATCCATCAGGCCAATGCCGGCCCTGGCGCGGCGCGGGAAAGGGGCCGGCTCCAGGCTCGGGGCGCCTATATCCAATATCTCGATAGCGATGATTGGCTGCTGCCCCATAAATTCCGCGACCAGATTGCCGCCCTGGAGGCCCACCCGGAGTGCGCCATTGCCTATGGCACCTCCATTGTGGTCGATGGCGATGGCCAGGTTTTAGCCAACCCCAGTCGCCAGACGGCCCAAAGCCATGACCAGCTGTTTCCGGCGTTGTTGGTGGATCGTTGGTGGCATACCCATACGCCCCTGTTTCGCCGTTGGATCAGTGATGCCGCCGGCGCCTGGCCCCCGTTTCGTCCGGAGGATTGGGATCTGGAGGCGCGTATGGGGGCGCTTAGGGCTCGCCTCATCCATTGCGGCAGCGAGGTGTCGGTGCAGCGGGACCATGCTTCCGCTGAGCGGGTGTCGCGCGGGCCGGCCCACGCGTACCTGCGCGATGAGGCCCAGTTTTTGCCCCGGCTCTATGCCTGCGCCCTCTTGGCCGGTGTTCGTCCCCAGGCGCCAGAGCTGGACCATCTTGCCCGCTGGTGTTTCATGCGGGCCCGGGATCTCCATGGCTTGGGTGAACAACAACAGGGCGATCAGTTGTTGCGCCTCAGTGATCTGATCTGGGAGGGACGGGCTTGGAAGCGCCAGACCTACGCCGCCCTACGCCGTGCCTTGGGGCCCCGATCAGCCGCCAGGCTGGTGGCCCTAGCCCGGACCTGAGGGAGGTACTTATGGAAATGGCAATGATCCCTGCACCAGATCCGCAGCCACCATCCGATCAGGCCCTACCCCTTCAAGTCCAAGTCCATCAAGTCCCATCCCATCAAGCCCCAGCAATGGAGCCCCTGGTCAGCGTGCTGATGCTGACGCATAACCATGGCGCCTTCCTGCAACAAGCGATTGATTCAGTGATCGCCCAAACCCTCTTTGACCGCTGCGAGTTGTTGATCGGTGAAGATGGTTCTACGGACCAGACTGCCGCTGTGGCCTGGGCTGCGGCGGCCACCTACCCCGGCCGAATTTGCGTATTTGAAAGTGGGCCTGGCCCCCTTGGCTTTCACCGCAATTTTGAGAGGCTCGCCACGGCAGCCCGGGGCAGTTTTGTGGCCTTTCTTGAGGGCGACGATTGGTGGAGTGATCCCAGCAAGCTCGAGCGCCAGGTGCAGTTAATGCAGCGCCAACCGGGGCTGGCCTTCTGTGGCGGCCGCACCCGTATCTTTGATGGCAGGGAGTTGTCGTCAGGGCAGGATTGCCAGGAAATCGGGCCGGCGGGCCAGGCCAGCTCCTTGAGCTTTACGGATTTGATTGGCAGCTACAGCTTTCACTTTTCGGCTGTGCTGATGCGGCGTACAGCCCTGGAACTACCCGCCTGGATCTTTAGCCAATATTGTCTTGATCGTCCCTTGTATCTACTGGCGGCCCGCCATGGCCCCGCCGGCGTGATCGACCGTTGCATGTCGGTCTACCGGCTCCATGGAGGTGGGGTTTGGTCGCCCCTGGGGCCCTTGGCCAAAGCCTGCCGTAGCCAGCAGCTCTTCACCACTTTCACCAGGGTGTTCGAGCGGCGTTACCGCCGTTGCTTTCGCCGCAGCCTCAGTGCCATCCTTTGGAGCTATCTGGCGGATGCCTTGCGCAGTGGCCAGGGCCAGCAGGCTGCCCTGATCCTGGCCATGGCCGTGCGGGCCTCCCCCTGGCAGCGGCTCTGGCGCCAACCGCGCCTAACCCTTGGCGCCCTGGTGCACACCGTTGTGCGCAGCGTTAAGCCGATTGGGGTGGTGCTGCCTTGACTCCCCAAATTTCGGTGGTGATGGCTGTTTACGGCGAGCAGGAGGCCCTGTTTGACAGTCTCGATTCGATCCTGGGCCAGCAGGGGGTGGACTTGGAATGCCTGCTGGTGGCCGATGGCCCCCAGGCTCCAGCCACCCTGGTGGAGCTGCGCCAGCGGGCTGAGGCAGATCCGCGCCTGCGCCTGGTTTCCCTTCCCCATGGCGGCCTGACCCAGGCCCTGATCAGGGGTTGCCAGCTGGCCCGGGGCGAGGCCCTAGCTCGCATTGATGTGGGTGATCGCATGGAACCCGAGCGCTTAAGCCGCCAATGGCGCGTGCTCCAAGACCATGGCGATTGCGTGCTGGTGACCTCCGATGTGGCGGTGTATGGACCTGCCTGGGAGCCCCTGCTGACCAAGCAGCGGGGCCAGCCGATGGCGGCGCCGGCCTGGGTCAACGGCCCCATGCCGGAGTGGGGCCTGGAGTTTGATATTCCTCACCACGGTTCCGTGATGATGCGTCGCAGCGCCTATCTGGCGGCGGGTGGCTATCGCAGTGCCTTCTATTACGGCCAGGATTGGGATCTCTGGTATCGGCTAGCACCCCTGGGAACCTTCTTCCATTGCCCCCAGGTGCTTTACAGCACCCGCTTGTTTGTGGGCGGCATTTCATCGCGCCGTTGGCGGGAGCAACAGCAGATCGCCCGGCTGTCTTTGGCCTGTTACGGGGCCCGTTCCAGGGGCGAAAGTGAGGCCCCTTGGTTACGGGACGCAGCCCTTATTCGACCTCCCATGTCCCAGTCCAAGGCCCCATTACGCCCCTGGTTGGGGTGGGGCTTATTCGATCAGCGGGCCAGCGAGGGGGCCTATTTTATTGGCGAGTGTTGTCGGCGCAGGGGCAATCGCCGTTGCATCGCCTATTTCCTGGAGGCGATTCGGTCGGCCCCCTGGCTCGCTAAGGCCTGGCTGCGTCTAGTCCAGGCGGGGCCCTTGCTGGTTGCCAGTCCCCCGCTGGCGGGGCCCATCCCGAGACTGCAGCCTTGATGCCGCAGATTTACCTCCGGCTCACCCCTCATTGCTGGACTGGGACCAAGGTGGTCCTCACCGCGGTAGCCCTAGGTGACCCTCCTTCAGCCCAATCCCAACCGGCGTGATTCATCCGCCCCGTTAGGGCGATTAGGCGGTTTGGTGATCGTGCAAAACCGGGAAACCCAATTCGATGCCCCCTTGTATCGGGCCATAGCCAGTTCCGCCGCCTATCCGTTGCGGGTGATTTATACCGCGGCCCTCCAGGGTGCCGATGTCGAACTCGGTTTTGCACCCCGCTGGGACCACCTGGCGAGCGGCTCCTATGACCAATGGGTGCTCCAGGGCCAGTCGCCCTTGCAGGCCTGGCGACTAGCCCGTTGGATTCGCTCGCTGAAGCCCGATTTGGTGATTGTGGCGGGCTATTACCCCCGCTTCCAGCTGCTCCTGGCCCTGTTGTTGCGGCTCCGGGGCCAACGCATCGGCTTGCGGTCCGATAACACCCTCCGCCATACCCACCTGATCGGTTGGCGGGGCTGGTTGCGCCGCCAGGCCGTGGGCCGGATTCAGCGGCTTTTCCACAGTTGGCATCCGGTGGGCAACCAGGCCCTGGCCTATCTGCGGGAGCTCTCCGGCTCGGATCGGCCCAGCTATCGCTTCGCCTACGCCGTGGATAACCACTGGTTTGCCAGTCGCTCGGCGGTGGAACGCAGCGGCCGGGCCCAATGGCTTGCCGAGCGTGGGTGGCCTGCCGACGCCTTTGTGGTGCTCGGCATCTTGAAATGGACCGCCCGGGAGGATCCGCTCACCCTGGTGCGGGCCTTTGCCCAGCTGCAGCGCCCCTGCCCGCGGGCGCGGCTGCTGCTGGTGGGCGATGGCCCCTTGCAGGCGTTGGTGCAGCAGGCGATCGCGCCGATCAAGCCCCTGGTCCATTGCCCGGGCTATGTGGCCTACAGCGCCCTGCCCCAGTGGTACGGCTACGCCGATGTGTTTGTGCACCCCTGTCCGGATGAACCTTGGGGGGTGTCGGTGAATGAGGCCATGGCTTGTGGCTTGCCGGTGTTGGCGGCCGCGGGCGTGGGGGCGGGCGAGGAATTGATCGAGCCCGGCCGCAATGGCCTGCGCTTCGACAACGGCGATGCCGTGACCCTGGCGCGGCAGCTGCAGCACCTGGCGGAGGACCCCGACCAGGTTCGGGCCATGGGGGCGGCGGCCCGCCAGGCGGTGGCGGCCTGGAGTTACCAGGTCTCCATGGCCCAGATGCAGCAGGCCCTGCAGGGAGCGCCATGTTCAGCGTTGTGATCGCCACCTACCGGCGTGAGCAGGTTCTGATCGACACGATTGGCACCCTGCTGCCCCAGTTGGCCCAGCTCGATGGGCCGACGGAGCTGCTGGTGATCGACCAGAGCGAACGGCATGAACCCGCCACCACCTGGGCCCTACAGCACTGGCACGACCAGGGCCTGATTGGCTGGCAGCGGCTTGCGAAGCCCCATTTGGTGGGGGCAATGAATCGGGGTTTGGTGTCAGCCCGCGGTGAGCTGGTGCTCTTTCTCGATGACGACATCGTGCCCCTGCCAGGCTTGGTGCAGGGCCACATCGATTGCCATAACCGTTACCCGGAGGCCTGGGCGGTGGTGGGCCAGATCCTGCAACCGGGTCAGGCCCCGGCTGATCTGCCCCAGCACTATCACCGCTCTCCCTTTTGGCGGGACTTCGACTTTCCGTTCCATCGCACCCGCGGCGCCTGGATTGAAAACGCCATGGCCGGCAACCTCAGCGTTAATCGGGAGCAGATCCTCGCCCTTGGCGGCTTCAACGAGAGTTTTCCGCCACCGGTGGCGTCGCGCTTCGAATCGGAATTGGCCAAGCGCCTGGTGGCTGCTGGCGGGCGCATCCGTTTTGAGCCCGAGGCGGCCCTCCACCACCTGGCCGCCAGTTCGGGCGGCACCCGATCCGCCGGCGGCCACCTGGCCAGTGCCTCTCCCCACCACGGGGTGGGGGATTGCTATTTCGCCCTGCGCTGTGCCCGGGGCTGGGATCGCCTTTGGTATCTGCTGCGCAAGCCGTTTCGGGAGGTGCGCACCCGCTTCCACCTGCGCCATCCCTGGCTGATCCCGGTGAAGTTCCTCGGTGAACTGCGGGCCCTGGGGCTGGCCTGGCGGATCAGCCGTCGTCCGCCCCAGCTCCTGCCGATCCCCGCAGCCGCCGGCCCTGGCCATGGCCAGGCCCCAGCGTCCGCCCATGGCAATGCCATCACCGGTCATACCCCCATCCGCCCATGAAAGTGCTCCACGTGATTCCCTCGATCAGCCCCAGGCGTGGCGGTCCCGGGGTGGCGGCCCTGGAGATGGCGGCGGCCCTGCGTCAGCAGGGGGTGGAGGCCTCCCTGCTCACCACCAACGACGACGGGCCGGGCCTGTTGGGCGACCTGCCCCTCGGCCGCTGGATTGACCACGACGGGGTGCCGCTCTTGGCCTTTGGCCGCTGGAGTCCGCCGATCACGCCCCTGCGGGAGTTCGCCGTGGCGCCGGCCCTCAGCCAGTGGCTGGCTGCCCACCTGGCCGATTACGACTTGCTCCATATCCACGCCCTGTTTTCCTACCCCTCCACCAGCGCCATGGCCCAGGCCCGCCAGGCGGGGGTTCCCTACGTGCTCAGCACGATCGGCCAGCTTTGCCATTGGAGTCTGGCCCGTAGCAGCCGGCGCAAGCGCTGGATGCTGCGGCTGATCGAACGCCGCAACCTCGATGGCGCGGCGGCCTTGCATGTCACCACTGCCGCCGAACGGGACCAAAGCGCTGATCTCGGCCTGGCCGCCCCGGCCGTGGTGATTCCCCTGGGGGTGCACCTGCCCCCAGAAGGGGCGACCCAGGCCCAAGCCGGTGCCGGGCCCACCCGCTTTTTGTTCCTCTCGCGCATCCATCCCAAAAAGCAGCTGGAGCAGCTGTTCGCCGCCCTGGCCCTAGTGCCGGGCGACTGGACCCTGCAGATTGCCGGGGAGGGTGAGCCCGCCTATGTGGCAGCCCTGCAGCGCCAGGCCGACCAGCTGGGTATCGCCAGCCGGTGCCAGTGGTCCGGGTTTTTGGCGGGGGAAGCCAAGTGGCAGGCCCTGGCCGCCGCCGACTGGTTTGTGCTGCCCTCGGCCTCGGAGAACTTCGGCATTGCTGCGATTGAGGCCCTGGCTGCCGGCCTGCCGGTGATCCTCTCGCCCGAGGTGGCCGTGGCCGAACTGCTCAGCTCCAGTGGGGCCGCGATCATTTGCGCCAGTGAGCCCCAGGTGTTGGCCGCCACCCTGGAGCGGGCCCTGGCCAAACCCACGCCCAGCCAGCGCCAGGAGGCACGCCGCCTGGCGGCCGATCGGTTTGCCTGGCCAGCGATCGCCGGCCAATTGCAAAGCGCCTATGGGGAGGTGCTGCGATGACCACCCTGCTGTTGCTGCTGCTGGCCAGTGGCCTGGTTGTGTTGCTCCTGGATGGCAACTGGCGTGATGGATTGCTGCTTTCCGTTTTGGTGGGCTTTCTGCAGGATCCGATCCGCAAGCTCACCCCCGGCCAGCCCGGCCTCTATGTGGGACTGGTGTTGATCGCCGTGGCCTGTTGTGGCCTGGTGTTACTAGACAAGCGCCGCGGACTGGATCTCGAGGCGATGCTGTGGGGGGCTCCCCAGTTGCGCCGTTGGTTGCCGTTGTATGCCGGCTTGATTGTGCTGCAGGGACTCAATGGGTTCTTGCGTTTCCAGCAGCCCGTGCTGACGTTGATCGGTGTGGGGTTCTACCTGGCTCCGGCCCTGGGCCTGTGGCTTGGTTTCCAGGTGGGCTGTGATCAGGCGTTGCTGCGGCGGCTTGTGCAGTTTTACCTGTTGGTCTCCGTGCTCTATGGGGTCAGCGTTTGGTTGAGTTACAGCGGCTTTGATGCCGCCGTGCTTAAGGAAGTGGGACCGGGCATTTTGATTCACTTCCGCCGGGGGTTTTCAGTGCAGGGGGCCAGTGGCCTCTGGCGTAGCAGCGAGGTGGCCGCCTGGCATCTGAGCGCGGCGGCCTGCCTGGCCATCAGCCTGGCCTTCGCCTCGGAGAAGCCTGCGACGAGTAGCGGCTTGACGGTGCTGGCCCTGGTCTTCACCTTGCTGACCCTGTTGACAGGCCGGCGCAAGGCCTTGGTGTTGGTGGTGGTGTTTGGTCTGATCTATGGCCTGTTGTTTCGGCGTTATGCGAGCCCAGCTTGGCGGGATCGGCTTTTCACCACAATCTTTGCGGCGGCGGGCCTGTCTTCCGCCACGTACATCCTGTTTGCGGGGCAGGTGCTTGGCAATCAATTTTCCGAATATCTGAATCGCGCCAACTCGGTTGGTGGCGATATTCTTTCGCGTTTTAATGAGCTCGGAATTAACGCATCATTGAAAGCTTTTGAGTTGTCTGGCCTAATCGGTTTCGGTGCCGGTGCCGCGTCTCAAACGGGGGTGCTTCAGTTCGGCCAGGGTCAGATTGTTGGCAAGCACCTGGGCTATGTGGCTGAAGGTGGCGGTGGCAAGATCATTACGGAATTGGGGCCGGTAGGAGCGTTGATGCTGTTAGCGGCCATTGTGTTGTTGATTCAAGCGATGCGCAGTTACCTGCCTTTGCTGCGGTATCTGCCGGCTAAAACAGCAAATTTCTTGATCGGCTTGCTGGCTTTTGGCTTGGCGAACACCCCATTCTTCCTGGCTGCCAGTGGAGTTTATGGAGATCCTTTTGTATTGCTTTTGTTGAGCCTTTGTCTTGGATCCTTCCTGGCCATTCCCGTTCTTGTGGCCCAAGGCCGTCGCCGTGTTGCTAGCGCAGAGTTGCAGCGGTTTGCTCCATTGCACTCCTGACGCTCGGCGAATCTGCTGCAGATCAAGTATAGATTGGCTGGTCAGTTGATTTAGCCTGGTTAGATCTTGATTTCTGCCAGGGGGCTTGATTTGGATGCCAGTGCGGAACCCTATTGCGGTTGCGGACCCTCAGGATGATGCCCAGGCTTGTGTCGCTATGCCAATGGAAGAAAGGGCCGTGACGGCCTTAATTCTTACCTATAACGAAGAAAGTAATATCGCCCGCACCCTGGCAGGGCTCCACTGGGTTGATCACATTCTGGTGGTTGATAGCGGTAGCACCGACGCCACCTTGGCGATTCTGCAGGGCACCCCTGGGGTGGAGGTTGTGGGCCGTCGCTTTGACAACTTCGAGAACCAGCGCAATTTTGGCCTGGCCCGCATCAGCAC
>Ga0310335_100314_pt1 | contig 13424 bp, 17 predicted proteins | sample LakMicMISRFREDD7_FD_195549 | JGI IMG/M metagenome (GOLD analysis project Ga0310335, IMG submission 195549) | Enriched freshwater cyanobacterial communities from Lake Michigan, Michigan, United States - MI23.SRF.RED.D7 (v2) (version 2) | ecosystem: Environmental > Aquatic > Freshwater > Lake... | reverse complement strand
GATCTGGAGGGGGCCGCGCCGGAACTGGGGCCCATCATTCGGGTCAGGGTCTAAGTCGGCAAACTGTCTAAGTCGGCAAACTGTCTAAGTCGGCAAACTGTCTAAGTCGGGAAATTATCTAAGTCGGGAAATTATCTAAGTCGGGAAATTATCTAAGACTGGAAACCATCTAAGTCGAGAAACTATCTAAGTCGGGGCTGCCCCTGCTAGGGCCGCAGCAGGGGCCCTAGCAGGGGCAGCCCAAGTCCTGGATGGGTAGCGGTGGCCTCAGCGCCGCAGCCAGAGGGCCAGCACCAGGGCCGGTCCGCCCCAGCGCAGGGCCGTCCAGACCACGTCCTCCGGCCATCGGGTCGCCCGCAGGGGCCTGGGCAGGGGATCGAACAACCGTTGGGCCAAGAGCATCCGTTGGCGCAGGCGGCGGCTAGCCAGGCTGCTGTCGCCTGTGCCCAAGCGTTCGGCCCGGCTGATTTCGGCCATCAGCCCCGCCAATTGGTGCAACCAGCGAATCGGTTGAACTGGGCTCCGCTGGCTTGGCGAACATCGGGCTTTGACCATGGCGCCAGGATGGGGCCAACCCCCGCCCCCCGTCCAGTGGTTCCTGAGAGGCCCCAACCGCCGCAGCCAGCCGGCTGGCCCGAGGGCAGCGCAGCCGGCGCCGCCCAGCTGCATCAATTGCTGACCATCGGCGATCGCCAGTGGCACGCCTTCAAGGGCCAACCCCAACGGCGGGCCGCCGAACAGTTAGCCGCGGCCCTGGTGCAGCTGCTGGATGGGGCCAACCCGCCCCAGGCCCCCGTGGCCAGCCAGCAACGCCTGGCCAGCATCGCCCTGGTCGAGAACGCTCTGGCCTGGTTGAAGGGGGACCTGCGCGATCCCGGCTGCCCCCAGCACGGCCCGGCCGCCCCTGGGGCCAGGGCAAACGGGTGAGCGCCTGCCGCAACGGGCTCCGGCCAGTCCCGCAGCCCTTGCGTTGAAGGCGATCCCTGGCCAGGGATCACGCCCGATCCGATCAAACCGCCCAGCCGCTGCGGCGCACCGACACCTGCACCCGGTTGCCGCGGCGGCTCCAGCGCACATCATCGAAGCAATGGTGGATCAGGAAGAGGCCCCGGCCACCCCGGGCGTGGGGCTCCAGGGGCAAGGCGCAAGCCCGCTGCTGGGGCGTTAGGCCCAGGCCCTCGTCCTGCACCTGCCAAATCAGCCAACGGGGCGTGAGAATCCGGCGCACCCGTAGGCATTTGCGCGGGTCATTGCCATTGCCATGGCGCACCGCATTCACCAGCACTTCCTGGAGCCCCAGCTGCAGGGTGGCGAGCTGCTGGCCGCCCTGGATCGGTTCCAGCAACAACTCCACAAGCGGCGCCAGTTGCAGCGTCGAGGGAGTGATGAAATCAGTCCAGCGCAACAGCATCGCCGCCCGGAATGGGCCGGGTTCAACCCTACCCCGCCGGTTCCAGGCAGCTTGGCTTGGATCAAGCCCGGGCGTTGATCCTGCTAAGAGGCCCAAGCCCAACGGGGCCGTATCCAGGCGAGCGTCCATCGGAACGGGTCCGGCTGCGGCAGGCCAAAGCCAGGCTTGCACCCAGCCGCTCAGGAGGGCAGGCGACTCTTCAGACCCGGATGGCTGAGCAGGGCATCCATCAGGCGCACCCCCCGCAATTGGTTCACCAAGGGCAGGTGCCCTTCGGGTGCCGCCAACGACCAGGTGAAGGAGCCCGGATAACGGGTCCAGGTGCCATTCAGCTTCCAGCCCACCTTTGGCCAGAGCCGGTCCCAGCGGTCACCACAACTGCGCAACAGGCGCAGCTGCACGGAAAACCCAAACCGGCCTTGGGAGTAAGTGAGCCAGAGACGATCGAGACTTTCGAGGTCGACCGCAGCGATCGGCGGCACCTCGCTGTAGTACACGTAGCCCCGGGTTACCGCGGCCGGCCCCGCCAGCTGGCGCAGGCTCTCGCTGGTGATGCGATCGGCCTGCTCATAGTCCTGGGCCATGAGGGCCGCCTCCAGGGGGGCGTAGTCCAGGCCCTGGGCGCTGGTCACGGCCAGCCAGCCGGAGCGATGGCGCTGGCGGAAGGCCTGACTAAGCCCATCGTCCTGGTGGAGCAGGAGCTGGATCAGGCTGCCAGCCGCCCAGTCATCGCCCGTGGCATCGAGCCGGTCCAGCCGTTCGCCGATCAGGGGCCGGATTTGCTCGACCTGCTGGTCCAAGGCGGCAAGCAGGCCCCGGCGCTGGCGGGGCGAGCTGCTGACAAAACGGTCCAGGAGCTGGTCGGGGCTGGCCGTGGTGATGGCGGGTGGTCCGGAAAGCATGGGCACGGGCCGGCCTGACGGTGCGCCAGCGTGGGGACACTATGTCAGCCCAGGCCAAGCGCCGGATGCCCCAGCCACCCCAGCAGATGCGGCTTGCAATTGAGACTTTTCTAGGCGGCCAGGGAGCGGTGATCGATGTGCGCAGCCCCGGCGAGTTTCGCCAAGGCCACATGCCCGGCGCCCACAACCTGCCACTCTTCGATGACGTCCAACGGGCCCAGGTCGGCACCACCTACAAACACAAAGGCCGCCAGGCAGCCGTATTGGAGGGCCTGGCCCTCGTCGGCCCGCGCCTCGAAAGCCTGGGCCAGGAGCTGGTGCGCCTGGCCGCGCTGACGCCGGCAGCCCCCCTGCGGCTGCACTGCTGGCGCGGCGGCATGCGCTCCGAGAGCGTTGCCTGGCTAGCCCAGGGCCTGGATCTGCCGGTGGTTGTGCTGAAAGGGGGCTATAAGGCCTATCGCCACTGGGTTCTAGACCTGTTTGAGCAGCCCTGGCCCCTGCGCCTGCTCGGGGGCCGCACCGGCAGCGGCAAAACCGAGCTGCTTTTGGAACTTCAAGCGCGGGGGGTGGCCGTGATCGACCTCGAGGGGCTGGCCAACCACCGGGGCAGCAGTTTCGGTGGGCTGGGCCAGGCCGAACAACCCAGCAGCGAGCACTTCGAAAACCTGCTGGCCACGGCCCTTTGGCCCTTGCGCCAGGCGGAGACGATCTGGCTGGAGGATGAAAGCGCCCAGGTGGGCCGCTGCCGGATTCCCGGTGGCCTGTGGCGCCAGATGCAAGGCGCGCCGCTGCTGGCGGTGCAACGCCCCCTGGAGGCCCGCCTCGATCACCTCGTGAGCCTTTACGGCAACCAGGGGCAGGCGGGCCTGGCCGAGGCCACCCAACGGATCGCCAGGCGGCTGGGGCCCCAACGCACCGCCCTAGCCCTAGAAGCCATTGCCCAGGACAACTGGCATGCCGCCTGCCGCCAGATCCTCGACTACTACGACCGCTGCTACGACCATGGTCTCGAGGGGCGCCCAGCCCTAGGTGTCGTCAGCAACGGGCCCGGCCCATCGGGCGGTTCCCCAGGGCCCTCGGCCCAGGCCAGCCCAGGGCCTGCAGGGGAACCGCCCAAGCCCTGGGACCTGGGCCTCGCCCCGCCCCCAGAGGCGGCCGAGCAGCTGCTAGCAGCGGGACTGGTCAGTCCCATCCAGCAACGGCTGGGCCCTGATTAAGATCGATTTTTGTGGGCACCGGCATGGCCGCCATTCAGTTCTTCCCCGGTGTGGACGAGCCGGTGGTGCCCGACATCCGGCTGACCCGCTCCCGCGATGGCCGCACGGGCCAGGCCCTGTTCGTGTTTGAGGGTCCCGATGCCCTGGCACCGGAGGCCATGGGCGACATCGGTGGCATGTACTTGGTTGATGAAGAGGGCCAGTTGGTGACCCGGGAGGTCAACGCCCGCTTCGTCAATGGCAAGGCCAGCGCCTTGGAAGCCACCTTCACCTGGAAAACCACCGCCGATTTCGAGCGTTTCATGCGTTTCGCCCAGCGCTACGCCGATAGCCATGGCATGGGCTTCGCCGGCAAGGACGACGACGACAACGACGAGGCAGGCCAGGAGGACGCTTGAAATTCGGCCACTGGCTGACCCTGCTGGGCACGGCCTCCGCCCTGGTCCTGCTCTGGAGCCTCCGGGACGTGCTGATCCACGTCTTTGCCGCAATCGTGCTGGCCATGGCTCTTTGCACGGCCGTGGGGGTGGTGCAACGCCGGCTGGGTTGGGCCCGGCCCCTGGCCCTGGGCGTGACGCTCCTCGGGTTGGTCGTGCTGGGCCTGGGGCTGGGGGCGCTGTTGATTCCTCCCTTTGTGGGTCAGTTCAGCCAGTTGTTGCGCCAACTACCGGCGGCCTTTGCGGTGCTGCTCCGGCTGATTCAGCAGGGTCTCGACCAAACAACCCATCTCATTGATGGCCAAAGCCTGCTGGAGGGAGCACCATCCGCCAGCGAGTGGCTGTCCCCAAGCCAGCCCGGGGCCCCAGCCGGAGGCGGTGTACTCGCCGCAGGCCTGGGCGGTGGAGCCCTGAAATTGCTGGGCTTTGCCGGCAGTTTGGGCAGTGCCCTGATTCAGGTGCTGTTTGTGCTGGCCGTGAGCCTGATGATCGCGGCCCAACCAAGCTCCTACCGGGAGGTGGCGATCCTGCTGGTGCCTTCCTTCTATCGCCGGCGCTTCCGCAAGGCCCTGCTGCTGTGCGGTGAGGCCTTGAGCAGCTGGATGGGAGGCGTGCTGATCAGCTCCTGCTGCGTGGGGCTCCTGGCCGGCATCGGCCTGTCCCTGCTAGGCGTCAAGTTGGTGGTGGCTAACGCCCTTCTGGCTGGGCTGCTGAATGTGATCCCCAATGTGGGCCCCACCGTGGGCACGCTCTTCCCGATGTCGGTGGCCCTGTTGGTCTCGCCCTGGAAGGCCATGGCCGTGCTGGGGCTCTATGTGCTGATCCAGAACCTCGAGAGCTATGTGATCACCCCCTCGGTGATGCAGCACCAGGTCAAACTCCTGCCTGGACTCACCCTGATCGCCCAGTTCGGCTTCACGGTGGTGTTTGGGCCCTTGGGGTTGGTGCTGGCCCTGCCCCTGGCGGTTTGCCTCCAGGTGTTGGTGCGGGAATTGCTGATCCGAGATCTCCTGGACCCTTGGAAGCAACAACGTCTGGCAACATCAACGGGTTCGGACCTTGGCCGCCTGCCCTGAAGGACCAAGCTGGCCAACCAGCCACCCCTAGCCAGGTCCGCCAGCCAGACCCAAACGCCGTGAGCCGGTACCCATGAACGGAAGAACCCTGCTGGGCCTGCTGGCCCTGGTGGTCCTAGGGCTCCTGGCCTGGGAACTGCGCTGGGTCTTGCTGGTGCTGTTTGGCGCCGTGGTGGTGGCCGTGGCCCTGGATGTGCCGGTGAGCCTGCTGCGGCGTGTCCTGCCGCTGCAACGGCCCCTGGCCCTGCTGATTGTGGTGGCTGGGCTGGTGCTCCTGGGCTGGTACCTGGGGGGCGTGTTGCTGCCAGATCTGATTGCCCAGGCCCAAGAATTCACCCGGCTTGCTCCCATCCTGCTGCAGCGGCTCAGCGACTTCGCCACCGCAGTGCCGGCCCTACGCAGCATTGAGCAGCAGATCACCTCCTTGACCAGCTGGGACAAGCTGCAACCGATCGGCAGCCAGGTGCTGGGCTTTGCCGGTGGAGCGGCCAACAGCACAATTCAACTGCTGTTGATGGGCTTGCTGGCGATCCTGCTCTGCCTCGATCCCCGCAGTCACCAGCGCCTGGTGCTGGCCGCTACCCCCAATGCCTACCGGCCCCTGATGGCCGAGCTGCTGCGGGATTGCCGCCAGGCCCTGGGCGGCTGGCTGGCCGGCATGACCATCTCAGCGAGCAGCGTGTTTCTGCTCACCTGGGCGGGTCTAGCGGCCCTGAAGGTGCCCCTGGCCCTCCTGAGTGCCCTGGTGTGCGGCCTGCTCACCTTTGTGCCCACGATCGGCCCGACCGTGGCCACCCTGCTGCCCCTGGCCATGGCCCTGCTGGTGTCGCCCGCCAAGGTGGCCCAGGTGTTTGTGTTGCGGATGGTGCTCCAGAACGGTGAAGCCTTCCTGCTCACGCCGATCCTGCTCAGCCGCACGGTCAACCTGCTGCCCACGGTGGCCCTGATGTCCCAGTTGTGCCTAGGGGCCCTGCTGGGCCTGCCCGGCGTGCTGCTGGCCCTGCCGGGGGTGGTGGTGCTCCAGGTGATCGCCCAGAAGGTTCTGGTGGAAGAGATCATGGATCACTGGTAGGCACCCGCAGAGCAGCTGGGCCCCCTTGGTTGCCTGGCTCAGCTTTCTTAAGCAACTTTCTTCAGCAGCCTTCTTGATGAACCTTGGTCATCAAGCCTCTCGATAGACCCATTCAACGCAGTCGCTTCGGCATCAAGATCAGCACCAGCAATACCGTCACAGCCAGGGGGTGTTGGCCAATGGCATAACCCAACGAAGACCAGGTGAAGTGCTCACCAAGCAGCTGCAATTCGCTGCGTAAATCAACAATCGCTAAAACGGCCAGAACAATAACAAGCCAGGAAACATTCCCCATTAGCGCCGTGACAGCACGGGCAGTAGGGTGGGGGCGACACCAATGCTGGACCAGCTTCCCACGGCAATGCCCACGGCCAAGGCCACCGCGAACCAGAACAAACTGGCCCCGCCAAAGAAGATCAGACCCAGCAAGGGCAAAAGGGTCGTCAAGGATGTGTAGAGGGAGCGGGTCAAGGTAGCGTCCACGGCCACATCCACCTGCTCGATCAAAGGCAACTGACCGAGGGCCTTCTTCTGTTCGCGAATGCGGTCAAACACGACCACGGTGTCGGTAACCGAATAGCCGGCGACGGTAATCAAGGAAACAGCAAAGAGCGAATCGACCTCAATACCAAAAAAGATGCCGAGCCAGGCAAACAGACCACAGGTAATGATCACGTCATGGGCCAAGGTCACGATCGCCAGGAAGGCAAAGACCCGGTCATAGCGAAAGGTGATGTAGAGGGCGATCGCCGCAAAACTGACCAGCAACGACACCAGGCTGCCCTGTAACAACTGAGAGCCGAGGGTGGGTCCAATCGTATTGACCGAGATCCCGGTGGTTTTGAGGGGCCCGGCCAAGCGATCGATGCCAGCAATCACCGCCTGGCTCTGGTCTGCCGCCAGCACAGGTAAGCGGATCACCAGCGTCTGGCCCCCATCAAGCTGTTGGACCTTGGCACTGGAGAGGCTAGGGGCCTGCTCCTTCGCCTTGGCTGGCAAGGTGAGGGCCCCAAGCCCGGCCTGGAGCTGGTCAACCGTGATCAAGCCACAATCGGGCTGAACGCATTGGCGCTCCAGCTGGATCTGGGTGCCGCCAGTGAAGTCGAGACCCGGCTTCAAGGGGGCCCCAATGCCAGGGGTAAGCGAGCTCACCAGCAGGCCAAGCACGCTGAGCAAGCAGGCCAGGCCCGAGCCCCACCAGGCCAGCCGCTTGTACTGGCTGATGCGGAAACGGGGGGTAGGGCTCTCGGTCACGGTCACAGGCTTGAAGGTGGGCTCAGGTTTGCTCAGGTGAGCTCAAGGGTGCTCAAGTGGACGCCGGTGGAAGCTGGGCCAACGGCAGAAAATAGGTGCTGCGGCGCAGGGATGGATAGCTCATCAGCAGGCGCAGCAGGGCCCGAGTGCAGGTCAGGGCTGTGAACAGGCTGAGCAGCAGGCCAATCGCCAAGGTCACGGCAAAGCCCTTGACGAGGCCCGTCCCCAAGAAAAACAGGGCGATGCAGCTGATCAGGCCGGTGACATGGCCATCAAGGATCGAGGAAAAGGCCAGGGCAAAGCCCGTATCGATCGAGCGAATCAAGCTGTTGCCTGCGCGCAGCTCTTCCTTGATGCGCTCAAAGATGAGCACGTTGGCATCCACCGCCATGCCAATCGAGAGGATAAAGCCAGCAATCCCTGGCAAGCTCAAGGTGACTGGAATCAGGGTGTAGATGCCCAGGTTGAAGAGTGAATAGAGGCTCAGAGCTAGCACCGACACAACCCCCGGCAGCCTGTACACCACCACCATGAACAGCGCCACCAACGCCAGCCCGGAAAGGGCCGCCAGCAGGGAGGTGCGAACGTTTTCGGCTCCCAGGGAGGGTCCAATGCTGCGCACCTCAATCACTTTCACCGGTAGGGGGAGGGAGCCACCGCGCAGCTGAACCTCCAAATCCCGGGCCTCATCGGCCGTAAAACGGCCGGAGATGCTGGCGGAACCACCGGCGATGCCGGCGGCCTTGAACTCGGGCCCGACGCTGGCCTCACTGATCGAGCGGCCATCGAGCACGATGCCCAGCAGCCGGCCCGTGCCGGCGATCGACTGGGTGAGGGTGGCGAACTTTTCGCCACCTTCGCGGTTGAAGCCCAAGGTCACATCCCAGCTGCTGCCGCTTTGGTCCTGTTGGCGGCCGGCGGTCACCAGATCCTTGCCCGTGAGGCTGGAGGGCTCAAACAGGGCCACTACCCGGCGATTGACCTCCTTCTGCAGGAGTTCCAACTGGTCCGTTTCCGAGGCGCCGGAGGGCACGCTCAGGCCCAGGGAGGTGAGGGCCTTAGCAAGGTCCTCAGCCGAGAGGCTGGGTTTGGGTTCAGCGGGCTTGTCGGCGCTGTCGGCAGCGATGGCCGCCTTGGCCTTACGCAGCGCCAGCACCGCATCCACCTGGCGCTTGAGCTTGAGCAGCCCCTGCATTTCCGCTTCACTGCCGCTCTTTTGGACCCGGAACTCGAGCAGGGCCGTGGTGCCGAGCACCTTGGCGGCGCGGCTGGGGTCCTGTTCGCCGGGCAACTGGAGGACAAGCTGGTCGTTACCGACGGTCTGGAGGGTGGATTCGGCCACGCCCAGGCCATTAATACGGCGCTCGAGCACGTCCTTGACGGCTTCGAGCTGGTCTTTCTCGACGGTCTTGATCCGGCCGCTCGGCAGCACCTGCAGGGTGAGCTGGCTGCCGCCCCTGAGGTCCAGCCCCAGCTGGAGGGGGAAACTGGCAAGCAGGGCGCCGGCCGCAATCGCTAGAGCCAGGATCAGGGCAAACCACCCCTGTTGACGTGCCATTTCAGAGTTGGCCGGATTGAAGTTGCTTGGCCGCCGCGACGATCTGGTGGGGCTGGATGATCGTGAGGTTTTCCAGGGTGCCGTTGTAGGGGGTAGGGATGTCCTGGCTGGAGAGCCGGATCGGCCGAGCCTCCAGGTCGTCGAAGCAGTGTTCGGTGATCAGGGCAATCAGCTCGGCGCCGATGCCGCCGGTCTTCATGCATTCCTCCACCACCAACACTTTGTGGGTCTTGCGGATCGAGCGGGCGACCGTCTCCATGTCGAAGGGCTTGAGGCTGATCAGGTCAATCAGCTCCACATCCACCCCGTCTTTCTCGAGCTGCTCCACCGCCTTGAGGCAGTGGTGGCGCATGCGCGAGTAGGTGAGGATCGTGACGTCCTTGCCTTCCCGCACCACATCGGCCTGATCGAGGGCACAGATGTAGTCACCCGTGGGGATCTCTTCACTGAGGTTGTACAGCAGCACGTGCTCAAAGAACAGCACGGGATTGTTGTCGCGAATCGCCGCCTTCATCAGACCCTTGGCGTTGGTGGGCGTGCTGACCGCCACGATCTTGATGCCAGGCACGGCATGGAAATAGGCTTCCAACCGCTGGCTGTGTTCAGCTCCCAGCTGGCGTCCCACGCCACCGGGTCCGCGCACCACGGTTGGAATCGTGTAATTGCCGCCGCTGGTGTAGCGCAGCATCCCCATGTTGTTGGAGATTTGGTTGAAGGCGAGCAGCAGGAAGCCCATGTTCATGCCTTCCACGATCGGCCGCAGGCCTGTCATGGCCGCACCCACCGCCATACCGGTAAAGCCGTTCTCGGCGATCGGGGTATCGAGCACCCGCAATTCGCCGTACTTCTCGTAGAGATCCTTGGTGACCTTGTAGGAACCGCCGTACTGGCCGACGTCCTCACCCATCACACAGACGTAGGGGTCGCGGGCCATCTCTTCGTCGATGGCTTCGCGCAAGGCGTTGAAGAGAAGCGTCTCTGCCACGGCGGGGTTGCGGTCCCGGCCGCTGCCGGGGGAGCGGCCAACCTATCTCAAGCCCCACCAGGGAGGCTGCCCCATCGGCGACGCCCCAGGATTCAGCCGCCGGCGGCGAAGGTGGCCAGCAGCAACACCGAGAGCAGCATCCCGGGGGAGAGCAGCAGCACCAGCAGCTCCAGGTCGTGGACGGTCATGGCAGCCGGTGGGTGGAATCGCTTGGCCTCAGGTTAGGAAGCCCCCGGGGCCTCGGCCCGGCTCAGACTGCGGATGAACACGAGAAACAGCCCCAGGGCCACAAAGGCGCTCGAGAACGTGGAGAGGAATCCCATGCCGACAATCAGGGTCTTAATGGCCGTGGCGATCGACTGGGCAAACCGGGCCGAGTAGTGGGGCGGATGCAAGGTGAAATAGAGCACCACCCGCTGGGAGAAGAGCAGGCACAACCAGGCGATCAGGGCACTGGTGAGCGAACCCACGAGATAGGACAAGGGGGACTTGGGGCTCGGACCCGTTGGCTCGCCGCTGGGCGCGTCCGCCGGGGTGGAAGCCAGGATTGCTGGGGGCTTGGAGCTCCCTGGGCCCTTCCGCCTGGTCATCGGCATGGGGACGCTGGCCCCACGGGCGGTGGGCTCGTCGCTGGGCGCCTGGGCCGCTGAGGCTTGGCTGCCTTCCTCAAGCCCCGCCCTTCGATCAAGAGCAGGGGAGGCCTCGTTGCTGAGCGCCGCCACGGCCTGAACGCTGGCGCTAGGGGGCATTGGCTTGGCCGTTGCCCCGCTCCCAGGCTCGGCCAGGGGGCTGGAGGGGGAGTCACTCACAACGGGGCCGCAGCTGGATCCAGGGTGGCACCCGAGCCGGTGCAACGGCAGCACCAGGAGCCAAAGCCGGCGGCCTCCAGGGGGGCCGCCAGGGCGTCCTGGGCCGCTGAGGCTGCCTCCAGGTCTTCGAACAGGGCAAACAGGCTAGGGCCGGAGCCACTCATGGCCACGGCCAGGGCGCCCTCAAGCCCGCGCAGCAGGGCCAGGCCCTCGCCCACGCTCGCCACCTCCGGTTCCACCACGGCCTGCAGGTCATTGCGCAGGCGCGGCAGGAGGCCTGCGCCGGCCAGGGCTGCCACCAGGGGGCCCTGGCGCAGGGCCTGGCGCCGCTGGTCGAAATCGGCCTCGTGCTCCAGGTAGAAATCACCGCGCAGCTCGCGGCAGCGGCCGTAGGCCCAGGGGGTGGAGACACTCGCCTGGGGATGCTTGATCAGCAGCACCCCCAGGCTGGGCGGCTGGGCCAGCTCCAGGGGTTCGAGCCGTTCGCCGCGACCGAAACAGAGCTGGGTACCACCCTCGAGGCAGAAGGGCATGTCCGAACCCAGGGCCGTGGCCATGGCCCGGAGGTCCTCGATGGCGAAGCCGCAGCCCCAGAGGGCATTGAGCCCCACCAGGGCGGCGGCGCCATCGCTGGAGCCCCCCGCCAGGCCCGCCCCAATCGGAATGCGCTTCTCCAGGTCGATGCGGGCGCCCAGTTCCGGCAAGCCCGAGCGGGCCCGCAACAGCTCGGCGGCCTGGACGATCAGGTTGGACCCGTCCGTGGGCAGGTCCGCCTTGTCACACCTGAGGCTGATCTGGCCGTCGGCGGTGGGGTTCAACACCAGCCGGTCGACCAGATCGAGGCTCTGCATCATCATCGCCAGCTCATGGAAGCCATCGGCGCGCAGGCCCAGCACCTCTAGGTGCAGGTTGATCTTGGCCGGGGCCAACACGGTGAGTTCGGGCATGGCTTAGGCGGGGGAAGGGACGTCGATTCCCAGCCGCTGATTCAAGCCGGCCGCCAGCTCCACCCACTGGGCCGGGGCGACCTCCTGGGGACGCTGCTGCAGCGCCACCCCGGCAGCGGCGGCCAGGGCCTGCAGCTCGGGCTCCGCCAGCAGCCCAGCCAACGTGTTGCGCAGCATCTTGCGGCGGGAGGCAAAGCAGCGGCGCAGGAGCTGCTCCACCCGGCGGGCCAGCTCCGGGTCCAGCCGCTGGTCGGCGGGCAGGGGATCGAGGCACACCACCTCGGATTGCACCTTCGGCGGCGGCTGAAAGCAGCGGGGTGGAACGGGGCAAACCGTGGTGCAGCGGGCCAGGAGTTGCATGCGCACACTCAGGGCCGAAAAGGCGCTGCTGCCTGGTTTGGCGCGGATGCGCTCGCCCACCTCCTGCTGCACCAGCAACACCAGCCGCTCGTAGCCCGGCTGCACCGGCCGATCCAGGCGCCCCACCAGGCGCTCCAGCAGGGGGCCGGTGATGTTGTAGGGGATATTGGCAACCACCTTGTTGGCGGCGGGCAGGGGCAGCTCGAGCCCATCACCCTGGAGCAGGCTGAAGCGGGGATCGGCGCCGAAACGCGCCTGCAGGCCTGCCACCAGGTCCCGGTCCAACTCCACTGCCGCCACGGACCCCGCCGCTGAGGCCAGTAGCCGCTCGGTGAGGGCGCCCCGGCCCGGTCCCACCTCCAGGACCTGGTCGGCGCCGGTGAGCTCGGCGGCGGCCACGATCCGATCCAGCACGTTGGCATCGATCAGCCAGTGCTGGCCAAAGCGCTTGCGGGCATGGTGGGCCGCGAAGGTCATGGCAGGGGGAGCTGGCGGGTCGATCTGGCTCCCAGATTGCCCCGGCTGGGGTCCGGCCATAGACAGGGGGCCGTGATCCCAAGCGCCATGGCCAGCAATCAGCGCCCGCCCAGGACCCAGAGCCCCCTCCAGACCCCAGCCCAACCCAGGGAAACGCCTAGGGCTCTTGACCCTTCCCCTCTAGACAAAAACCCTGCCAGGCACCAGAGCGCCCTGGCGGCACCGGGGCCAGGCAGGCGGCCAGGGCTACTGCTTTTCGCAGCGGGACTGCTGCTGACCAGCCCGGCACCGGCCCTAGCGGGATCGGTGACGGCCGAATCGATCTGGGACCGGACCAATGCCATTGAACGGGCCACCAGCCAGATCCCCAGCGGCGCCACGGTCACAGGCACCAGCTGCCATGAGGTGGACCTGCGCGGCGGCAGCACCCGTTACATCTGCACCGTGACCTACAGCCCAGCCCCGCCGGCCCCGGCGCCCAGCCCGGCTGCCGCGCCCTCGGCTAGCCCCAGCGGGCCTGGCTCCTAGGTGCCTAGCCCCAGCGCACCCAGCGCACCGGCCCCCTGAGCGGTGGCAAGGGCACCAGGGCGCAAACCAATTCAACGCTGCAGTCTTGCCAATCGGGATGGTCGGCCAGCCAGCAGCGCCAGGCGCGACTGACCCGCCGGCGTTTGCGTCCATCCAGGGCCGCCAGGCCCCCCTGGTCCGGACCGGCCTGGGCACGACCCTTAACCTCCACCAGCAAGAGGCGATTGCCCTTGGCCACCAGCAGATCCAGCTCGCCCCAGCGGCAGGACCAGTTGCGCGCCACCAAACGCCAACCCCGCGCAAGCAGCAACCGCAGGGCCCGCTGTTCCGCCCAGCCGCCTTGGCGCTGCTGGTTTGTCCGTGCCATCCGCCCCCCCTGGCCCCAGGATTC